>ENA-OQEB01000723-OQEB01000723.1-human-gut-metagenome-genome-assembly--contig:-NODE-723-length-13153-cov-6.959005_pt1 | contig 13153 bp, 15 predicted proteins | sample MGYA00242787_ERZ504619 | MGnify/ENA primary metagenome ERZ504619 (study PRJEB26092, sample SAMD00036317) | human gut metagenome | host: Homo sapiens | study: EMG produced TPA metagenomics assembly of... | reverse complement strand
AAGCTCCTAGACCTGCCGATACTGGCAACTCTGATACAGGCATCATTATGTAGTCGATTTCCGCGGGCTCTTCTGCGTCTGGCTGGTAGCGCCGGGATGCAATCAAGTCCATTTCGTACTCAGCGACTTTTTTTTGCCCGATGTCATTTAGAAGGGCGGGTTTCTGGAAGTTCTTTGTAAAGTAGGAAGGACCCTCCTTGATGTTCAATGCGTAGCAGATTGCAACTAGTTGGTAGATGCTAGGAGTGGTATAGCCTTTTTCCCATTTGCTGATTCCTTTATCACTGACATCGACGCCATAGTGACGGAGAAGTTCAGAGAAAGTTACAAGTGAATAGCCATTCCTTTTTCGTGTGCCTGCGAGAATCTGACCAACCTCATTGCTATCCCTCGCAGCGACTGCATCATAGCGCACTGTGATGGGGCTATGTGCATTTTGGTGAGCGTGGTTTTCTTTTTCATAACAAGAACACTCCTTTGTGATCCGGTAGCTCTATTATAGTATAGAAAATATAAGAAATCAACAGGAAATCTCTAAAATGGCGACAAATGCGTAATTGACGTCTCCATAAAGTGGGTGTATAATCAAACCAAATCCACAAATAACAGCCTTTTGGTGTTATTTTCGTATGGGATTGTGTTTGTTTGGCGTTTTTTTGCGAGGTGATACTATGAGAAAAGAAAATGTAAGATGTCCAATGTGCGGAACCATGAATTATGATGTGGATCTTGATGAAACCGGTGGCTGGACAAAATGCCGTCTGTGCAAAGCAGTGACCTGCTCTATGGATGAGTGGAAAAAACATACAGTGTCCGTTCCGCTGTTGAACGAAAAACAGCTCGTGGCACGCAGTATGATTCGCAAGTAATGCACGCCGTGTTTTGATAAATCCGCAAAAAGGAGGAATTCTGATGTGTGGTGATTACAACCTTCGCCGTGAGAAAAGATACGTCGAAGTGGACGTTCGTTTTACTCCTGACGGTAAGATCCGCCCTCTTGCCATAAACTATGACAAGGCTCACACTTATGGAATTGATCGTGTCTTGGCAGTCAAACATGGGACATCACGCCTAGGCGGAAAAGGTCACTGCTTCACCTGCCTGATCTGCGGTCAGAAGCGGAATCTTTGGCTTGAACGGGGCAAGTGGTTCGTGGAAGCCTACTGCTCCGTGCCGGAAAGCTGTGCTTCGTAATGGCAAGATACTTATCCCGCGCAGATCTTTCGCACATAGCGGGTAAGTATATCGACCAGTACTATACGTTTCGGGATCAGTAAAGATGACCCAGAACCCATTGACCTGAACGGCTCGCAAGTTCTGTTCTTGGGCTGAATGTGAAAATGCTGCCGCTATGCAGCGATGGAAGTATTCTAGGACTGACTGTTTTCCAGAAATGCGGTTTTACCGTAACCTTGGGGGACGGGACAAAGCTTGTGGAGGTGTTCATGCCGAAGGACGTTGTAATCGATTCCGCCCTTGCGTCAGACAGCTGCACCGGATGCCGGAATTTCACGATAGCGCATGAAGCGGCGCACCATATACTGGCTGACCTGTTTCCGAACGACTACGGAAAAGCAGTCAAGTGCCGTGGGCACATTGCCTATCGGGAACGAAACGGACAGCCCTCATGGGAAGAATGGCAGGCGAATACCCTTGCAGCGGAGCTGCTGATGCCAACATTTCTGGTCAACGCCGAAATAGAACGTGCAGCGCTGTGCCTGCCAAATGGAATCCTGTACAAATCCGCATCGGACCCGAACTATGAAAGAATTCTGGAGATGGCTGCACGGATCGGGGTATCGTGGTCTGCGATCAGGATCAGATTACAGCAGATGCAGGTCATCAACGGAAAACCCATCCACTGCCATCCATTGGACGTCATTCGATTTGGAGAATAATATGACTTGGTCAAATAATCGCTCTTTTAAGAGTAAACCGCTGAACAATATACAGCAGGCACAATTCAGCATTGGCTGGAGGTTTTGTCCGGTTTGCGGACACAAGCTCTACCAAAAAAACGAGAGCTGTTCAGGCTCTATCAGCATAAAGTGCCTCAAGTGCGGTAACATAGCAACAGTTGACTTAGCCTACCGCAGACGCTGACTTTTTTAGACAAACCACAATTTCAAAAATCGGGTGCATTGCACCCTGAATATGGACTGTTCGTCACCGAGCAACGGGCCATTGCCGCAAGGCAATGTATGAAACGCGCACCAAATAGCCGGGCAACAGCTGATAGAGTGATTCTGCTTTAGAACCGCTCTGTTAGTTGGTTGTCCGGCTATTTTTTTAGCCTTCAGGTAGCCTGCTCCCGTAAAAAGGAGCAGGCTTTATGTTTGTCCGTTTTTCATGGATGCCCCAAGCGGCAAAATATCCGTAGCCTTCCAAATTTTCGACTTTTTACGACTTATCGAAAATTTGGAGGTTTACGATGTCTTTTAATAAAGGCTATGAGTTGAAGAAGTTTGAAGCACACTGGGAAAAGTTGCGCATCGAGTACGCAGCTGCGGGAATGACGAAAGAGGCCATCCAGAAGATGTACGATTATGACCGTCAGCAATTCAATTCGGAGCGTACCTTTATCGAGCGGACGCAGGAATTCACCGCTCCTGCGTATGAAAGCTCTGAGGAAGAAGCGTCGCCTTTGATGCTACGCTATCAGGATGCGATTACCGTGACAGATACTTACCACGAAACTAAAAGCCGTTTTGCATGGATTGGTGAGATTGAGAATGAGCAGTTGCTTACTGCACTCGAAACTTTGAAAACCGAAGATTTGGAAATCATCACCATGTACGCTTACGAGGGATACGACATCACTGAAATTTCTAAAGTCTACGGCGTATCTCGGCCCACTATTAGTATCAAAATCAAGAGAATTACTAAATTTTTGAAAAACTTCAATTTCAATGCTACGAATTGACCTTTCTCGTCGGCTACCAAGTGAGAGGACAATTTCCCAAGCGGCACCTGCCGCAGGGCAAAACGTCCGACCTCGCGCACCTTGAAAACTGAATAGTTCCGTCATCTGGTACTCCGATAATGATACTTCCGTAATTCGCGGCCCGGTCACAAAGCAGACGGGGTGGCTGAAATGCCAATGAAGCGGTACAAGTCCGCTGCCAGATGTTCATGCCCCACTCGCAGGGGGCCGAGGGCGAATATGCGAGACCTTTAATCATATTGATCCGGGAGCTGCCGGGTACGTTCTGTGCATCCGGCAGTTCCCGTTTTTTACGTATTCTTATTTATTCTTTACCCGAATATCCACTTTTGATACATAGGAGGACACTTTTATGGACGAGTTGAACCCCACGGTGCGCGAGCAGGAAATCTACGAGGAGATGGAGCTGACCCCTGAGATGGTCAAGTCCATCCGCACCCTCTGCGGCACCTGTCTGCGGCACTTTGTGGATGCAAAGGCTTTCAAGATCGCGCTTGTACCCAGCGCTGACCGAAGCATGGACACCTGCACCGTCTGCCAGATGAGGCGCGGCTATGATTATGTGGTCATGCACCGCTGACCCCAACCATACCACCATACCTTGAACGAAGCCCGCTGTGGAACATCCGGCAGCGGGCTTTGCACATAACAACATGGAGGTACAATTGCAGCAAAACTGGAAATTCCAACGCGGAGACATCTTCTTCACCCATTTCGGGGCGAGCACCGGCTCGGAACAGCACGGTGACCGCCCGGCGTCATTCTTCAGAATGACGTGGGCAATTACCACTCTCCAACCCTGATCGTTGCGACCATGACAAGCAAGGCGGAAAAGAAAGTAAATCAGCCGACCCACTGCCTGTTGGAAAACGCAGGGTTGAATATGCCGTCTGTTGTGCAGGCAGAGCAGATCTTCACCATCGACAAAAGCCGGGCACTGAAGTATCTGGGGCATCTGACCCCGGAGGAGATGCGCCGGGTCGATGATGCAGTTCGCATCAGCCTTGCGCTGAACCCTATGGGCAGCATCCAGCAGATAGAGCCTATCCGGCGCTCTACGGCGGTTTATGCGCCGCCTGAGGTGGTGGATGGCAAACCGCCTGTCTACCCCTATACGCCCATCCGGTCGTCCTTTGAGAACGCCGGAAGCATCGAGGAAATGATGCTGTACACCGAACTGCAATCCGCGGTTCATGCCATGATCCAGCGGCTCGAATATAGCTTCACCTTCAATCCCAGCCTGCTCACCAGCCCGAAGCGGAAGCAGCAGGTGACTGAGATCTTAGAGGAAGCCGAGAAGTACATTTGGAGAATCAAGGAGGAAATGCGATGCGCCTGAACGACAACAATACTTTCATTGGTATCAACCCGCCGTACCAGCTTTCGGTCATCCACAGCAGCAAGCTGATCTATCCCCGCGAGATCTACCAGCGGGGCGTAGAGCGCAAGAGGGTGGAGCTGATTGCAAGGGACTTCAACGAGTACATCGTTAACGAGCCGAAGGTCAGCTTCCGCAACGGCAGGTACTATGTAATGGATGGGCAGCACACCATCGAGGGCTGCATCCTCCTCAACGGCGGCGAGGACCGCCCGATCCTCTGCAAGGTCTACACCGGTCTGACGATGGAGCAGGAAGCCCTGCTCTTTGCCGAGCAGAACGGTCACGCCGCACCCCTGTCGGCGGGCATCAAGCTGCGCGCCAAGGTGGTGGGCGGCGATGCGCCTTCCAAGGCGTTTGTCGCAGCCACTAACCGGGCGGGGCTTTCCCTCAACTACGACAGTATGCAGCTGAGCGACTACCGCATCGGCTGTGTGGGCACGGCGCTGAAGCTGTACGACCAGCTGGGCGAAGAGATCTACTGCGAAGCTCTGCGGCACATCGTGGAAGCGTGGGAGGGCAAACCGGATTCCTTCCGGGCGGCTGTCCTGCGGGGCGTGATGTACTTTGTGCAGCTGTATCATGGGCAGTACAGCGAGGAGCGGCTTGTCCGTGCGCTGAGCGGCGTCCATCCCATGGAGCTCTACCGTGTCAGCCGGGATAACCCCGCCAAGCTTCCGGGCTGGCGGCGGTACGTTTACCCCATCTACACCACCTACAACGGCAAGTGCAGGAAAGACGCACTGCCGATGAAGTTCTAAGCTCAAATATCTCCTTTGGCAAGTGAGATGGTCCCCGAAAAAGACCATCACACTTTACATATAGTATTTTCTGCTGAATAATCGACATATTGAACTAGAAAGAGAGGACAGGAATGAGCGAGATCGCAGCCTGCACTTTGATTCAGGAAGAGCCTGACCGAAAGACGGAGAGGTATCTGACGATGTTCAAGGACTACCCGGATGTGGTGACGGTGGAGCATCTTCAGGAAATGCTTGGCATCTGCCGGAAGAATGCGTATCTGTTGGTCAAGCAGAATAAGATCCACTCGGCGCGTGTAGGACGCAGCTATAAGATACCAAAACTCTGCGTGGTAGAGTACCTGCTCGATCAGGATCGGCAACTTGGAGGGATGCACCTTTCAAACTCCCTTGTGCCATCCTTGCAAAACACTCCAGAATCTTCTAACTTATGATGCCTAAGCAAAGGACGTTTGGCTGCGAACAGAAAGGAGCATAACTATGACAAATGTGGCCGGACATTTAAGAGAACAAAACGGTATGTATCAGATGATTCTGAGCTGGAAAGACACAGATGGAAAGCGCAGAACCAAATCCATCAGCACAGGACTTCCTGTTAAAGGAAACAAAAAAAGAGCTGAATCTCTGTTGCGTAAAACACAAAAAGAGTTTAACCCTGAAACGATGCAGCAGGTTTCCGACCTGCCGGTATCGGAATATCTGAACCGCTGGCTTCGGGAAAGCGTGATGAACCTTCCGCCCGAAACCTATGGCAGATATGCTTATGATCTGGGAAGAGTAGTTGTCCCATACTTTGAAAAGAAGCGGCTGTCTTTGAAAGCACTCTCTCCGCGCGATCTGGAAACGTTCTTCCGCTATGAGCGTCAGCAGGAGGAGGCCAGTGTACAGCAGCTTCTGGATTGGCACAAGGAGTTGACCGATGCCCTGCAATATGCCGTTGACAATAATTGGCTGAAGGTCAGCCCCATCAAAGAAGTTGACCCCTGCCTTGATAACTCCCCGGTACTTTTCACCGACTTCATCACGGACTGGTTGAAAATGATGAAGTCACGAGTGGAAATCACAACCTATACCAGCTATGAAAGAGCAATCGTTCACAAGATCGTCCCATATTTTGAACCGCTCCACTATACATTGCAGGATATGGAACAGCATCCCAAATACATCCAAGACTTCTACCAGCATGAGTTGGATCGTGGCCTTACGGCAAACACCGTCATTCACTATCACGCCAACATCCGCAAATGCTTGCAGTACGCTTTTCAAATCGGCATGATCCGTTCCAACCCGGCAGATCGCGTTGAACGTCCTCGTAAGGAAAAGTTCAAGTCGGAGATTTACAGCGGTGAAGAACTGGAGCAGCTTTTCAAAGCGATTCAAGGTGACCCTTCGGAGTTTGGCGTTATCATGGCTGCATTCTACGGCCTGCGGCGCAGTGAAGTTGTTGGCTTGAAATGGGATGCCATTGACTTTGAAAACAAGAAAATCAGCATTCAGCATACGGTTGTGACCGCAAAGGTCAACGGAACGCTAACAGAAATCGCACGAGATAAGACAAAAACAAAGTCGAGCTGCCGGACACTTCCCCTAATCCCTGCCTGTGAGCAGATGCTCAATAAAATGAAAAAGGAGCAGGAGCAGAATCGGAAGGTCTGCGGCAAAAGCTATTGCACCGATTATCTTGACTATATCTATGTAGACCCGATGGGAAAACGGATTCGGCCCGATTTCCTGAGCCAACATTTCCCGGATTTTCTGGTCGCACACCAGATGAAGCGTATCCGCTTTCACGATCTGCGCCATAGCTGCGCCAGTCTGCTCTATGCCAATGGCGTGAGCTGAAGGAGATTCAGGAGTGGCTGGGGCACAGCGACATCAGCACGACAAGCAACATTTATACACATCTGGATTTCTCCAGTAAGGTATCTTCGGCGAATGCAATCGTCAATATCTTCCCAGAAAACGCCAAAGTATAAAAAATGGGCAAAAAAGAAAAACAGCCTAAAATCTTTCGATCCTAAGCTGTTTTATGATGAAGTGCCGATGGTGGGACTCGAACCCACATGGTTTCCCGAACGATTTTGAGTCGTTTGCGTCTGCCATTCCGCCACATCGGCTGATATTCAATTTTGAGACATTCGTACCGGTTTCTGAAGATTGGAGGGATGTTCAGGAGGGATGTAAGAAATCCTGCTTCGACAAACCTTCAAAATTCAACGCACACTCGTGAATTTCTCGCACAGACAAGAAAAATCACGAAGCGGATTTTGAGTCCCCCTCGTCTGCCATTCCGACACACCGGCTGATATGCAATTCAAAAGAACATTACTATTATAGCGGATTCTGCGCACAAAATCAAGACTGAGTTTCCGGCGGAAACATATGGACTGTTCCCGGGCAGAGCGGGCAGCAGACGGCCGGAAAAACTGCACTCCCCAATTTGCGTCGCTTTGTGCGGCACAGTACGGTGTCTGATGAGGAAATTTGACAAAAATAAAGAGCTTACGTTGATTTTACAGGATCAAAACGACACATTCCGCACCGCAGGCTGCAAGGGGTGAAGATTGACGTATTCTGGTAAAAAATAGTATAATGTTATTCGTGAAGGAATGCCGTGCGGCCCAAAACGCGCGGTTTTGCAGCGGGGGATATGCGATGATGAGCAAAAAAGACAGAACACGCCAGCAGATGGAAGAGGAAATGCGCCAGCTCCGCAAGGTGTTCATGACGGTGCGCCTGATGAAGGCGGACGAGGTGCAGGGCGGCAAAAAGGGCAGCGCGCCCTGCTATGCCCAGTGGCGGCGCAGCCGTCCGTGTGAAAACTGCGTGGCAAGGCAGGCGCTGGAAAAGAACACCCGGAAAACAAGGCTGGAATACTTTGGGCAGGAGCTGTACGAGATCACGGCCAGCTGTGTGCAGGTGGATGGCCAACTCTGTGTGCTGGAGCTGACCCGCAAGATCGACCGCAGCGTTCTGCTGGACCCGGAAAACGGTGAGCGGCTGCTCAACAGTATTACCGACGAGCGGGAAAAGCGCTACCGCGACCCGCTGACCGGTGCCTACAACCGCACCTATTACGATGAGAACTACCGCTACCGCAGCATTACCGCCGGTGTGGCGATGCTGGATATGGACGATCTGAAGTTCTCCAACGATGTTTACGGCTCCGGTGCAGGCAACAGCGTGCTGGAAACGGCGGTAAGCACCATCCGGCGCGGCCTTTCGGAAAAAGACCGCCTGATCCGCTACGACGGCGGCAGGCTGCTTTTGCTGCTGCCGGACATCCGGCAGGAACAGCTCAGCCGCGTCTGGAACAGATCCGTCTGCAGCTGCAGGCGGCCAGCGTGCCGGGCTACTCCCGCATCCGCATGTCGGCCAGCATTGGCGGCGTGTGGATCGACGACGAAAATGTGGACGATGCGGTGCAGCACGCGGAACGGCTGATGCACTATGCACGCATCCAGAAAAACACCGTGATCACCGAGCGTCAGCCGGAGCCGCACGCCCTGCAGCCCACCCACAGCCGCCAGAGTGTGCTCATTGTGGACGACTCGGCCATGAACCGGATGCTGCTCAGCCAGATGCTGAACAGCCAGTTCGACACTGCCGAAGCGGCTTCCGGCGAGGACTGCCTGCGCCTGCTGGAACAGAACCCCACCGGCATCTCCGTTGTGCTGCTGGATATCCACATGACCGGCATTGACGGCTTTACCGTGCTGGAAGCCATGAGCCAGCGCGGAATGCTGGAAGAGATCCCGGTCATCATGATCTCCAGCGAGGACAATGTGGACACGGTGCGCCGCGCCTTTGATCTGGGTGCGTCCGATTATATCAGCCGCCCCTTTGATGCAAGGGTGGTGTATCAGCGCATTACCAACACCATCCGCATGTATGCAAAGCAGCGCCGCCTGAGCGCCATGGTGGCGGATCAGGTGTCGCAAAAGGAAAAGCGCAGCCAAATGATGATCGGCATTCTGAGCCGGGTGGTGGAGCGACGCAACGGCGAGAGCCGCACCCATGTGCAGCACATCAGCACCCTGACCGGAATGCTGCTGGACCATCTGGTGCAAAAGACCGAGACTTACCCCCTGACGCAGGAGATGCGCCGTACCATCAGCATGGCCTCGGTGCTGCACGACATTGGCAAAATGGAGATCGGGGAGCAGGTCCTGAACAGCCCGGAGCCGCGCACGCCGGAGGATGAAGAAACCATGCGCCAGCATACCCTGCTGGGTGCACGGATGCTGGAAGAGCTGGATGCCTACCGCGACGAAGATTTTGTGCGGGTAGCCTATCAGATCTGCCGCTGGCACCACGAGCGGTACGACGGCAGCGGCTACCCGGACCAGCTGGTTGGCGAACAGATCCCCATTGCGGCACAGGTGGTCGGTCTTGCGGATGCCTACGAAACGCTGACCACTGGCAGCGGAAGCCAGCCGCCGGTACCCTGCACGGCTGCAGTGCAGATGCTTTGCACAGGCGAGGCCGGGGCGTTCAATCCGGTGCTGCTGGACTGCCTGCGGGAGATCGAGAACGAGATCGACGATGCCATGCGTCGTCGGCCGGAGACCTTATAAATCAGACCGGAGAGCAGCCCGAACGGGAAAGGCCCTCCGGTTTCTTCTTTGTCCAGATGTGAAAACGAAAGTCCAGTCCTTGCCCGCAGGCGCAGGCTGTGTTACACTGTAAAAAATACAGTCAGAAATCTGCAAAAAACAGGAGGAGATCACTTTTGAAACATCTGCATCGGTTTGTGCGCCGCGCGGCGGCGTTTGTGCTGGCAGCAGCGCTGTGCGTTTGCGTGCTGGTCCCGGCGGCTTCGGCAGCCACCACTATGGGTGGCGCGGACACGACCTTGATCCCTGCCGAGGAGGAAAACTGCCTTGCATGGCTCTTTGGCACCAGTGATACCATCACCATGCCTTACCTCAACATCAAGGGAAAAGGCCTGCAGCGCAATGTCACGCTGAACCTTGTGGACTGCCTTGTGGGCATTACCTACACGGAGCTTGGCTCCATTGGCAGCTATGTCAGCGCCAGCGCCGCCCAGCAGGCGTGGAAGGCGCAGGCGGTGGCCATCCATTCCTATCTGGAATACCACAAGCAGTACGGCGCCTCTTCCAATGCGCTCATCTACACTCCGGTGGATCAGATCCCGTCCTCGGCACGGGAAGCCATCCGCAGGGCGGTGGAACCGGTGAAAAATGAGATCCTTACCTACAACGGCAGCGTCTGCGACGCCGTGTGGTCGGCCAGTGCGGGCTATAACACCCAGACCGGCGTGTACGGCACCTGCTCCAGCCGGGACGCATGGGGCACCGATGTGCCGTATCTGCAGAGCGTAGAAAGCCCCTACGAGGAGCAGTACCACAACAAGCTGCGCCGGGTCATCGGAAAAGACTATACCTATAAAGAATATAACGACAGCCGCACCGGCGAGCCCTACGTCAGCGCCGACACCACCCACAAGGATCTGGGCGGCTTTGTGCAGTACAACACCTTTGTTTCCAATGGCCGCAGCTACCGCTATATCGGCCAGTTCGTTTCCTCCCGTTACTGCTTCGACTTTGGCGCGGACGAAAGCGGCACTCCCTGCATGACCTATTACGGCTTTGGCCATGGCGTGGGCATGAGCCAGTGCGGTGCTGTGGGTTACGCACAGGAGCAGGGCATGGGCTACCGGGAGATCCTGAGCCACTACTACACGGGTGTGAGCATTTCCACTTCCGGCAGCTCCGGCGGTGGGTTCTTTGGCTGGCTGCACAGCCTGTTCCACTGGTAAGCAGTGGAAAACTGCAAAGAAATGCGCGCAAAACCTTCTCAAATCATGCCGGATTTGGTATACTATAAATCGTGTGATTTTTTGAGAGATCATTTTAAGATAAAAAAGTTCCATAGGAGCGGAGATCGGAATGGATCAGGAAAAAGAAACCAAACGACAGGCCGAGCGCTGCCGTGCACTGGCGCAGCGCATCGTGCGGGAGCTGACCCCTGCCAGCATTCAGGTGCTGGGCGGCAGCGGCGCACTGGCCGAAGCATTGGAAAAGGCCGGCGCACAGCTGCTGCCGGAGAATGCAGAGCAGGGCACCGCTGCTCTGCTGGTGGTGGAGGACCCGGAATGGGTGGATCTGCCCGCACTGCAGTGTGCACAGGTGCTGCTGGTATGCACCGATGCATCGGCCATGGCTGACTGTGCAAAGCAGCTGGCCGCACAGGGCCTGTACCGGGATTTTGAGTGGAAGAACCGCGGCAAAGCCCAGCAGACCGCGCTGTTCTGCCGCAGCGCCGCTGTGCAGGATGCACAGCAGCTGCTGGCAGGCTACGAGATGACGCTGGACGATCTGCGAGAGCGGATGCAGCAGGCCGAGCGCACCGGCGAAGAGCAGACGGCTCAGCTGGAACGCCTGCGCAGCGATCTTTCGCTGAGCCGCAGCCATGAGCAGGATCTGGAAAAGACACTGAACAATGTGACCAGCTCTACTTTCTGGAAGATGAGCTGGCCGCTGCGCTACTTTGTCAGCAAGGGCCGTCAGCTGGCACACACCTTCCCGCCGTTCGTCTTTCTGGGCCAGCTGCGTCGGGTGGGCATTTCCGGCGTGCGTGCGCAGCAAAGGCCAAAAAGGAATACGCGAAGCTGTTCCCGGGCAGGACCATGCGCGCCGACCGCTTTGCCAGCGCAGAGCTGCTGGTAAGGCAGGCGGCCGACCAGCCCGCCGCGCCGCGCATCAGCATCGTGGTGCCGCTGTACAATACGCCGCAGCAGTTTCTGGTGGAGCTGCTGGACTCGGTGCAGAACCAGACCTATCAGAACTGGGAGCTGTGCCTTGTGGATGCCGGACAGGACGAGACGGTGGGCCAGACCGTAGCAGCCCGTGCTGCGGAAGACCCCCGCATCCGCTACCAGAAGCTGGAAAAGAACGAGGGCATTGCGGGCAACACCAATCAGGCTTTGCACTGGCAACGGGCGAGTTCATCGCCCTGCTGGACCACGATGATATCCTGCACCCCTGTGCTCTGTGGTACGTGGCACAGGCCATTGCCGAACAGGGCGCAGACTTTGTGTATACGGATGAAGTGACCTTTGAGGGCGACATCGACCATCTGACCGTTTACCATTTCAAGCCGGATTATATGCTGGATAATCTGCGCTCCAACAACTATATCTGCCACCTGAGCGTGTTCAGCGCAAAGCTGCTGGCCGCTGTGGGCGGCGATGAGCGTGCAGCCTACAACGGCAGTCAGGACTATGACCTCTACCTGCGCCTGACCGAAAAGGCGCACAAGATCGTGCATATCCCGCACCTGCTGTACTACTGGCGCTCCAGCCCCACCAGCGTGGCAAGCAACATTTCGGCCAAGACCTACTGTCTGGAAGCTGCGGTCAAGGCCCTGTATGCCCACTACGAGCGTGTGGGTGTGCCGGTGGATGAAGTTTCCATGATCCGGGTACGCCGGGCTTCTATAAGACGGACTATACCATCACAAAGCCGGGCCGGGTCAGCATCCTGATCCCCAGCTGCGACCATTCTTCCGACCTGCGCACCTGCGTGGAGTCCATCTACCGCAGGAGCACCTATGAGGATCTTGAGATCATCGTCATCGAGAACAACAGCAGGGAGCCTGCCACCTTCCGCTGCTATGAAAAGCTGCAGAAGGAGCACAAGAACCTGAAGGTGATCACATGGCAGGGCACCGGCTTCAACTACAGCGCCTTGAACAACTTTGGCGCAAAGGAAGCCACCGGCGAATACCTGCTGCTGCTCAACAACGATACCGAGGTCATTTCTCCGCGCTGGATCGAAGAAATGCTCATGTACGCCCAGCAGGACCGTGTGGGCTGCGTGGGCGCAAAGCTGCTTTATCCGGACAACACTATCCAGCACGCGGCATCGGCTTCGGCTTTTTGACCCTTGCGGCCCACATGCACAAGAACTTCCCGGTGGGCCACCCCGGCTATATGGGACGTCTGGTCTATGCACAGGATGTGTATGCGGTCACTGCCGCCTGCCTGATGGTGCGCAGGAGCGTCTACGAGCAGGTGAACGGTCTGGACGAGAGCTTTGCTGTGGC
>ENA-OQEB01000722-OQEB01000722.1-human-gut-metagenome-genome-assembly--contig:-NODE-722-length-13170-cov-2.511615_pt1 | contig 13170 bp, 23 predicted proteins | sample MGYA00242787_ERZ504619 | MGnify/ENA primary metagenome ERZ504619 (study PRJEB26092, sample SAMD00036317) | human gut metagenome | host: Homo sapiens | study: EMG produced TPA metagenomics assembly of... | reverse complement strand
TGCCGTACCGGTAAGGATACCATCAAGGCTGCAGCGCGCGGCAACGGAAGATCGTGCCGGATGCCTGCCTTGTGTACACAACGCCCGACCGCAGCACCCTGTATGCGGTGCAGACCCCTCAGTGCTTTGACCGCGCAGAGTACCTTGCTGCGCTGGAAGAGCTGGATGCCGAAAAAGCCCGCCTTGTCACCGACGACTGCAGCCTGTTCGAGCTGACCGGCCGCGCCGTGCAGCTGACGCAGGGCGATTACGCCAATTATAAGATCACGACCCGCGAGGACTTGCCCCGCCCGGAACAGAAAGAGGAACACAAAATGCGCATTGGACATGGTTATGACGTGCACCGTCTGGTGGAAGGCCGCAAGCTGATCCTGGGCGGCGTGGAAGTGCCTTTTGAAAAAGGCCTGCTGGGCCACTCGGATGCAGATGTTCTGGCCCATGCGGTGATGGATGCTGTGCTGGGTGCCGCTGCGCTGGGGGATATCGGCCAGCATTTCCCGGACAATGACCCGGCCTACTCCGGTGCCGACAGCCTGAAGCTGGCCCGCCGTGTGGCCGAAATTTTAAAGGAGCACGGCTTCCGCATTGAAAATATCGACGCGACGCTGTTGTGTCAGCGGCCCAAGCTTGCGCCGTACATTCCAGCCATGCGCCAGAATCTGGCCGATGCCTTCGGCCTGCCGGTGGATGCCGTGAGTGTAAAGGCCACTACCGAGGAACATCTGGCTTTACCGGTGAGGGCTGGGCATTGCCGCCCACGCTGTTGCCCTGATCGAAACACTGTAAACGGGAGCGTGTACCAATGACTCTGAACGCGATCATTGCAAATTTCCAGACCTTCAAACTGGTCGATTTGCTGGATATCATCATCATTTCCTTCCTGATTTACCAGCTGCTGGGCATTGTCAACCGCACCCGCGCCGGCCAGCTGTTCAAGGGTGCGCTGCTGGTGATGGCCGTCTATCTGGTGGCAGAAACGCTGAACATGCGTACCGTTACATGGCTGCTGAACTCACTGCTGCAGGTGGGCCTGCTGACGCTGGTGGTGCTGTTCCAGCCGGAGATCCGCCGTGCGCTGGAGCGCATGGGCCAGACCGACCAGTGGGCCGCCAAGCTGTTCAATGTCAAAGGCCGCTACAACGATCCCAGCCTGAAGGTGCATGGCGCAGCGCCATCATTGCCATCTGCGATGCGGCAGAGCGCTTTTCTGAGACCAAGACCGGTGCACTGATTGTGCTGGAACGCCACACGAACCTTTCGGAGATCGTGCGCACCGGCACGCCGGTGAACAGTGCGGTCAATCTGGAAGTGCTGGGCACCATTTTCTACGAGGGCACGCCCCTGCACGATGGTGCTGCCATCATTGAGAATGGCCGCATCAAAGCCGCGGGCTGTGTGCTGCCACTTTCCAACAATCTGGATCTTGGCAAGGATATGGGCACTCGTCACCGCGCCTGCCTTGGCATTGCCGAAAATTCCGATGCAATTGCCATCGTGGTCAGCGAGGAGACCGGCATCATCTCCATGGCAAAGAACGGCGTGCTGATCCGCCATTTTGACCGGCAGACCCTGTATACCCGTCTGGTGGATGAGATGATCCCTAAGGAGACCACCACCGAAAAGACGACGGTCAGCGGCTGGCGCGGTCAGCTGGACCGTCTGTGGAAATGGGTCAGCCAGAAGGAGGACGATGCGCAATGAACAACGAACCCAACAAGAAAAATGGCGCAAAGCCTGCGGTCGCCCATAAGAAAAACATTCTGGACGACCGCCGCATCCGGCTGGCACTTTCGGTGCTGGGTGCCATCGTTGCATGGATGGTGGTCACCATCATCGTCCAGCCCGGCACCAGCAACACCATCTACAATGTGCCGGTGGATTATACCTATGATTCCGCTGCTTACACCTCCCGGGGTTTGAGCATCGTCAGCGCCGAGGATAAGACCGTGAACCTGAAAATCTCCGGCGACGGCTACACCATCGGCGGGCTGACGGCTTCCGACTTTGTGGTCTACCCGGATTTTTCCAGCGTACGCGACAGCGGCGAAAAGACCCTGCGCCTGCTGGTACGCGGTGCCAACGGCCTGCTGAACGGTGTGACCGTGACCATGGAAGGCAATGACAACACGGTGGATGTGGTGTTTGACGTGGTGGAGGAAAAGACCCTGCCCGTTACCATTACCACCAACTACCTGACCATCGCGGACGGCTATATCCTTTATAGTACGGATGTTTCCAAGGAGAATATCACCCTTTCCGGCCCCAGCAGTGAGCTGAATAAAGTTGCTACCTGCACTGCAGAGGTGACCTACAGCGGCGAACTGACCGAGTCCATCACGCTGAACACGCCGCTGCGCTTCTATACCTCCGGCGGCAAGGAAGTCAAGTTTGAGTACACGGAGCTGGAAGAGAACAGCGTGGATGTGACCTTGCAGGTGTACAAGATGGCAACGCTGCCGGTGGACGTGAATTTCATCAATGCACCGCGTGATTTTGATGATTCGATGCTGGTATATGCACTCAGCCGCAAGCAGCTCAAGGTGGCAGGTCCGGCAGATAAGATCGATATGCTGTCCACGCTGCCCATCGGCAATATCGACCTTTCCACCTTTACACTGAACAAGAGCTATGAGCTGCCCATCGACCTGCCCGCAGACATCTATCTGCTGGATAACATTTCCACCATTACGGTCAGCTTTGACTGCTCCAATCTGGGAACCAAGACCATGAACCTGCCCAATACCTGCGTGCAGGTGGTCAACCTGCCCTCTACCTACCAGCTGACGGTGCAGACCGAACGCCTGATGAATGTAACGCTCTGCGGCCCCAAGGGCGCGATCGAAACGCTGACCCCGGAGCAGGTGGTCATTGAGATCGATGCCGAGGATTTCTCGGTGGCAACGGGCGAGCAGAACATCGCCTGCCGCCTGTATGTGCCCTCCAACGGCAAGATCTTTGCACTGGGCAGCTATGTGCTGCAGTGCCGCATCGAAAGCAACTGAAACAAAAAGGAACACACGATAACATGATTCTGGTTCGCAACATCCGTCTGCCGCTCTCTGCCGGAGAGCCGCAGGCATTTGAAAAAGCCCTGCACGCCGCCCGCATCCCACGCGGAAAGGTGCAGCATCTGGGCGTGGCAAAGCTCTCGGTGGATGCCCGCCACGGCCAGCCCAAGCTGGTGTATACCGTGGCTGTCACCCTGAAAGAACCTGCCGAGGAAGCGGCTTTTGCAGCCCGCTGTGGTGATGCTTCTCTGCAGCAGAAGGTGGATTTTTCGGTGCAGAATGGCATCCAGCCACTGGCACATCGGCCTGTGGTGTGCGGCCTTGGCCCGGCGGGCCTGTTTGCAGCGCTGCTGCTGGCCCGGCAGGGCTATCAGCATTGTGCTGGAGCGCGGCCCGGCGCTGGACGAGCGTGTAAAGGCGGTGGAACATTTTTCTGCTACCGGCGAACTGGATGTGAATGCGAACATTCAATTTGGCGAGGGCGGTGCCGGTACCTTTTCGGACGGCAAGCTGACCACCCGCATCGGCGATGAGCTGTGCGGCTTTGTTACCGAGGTGTTCCTGCAGCACGGTGCGCCGGAGGAGATCGCCTGGAAGCAGAAGCCCCATGTGGGCACCGACCTGCTGCGCGGTGTGATCACCTCTATCCGCAAGGAGATCGAAGCTCTGGGCGGTGAGGTGCATTTCAACACGGCCCTGACCGGCTTTGAACAGAAAAATAGTCGGCTCACCGGTATTTTTACAACAAATGGCACCTTTGCCTGCGAAGCTTTGGTGTTCGCGGTGGGCCACTCGGCCCGCGATACCTTCGGGATGCTGATGGACGGCGGCCTGCAGCTGGAATGCAAGCCGTTCAGTGTGGCTTCCGCGCCGAGCATCTGCAGAGTGAGATCGAAAAGAGCTTATATCACGAGGCTGCCGGGCATCCGGCTCTGCCGCGGGGCGAGTATCAGCTCTCCCAGCATGTGGGGGAGCGGTGCGTTTACACCTTCTGCATGTGCCCCGGCGGGCAGGTGGTGGCATCGGCCAGCGAGGAAGGCCGTGTAGTGACCAACGGCATGAGCTTTCACGCCCGCAATGGCAAAAATGCCAACGCGGCCGTGGTGGTGAGCGTGGGCGGCAAGGACTTTGCAGACGATCCGCGCCGGGCGATTGCGTTCCAGCGGGAGCTGGAAGCCAAAGCCTACGCCGCTGGGCGCAGTGCAGGGGAGTATGCCGCTCCGGCAGAGAACATCCAGAGCTTTCTGGAAGGGCGCGGCCAGCTGAACATTGGACGCGTGCAGCCTACCTATGACCGCGGCGTTGCTGCGGCAGACCTCGGCGCACTGCTGCCGCAGGAGCTGGCCGAAACGCTGCGGGCGGGCCTGCGCGCCTACGAGCGCAAAAATTGCGGGTTATACCGCGCCGGAAGCGATCCTTACGGGTCTTGAGACCCGCACCAGCAGCCCGGTGCGGCTGAAGCGGGAAGAAAATTTTGAATGCACCAGCTGGCAGGTCTGTATCCCTGCGGCGAGGGCGCCGGATATGCGGGCGGCATCATGAGCGCCGCCGTGGATGGCCTGCGGGTGGCCCGCGCCATCATCAGCCGGTATGCACCGGCAGAAGGGTGAGAAGAATTTGATGAACGATCGTGAAAACGATACAATGAGAGAGAATGAGGGCCGTCAGGTGCAGCAGGAGCTGGAAAACCAGCTGCGCGCCTTTGGCGATACCGTGTCGGATGCTTTGCCCATGGCTTTGAGGGCAAAGGGGAGGACATTGGCGACCGCGCCTATGGTGTGGGCCGTGCGGCGGTGAATGCTGCAAACTTTGGCCTTGGCGAAGCGGCAAAGGCGTTCCGCAGCAGCCGGGAGGAATACTATCGCAGCCGCCAGAATGCGCAGAATACGAAACAGGGCTCGAATGAGGACTGTATCAACGCGCAGGCCGCAGGTGTTTCCGGCTGGTTCCGGCAGATGTTCGGCAAGGCAGAGACGACCCCGGCAGACGAGATCCGCGCCAGTGCCAAAAAGCGCTACAGCGCAGGCTGTGCATTGCTGGCAGTCGGCATCACGTTTACGGTGATCTTTGGCATCACGGCGGTTTCCTGTCTGGGTGCGGCGGGCCTGTTTACGCCCAATGCGGCTGTTCTGCAGGCTCTTCTGCAGGACAGCTTTATGGCTGAAAATGCTGCAGCCATGGGCAGCTTTGCGCTGGGGGCGGTGCGGATCACCGGCTGGTGCTTTGCGGCTGTCACCGCCGTGTTCGTGTGGATGATCACTGCCGGTGCATCCCGCCTGAAGGCCAGCAAGACGCTGCTCCGTCTGGCCGAGGCAGCAGAAGGCTTTGACTGCAAAAAGGGCCTGCCGCTGGAAGCCGTGGACGAGAAAAAGGCCCGTGCCTCAAGCGGGTGCGCAGATTCATCCGCAATGGCTGGCTGAGTGCATGGGTGGACGAAAAAGCGGAAAAGCTTTACCTGACTGCTGAGGATTACCGTGCCGCGCAGGAAGCTGCCGCAGCCTCCAAGGCACCGCCGCAGCCGGAACCGGCGGCAGAAAAAACAGACGATGTGCCGCTCAATCTTGAGACGCGCGCCGCTTTGCCGCCGTGCTGCAGCAGGAAAAACAGCTGATGCAGGATGCGCAGGGCCGCGAAGAGCTGGACCATATGCAGACCACCACCACTGCCATCTGTGACTGGCTGGAAGCACACCCGGAAAGCCTGCCCAAGGCCCGCCGCTTTGCGGAATACTATATTCCCACCACCCTCAAGCTGCTGCACACCTACAACGATGTGCAGGGCCAGCAGGGCGAAAACGCCGAGACCATCCGCCGCGATATCGCGGGCATCCTTCACACGCTGAATCAGGCCTACGACACCCTGTATGATACGCTGCTCTCGGATGTAGCGATGGATGTCTCTTCTGAGATCGCTGCCCTGCAGGGAATGCTGGCCAACGACGGCCTGACGGGAGGAAATTTTGAATGACCTACCGTGCATGGAATCTGAAGCCGCTGGACCGTGCCGCGCTGCGGGAGCTGACGCAGGCGATTGCGGAGCAGGCCACCGAAGAACTGGAATATAACGCACAGAACGACGAGCCGTGGAGCGAGCAAAAATATGCGGCCGCCCTTGCCGCCCAGCAGAAGGAAAATGCCCTGTTGGCGGGCGTGCTGACGGCCCGCGGCATTACCGACCTACCGAAGCACTGACCCTGCTTGCCGGTGAGGAAGAGTTGAGCGACCCTTCGCTGCTCACCGATATGGACAAGGCCTGCGAGCGCATCTGGCGGGCCATTGACGAGGGCGAGACCATTGTGGTGTTCGGCGATTATGACGTGGACGGCGTGACGGCCACGGCCCTGCTGTACCAGCATCTCAAGGGCATGGGGGCTACCGTAAAATGTATGCTGCCCAGCCGCGAGGGCGACGGCTACGGCCTTTCGCGCAATGCCATCCGTTCCATCCATGATAAGGCTGCAAGCTGATCGTGACGGTGGATAACGGCATTTCTGCTGTGGAAGAAGCCGATTATGCCGCTGAACTGGGCATTGACCTGATCATTACCGACCATCATCTGCCGCCGGAAACTCTGCCCAAGGCCATTGCCGTGGTAGACCCCCGTCGTGAGGACGACACCAGTCCCTTCAAGGCCTGTGCGGTGCGGGCGTGGCGTTCAAGCTGTGTGCCGCACTGGATGGCTGCCCGCCGGAAGAAATGCTGGACTACTGCGGCGACCTTGCCGCTGTGGGTACTGTGGCGGACGTGATGCCGCTTACCGGCGAAAACCGCACCCTTGTCAAGGCGGGCCTGCGCCAGCTGCAGAACACGGACCGTCCGGGTCTGGAAGCGTTGCTGGAAGAGGTGGGCCTTGCGGGCAGACCGGTCACCGCAGAAAATGTCAGCTACGCCATTGCGCCCCGCATCAATGCGGCTGGCCGCATGGACAACGCTGTTACGGCTTTGCAGCTGGTGATGTGTGAGGACCCGGACCGCGCCGCAGAGCTGGCCCATAAACTGAACGAGATCAATACAAAGCGTCAGGAGACAGAGCTGCAGATCTTCAAGGCCGCGCAGGAACTGCTGGAACAGGAACCGGAGCGGCTGGAAGACCGCGTGATGCTGCTGTGGGGCCGCGATTGGCACCCCGGTGTCATTGGCATCGTGGCATCCCGGCTGGTGGAACGCACCGGCGGCCTGTGATCGTGGTGACGATCGACGAGCACGGCGAATGCAAGGGCAGCGGACGCAGCGTGCAGGGCTTCAATTTGCATGCCTGCATTGGTGCCTGCGCAGATCTGCTCATCCGCTACGGCGGCCATGCCATGGCTGCGGGCCTTTCGGTGCGGGAAGAAAATCTGCCGCTCTGCGCCACCGCCTGAACGACTGGGCAGCACGGGAATGCCCGGTGCTGCATACCACCCCGCTGGAGTGCGACCTGCCCATCCATCTGGACCGTGTGACCGTGGAAAGTGTGCGGAAGCTCGACCAGCTGGCTCCCTATGGGGCCGAGAACCCGACCCGGTGTTCCTTTTGCAGAACGCCGTGCTGGATGGGGTATACCCGGTATCGGAGGGCAGGCACAGCCGCCTGCGCTTGCGGCAGGGCAATGCCAGCGTGTATGCCGTGTGGTTCGGTATGCCGCCGGAACGGCTGCCCTATGCCATGGGCGATGTGGTGGATGCTGCGCTGAACCTTTCGGTCTACGATTCGCCCCGGGGCGCACAGCTTTCGGGCCGCATTCTGGACCTGCATCCGGCAGGGCTGGGCACAAAGCTTGCGGAGCAGGCTGCTTTTGTGGTGGCGCTGCGCCGCGGCACACCCCTGACTGAGGAACAGAAAAAGCTTATTACGCCTGAGCGCAGTGATATCGTCACAGTGTACCGTGAGCTGCAGGCGCGCCGCTGGCACGCAGAAGATCTGCAGCCGCTGTGCGCAAAACTGGGCGAGGAAAATACAGGCAAAACGCTGGTGGCGGTCACGGCCTTGGAACAGGTGGGCCTGATCGCCACGGTGGAAAAGGGTGGGGCAAAATATCTGGAGCTTGTGCCTGCGCAGGGCAAAAAGAACCTTGCGGATGCCCCGATCCTGAAATGTTTGGAGGGAATGTAAAATGCCAGAGGGAAAGAAAGCTGCGGTCCCGGCACCCAAGCCGGTGCGGGAAGAGGATCTCTACTCCGCAAAGACCCACCTGCATCAGCCGGTACCGGTGCAGGAAACGGCTACCGTTTCTGCAACAGCACAGCTGGCCGATGCCCCGGAAGGCGCGCTGCCTTCGGAGGTGCGGCCGGAGATCGTTACCTGGGAAAAGCTGTGTGAGGCCATTAAGGCCAGCGGCCGCTCCTACAATATGGAGATGATCGAAAAGGCATATAACCTTGCCAACACTGCCCACAAGGGGGTGTGCCGCCGCAGCGGCGAGCCGTATATCTGCCATCCGCTGGCTGTGGCACGACTGGTGCTGGATCTTGGCATGGACTCCGAGAGCATTGCTGCGGCCCTGCTGCACGATGTGGTGGAGGACACTCCCACTACACTGGACGACCTGAAAGCCGCCTTTGGCGAGGAAGTTGCCCTGCTGGTGGACGGCGTGACCAAGCTGACCAAGATCCAGTTCTCTAACATTGAGGAACTGCAGGCTGAAAACCTGCGCAAGATGCTGCTGGCCATGAGCCGCGATGTGCGCGTGATGATCATTAAGCTGTGCGACCGGCTGCACAACATGCGCACCGGTGATGCATGGCCGGAACAGAAGCGCCGCGATAAAGCCCGTGAGACCATGGAAGTGTATGCCCCCATCGCCAACCGTCTGGGCATCCTGAACGTGAAGGAAGAGCTGGAAGACCGCAGCCTGCATTACCTTGACCCTGTGGGCTACGAGGAGATCAGCCGGATGCTCAGTGAGCGTGCAGGCGAGGAGTTCCTTGCAAAGGTGTCCGGTGTGATCGAGCGGCGGCTGGCCGAAAGCGGCATTGAGGGCGCTACCATCAAGCGCCGCGTCAAGAGCATTTACGGCATCTATCGCAAGACCATCATGCAGAACAAGTCCTTTGATGAGATCTACGATATCTATGCGGTGCGTGTCATTCTGGATACGCTGGCCGAGTGCTACAGCACTCTGGGCTCATCCACGATATGTACCATCCGCTGCCCAACCGCTTCAAGGACTATATCTCCACTCCCAAGCCCAATGGCTACCAGAGCCTGCATACCACCGTCATCGGCCACGAGGGCATCCCCTTTGAGGTGCAGATCCGCACCCGCAAGATGGACGAGCAGGCCGAGTACGGCGTTGCGGCCCACTGGAAGTATAAAGAAGGTCTGGATGGCCACGACAAGCTGGACGAACGTCTGGCATGGGTGAGCCAGCTGTTGGAAAACCAGCGCGTCAGCGAGGATTCCGGCAATCTGCTGCACGACCTTAAGAGCGATCTGCTGCCGGAGGAAGTGTTTGCCTTTACCCCCAAGGGCGATGTCATCAACCTGCCCACCGGCGCTACCTGCATCGATTTTGCCTATGCGATCCATTCGGCGGTGGGCAACCGCATGGTGGGCTGCAAGGTGAACAACCGCATGGTGCCCATCGACCACATCGTTTCCACCGGCGAGATCATCGAAGTGATCCTTGGCCCGGCGGACAAAGGCCCCAGCCGCGACTGGCTCAAGATCGTGCGCACCAGCGAAGCGAAGAGTAAGATCCGAAACTGGTTCAAAAAGATGCGCCGCGAGGAAAATATCACGCAGGGACGTGATGCACTGGCCCGTGAGCTGCGCAGGGAAATGATCATCATTCCGGACGACCAGCTGGACGATTTTATCAACAGCTGTTCCCGCCGCCTGCGCCAGAACAATGCCGAGGAGCTTTATGCCGCCATCGGCTACGGCGGCATGACCATTGCCAACTGCCTGCCCAAGCTCAAGGAGGAGTGGCAGAAGCTGAAAGCTTCGGAGGAAAAGGCCGGGGAAGACCTGCCAAGGTGGACCTGAGCCGTGTGCACGCTACCGACGGCGTGGTGGTGGAAGGCTTCGATAACACCCCCATCAAGTTTGCCAAGTGCTGCAGCCCGCTGCCGGGCGACCCCATCGTGGGCTTTATCACCCGTGGCTTTGGCGTTTCCATCCACAAGCAGAGCTGCGTGAACGCCATTTCCAGCATGAAGGATCCCACCCAAGCCCCCCGCTGGGTCAAGGCGTACTGGGCCGACAGCGTCAGGGACAGCTATAAGGCCGGCATTGAGATCATCGCGCTGAACCGCAACGAGCTGCTGCAGGATGTGCTGGCTGCGCTGGCGGATATCCGGGTGCCCATCTATGCGGTGAACGCCCGTCAGGTGGAAAACAACTGCGCCATGGTCAGCCTGACCATCGGCATCAACAATACCGAGCACCTCAACCGTGTGGTCGCAAGACTTTCCAAGGTGAAGGACGTGCTCAAGGTGACAAGGAGCTAAAACATGCGTGCAGTCATTCAGGCGGTGTCTTCCGCCAGTGTGCGGGTAAACGGCGGTGAGCCGCGGGCCATCGGGCCGGGCCTTATGATCCTGCTGGGTGTCAGGGATACCGACAGTCTGGACATCGTGCCCAAGCTTGCCGATAAATGCGCGGGCCTGCGCATCTTTCCGGACGCAGAGGGCAAGCTGAATCTCAGCGCAAAGGACCTTGGCTATTCGGCTCTGGTGGTGAGCCAGTTCACCCTTTACGGCGACACGAAAAAAGGCTACCGGCCCAGCTTTATCAAGGCCGCAAAGCCGCCGCTCTCCGTGGATGCTTACGAGCTGTTCCTTGCAGAGATGAACAAACAGGGCCTGAAGGATGTTCAGCACGGCGAGTTTGGCGCGGATATGCAGGTGGCTCTTGTGAACGAAGGACCCTGCACCATTATCATCGATACCGACGAGTGGAAGAAAAAGGAGTGACCGCCATGCAGGCTTTTCATATTCCGGGCGCTGCGCCGCTGTATACCAATACCTTCCTGCTCATTTCCGACGCAGGCCATGCCGTGGTCATTGACCCGGCGGCAGATGCGCAGACCTACGATAAAATTTTAAAGGAAAACAATGCGCAGCTCACCACCATCCTGTGCACCCACGGCCACTACGACCATGTGGGCAGCGCCGAAGCCTTGCGCACCGAGTGGAACGCAAAGCTCTACTGTGAGGCTGCCGACCTTGCAGGCGACCGCATGTATCCGCTGAGCGCAGCGGACTGTGGCTACGCAGAAGGGGAGACTGTCTCGGTAGACGAGCTGCAGTTCACGGTCTGGCACACGCCCGGCCATACGCCCGGCGGCGTGGTGCTGCTGTGCGGCGAGTATCTCTTCTGCGGCGATACCCTGTTTGCAGGCAGCATCGGCCGTACCGATCTGGAGGGCGGCAGCAGTGCACAGATGGCCGAGAGTCTGCGTAAACTGGCAAAGCTGCCCATCCCGCGCGGCACGCAGGTGCTGCCCGGCCATGGCGAGTTCTCCACCTTTGGCGATGAACTGGACAACAATTACTTCATCCGCAGCGCTGTGCGCGGCAACAATGATTTATTTTAAAGAGTGAACAACATGAAGATTTATATTACCGGCCTGCCTTCCGGCTACGAAGTGGAGCATCTGGTGCGTTTGTTTTACCCCATGGCACCGCTCACCCTCACCCCGCCGGAGAACGCCGAGGACTGCGTCTGGGCAGAAAAAACGCCGGACGGCCTGCATGCACTGGTGCGTCAGGACGGCAGAAGTGCTGAACGACACGCACCGCTGCCCGCGCTGTGGAACAGGGCGGCGAGACCCCGGAATTCAGCCTTGCCAGCCTGACCTATGATCTGCTGCGGGATTGGACCGGCATCCGCCCGCCATGGGGCAAAATGACCGGTGTGCGCCCGGTGCGGCTCATCCACGACAAGCGCGCCGCAGGCTGGACGGAAGCGGAGATCGACCACTTTTTCCTTGACCGGTTCGACTGCTCCCAGCAGAAATACCAGATGGCCAAGGCCATTGCCGACCTGCAGGAGCCGATTTTGAAAGTGGGCAATGAACCGGGACCTACAGCCTGTACATCGGCATCCCGTTCTGCCCGTCCCGGTGCAGCTACTGCAGCTTTGTCAGCTGCAATCTGGACCGCGACCGCAAGATGGTGCAGCCTTATGTGGACTGTCTGTGCCGGGAAGTGGAAGAGATCCGCATTCAGGCCGACAAGGCGGGCCTGAAACTGTGCAGCATCTACATCGGCGGCGGCACGCCCACCAGCCTGTCTGCCGACCAGCTGCGGCAGCTGATGGGCACGGTCCGGGCGAATTTTGACCTCTCGAAGGTCGTGGAATATACGGTGGAGGCAGGCCGTCCGGACTGCACGGATGCCGAAAAGCTGGCGGTCATCAAGGAATACGGCGCTACCCGCATCTCCATCAATCCGCAGACCTTCTCGGACGAGGTACTGGCGGGCATTGGGCGCAAGCACTCGGCGCAGGACATTCTGGACTGCTATGCCGAAGCGCGCAAGGCCGGTCATGATGATATCAACATGGACCTGATCGCCGGTCTGCCCGGCGACACGGTGGAAAGTTTTGAGCGCAGCCTGCGGCAGGCCATCGCGCTGGACCCGGAGAACATCACCGTGCACACCCTCACCCTCAAGCGCGCTTCCCGCATCGTCATTGAGGACCAGAAGGAGAACGACTACGCCGACGTCGCCGCCATGCTGGAAAAATGCCGTTTGCTGGCAGAAGCGGGCTACCGGCCCTACTACCTCTACCGCCAGAAAAACACTCTGCAGAACCTGGAGAACGTGGCTGGTGCAAGCCGGGCCACGAGGGATATTACAACATCTATATCATGGAGGAAGTCCAGACCATCCTCTCCACCGGTGCAGGCGGCAGCACCAAGCTGGTGGCCGACGGCGGAAAACGGATGCAGCGCATTTTCAATTTTAAGTATCCGAACGAATATATCCAGCGTTTGCGGAGGTGCTGGAACGCAAAAAAGGAGTGGCTGATTTTTATGATCACGATTTGGGTACCCAACGTCTGGTTGAGATCGATCTGTACAATGTGGCAGCCCGCAGCCCGCAGGCACTTGCCGACCTGAGTGAGCAGAGCTATGCCCAAAGGATAGATTACGCCGCCCAGAAAGTGCAGCTTTCCGGCGCAAAGATCGTCATGCTCACCGGCCGTCGGCCAGCGGCAAGACCACCAGCGCCCAC
>ENA-OQEB01000721-OQEB01000721.1-human-gut-metagenome-genome-assembly--contig:-NODE-721-length-13189-cov-1.535829_pt1 | contig 13189 bp, 18 predicted proteins | sample MGYA00242787_ERZ504619 | MGnify/ENA primary metagenome ERZ504619 (study PRJEB26092, sample SAMD00036317) | human gut metagenome | host: Homo sapiens | study: EMG produced TPA metagenomics assembly of... | reverse complement strand
TACAAAAAATATCGGAAATCGAGACGCTCTCCGAATTAAACTTCAGCTTACGGTTCGATTTCCGATATTTTATATTTCTTTCTATTATTTTTCTATGTTTTCTTCTCTAACCAGTTTCTTCACACATTCCTCTATAACAGCAGATATATTTTCTGTAAACTGTTCTAGCATCATCTCTCCTTTTTCTTCTGTTGCAGGTACCGGATTTCCGTATGTTCCCGAAACGCTCAACTCTCCGATCGATGTGTTGTCCATTCCGTACGTAGTCGGTCTGACAGGATATTCCTGCACTGCCCGCTCCATATGAACTGTCTCCGGCTTTACTGCAGCATAAGTGACGTTTCAAACTCGCAGGCATGAAACATTCCTCCCCATGTCGGAGTTTCCATATATTTATCATAAATTTCTTCCATTCCCGGATAAAACATCCCCAACACTTTCACATCTGTTTCATCTTGTATTTCCCGTATCGCATATTTTATCACCGACCTGTTCGCCTCATGTCCGTTCATAAAAATAAGAATTTTTACCCCGTATCTTTCTACAGAACGAACAACATCTTTCAATATTTCCCGAAGAATATCCTGTCGGATCGTTACAGTTCCGATTCTGTCACGCCAACTCCAAGAATACCCAAAATGAATACTTGGATACACAAGCGCTCCCGTTTTTTCTGCCGTCTTTTCAGCCAATGCTTCCGCCAAATAAACATCTGTTCCAATAGGAAGATGATACCCATGCTGTTCCGTTGATCCAATAGGAACGATTACTACCGGAAACTCACGTAACCGCTCCTGCACTTCCCGCCATGTCATATCTTTTACTTGATTGCTCATATTTGGGACACCTCCACATACTTTCGCGCTGTTTCTCTGATCTTTTTCAAATCACTCCTCTTTGCATGTTTCGGAACAAGATTACTTCCGGCCGCCACACCTTTATATCCTAATCTATAGAAATTCACTGCATTTTCCGGTGTTACCCCGCCAACCGCCACATAATCCATCTCCGGGAAAGGACCTTTTAACGCTTTAATATAACGATCGGAAAACGCATCGGCAGGAAATAATTTTGCAAGATGGATTCCACAATTTACCGCTGCCTGAACTTCAGACGGTGTCAGCACTCCGGTAAAACTTCTATCTTCTTTTCCAATGCATATCGAACAATCTGCTCATCAAATCCGGGAGTCAGAATATACGGCACTCCCATATCTGAAAGTACATCAATTTCCTCTTTTTTCTTAACTGTTCCTGCACCGATATAAACATCCCGACCTTCAAAATACTTTCTGCTTGTTCGGATACACTTCATGCCGTTTTCTCCGTCACTTAGCGAAATCTCAAACCATCTGATCCCTTCTTCCACAAGGCCTTCTATGATCGAAATAATTTCTTTTTCTTCCACTTCCCGAATAATCGAGACAAGTCTTGCACTTTCTAACATCATTTTCTCCCTAATAAACTGCCAGCCATCGCTTTGGATTTTCAACAAAAATTTTATGAATCACGTCCTCATCCACCCCTTCGTCCAGAAGTCTTGGAATAAATTTTGTCTTGATATATCGAAATCCCGGACCTCCTCCGTATCCTTCCAGATAAGAGGCTCTCCCCATATCTCCCGAAATAAGAAGCTGATCAGCATATCCGTGAGATATCAATGACTTAATTAATGCAACTCTGATACTGTCAGGATAGTATTTTACCTTTCCCGGTCCATCAAATTGAATATAGATTCCCCGGTCAGCAAGTTTTAACAAATAATATTCATCCGGATTTCGATCTAAATGCCCTAAAGCAACAGTGGAAAAATCTACATTTTCCCGAGCAAGAATATCTAACAATTCCATTCCCATTGTTCCTGCTTCTGTATGTCCCCAGATCGGCGCTCCACACCTTTTCTGCGCCTGTGCCGCAGCAACTGCCGTCTTTTCTTCAAGTGGATGGATCATATTGTAATATGTTCCTATTTTTATGAATCCTGCTCTGATTCCGTCTCTCCCTTCCAAAATATCGTCTGCGAGAATATCGGAAATTTCTTCTGTACTTTTTTCTTCTACCCAATTCGGATAGTAAATATGTTTGTTAAATCCGGTCGTTGCAATGACATGAACTCCTGTCTCTTCAGACATTTTTTTTAAAAGAGACAGATTGGCGCCCATAATCTAACGTAGACGCCTCTACTAATGTCTGTCCGCCTACAGACTTAAACAGCTTTAATTCTGCTACGCTGCCTTCATAATCGCTCACTTCCAAATCCCTGTCTTTCTGACATGTCGGCGGAACTGCATACAAATGTTCATGTGGGTATGTAAATCCCATCTCCTCTGCCTGAATATCTCCGCAAACTGTTCTTGCAAATTTCATTCTCATACCGCCTTTCTTCATTTTTCCGCTTTTCTTTTAAACTCCTGCAATCATTCCTATTAAACGCATAAATACACTTACCAGAATTGCATCTGTTGATGCAAACCACAGACCTTCCACTCCATATCCTGTCACATCAATTAACGGGTATGCCAACGCAACTATCAACGTAAATAAAAATCCTAACAGAAATGAAGCAACGACGCATCCTCTTTTTCCTCCTAATTTATCTCCAAATACTCCGGCAGCGCCTCCCATGAAAAACAATCCGATCACTCCCGGTAATACGACAACTTTCAACTGAGTTGAAATCAAAGTTGCAAGAATCCCGCCTACCATCGCGCAGAGGAAACCGACTGTTGTAGCAACCGGACCGCTTGCATAAAAGATCGGAACATCTAAAGCAGGTCTTGCACCGGGGATAAGCTTCTCGCTGATTCCTTTAAACGCCGGGATAATCTCACCCAGAAACATTCTGACACCTTGAAGAAGTACGAGTACTCCCGCTACAAATGTCATTGCCTGAATAACAGATATACTATTATATTTTGTCCTCCCGCCAATTCTGAAACAACCTCTGTTCCTGCCATCAAAGCCGTGAAAATATAAACTACTATCATGACGATACTCATAAGAATCGACATATCTTTTAAAAAGTCCAGTTTATTCGATACTTTCACTTTTTCCCATGTATCTGTTTCTTCATCACGATTTTTCTTTCTGACCAGCCGACCTACAAATCCACTAAAAACAATCAGGGAACTTCCCCAAAATCCAAATGCAACTTCATCCGTCTTTAAAATTTTCCTTGTATAAGGCTGAGCGATTGCAGGAAATACGACCATACAAATTCCCTGGACAACAGAACCTATGGCAACTGCCATCCATCCGTTAATCCCCATCTGATCCAACACGATCGCCATAGTTCCCGCAAACGAAAACATCATATGCCCTGTCAGAAAAATGTACTTAAACGGAGTAATTCTCGCCAGAATAATATTAATCACAAACGATAAAAGCATAATCATAGGCGTTTCAAATCCAAGCACTGTCTGAACTGCCGCTACTAATGCGTTATCTTCCGGAACAACACCTGACATTCCAAATGCTGCATTGAACATTGTGCTAAACGGTGTCAGCGCAGATGCGATCAAACTTGATCCGGCGCTCAAGATAAGAAAACCCAACATTGTTTCATCGTTCCCTGAATCACGGTTGACGGTCTGTTTTTCATTGCAATAAGACCGATCATCGCCACTAATCCTAATACAACTGTAGGCTCACTTAAAAATTTAACAAAAAAATTCACCATAATATATCGCCTCCTTACTTATTCAAATATGGTCTGATCTTTTCTTCGATTTCCGCTTTATCTAAGAGATTTGTAATTGCCAACACCGGAACATCTGCTTCGATCTGTTTTGCAATCTCTGACGATGCCACAATCAAATCGCAGCTTTTTCCTTTATAAGAACCTAGATCTGTTGCCTCACCTTCTACTGTAATCCCATACTTTCTTCCACTTTCTTTCACTGACATCAACAACATAAGACTTGTTCCAAACCCCATTCCGCACACTGTTACAACTTTCATCTTCTCGCCTCCTTTTCCATTAATTTTTCCAGTTCCTCATATGTATTCAAGGCTGCCAGTTTTTCAATCATCCGTTCACCTGCCAGCAAAGAACTCAAATCCTGCAAAAGCTCAATATGCCCATCATCTGACACCCCTCCGAGCGCGAACACAACCCAAACAGGATCATTACACGGATGATGAAAACAAACCGGTTCTTTTAACTTCACAAAACTAATACACGGTTCTTTTACATTTCCGCCCGGTCTTGCGTGCGGCAATGCCAATCCCGGAGCCATTACCATGTACGGTCCGAACCTTTGATAAGAATCGATCATTTCTTTTACATAACCTGCTTTTGCTTTTTTATTTTCTACAAGAATATTCCCACAATATTCGATCACTTCTTCCGGTGTAGACAAAAGCGGCGGATCTAACCGTACCATTTCTTCCGTCAGCATCTTTTTCAATCTATTGCCATAATACACCTCCATACAGCGTTCTATCTCTTCCGCCGATTTACAGGACAACAATCTGTTCTTATCTTCTAAGTTCAAAAAGAGATGAAATATATATTCTAATTCTTCTTTCATACGCTCATCTCCCCGCTGAAAACATCCCATAACAACTAACTTTACCGATGTTCTCCCCCAAATAATCGGTTCTTTCAATAATGCAAACACAAGAAAGCTGCTTCCTTCGATCAAACCGTGAGGCATTGCGATTCCTTCCACTATTTCTGTTGATACCAAATTTTCGCGTCCTACAATTCCCTCTGCTTCTTGTTCCGTAATAAATCTTTTTTCTCTGCATAAGTCACATAAATAATTCAACAGCTCGATTTTTTCCATATATTGATCAATATACAAATACATTTTTGAGACGCTCTCATATCTCCACTTCCGGTGACGCGCTAAATTTCCGACAAGCTGTTCCAATGCAATCTGTTCTTTAATATCCAACATCGGCGACAGCCTCACCCACGGTTTTCCCATAATTTCAGGCTCTTCTACCGGAAATGTCGTAATAAAAAAGTCTGCTTCTTCCGCTTTTTTTCCCGCCTCTTCCAAAAGGCCTGTTCCTATTACTTCGAGATGTGGATATTTATTATGCAGTCTGCTTTCCAATAATTTTGCCGATCCGATTCCGCTTCCATAAATAATCGCACATTTCCACTTTTTCGACTTTAGACTTCTCTCCAAATAAGATGCAAAATGCATGCCCAAAAAACTGATTTCATATTTACTTTAAATGAAAGCTTCGTCCCATACCGAAATTTCTTCTGCCACTTCCATCGCATAGTAATACGCTGTCGATAACTTTCCAAGACATCATTGTAAAACAGATTTTCTGTTTCCATCCCTAAAAGATATCTGCTGAAATTCGATGCCAGATGAAGCACCAGTCCGTTTACTAAAATATCGTCCTGAAACAGATCTACCTTGTAATCATTTTTAATCCTCTGAAATGCTCTTTCTGTCATATCTTGATAGAATTGAAGATTTTTTTCATTAATGCTGTCTACATATCCGTTTTGCCAAAAAGCCTGCCTGTAAACAAGAGCAAGATAAATATTTTCTATTTCCTCATCAGATTTCGGACACACTGATGTTTCAATTCTCTTTTGTATGTTACGAACAACTTCCATATCATGATTTAAATGAACTGTCTGACTGATATTTGCAAAATAGTCAGTTTTAATCGTCTTTCCTATCGCAATCCTTTGCTTTTGTATCAGTAAGTATTTCAAAAAGAACAGTTCATTTTCTTTCCTTTTATGCACTGATTTTTGCGCAAGCTCCGCATCAATCTCACTTCTCACTTTTGCCAGCATTTCTCTTGGAACACGAAAAATCTTCTCCGTTTCTTCTAATGACTTTTTCTTCAGCAATTTATACAAATAGTTTCGTATATAAACTTCACTGCCTCCTATAAAAAAACCTACATACGGTTTGTTTAAGAGTCTGAGCCCTTCTCTTTCCAGCTTTTTCTCTACTTTTTCTATAATTCTGGACATACCTGATCTGCTATAATGCAAAAGTTCCGCAAGATCATCCAACTTACATGTCCGCTCGAAAAACAATTTAAAAAGTACTTCGTCACTTCCACATCTTCTTCAACCGCCAACGCATCCCTGAATTTTTCTTCTTCAATAATCTCTAACCGATACCCTCTTCCTTTTACGGTATGAATAAAAAATCCATATTTTAAAGATTGTTCTTTTAATTCTTTCATATATCGGATTACTGTCCGCTGACTAATTCCAGCCAACTCCCCAAGTTCTTGTGAATTCAAAAATTCTTTTGAGGATTCCAACAGAGCCTCTAATAACTGCTTGTATTTTTCCTGCATCTTCAAGCTCTTGTCCTCCTTCCATACCTTTTCGCTGTTGTTACACTAATTATAATAATATCCATTTATGAAGTCGATATGTATTTATGGCAGTTGATACATGCCAATTTCCCATCCTCTTTCCTGCTCGACATTGATTTTGCATTGTGATCAGCCAATGACATTTGCAATACTAAAAGAGAGTTAGGGCTCGTCAAGCAAGGACGCCCGCTAACTCTCTTTTTTGTTTTAACAGCTATAATTATTTTCTGATCTGACCGTTTCCAAATATAATATATTTTGTTGTAGTCAGCGCCTCGAGTCCCATAGGTCCTCTCGCATGAAGCTTCTGTGTGCTGATACCGATCTCAGCCCCGAAACCAAACTCAAAACCGTCTGTAAAACGTGTAGATGCATTCACATATACAGCGGCCGCATCGATCTCATCCTGAAACTTCAACGCATGATTATAATCATTTGTGATGATCGATTCAGAATGTCCTGTATTATATTTATTAATATGACTGATCGCTTCATCAATCGAATCCACTGTCTTGACCGAAATAATCGCATCAAGATATTCCGTTCCCCAATCATCTTGCGAAGCCGCTTTGATCTCAGGACATATTTCACGAACTCTTTCATCTCCACGGATCTCGATCCCGTGTTCACTCAGCTTTTTAACGATAGGCAGCAGCGCCTTTTCCAACATACCGCTGTGAATTACAAGCGATTCACATGCGTTGCAGACTCCCATCCTCTGTGTCTTTGCATTTTCGATAATATCTGCCGCCATACTGATATCTGCCGTCTCATCCACATACACATGACAGTTTCCCGTTCCTGTTTCAATAACAGGAACCGTACTGTTTGCCACAACATTTGCGATCAAACCTGCGCCTCCTCTCGGGATAAGCACATCGATCAAACCGTGCATCTTCATCATTTCATTCACAACTTCCCGGCTTGTATCCTCAACAAGAAGAACAAGATCCTGACAAAGTTTTTCTTTGCGCAATCCTGCTTTGATCACGCGCACGATTGCCTGATTTGAATAGATCGCATCGCTTCCGCCACGCAGGATCACTGCATTTCCGGTCTTAAAACAAAGGCCAAAAGCATCTGCTGTCACATTCGGTCTTGACTCATAGATGATTCCCACAACACCGAGCGGAACTCTCTTTTGCCCGATCCGCAGTCCGTTCGGGCGAACTTTCATCGATAATATTTCTCCGACCGGATCGTCAAGAGAGGCAATCTGCCGGAGTCCTTCCGCCATATCTGCAATTCTTTTTTCAGAAAGCGCCAATCGGTCGATCAAAGACTGTTTCACACCTTTTTCCTCTGCTGCCTTCAGATCTTTCTGATTCTCGGCAAGGATCAGCTCCTGCTGCATGATCAACTCGTCTGCCACTGCGCAAAGTCCTTTATTTTTCTCCGCTGTTCCCAGTTTTGCCGCTGCGACAGCCGCATGTTTTGCATGGTTTGCAAGCATTTCCATATATGATTCCATCATATGCTCCTTTCTTCCCGCCCGACATCAGGCAGTACGCATTATTATGGCTAGCTACTACAAATTTTTCTTATTGTATCACCTATCACACTTTTATGCCACCCTTTCTTCGTAAAACAATCTTTAAACGTAATCGTTCAGTCCGCGGCTTTTTGATAGATTCGATAAATATCTTCCTGATTTAATTTTTTCACACATCCGATTGTTCTCTTTCCGAAATGGCTGCACTTTAAAGCAAGTTCCTTCATCTGATCTTCGCTTACTTCAATGTTTAATCCGCCAAGATCCGTCGGCATTTCGATTTGTCTGAAAAAGTTTTCCATAGCTTCGATTCCCTTTTGTATTACTGCATTTTTGTCATCACCGTTTTCCACGCCCATAACATTAACCGCAAATTGTTCAAACCGATCCGGAAGAGCGTCACAAACGTAACGCGCCCAACTTCCCCATACCGCTGCAAGTCCTGCGCCGTGCGCCACATCAAACATTCCTCCGAGCTCATGTTCAAGCTGATGACACGCCCAGTCTCCGCCATCATTTCCGCACGCCATCAAACCATTATGTGAAAGGCTTCCCGCCCACATTACTTCTGCCCTTGCTTTATAGCACTGTGGTTCATCCATGAGGATTTTCGCATTTTTCATCACTGTACGAAGTAGATGTTCACTGATTCCATCCGTCAGTTCCATATTGTCACAATGATTAAAATATCTCTCCATCGTATGCATCATGATATCCACACATCCGCTTGCAGTCTGATATTTCGGAAGCGTCATTGTCAGTTCCGGATTCATAACCGCGAATTTAGGTCTGCAATAACTGCTGTTGTATCCCCGTTTCAGCCACCCGTTTTCATTTGTGATCACAGACGAATCACTCATCTCCGAACCTGCCGCCGCAATCGTAAGTACAACTCCGATTGGCAGACATCCGCAAGCCTGACGTTTTCTCTCGTAAAAATCCCATACATCCCCTTCGTTCTCAACGCCGTATCCAATCGCTTTCGCCGAGTCGATCACACTTCCGCCTCCGACTGCCAGAATAAAATCTACGCCCTCTCGCCGGCACAGATCGATTCCTTCATATACAAGCGACAATCTGGGGTTCGGAACGACGCCTCCAAGAGAAATATAAGAAATCCCTTCCTCATCAAGCGATGCGAAGACCGATTCAAGAAGGCCGCTTCTTTTTACACTTCCGCTCCCGTAATGAATAAGCACCTTCCGGCAGTTTTGCTCTTTGACAAGCTGTCCTGCTTTATTTTCCGTACCTTTTCCAAACACAACTTTTGTCGGCGCATAATATTGAAAATTTTCCATCATTTCTTTCCTCCTTTTAGATCATAATAAAAAATATACTGCTGCATCACACCCGCACATCCTTTATATTTCTCAAACGGAAACTTCCCGGCATATACGGTGTCAATTACTTTTTGTATATGTGTATCAACCGGAAATGCATCGAGCTTATGAAGTGCAAACAAACAGATACAATCGGCAACCTTGCTTCCGATACCTGAAAGTTTCAGCAATTCTTTCTTTGCTTCATCATAAGACATCTCTTTTATTTTTTCAAGATTAACAGTTCCCTCTGCCACCATTTCCGCAGTATTGCATAAATATTTGCTTCTATAACCGAGCTTAAGCGCCCGAAGTTCTTCTTCGGACGCCTGTACAAGCTGCTCTGCTCTCGGAAATGCATAATATACATGTCCTTCGCCGGTTTCTTTTTTATCTCCATACCGTTCACTGATTCTTTGTATCATCGATTTGATCCTCGGTATATTGCTCTGCTGGGATAAAATAAATGTTACGATCATTTCCCATAAATCCTGCTGCAAAATACGGATACCGCTTCCAAATCCTGCCGCCTTTTTTAAATATTCATCGTCTTTTATAAGCGAAAGATAATCTGCATAACATGTATCGAGGTCAAAATACGTTTTCCAAAATTGTTCAAATTCTTCTTGTGTACAGTAAAATCTTACTTTTTTCTGATCTTCCGCCACCTCGATTTTTAAATATCTGTCTCCCGCCGTCAATTCGTATACTTTTCCCGTTTCATCTGCCGGATCAATCTGAAACACTGACCCGAAGAACAAATCTGCGACACGGAAAAATTTTCTTTTTCTATTATAACCATCGTCTCTTCCTTATCTTTTCCTTACGGTGCTTTTCCTTCTAACGTCTGTTTTATAATGCTTCTCATAATATCTTCCGTAAGCTGTCCTGTCACATATCCATATAAATTTCCGTCACGATCGATCATATATGTCGTCGGAAATGCTGAAATTCCGTACCACTCGAACAGTTCTCCCGTTTCATCCATAAGTACCGGATATGTATATCCGTTTTCCTCCATAAATTTCGTAATATCCGAAACGGTTCCTTCCTGTCCGATTCCGGGTCCCGCGACTCCTAAGATCACCACTTCCGAATCATTCCCCATAACGGTGTATTCTTCATACAGTTTCTGTATTTCCGGCATTTCGCTGCGGCATGGTCCACACCACGTTGCCCAGAAATTCAAGAAGATAACCTTTCCTTTGTAATCCTCCAACTTATGAGATTTTCCGAACTGATCTTTTAATTCACCCATATGTGCACGGACTTTTTCCGGGTCCTGATCTTTTTCCTCTTTATCTGCTTTCCCACTTGCATTTTCTCCGGACGTATCTTTTCCGGATGTCTGCTCTTCATCCCCTCCTGAAGCATCCTTTTCATCCTGCTTTTTACCGTTTTCCTGCTTTCCCGATTCTGTTTTCTGCCCTGCCGAAGACAAATATCCTGTAATATCATTCATTTTCCCTGTAAACATAAGCAGTCCCATCAGCACCATGAGTACTCCGCCGATTTTCACTGTATAACGGACGATCTTCATATGCTTTTTGAAAAGATCTAAAAGCCGTGCAGTAAAAATGCCTGCCCAATAAAAACGGCAAAATAAATCCGATCGTATACACTCCGATCAAAAGAAAACCTTTCGCTCCCGACTCTGCACTTCCAGCCATAAGGAGAACGCTTGTCAACGCAGGGCCTACACACGGCGTCCATGCAAAACTAAATGCGAATCCCATAATAAAAGCTGTGATTGGCGACATCGTCATTTTTTCAAGCCGAATCGGAAATCTATGTTCTGATCCGAGAACTTTGGAACTTCCAAATACTCCAAGCTGATACAGACCAAATAATACGACTAATATTCCCCCGACTCTGGCAAACAGCATCCTCTGCTCATGGAAGAAACTTCCGGCCGCCGACGCGCCCCAGACCGAGTATAAAAAATGCGCTTCCTATGCCTACGGTAAAAAACAAAACTCTTAAAAACAGTTTCAGCCGATCTTTGTTCTTCTCACTGTTTTCACCCGTTCTGACCGCAGTATTCAAACCGCCTGACAAATAGCCAAGATAAAGTGGTACTAACGGCAATACGCAAGGGGAAAAGAAGCTTAATAGCCCCTGCATAAAAACTGTAAAAGCCGAAATCCCGGTTTCTATCGAAAATCCCATATGTTTCTCTCCATTCTTTTTATTATTTATCTTTTCTTTCCTGTCTTTCTTTTGTACTTGCTTCGCTTTGTACGTTTTCTTTTCTTTTAAATAATTTATAACATATTTTTCATATATGAGACAGTGATATTATCACAAAGCCAGCCTGTTTCTTACTTTCGAGTCTTTAAGGTCAAAGCTGTCGAGTTTTTCTCTTATCAAAAAAGCGTCTCGGAACAAAACTTTTTGTTCCAAGACGCTTCGTTATTTTTCTGTTCTTCTTTTTAGAGAAGTTCGTTCTGATGTGTTCCGTAAAGGTACTCGTCGATCGTATTGATGATACGGTCTTCGATCAGTTCTACCGGATCATTTTTCAAGTATCCTTCACGTACTTTCGTATACTGAATCGGCATGAACTGGCTGAGCAGGTTCAGCGGAATTCCGAGTGTACGCAAGTTTGTAAGCAGACGATCTGCGGCAGCTTCTACAGCCGGTGTCGGCATATAGTATCTGCAGCGGTCTGAGAAAGAATATTTTCTCTTCAGACGGATCTCAAGCTCTGTTCCCTGATAATGTTTCTTCCAGTTTTTATCGTTTTTAAGCATCTCCGCATCAAGAACTTCCGCAAATTTGCTCGGCTCTGTATCAGTTCCGTATATCAGCTCTTTTTCGATATTTTCCAGTGCGAACATTGCTTCACGCATAGCAAATGTAAGTCCCGGACCTACTTTCAAAATGCCGACTCCGTCTTCTACAAGCTCGCGCAGTTTGATCTTTGTTTGATAATCTGTAGAATGTCCTTCAAATACCAATGTCGGGAAATCTTTGATCGCAGCCATCAGATCTTTTGCTTTCTCACGATCATATTCTGTACATCCGCTGTCTTTTTCTTCTACACCCGGCTGAACAACAACTCCGATTACACGCTCCCATACATCTTTGTCAAGACCTTCTTTGCAAAAGCTTTCTCAAATGCGCAACTGTGTTCTTAAAATCTTCTACTTTCGTCACCTGACTCCGTTATCTTCCGCTCCGACAGCTCCTCCCGGAATCGGCACTTCACTTCCGATTACATATACCGGCGGAATTGCTTCCGGATCACGCTCCAACAGCTCTTTATATGTCTCTTCCGCAACTTTTGCAAGATGAGCGCCGCGTCCTGCAATGATCTCGTCGGACAGACGAACGTCTTCCGGATCGCTGTTTACTTTCATACTTGTATCGATATGAATCTTTGTAAATCCTGCTGCAACATAGTGACGGATCAGCTCTTCCGAATCAGCCATCGCCTCTGCTTCATCTTTATACGCGAATGTAAGCGGTCCTAAGTGATCTCCTCCAAGGAAGATTCTGTTACGGTCAAATCCGTTACGATCAGCAATCTCAAGAACAAATTTTTTAAAATCGGCAGGTGTCATACCTGTATATCCGCCGTTTTGATCACACTGGTTTGCCGTACTCTCAATCAAAACACAGGATCCGTCTGAAAGTCCTCTTTTAAATGCCGCCTCGATAACATATCCGTTAGCGCTGCACACAGAATAGATTCCGACATTTTTACCCTGTTTCTGCAATTCAACAATTTTTTTTAATGGATTTTTGACGCATGATAAACTCTCCTTTTCAATTTGCTTTGTTATATTTATCGTAGCACTTTCAATTTGCGCCTACTTTGGATTAATTAAACAATCATTTGCATTTTTTAAGAAAGTGCAAAATGAAAATGCGAAATCACATGTTCTGTGCTATACTTATACCGAAAATAATTAATAATAATGTAATCATTACATTAAATTCTAAAGAATCGAGGTTGATATTATGCCATTAGTTTACAACAAATGAAATGCTGAAAAAGCGCAGGCAGGACATTACGCAGTAGGCGCATTCAACGTGGAAAATAATGGAAATGGATCATGGAG
>ENA-OQEB01000720-OQEB01000720.1-human-gut-metagenome-genome-assembly--contig:-NODE-720-length-13197-cov-1.569090_pt1 | contig 13197 bp, 16 predicted proteins | sample MGYA00242787_ERZ504619 | MGnify/ENA primary metagenome ERZ504619 (study PRJEB26092, sample SAMD00036317) | human gut metagenome | host: Homo sapiens | study: EMG produced TPA metagenomics assembly of... | reverse complement strand
AGTTTTTGACCATGGCTTTTGGATAACTTCTTGTTTATATTCTGCTATAAAGTTATCATCTTCATCATTTAAATTAGTTTGTTGTTTCCTATCGGGGTCCATAAATCATCTCTTTCTTTTGTTTATAAATTTAATATATAATTAATTATAACTTAAAACGATAAGAAATAGCAATGTTTTTATTTGTTTATAATTTAATTTTAATTTATTTGCTTAATAATTTTTTTTCGGCAGGATAATGATTTCTTCATAACGGTCTACTTTTTTATTTAAACGTTCTATTACTATATTCATAGCATCAATTTGTTTTTGTAAGCGGTCGCGTTGTTCAATTAAGATATCTTTGCGAGCTTCTGCTGTGTTTTCTTGATAAAAGAGGTGAACATAATCAATCAATGCTTCGATTTGAACGCCAGCAGAACGCATACATTTTATGAATTCAATCCAATTACATGATTCTTGGTCAAAATCACGAATACCATTTGGTTTGCGTGGCACAGGTGGAATTAAACCAATACGTTCATAATAACGAATAGTATCGGGGCTGAGATCGTATTTTTGACTTACTTCTTTAATAGTCATATTATCACGTCCTTGTTAAGTTTTATACTTAAGAATATAATAGCATTTGAAGTAAACTCTAAGTCAATAATTTTTACTTTGAAAGGAAGTTTTTTATGTATCAAAAAAGAAGAAATTATTAATTTGTGGTTTAAAATGTGGATTTATAAAAAAAGATTTAGGAATGGAGAATATTTTTTCACAAAATATAAAATATATAGAGAGCTATGGTGTAAAGTATGAGAATTTATTAGAAGTAAAACGTTGGTTTCATGAATGGAATAAAAAGAATACGGTATTATCATGGGAGATAAAAGATTTTTGGCATAAAGATAATAAAACAATGGTTGTTTGGCATTTTAAGTGTCTTTTTGAAGGTAAAGTTGATGAATTTAAGGGAAATAGTATTATTTATTGGAATGAAAATTTTAAGATAGATTTTTTAAAAGAATTTGCTTGTAAATTACCACAGATAAATCCATATAGGTAAATAATAAAATTTACAGAATTTATTTAGTGGAATAATAAAAGAATTAAGCCTCCAATTGTTGGCATAGCGACAATGGCAAATTTTAAGATTGGTTTTGGTGCTAGATGTGTAAATTTTGAACCAACAAAAGCACCTATCATTAATCCAGATACTGTTTGTAGAAAAATAGTGAAATCTAAATTTCCAGAAGTGAGATAGCCTAGACCACCAGAGGCAGAAATAGGAAGAATAATCAACATACATGTTCCGATGGATTTTAAAAGTGGAACACCAAATATAATTAATAAACTAATTTGAATAAAAGCAGCAGCTCCTATGCCAAAAGTACCAGATAAAAAGCCATTGATACAACCGACTAATATACTATAGATATAAAATTTTTTGCCAGCTAATGATGTAGTTGGAACTTTTAAATATTTATTTAATGAATCATTGTGATATACTTTTATATACAAAATTAGAGCAGATAGAATAATCATTAAAGCAGTAAAAATACTTAAAATATTTTCGGGTATGATTGTGGAAAATTTAGCACCAACAAAGGCTCCAATTACACCGCCTAGCCCAATGATTAGACCAGTTTTTAATTCTACTTCATTTTCACGTAAATGGCTTACAACACCAGATATCATAGTAAAAACCATAGAAGATAAGGCAACACCTAATGCTATATGAATAGGAATGTTAAAACCAACTGTAAGTAATGTAATAGTAACGCCAGCGCCACCTGCTCCAACAAAACCAATTAATGTACCTAGCAATAACATAGATAAAAATATCATAAAAAATTCACCTCGAATTGTAATTTTTTATTATAGATTTTATTATAAAAAATAATAGTGATAGTGTAAAAGAAAAAGCCTAGTGAAAATTCACTAGGCTTAATTTGTTTATTTAATTTTGTTTGATATGAGATATTAAATTACATCATACCAGGCATTCCGCCGCCCATGCCAGCACCAGCCATAGCAGCAGGATCAGCTTTTTCAGGTTTATCAGCAACGATTGTTTCAGTTGTGAGAACCATAGCAGCGATACTTGCAGCATTTTGTAATGCGCTACGAGTAACTTTTGCAGGGTCAACGATACCAGCAGCAATCATATCCATGTATTCGCCAACTAAAGCATTGTAACCAACACCTACACCAGCGGATTTTACATGTTCAACAACTACAGAACCTTCAAGACCAGCATTGTTTGCGATCTGACGAACTGGTTCTTCAATAGCACGTTTTACGATTTCAACACCAGTTTTTACATCGCCTTCAGCTTCAATGTTTTCAAGAGCAGGTTGAATATCGATGAAAGTAGTACCACCACCAGCAACGATACCTTCTTCAACAGCAGCACGAGTAGCATTTAAAGCATCTTCGATACGGAGTTTTTATCTTTCATTTCAACTTCTGTAGCAGCACCAATTTCAATTACAGCTACGCCACCAGATAATTTAGCAAGACGTTCTTGTAATTTTTCTTTATCGAAATCGGAAGAAGTTTCAGCGATTTGTTTTTTGATGATTTCAGCACGAGCTGCGATTTCAGCTTTATCACCAAAACCGTCAACAATTGTAGTTTCTTCTTTGGAAGCACGTACTTGACGAGCACGACCGAGGTCTTCAAGTTCTACGCTATCAAGTTTACGACCAAGTTCTTCACTGATTACATTACCACCAGTTAAGATAGCAATATCTTCGAGCATAGCTTTACGACGATCACCAAAACCAGGAGCTTTAACAGCAAGAGCTTTGAATGTACCACGAAGTTTGTTAACTACGATAGTAGCAAGAGCTTCACCGTCGATATCTTCAGCGATGATAACGAGTTCTTTACCTTGTTTTACAACTTTTTCAAGGATTGGGAGAATGTCTGCGATTGCGGAGATTTTGCGGTCAGTGATAAGAATGAAAGGATCATCCATAACAGCTTCCATTTTATCTGTATCAGTAACCATGTATGGAGAAATGTATCCACGGTCAAATTGCATACCTTCTACAACGGAAAGGTTAGTTTGCATACCTTTGGATTCTTCAACAGTGATAACACCGTCTTTACCAACTTTTTCCATAGCGTCAGCAATTAATGCACCAGTTTCTTCATCAGCGGAAGATACGGAAGCAACTTGAGCGATAGCTTCTTTACCTTTCAACTTTTGAGCTTTTGCTTGATTTCTTCAACTAGTGCAGCAACAGCTTCTTCAATACCTTTTTGAGAACCATTGGGTTTGCACCAGCAGCTACGTTTCTCATACCTTCACGAATCATAGCCTGAGCAAGTAATGTAGCAGTAGTTGTACCGTCACCAGCGATATCGTTAGTTTTTGTAGCAACTTCTTTTACAAGCTGAGCGCCCATATTTTCGAATGGATCTTCAAGTTCAATGTCACGAGCGATAGTAACACCATCGTTAGTGATAGTTGGAGCACCGAATTTTTTATCTAAAACAACGTTTCTGCCTTTTGGGCCAAGTGTAACTTTAACAGCGTTAGCGAGTGCATCAACGCCTCTACCAAGAGCTTGACGAGCTTCTTCGCCAAATAATACTTGTTTAGCCATTTATAAAGAACCTCCTAGGATTATACATTAAAATTGTAATTAATTAGTTTCTGTTAATTATTCAACAACAGCTAAGATATCGCTATCTCTAACGATTAGATAATCAGTACCATCGAATTTTACATCAGTACCAGCATATTTAGAGAAGATTACTTTGTCGCCTACTTTTACGTCAAGAGCAACTTTTTTGCCTTCTACATATTTGCCGTCGCTTACTGCAACAACAGTACCTTCTTGTGGTTTTTCTTTTGCTGTATCTGGTAAAACGATACCACTTGCAGTTTTAATATCGCCTTCAGAAACTTTAATAACAACTCTGTCGCCTAATGGCTTAATCATTGTATATTCCTCCTATGCGTAAATAGATTTTATAACTAAGTTAATTTATAGTTGTTAGCACTCTTTATAAGTGAGTGCTAACTCACAATTCCTATAATAAACAATTTTACAGAAAAAATCAATAGGCAGAAGAAAAATTTTTGATTTTTTGTCCTATTTAATTTATGTTATAATTTTATTGTAAGTATTTGTATCATAAGGTGGTTAAGATATGGCTAGTATTCGTGATGTAGCTAAATTGGCACAGGTGGCACCAAGTACGGTATCATTGGTATTGAATAATAAGGGTTATGTATCAGAGGCATCAAGAAAAAAAAGTATTAGATGCAATAGAAAAAATTAAATTATGTACCGAATGAGTTAGCAAGAAATTTATATCGTAATAGTACAAATATAATTGGTATTATTGTACCTGATGTAGCACATCCTTTTTTTGGGGCTTTTATTGGTGCATTAGAGATAGCACTTTATAAATATAATTATAAAATAATGGTTTGTTCAACGATTGAAAGAGAGAATGCGGAACATGAAATTGTAGACATGTTAAGAAGACAAATGATAGATGGTATTATTATGGGTTGTCATTCTTTAGAAGTTGATTTATATGATAATGTCAATAAACCTATTGTGGCTTTTGATAGAATTATTAATAATAAAATACCGATTATTCGTTCAGATCATGAGAAAGGTGGAAGATTAGCAGCTCAAGCAATTGTTAAAGGCTGGTTGTAAGTATCCTCTACAAATAACAGGTATAAAAAATAGTTCAATGTCAGCATATTTACATCATAGTGCATTTAAAGATGAATTATCTAGAAATGGAATTGAAGTGATAAATTATGAAATGGAATGGAATAAATTTGACATGAACTATTTTAAGCGAGTTGCTGTCGATGTATTTGAAAAATATCCCCATATTGATGGTGTATATGGTGCTGATATGGTGGTTTGTGCATGCTTAGGTGAAGCACGTAAGCGAAAATTAGACATACCAAAAGATATAAAATTTATAGCATATGATGGAACTTTTATAACAGAAAGTAGTTTTTATAATATAACTGCTATTGTTCAACCTATAAATATATTAGCTCAAAAAACTGCAGAAATGATAGTTTCTTTGATAAAAAACGAAAATATAGAAAAAGAGGTAATTGTGCCAATATCTATACGATATGGTGATACTTGCTAAGATAAAAGGAATAAATCCTTTTATCAATATAAATATCAGAAAATAAATTCTTTTTTGTTGTTTTAAAAAAATGTTGATTTTTTAAAAAGATAGTGATATTATTATTTCAGGAAATATAAAACGCGTTTGATATAGAGTAGATTTTTATATTTCCAAATATTTTTAATCAAAAATCGAACCGGTTTTATAAATTTATTATAATAGGAGTGAAAAATTTGAAACATAATGAAGCGCTATTAAAAGCTGAAAAATTTCAACAAAAAATGGAGACAATTGCACAAAATGATTATTGGAGACCACAATATCATATAGCTGCACCAGCTAATTGGTTAAATGATCCTAATGGATTTTGTTTTTATAAAGGTGAATATCATTTATTCTATCAATATCACCCATATTCTAGCCAATGGGGTCCTATGCATTGGGGTCATGTAGCTAGTAAGGATTTAGTAAATTGGGAACATAGACCAATAGCACTTGCACCTACTGATGAATATGATAAAGATGGTTGTTTTTCTGGTAGTGCTATTGAAAAAGATGGAAATTTATATCTATTATATACAGGTCATGTAGATTTAGATAATAGTAACGGCGGTAATGATAGAATTGAAACGCAATGTTTAGCTGTTAGTCATGATGGTTTGCATTTTGATAAAGTAGAAAACTAATCCATGTAATTAAATCTTTACCTGAAAATTTAAATATAAGAACAGAACATTTTCGCGATCCTAAAGTTTGGAAACATGGAGATTGGTATTACACTGTAGTAGGCGTGCAAACTAAAGAGGAAAATGGGCAAGTAGTTGTATATAAATCTCAAGATTTAATTAATTGGGAATTTTTGAATATTATGGCTACATCTAGTGTAAAAGAAAATTTAGGATTTATGTGGGAATGTCCAAATTTTGCAGAAGTTAATGGTCATGAGGCGTTAATTTTATCTCCACAAGGTGTGAAACCAGAAGGTAATAAATTCTTAAATGTACATCAATCTGGATATTTCTTAGGGAAAATGGATTATCAAATAGGTATATTCCATAGAGATAGCAAGTTTGATTTATTAGATTATGGTTTTGATTTTTATGCACCACAGATTAATGCAAGATGAAAAAAATAATCGTTGTTTAATGATTGCTTTGGCTCGATATGTGGGAAAGTAATATGCCAGAACAAGAAAATCATTGGGCTGGTATGATGAGTATACCACGAGTTCTTGAAGTAAAAGATAATATGATTTATAGCAAACCTATTGAAGAATTGAGTAAGTTATATAAATTAAAAAGTACATCATAAGCAAGTAGTAGATGATGTTACTTCTTTTGATGATGTGAATGGTGATTGTTATAAATTAGATATAGATTTTGATTTAAAAAATGCACAGGGCTTTGTATTAAAACTACGTGTATCAGCTACAGAAGAAACAGTAATTTCATATGATAAAGGTACTAAGAAATTTAAGTTTAAATCGTGATAAATCTGGTTGTGGTGTAAATGGAGAACGTGAAGTTATATCGAACCGGTTGGAGAAAAAATGAAATTTACAAATTTTCAGCGACCGTTCATCATTAGAAATTTTTATTAATGGCGGACAACGTGTTTTAAGTTCTAGAATTTATCCATCAAAAGAGGCAAAAGGTATAGTATTTATACCAAATGGAAGTATGAATACAAATATAGATTTTTATCAAATTTAAGGAGCGTTTATAATGAAAAATTCAGTTTATTGGAAATTAAGTGCATTCTTCTTTGTATATTTCTTTTCATGGTTAGTATTTTTTGCTTTTCTACCTATATGGTTTGGTCAAAAACTTCAATTAAGTGGTATGCAAATCGGAACAATTTATGCAGGAAATGCTATTTTTAGTATGGTATTACAGCCTTTTTATGGATATCTTTCAGATAAAATTGGCATGAAAAGATATTTGTTATTTTTTATCGTTATATTAGTTGCTTTAACTGGTCCATTCTTCGTATTTGTTTATGAACCTTTATTGATAAATAATTTTTATGTCGGTATGGTCATTGGTTCATTTGTTTTAAGTCTTGCTTATTGTGCAGGTGTAGCTGTTATTGAATCATTCATAGAAAAATGTGGTCGTATTTATAATTTTGAATTTGGTCGTGCTCGTGCATGGGGTTCTCTTGGTGCTGCTGTAGGTGTATTTTGTGCAGGTCGTGCATTTAACTATGATCCAGACCTTATTTTCTGGATGGCTTCTTGTGGGGCAATTGTTCTCTTTTTGATATTATTGACTGTTCATATTGATGAAAGTAAGGCTGATTTTATAAAATCTGAACCAATTAATTTGAAAAATGTAAAACATTTATTCAGTATCAAAGATGTTTGGCTTTTCATGATTTTTATTTTAGGTTCTGCTTGCGTATATGGTGTATTTGACCAACAATTTGCTATTTACTATGCTTCTTTATTCCCAACTGTTGAACAAGGTAATGAAGTTTTCGGTTATTTGAACTCTTTCCAGATATTCCTTGAAGCTGGCGGTATGTGTATAGCACCATTTATTGTTAATAAAATTGGTTCAAAACATGGTTTAATTTTAGCTGGTTCTATCATGACTTTTAGAATGATTGGTTCTGGACTTGCAAATGACCCAATTAGCATTTCGATAATTAAATTATTACATGCTATTGAATTATCTATCTTATTAGTATCTGTATTTAAATATTTGGCTAAGAATTTTGATACAAGATTGTCTTCTGTATTGTATTTAGTAGGTTATCAATTATCAAACCAATTAGGTTCAGCTATTTTATCTCCAATTGTAGGAAATCTTTATGATACTGTTGGTTTCAAAGTAGCATATCTATTCTTAGGTGTTGTTGTAGGTGTATTTACTGTATTCGGTGCATTTGTATTGATTTCAGATAAAAGAATACCAAAAGAAAAACAAAGTGAATTAAAAGAATATATTCAAAATGAAGGATAGGTGAATTGGATTGGATAAGAATATTGTTATCAGCATTAGCCGTAAATACGGCTGTGGTGGTCGTGAATTAGCACAGATATTAGCTGAAAAATTGAATATTAAATTGTATGATAGAAAAATCGTGCATATCGCAGCAGCTAAATTGGAACTGATGATTTAAATGAAAATGATTTATTAGAATTAGAAAATACTGTTAACCCATTAACTATGGCATTTTTCCCATTTCGTTCATTTGGTATTAATTTAGGCGAAGCAAGTAGAGGTATATTTTTTGTCTGAAGCAAAAGCTATTAGAAGATTAGCTAATAGTGGAAGTTGTGTCATCTTGGGAAGATGTGCTGATTTTGTACTTGATGATTTGCCAAATCATTTTTCTATATTTGTTATTGCTGATGATGAGTTTAGAACTGAAAGAGGGAAAAATGTTTATGGCGGTAAAACTTTAAAAGAATTAAATATTGAAGATAAAAAAGAAGGAAGATATTACAATTATTACACGGGTAAAGAATGGGGAGACCCTACAAATTATAATTTAGTTGTAAATGTAAGTAAATTTTCATTAGATGAAGTTGCTGAAGCGATTATAAAATATATTGAAAAAGTTCAAGTAAATAGAACAAAATAATTTTTAGTGATTTTATTTTGAGCAAAAATTTATTTTAAATAAAAATTTTATGTTTTAGGGAGAGAATTTATTATGTTTAACAAATCTACATTAGCTATTACAACATCTGCTTTGGTTTTAATGAGTACGGGAGTAGCAGGAGCTGCTAGCAACCCATTTAGTGATGTTCCTCAAGATAGCTGGGCTTATGATGCAGTGGCAACACTTGCTGCTGATGGCGTAATTGATGGTTTCCCAGATGGAACATATCAGGGCAATAAAACAATGACACGTTATGAAATGGCTCAGATTGTAGCTCGTGCTATGGCAAAAGAAGATTTACAAAAAGCAGATAAAGCTATTGTAGATAAGTTAGCTGCTGAATTTGCAGAAGAACTAGATAATTTAGGTGTTAGAGTAGCAGACCTTGAAAAGAAAAGTGATAATGTAAAATTCACAGGAACAGCTCGTTTACGTTATGATGATGGCGATATTAATGCTACTGGTCCAAAAGCTGATTGGGATAAAGATAGTGCAAGTCATGCTCATATTGAATACTGGATTAAAGGAAAAGTAAACGACAATTGGACAGGCGTAGGTCAGATTGAAACAGAATATAATATGAAATCTGATAGCATCACTGCATATGGAGGAGATAATTTACAGGTAAATAAAGTATATGCAGAAGGAAATTTCGGCGATAGTATGTTAAAATTAGGTCGTTATGGAGAATTTTCTTCATACGGAAGAATTATCGATACTGAAATTTCTGGTGCAGAATATACATTTGAAGCTGGCGATTTATCTGGAGCATTAACTTATGGTAGATTAAAAGATAGTAGAACATTAGCTGGAACTAAATTCGAAAATAAATCAGGTGGAGAATATGGAGCATATCTTGGAACAGAATATTCTTCTGCTAGATTGAAATATAATCTTAGTCCAGTAACAGCAATTGGTGCAACATATGGTAGATTAAATGAAGTAACAGTAGAAGATCAAGGCTTTAAAGATAGTGTAAACTTCTGGGAAGCAGGATTTAATACAAAACTTGCAGTTAATTTAACATTAATGGCAGCATATAGCAAATCTGATTTAGATGGAGTAACAGATAGTGTTGGCAGTGAAGTGGTAAATGATGGATGGTTTAGTGAACTTCGCTATAAACAACACAATCCAAGTGATGTAGGTTCCTTTGCAATCTTCACAAATTATAGAAATGTAGGTGCATTCTCAACAATAGATGCTACAGTAGACTATACTGAAAACGTAAGAGGATGGACACTTGGCTTTGACTATGTACCAATGGAAAATACAACAATAGAAGTATTCTACACAACAGGTACACAAGTAAATGCAACAAGTACAGAAGGTAGACAAGATGTAGATATCTTCCGTGCACAAATGGAATTTTATTTCTAATCATATAATTTATAAATCTAATAATTTAAACAAAAAGGCTTATTACTTACAAATTGTTTAGTAATAAGCCTTTTTGTTTTGACAATTAAAATCATGATATTAGATTTTAAATTTAATAGGTAGTGTCTTTAGTCATTTTTAGTTAATAGAAATTAATTCATATTGAGGATTACCCATTTTTAAATTGCGCATAGCGGTTAATTGATGTAATCCATGACGAGATTCAATGCGTTTTACTAAATCTTGATTGTTTGGTTGAGTATATACTAAATCAATAGAGGCTTGGTCTATAGCAAGTAAGTCAGTTGAGGCTAATATACCAATATCTGGGATTGTGGGTTCAGCAGCAGATAATCCAGCGCAATCACAATCAACAGACATTCTGCGTAAAACATTAATAAAAACGATATGTTTACCAAAATAATCAATAACAGCTTTTGCTGATTCTGCCATATTTTCCATTAGACGCTCTTTACTTGGCCATTGTCCCCAGTTAGCAGGTTGGTTATCAACTGAAACACCATGAACCATTGATTTACCAATTCTACCATCAGCACAACCGATAGCGATATTTTTCATAGAACCACCATATCCACCCATAGCATGACCTTTGAAATGGGTTAATACAATCATAGAATCATAATTAACGATATTTTTTCCCATTGAAATTTCTTGAAAATGTTTGCCATTGCGTACAGGAGCATAACAGTACCATTTTCATCCATGATATCTACAGGGCAAAAATCCCAACCATTAATTTTTAAGGTTTCTCGATGACTTTCGGTAGTATATCTATCACCTTTATATAAGGTATTTGTTTCAACTATATTGCTATTGGGAACATGTTGTTGAAAAACGCGAACCATATCTCTAGGCAAAATATTTGGACCATTTTTTTCGCCTGTATGAAGTTTTATAGCAGTTTTTCCATAAATACCTTCATTGATTAAGTTATATAATTTTAGCAGACTATCTGTATTAATTTGAGAAGAAAAATATACTTTGGCTTTAGAGTCAATATAATTATTATCATTGATTTTAGTACTAGCTATTACTGGCGATTGAGCAAAAGAATGAGAAATATTATCCGTTAAGCCATAAGTTGCTGCTCCAATAACTGCACCACCGGCTACTTTGAAAAATCACGTCTAGAAATTTTTCATAAAATCTCCTCCTGTAAATTGATTTATTATTATTTAATCATACATCTTGGAGTTTACTTTAGGTCAAGGAAAATAATTTTATAGTAATGATTTTAGATAGCTTTTAAACTGTATTTACCAAAACCTATTTGAATGCGATTTTCTTCATGTAAGACGTTTAAAACTTCACGGATTTTATTTTCAGAAACGGAGAATTTATGAGCTAAGGAACGTCGACCAACAGGTTGGCGAAGTGTATTACAACGTTTGATTTCAGCAAAAATTTCTTCTTTTAAATCAATGATATCATTAGGAGTTTTAAAAATTTCAGATTTAATATCTTCTGGCAAATCACTGCTTTGAGGTGGTTCATTAGGGCAAATATTGGCTAGATATTCAACTACATTTTGAAGTTCACGAATATTTCCAGGCATGAATAGTTTTGAAGACAAGTTTTTATATTAGAAAAATATAATTTGGCATCTAAAGATAAAGGTTTATATTTTTTATAAAAACTATATGCAAGTGGTAAAATATCTTCTTTGCGTTCACGCAGTGCAGGCATTTTTATAGGAAGTACATTTAAACGATAATATAAATCTTCTCGCATCAATCCAGCTTTTATATGTTCTTTTAAATTGTGATTAGTGGCAACAATGACGCGAACATCAATAGGAATTACTTTTATACTACCTACACGACGAATTTGACGTTCCTGAAGTACACGTAATAATTTCACTTGGAATGGCAAAGGGGCATCACCAATTTCATCTAAAAATAATGTTCCTTTATGGGCTGCTTCAAATAAACCGGAAGAACCACCTTTTTTAGCACCTGTGAAAGAACCTTCTACATAACCAAATAATTCTGATTCTAAAAGTGTTTCTGAAAGTGCAGCAAAATTAATGGCAACAAAAGGTCCTGAACTGCGATTAGAAGCATTGTGAATACTTTGAGCTAATAATTCTTTACCCGTACCAGATTCACCTTGAATAAATACTGTAGAGTCTGATTTTGCCATTTTTTGCGCGAGTGATAATACTTTTTGTAGTGCTGAACTTTTGCCAACGATATGAGAAAAATCATAACGTGCAATATTTTGTTCTTGGTATAAACGACGACGTACTGATTCTTCAAGGCGATGAATTTCGGATACATCTTTTAATACAAATAATTTGCCATTATCGCTGTTTTTAGCATAGAGGGGAATTTCTGATATTAAAAGTTCATGAGAAAGGTAATTTTAATATGCCTTCTTTCGAGGATTATTTACTGTTTGGAAAAAAGTATCATCTAAGAAATTTTCACTATCTTGCCCAATTAATTTTGTCGCTTTTTGAGCAAAGATTTTTTCAGCAATAGGATTAAAAACAGATATTTTATTTTCTTTATTGATAGCTATTAATCCATCATGAACATTATTGATGACGGTTTTAAATCTTTCTTTCATTTTGCTACTATCTTTTAATAATTTGTTACCTGTTTTTATTAATTTAATAATATCTTGAATATATTTAGCTGATAAAATATTAGCGAATTTATCTAAAATATCAAAATGAGTGAGAATTTCAATGATAGAAGTGATATCAACTAAGCGAGTTTTTATATCAATAATATGGTTTACAAATCCTGGAGCATGTTCAGTTTCGCCAGGAGTGATAGCTATCTTTAATTTAGGATAACTGTCTATTCCAGGATAATAAGGATAATAGTTTATATGGTCTATGCCTAATGCTTGCAATAATAAAATAGTTTCCTCTGCACTATCTTTAGAATCATTAACTAATAATACATCACTATATTTAGGCAGTTTAAATAGTTTGCCAATTTCATGATAATTTATAGAGCGTCGTGCAATAATATAAGGTACATTTGCAGGGCGAAAATTAATTCTTTCAAATGCATATTCGCTGGAATAGAGGATTAAGTCAACTTCTAAATTTGTTGGTGG
>ENA-OQEB01000719-OQEB01000719.1-human-gut-metagenome-genome-assembly--contig:-NODE-719-length-13202-cov-1.990363_pt1 | contig 13202 bp, 16 predicted proteins | sample MGYA00242787_ERZ504619 | MGnify/ENA primary metagenome ERZ504619 (study PRJEB26092, sample SAMD00036317) | human gut metagenome | host: Homo sapiens | study: EMG produced TPA metagenomics assembly of... | reverse complement strand
TTCTTAATGCTTATTCCGACGGCGGAAACACAAGTCCGTGGGCAAAGGCAGGAGTTGCTTGGGCAGTTGAAAACGGTATAATCGGTAATTCCGATTACCTCAACCCCAACGGCAACGCAGGCAGAGCTGAAGTAGGACAGATAATTTACAATATGTCAAACAATGGCATTCTTTAATTAGCCGTATAAATATCTGAAATAACTTTAATATAACAACCCCACCGTCGTTTTTAGGACTACGGTGGGGTTGTTTTTGTGTATTGTGTTTTGAGCTTAAATATCAAGCAGATTTTCGATTGCTTGATATAAATTTCTACCGCTTCTTCCATTTCAGAAACGAGGATAAACTCGTCTGCGCCGTGGATACGATAGTCCTTTCCGATTTTTTCGGGGCCGAATGCAATAATATTTTTCAATGACTTTGCATAGGTGCCGCCGCCGATTACCATAGGCTTGTTTTCGGTGTCGCCCGTAACGTCAACGTACGCCTTATATAAAGCCTTTACTAACGGGGAGTCGCTCGGGAAAAACAACGGCTCGCCGATTCCTCGACCTCGATATATCCGTTTTCGTCCTCCAAATTACCCTCTAAACGCTTCAAAATATCTTCTTTCGTAAAGGTTACGGGAACACGAATATCAACAGTGCAGGAAATAACCCCGTTTTCGGTTTTGACAATTCCGTTGCAGAAGGTCAACTCGCCGAATTCATCCGATATTTTAAGACCTATACCCGAGCCGTCGCAGGCAGTACCGATACGCTTGTTGTAGAATTTGACAAAAGCATCCTCAAAGCCTGCCTTTTCAAGACATTCCATAGTAACGCCTGCCGCATTTACGCCGAGAGTAGGTGTGCTTGCGTGCGCAGGTACGCCCTTTGCATAAATTGTGAGGAGATTTCCGCTTTCCGTTACCCTGTATTCCTGCAATTTTGTCTCGGAAAGTGCCTTTTCAATTCTTTCTTTAAGCTGCTGTTCTGTCGGAATTACGGTCGTGCAGTTATCGCATACCGCATTTGACACAAAGCCGCCATTCATAGATATTATTTTAGTGCTTTTTGAGTATGCCGTCATTGTCATATGACTTTTTCGCCATGTATGCACGGAAAACTTGCGTCGGGGGTAAAGCCGCATGACAATTCCTCCGCCACCTCGTTATAATGCTCCATACATTTAGAGCCCGTCTCCTCGTTACAGCCCATAATCAGACGAACACGCTTGTTGAGCTTAATCCCCGAATCACGAAGCAGCTTCATAGCATATAAAGCCTCTATAACAGGACCCTTGTCGTCGGTTGTACCACGACCGTACACGCAGTCGCCCTCACGTGTGAGCTTGAACGGGTCATAGCTCCAATCTCCGCCGACGGGTATTATATCCAAATGACCCGCAATACCGACAATTTCTTTTCCCTCGCCCATTTCGGCATAGCCGCAGTAGTTGTCAAGGTTAACGGTCTTAAAGCCTAAAGATTTTGCAATTTCAAGTCCTGCTTCAAGAGCCTTTGCAGGGCCTTCTCCGAACGGCTTATCCTCGGACGGAGTACCGAGCTTTGAGTCAATCGCAACCAGCTTTCCGAGATTTTTAAGCATTTCGTCGGAGAGTGCGTGTATCTGTTCTCTTATATCCATAGTTTTATCCTCCGATATATCATTTCAAAGTATTTTGTAAAAATCACAGTGCCATTATCATATCACAAAGAGATATTTAATACAAATATTCTTCTGTGTACCCAAAAGGTTACATCAATTGTTGCATAATATGCTTACGGCTTACAAATCAAATTTGAGATGGGCGTTATGTTTGATGCAAGACCAAAGAAAATGATGAATATGTATATCCCGGATATTCTAAAGAGAAACACTGATTCAAAGCACCCTATGACCCAAAAGGAAATACAAAAGCGGCTCGAAACAGAGTATGAAATAACCGAGCCTAAAGAACTTGTGGAAATGTGTAAGCTTGATTTGGAAAATGCGTTAAAGCTTTATGAGAATTAGAAAATTTTACTGCTATTTGGTCGAAAATGAAAAATATGCTGCTCAAAATGTTCAAAATTGCCGTGTTTTGTACAAATTGCTAAAAAGTGTACAGTAAATTTTTTTACAAAAACACAGTCGGTTTTTTATTGACATATAAAAATAAATATGATAATCTAATAGTGATAACGGGGTCTGCAAAACGCAGACCCTATTTTGCTTTACGGAGGTATTCATAATGAAAAACTTAGGGTATTATAATGGCAAATACGATGAAATCGAGAATATGCAAATCCCGATGCTTGACAGAGTTTGCTGGTTCGGTGACGGCGTTTATGACGCAACCTACGCTCATAATCATATCGTTTTTGATATGGACGCACACCTTACAAGATTTTACAACTCTGCGAAGCTTCTCGGTATGAATATTCCGATTGAGCGTGACGAGCTTGATAAATTACTCAGAGAGCTTGTCAGAAAGGTTGACGACGGAGATCAGTTCGTTTATATGCAGGTTACACGCGGAAATGGACTTCGTGGTCACATTTACCCCGAAAATATGCAGGGCAATTTGTGGATTACCCTTACTCCTTGTCATGTTGCGGATACATATAAGCCGATTGACGTTATTACGTATGAGGATAAGAGATTTCTTTATTGTAATTGTAAAACGCTTAACCTCATTCCTTCCTCCTTGCGGCTACCGCAGCTGACAGAGCAGGCTGTCAGGAGGCAATTTTCCACAGAGGCGATTTAGTTACCGAGTGTGCACACTCAAATGTATCAATATTTAAGGACGGCAAGGTTATCACGCATCAGCTTGATGATATGGTGCTTCCGGGTACGGCAAGAATAAGGCTTCTCGCATTTGCCAAGAAGCTCGGCTACGGCGTTGAGGAAAGAGATTACACACTCGACGAATTGATGTCGGCAGATGAGGTTGTTGTTCATTCGACAGGCTCCTTCTGTATTCCCGTTAAGACGGTTGACGGTAAGAGCGTAGGCGGAAAAGCACCCGAAATGCTGAAAACAATTCAGGACGCTTTAGTTAAAGATTTTGAGGAGCAGTGTAAAGCATAATGAACAGGACAGAGCTTACTAAACTTAATGTCGGCTATAACCTCGACTGGCTTATGAACCTTGACCCGAGAGGTTACGGCGTTTGCAGAATTCTTTATGACGGAGCAATTAAGCATACAGGCAAGCCCTTGTCGCTCAACGGAGCAGAGGGACTTGTGGAGAATATCAAAAAGGGCGAAAAGGTCTTTATTTTAACAGGCTTTATACTTCTTCCGTGGAACGAGGCGGAAACTGACGGAATTATATCGTCAACCGTTTTTTCACGGTTTATAATAAGAGCCTTCGGCGCAAAGCCCGTTATGATCGTGCCCGAGCAATGCGAAAAGGCAATTAAGGCTATGAGCGAGGTGTTGGGGGTCAATATTACATACGATATTGACAATATCCCCGACAATACCGTTTGCATTGTTCCCTTTACAAAGGATAAGAGCAAGGAGGACGAGCAAACCGCCGAGATACTTTCTCACGGCTTGCCCTGTGCAATTATTTCAAATGAAGCGCCGGGAAGAAACAAAAACGGTTATTATCACAATGCCGTCGGCGTAAATACTACGGATGTTGAGGCAAAATACGACGTTCTTTTCAGGGAATGTCAAAAGAGAGGCGTATATAATCTCTCTATCGGCGACCTCGGCAATGAGCTCGGAATGGGCGCTATCGAGGAGCATATAAGAAAATATATTCCGTATGCCGAGGAGGGCGGCTGCAAGGCAGGAACGGGCTTCGGCATTTTGGCTGATACCGCTGCCGACAACATTATTACCGCAACCGTAAGCGATTGGGGTATGAACGCTCTTATGGCTTGTACGTCATTCCTTTTGGGCGATGTAAGCCTCTTTCATACAGAGGAAGAGGAATCGGCGGTTATGGATGCCGCTGCGAAAGCAGGTATGCTTGATATGTATGGCGAGGCAAGACCGTATATCGACGGTATCGGAAAGAATATTGTTTTACCTATGCTTTCTCTTATGCGAGGACTTATTGACTATCCCCACACGGTTGAAGATAAGACAACTGCGTGGTTTGAAACAACAATTAAAAAAGGGTATTTCAAATGATCTATTCATTTTTGCAAAACGGCGACAGCGCTGTTACTGTACAATTTCAAAATGAAATAAGTAAAGAGGTCAATTCACAGGTAACTGCTCTTTGCGGCAGGCTTGAAGCTAAGCATATCGACGGAGTTATTGAGCTTGTGCCGACCTTTGCATCATTAACTGTCTTTTATGACTGCTCGGTAATCAGCTCAAAGAAGCTCAAAAAGAAAATCGAGGCACTCATAAGGGACGGCGAAAGCCATGCAAAGGGCACAGCGAGAGTTTGGAACATTCCCGTGTGCTATGATGACGAGTTTGCATTGGATATGGAGACGGTATGCAGCCACACCAAGCTTACAAGGGAAGAGGTTATTGCTCTCCATACATCAAAGCCTTATTTGATTTATATGCTGGGCTTTTTGCCGGGCTTTGCTTATCTCGGCGGTATGGACGAGAGGCTTTTCACTCCGAGATTGAAAACTCCGAGACTTGAAATATTCGAGGGTGCTGTCGGTATCGGCGGAGAGCAAACGGGTATTTATCCCATTGCGTCGCCCGGCGGTTGGCAGTTGATCGGCAAAACTCCCGTCAAGGTATTTGATAAATCAAAGAAGTCGCCCATATTATACAGAGCAGGCGATTATATAAAGTTTTTCAGTATCGATAAGGCGGAATATTCGGAAATTGAAAAGCAGGTCGCAAGCGGCACCTATACTCCTACGGTCAGTGAGGTTGAATTATGATAGAGATTATATCGGCAGGTATGCTGTCAACCATTCAGGATTTAGGCAGATTCGGAGTAATGAAGGACGGCTTTACTCAAGGCGGTGTAATGGACGCCTATTCAACAAGAATTGCAAACAAGCTTTGCGGAAACGACGCAAACGCCCCCGTTATTGAAATGACAATGCTCGGTATAACGGCTAAATTTACCGAGGAGCATATTTTTGCAATTTCGGGCGGACGGTTTGACATTTCCTTGAACAACAAGCCAATAAGAACAAACAAGGCTTACTCGGCAAAGGCAGGGGACGTTTTAAGCATTAAGGTTGCGAAGCAGGGCTTGAGATGCTACCTTGCGGTTGCAGGCGGCTTGATGTTCCGCTGTTTATGGGAAAGTGCCTCAACGAACCTCAAAATTAACGTCGGCGGATTTGACGGCAGAAAGCTCAAGGCAGGGGACACCGTTAAAGTCGGCAAGGCGGCTAAGCTTAAAAATATTGAAAAGCGAGAGCTTGCCGAAAACACCTATGACAGAATTGTAAAAATCAGAGTTGTGTTGGGTCCTCAGGAGGATATGTTTTCCGAGAACGATTTGGCACTGTTTTCAAATCAGCGATACACCGTTACCTCAGACTTTGACAGAATGGGTATCAGGCTTTGGGGCATTGCCTTGCGTGGAAAGGAAAAGCTTGAGATTATTTCCGACGCCATAACCTTCGGCTCAATACAGATTACAAATTCGGGAATGCCGATTATACTAATGGCTGACCACCAAACGACAGGCGGCTACGCAAAAATCGCAACTGTAATAAGCGCAGATTTGCCGAAGCTTGCACAGGTTAAATCGAACGACAAAATCAACTTTGAAATTATTGATGTTGATACTGCCGAAAAGATAGCAAATAAGCAGAAAAAGAATATTGACAGGTTATTTTAGGAGTGGCTATGGACTATTCAAATATGTTACCTCAAGAGGTTAAAAAGCTTATAAGAAAAGGCGAAATAGATTTTCAAACTTCGGGTATGTGCAACGGCTACGCACAGGCTAACCTTTGCATTTTGCCAAAGGACTATGCGTTTGACTTTTTGCTGTTTTGTATGCGCAATCCTAAGCCTTGCCCGATTTTAGAGGTCGGCGACGTCGGCTCAAAGCAGTTCAGAACAATGGCGAGCGAGGGCGACGTCTGCAAGGATTTCCCGAAATACAGAATTTGGAGAAACGGCGTTCTTGAAAAAGAGGTTACGGATATAACGGACTATTGGCAGGACGATTTTGTGTATTTTCTTATCGGCTGCTCATTTAGCTTTGAAAGTGAGCTTTTGGAGGCTGATGTTCCCGTAAGGCATATTCAGGAAAACAAAAACGTACCTATGTTTAACACGAATATCGAGCTTCAGTCAGCCGGAAAATTCCACGGAAATATGGTCGTGTCGATGCGCCCCATTCCAAACGATTTGGTGGTAAAAGCTGTCAATGTTACGGCTTCTATGCCGAGAGTTCACGGTGCACCGATACAAATCGGAAATCCCGAGGCGATAGGCATAAAGGACGTTACAAAGCCCGACTACGGCGACAGTGTAACGATAAACGAAGGGGAAATTCCGGTGTTTTGGGCCTGCGGCGTTACGCCTCAAAATGCGGTAATGCAAACGAAGCCCGAAATTGCCATAACACATTCTCCCGGTCATATGTTTATAACCGATGTGAAAAATGTTAACTTGAAGTATTAGGTGATTATATGTATAAAATCAATTTGAATTGCGATTTAGGCGAGGGCGCTGCATTTGATAAGCAGATTATCCCTTTGATAAACAGCGCAAATATTGCCTGCGGATTTCATGCGGGCGATCATGCTATGATGGAAGCTACGGCAAGGCTTTGCATTGACAACAATGTTGATATAGGAGCTCATCCGGGTTATCCCGACAAGGAAAATTTCGGAAGAACAAATCTTGACGTAACACCCGAGCAGGTTTACGACTATACCTTGACTCAATTAAAGGCTTTGGGGGATATAGTCGGAAAGGACAAAATAGTCCACATTAAGCCGCACGGTGCTATGTATAATCAGGCGGCTAAAAGTAAGGAACTGTCGGACGCAATAGTTGCCGCAATTACCGATTACAATAAAAATCTGATTTTGATGGCACTTTCAGGCTCTCAAATGATAAAATCGGCGAGGGAAAAGGGCTTGAAATATGCAAGCGAGGTCTTTGCCGACAGAGCATACGAGGCTGATGGCTCACTCAGAGCGAGGTCTCTTGAAAACTCAATGATAACAGATGAAAACTTGGCTGTTGAGCGAGTAATTAAAATGGTAAAAACGGGAAAGGTCGTTGCCTATACGGGCGAGGAGATTGACATTGAGGCTCATTCCGTTTGCGTGCACGGCGACAGCGAAAAGGCATTCACATTTGTAAAGAAGCTTAACGAGGCTTTTTCACAAAATGACATAAAAACAGTAGGTTTAATCGAGGCGATAAGATAATGGAGCACCGTACTTATTTGAAAATTGATTTGAACAGGCTTGAGCATAATTTCAACAGCGTGCGTAACAAGCTTCCGAGCAATGTTAAGGTTCTCGGTGTAATCAAGGCTAATGCATACGGTCACGGAGCTGTTGAGATAGGCAGGTTTCTCGACGATAAATGCGACTTTTTCGGAGTTGCGTGTATCGAAGAGGCGATTGAGCTTAAACGCTCGGGAATTAAAACGCCGATACTGATTTTGGGCAGAGTATTTCCGTTCGATATTGAGGCTGCGGTTAAATATGATATAAGAATACCGATTTTTTCATATGCCGACGCAGTCGCTCTTTCCGAAGAAGCGGTTAAGCAGAACAAGAACGTGCCGTTCCATTTTTGCATTGATACGGGAATGAGCAGAATAGGCTTTCAGGTCAATGAAGAAAGTGCCGATATTTGCAAACGCATAACAGAGCTTCCGAATATCTTTGCCGAGGGCTTGTTTTCTCACTTTGCGACTGCCGACGAAGCGGATTTGTCAAAGGCGGTTGAGCAAAGAAATAAATATAAGAGCTTTTGCGATATGCTCGGCGACAGGGGAATTGAAATACCGATTAAGCACCTTAATAACAGCGCAGGTATTATGAATTTCGACGAGTATTTTGATATGTGCAGAATGGGCATTATCACATACGGTCTTTATCCGTCGGAGGAGGTTGACAAGAGCCTGCTCGACATTGAGCCGATAATGAGCTGGTACACAAAAATCTCACATATCAAGGTGCTTGAGCCCGAAAGAGAGATTTCATACGGCGGCACTTACAAAACCGATAAGCCGACTAAAGGTTGCGACAATTCCGATAGGCTATGCCGACGCCTTCCCACGCTGCCTGTCGAACAAGGGAAAGGTCATCATAAACGGAAAATACGCAAAAATACTCGGCAGAGTTTGTATGGATCAATTTATGGTGGACGTCAGCAATATTGACTGCAATGTAAATGATGAGGTCGTTATAGTCGGCACTCAAAAGGACGCTCATATTTCAATGGAGGAGCTGTCAAACAGCGCTTATTCCTTTAACTATGAGCTACCCTGCAGAATACCTGCCCGTGTAAACAGGTGTATGTTTATAACGGCGAAACGGTAAAGGACGTCGGACTTGTATAAACTAAAGGTGCTAAAGTCGGCGTGTCCGAAATTTAATAAAGCAGATTTATAATATTACACAGAGACTCAAGGATTTTTATTCTTGGGTCTTTTGTTTTCTGCGGCATTATGATATAATTGTATAAAACATAAGAAGAAAGGGCATAAATAATATGGATAACAAATGGATATATAAGGTTGCGGGCGGTAATGCAACAGATGTGGCGGTGTCGCTTATAATGGCAGCAATATTTACTGTTGTTGCGGTGGCAACGCACGGAGTAATCTTTATTTTGGCTTTAGCGATAATAATGATAATAATCACTCTTGCGGTTATTTACCGAGTTTTGTTTGTAAAGCTGTTGATAGGAGAGGACTCATTTTGTCATTGCAGAGCACCGTGGATAAAAAGGAATACAAATATACCGATATTTCAGAGGCTTGGGAAAGCACGGGAAATTCAACAAACGGTGCAGGCGCTTGCTTTTTTAATTACAGAACACCGAACGGCGAAGTAAAGAAATTTCATTCAAACCATATCAATATGATGAAATAGTGTTTTTGCTTGAGAAAATAGACAAGGATTATTTCAATGAAACAGAAGATGAAGAAGATGAGTAATGAACAAAGATACATAATTGACGGTAAGTTTTACGGAGTGTTTCCAATGATTTTTGCCTCGGCAGTCAGCATAGTATTTTTAGCTTTGGCTGTTGACCAATTAAGAGGCGGAAACGGTAAGATTTTTGTTGTAGGTCTTATGTTTTTGGCAGGCTTTATTTTGTCGTTGTTTGTTTCAATTCCGCTGATAAACAGGTATTTTTACTTTAAGGTGTGTGTCAGAGAGAATGATTTTTATATTCGGACAACTCCGTTTAATGAAAAGACATACAGATATTCAGAGTAAAAGCGCAAAAAACAGAGCTAGAAAACATCAATGAGAAGAGGCAGTGCGGTCTATGTTTATTATTTCTATTTCACGGACTGCGATGGAAAAGAACATAAGTTTCAGTTTGACAAAGCTGTACACGAAAAAGAAATAAATGCATTAAAAAATCGAATAAATGAAAAAAATCTCACTCAGTAAAGAGTGAGATTTTTATTGCATATTGAAATTTACAATCTATTTCAGAAAAAACAAAAAATCAACTCTTGTTTATTAGTCTAAATAATTTTTCCGACATTTTCAAAAAAATGCTTTTTAAGTATTGAAAAAATAAATAATCAGGATATATAATAGGAAAAAACTTATGGGAATGAATAAGGATGAAACAAATCTCAATGCTCAACGGCAAGCCTATAAAAAGTATTGTTAAATTCTCCCTGCCGATTATGGCTTCGTCGCTTTTGCAGTACAATTACACATTGGTTGACAACATACTTGTCGGTCGGTATGTCAGCACGGACGCTCTTGCGGCCGTCGGCGGAGTCGGCTCGATAAATTCCTTTATTATCGGTGCGGCACTCGGTCTTACAAGCGGATTTACAATCCCCGTGGCACAGGCATTCGGGGCGAAAAATCAGGAAAAGGTCAACCGATATGCAGGAAGCAGTATTACAGTGTCATTTTTGCTCGGACTTTTGCTTGTCGTAATTGCGCACATCATTTCCACACCGCTTTTGAGACTTATCGGAACGCCCGATGAAATTCTCGGACTTTCCGCCGCTTATGTTAACATCCTTTATTTTGCAATTCCCTTTCAAATGCTTTCGAACAATTTTACCGCAATTTCAAGGGCGGTAGGGGAGAGCAGAAAACCGCTTTTTTACTTTATAATAAGTATTTTCGTGAATTTCGTTCTTGATTTACTGTTTATTACGGTATTCCATTGGAGCGTTGAGGGTGCTGCTCTTGCAACGCTTATTTCACACATTACCGCAGCCGTGCTTACGGGAAATTACATTTTAAGGCACAATGAAAGCGTACATATTTCAAAAGAAAATCTAAAGCCCGACATAAAAACGGCATTTGCGCAGCTGAAATTGGGAATACCCGTTTCTCTTCAGTTTACCGTAACCTCAATAGGCTCAATGTTTTTGCAAAGTGCGGTAAATTCATTCGGTACAGCTACCATTGCAGGCTTTACCGCAGCAGGCAGGGTCGAAAACCTCGCCAACATACCGTTAAGCGGACTCAGCGTAGGCACACAGACCTTTGTCGGTCAAAATTACGGTGCAGGGAATTACGACAGAATTGTAAAATCGGTCAGAAAAATATTTATACTCAATATACTTCTTTCGCTCGTTTTGAGTGGGGCATTGCTTTCTGTCGGTATGCCGATTGTAAGGCTGTTTATGACAGAGTCTGACGAAGAGATTTTGTTTGCGGCTCACAAGTACCTTATTGCAACGGCGGAGTGCTTCAGCCTTGTTGCGGTGCTGTTTGTTTTAAGAAATACCCTGCAAGGCTTGGGCTTTACATATGCAAATGCGATTGCAGGTGCAGGCGAGCTGATAGGAAGAATAGCGATAGCTCTTATCTTTACTCCGCTTATCGGCTTCAATGCAGTATGCTATGCGGCTCCTGCGGCGTGGTTGCTTGCGGATATTCCTCTTGCAATCATTTATTTGAAAAAGCAGAAAAAATTCAAGGCGCTTGCTTTGGCGGAGGAAAATAAAAAGCGTGCAATTCACCCGACAAAAACGGATTGAATTTATAAGCGTTCAATGACAGTCTTGAATTGAAAATTGATAAATAAAAAAATCTCACTCCGCAAAAAAGAGTGAGATTTTTGTTGCGTATTGAATTTTGAAATTTTGTTTGTTGAAGTCGATAAACGGTTGCGAAGTTGCCAATATTACCTTATCAGAAGCCGATAGCTGTTGAAATTTCGTCGTTATGGCTTAAAATCGGTGCGGCAATATCCGCTTCGGTTATAGTTCGCATCTCGGCATCCGTCAAACTGTCAATATCAGATTTTACAAGTCGAGACGCCTGCTTTAGGTCGAGAGCTCAATCAAATTTCTAACGTATCTTCCGTTGCCGAAATCGTGCTTTTCTCTTGCGGCGTCAAAGACCCTGTTGAGCTTTTTATGAGCTTCCTCGTCAAATTCAAAGCCTGTCCTTTTAATCATTAAATCGGCTATATCAATAAGTTCATCGGTGCTGTAATCGTCAAAGTTTACATGGAACGCAATTCTTGAGCGTAAGCCGGGGTTTTTATTGAGAAATTCTTCCATTTTATCGGGATAGCCTGCAAAGATAACAACAAGGTCATCACGGTTGTTTTCCATTTCCTGAACAATCGTGTTGATAGCTTCATCACCGTAAAGTCCGTCTCTGTCATCAACCAATGAGTACGCTTCGTCAATGAAAAGCACGCTGCCTTTTGCCATATTAAAATGATTTTTTACAAGCGGAGCTGTTGAACCGACAAACTTACCGACAATATCTGCTCTGCCTACCTCGTAAAGGTCGCCTTTTGTAAGAAGTCCGTTGTCTTTCATTATCTGCGCAAACAAGCGGGCTACCGTGGTTTTTGCGGTGCCGGGATTTCCCGTAAATATCATATGCATCGACGGACGGTTAACATTCAAACCCTTTTCGGAATAGAGTTTTTGCATTTTGAAAAAGGTAACAGCATTTTCGATAACCTCTTTTGCACTGTCAAGACCAATCATTTCATGCAACTCGGTGGCTGCATTTCCCTTTGAAGCCGATTTTACAATTTCTGCTTTTGCCGTTTTTACATCCTTGTATTGAGAGTAAACAACGGTGTGCAGCTTGTCCGTGTACCACTCGTCAAACCAACGGTTCAGCTCTGCAATATGGTAGCTGTTACCGTCCTTAAGATTATTGAAAAGCTTGTTATCGGCTTTGATTTTGCAATCCTTCGCCTTTTCTGTCAGATAAACTTTTGCACGCTCTGCGTCTGCCATATCCTCTGTTATTTCAACTATCGGCATTGACGTCAAATTTTCGAGAAAGGAATCACGGGTTTTTACGTTATCGAGATTTATCCAGAAAACAGTCAGCACGGATTGATAGAACATTTTTGCAATCTCGCAAATTTTCTCAATGCTGTTACGATTGTTTCGGGCAAAAGGTCCGTTGCTTTTGTGTCGCCGGAGTGATATCTGATGATTACGACACCTCCGCCGCAGCTTCTGTAAAGTGCTTCAAGGTCATTTTCAATTAAAATTGGAGTCCGAATAGAAATCTATGTAGGTATATCGTTTGTTGAAAATTCTTCCGTTTTCATACAGAGCCGAAATCAGCGAGCGAGAAAGCTCATTTCTTGTTTCTTCCGAGCGTGTCCTCACTAAATAGTGAACAGGATGACCGATCGGGCGTTTCAGGCTTTTACCTGCATAAATTCTGTCTATTTCAGGGAGAAAGCTGTCCGAATAGAGATGAGCCTGTGCCTCTTTGACAATTTGCTCATGACCTTTAGCTTCTATAATGCTTTCGCCATAATTTAAGCCGTTGCCGTAGCGATTTTCAAACAACGGGAGAATTCCAAAGCCTTTGGCAAGATCTTCGTCGTCATTTATGAAATCTGCACCGTCAGCCATTCGAAGATTTACTCTTAAGCTGTCAAAGATCTGTTCCTCGATAAAGTCATATTCGACCTTGAAGCCGCACAGCTTCATATACTTGTCGAGGACCTTGTTTATATCGCTGTGCCTGCCAGACTGCACAGGGCAGATAGCCGACATGCTGGTCCACTTGATGACGCCTTCCGACCAGATGGAGGTCAGGTAGGGAGAATCCGGCGGCATCACCCAGCTGAGCAGGATGGCCAGATACTGCTGCACCTTGCCGTAGGTCAG
>ENA-OQEB01000718-OQEB01000718.1-human-gut-metagenome-genome-assembly--contig:-NODE-718-length-13220-cov-1.756206_pt1 | contig 13220 bp, 17 predicted proteins | sample MGYA00242787_ERZ504619 | MGnify/ENA primary metagenome ERZ504619 (study PRJEB26092, sample SAMD00036317) | human gut metagenome | host: Homo sapiens | study: EMG produced TPA metagenomics assembly of... | reverse complement strand
GTTCCGGTATGCCCACGTACGGCTGATAACCGTGCTCGTTCGCTTTGCGGGCATGTTCACACAACGTCTCGATGGTCTGTTCCGAAGGTGGAAGGTCGGGGCTGCCTACGCCAAGGTTAATGACGTTCTTGCCTGCGGCGTTCATCTCGGCTACTTCCTTCAGCTTCTTGGAGAAGTAGTATTCCTGTACGCTACCTACACGGTTAGCGGGTGTAATATTACACGCTTTGTTTTCCTTCTGCATATTCGCCTAATATTTTTAAGTCTTTTGTTAATGGTCTGATAGCGTCCAACGCTTGTTTGTAACGGGTGAAATCCGTGAAAGTAAGATCAATGTAGAACAAGTATTCCCATTCACGCCCGATAATAGGCAAGGATTGTATTTAGAGAGATTCATGTCGTAAAAAGAGAGAACGGAGAGGACTTTGGAAAGGCTGCCGGAAGTGTGGGGAAGAGCGAATACGAGAGAGGATTTGTTTTTATCGGTTCCTCGAAGCATCTCATCCGCCGTCCAACGGTCCGCTATAGCGAGGAAGCGGGTGAAATTCCGTTTGTTAGTCTCGATCCCCTCGGCAAGGACTTCCATCTTGTAGATCTGGGCGGCCAGTTTCCCGCATATCGCCGCATGTCCTTTCAGTTGGTTCTCCGAGATCCACCGGGCACTCATGGCGGTATCTTCTTTCTCTACCACCTTGGCGTTGGCAGAGTATCGAGGAAATCGGTACATTGCATCAACGCTATCGGATGGGAGTTGACCTCTGTTACCTCGTGTATTCGAGGTTCCCGGAAGCGCTACTAAGGAATGGGAGATACGTAGCTTATACTCGCCGGTAACACTCAGCCCGCTCTCACGGATCAGCTCATGGTTTTGAAGGAGGCTTCCCGCTATCGTATTCTCGATGGCCATCATGCCTAGTACGGACGGGTCTTTCTTGATCGTCGTGATAACATCCCGAAACGTATTGCAAGGGATGATTTCTATTTCTTCACCTTCATGATAATTACGGGCGGCGATGTCGTGATACGAACCGGCTATTCCCTGTATTGCTACTTTCTTTTTCATCTTGTTTCTCTATTTTTACTCTAAACTGTTACAAACAAAAAAAGTCCCACCGAAACCGGCAGGACTTTATATTTTATTGATATTTATATTCAATCATCAACGCTTTACATACAAACTCCTGCCCTTACTCTGCTAAAGTAAAAGTAATAAAAGTAATATGTAAAGCTAAATCGATTCATTGTCTGTTTGTTTTTAAATACGCAGCAAAAGTAACGCTTTTTTGGAAACTACAAGCAAAAAGTGATATTTTTTTTCTGTTACATTTAAATTTTATCTTAACTGTTTCTGAACTTCTGTGGAGATACGCCTACGTACCGTTTAAAGTACTTACCGAAAAAGGATACATTCGGGAAGTTCAAGGAGTAAGATATCTCTTGGATAGTCAAGTCCGTAGCCATCAATTGCGATTTTGCGTCCATGATTATCATATCGGCTATGATATCGGATACGGAACGTCCGGTCTTTTGCTTGATGATCATGCAGAGATGCTGGGGAGAAATACTTAGTTGGCTGGCGTAAAAAGCGTTTGTCGCTTTGAGGTATAATTTTTCATCACCAGTTGGATGAATTTCTTGTGGATCTCGTCGCTACGGGTCGTTATCTTGTTAGGCCATGATTTTCCTTGATACAAATCACTGATCCCATGGATCATGGTAAGCAGGATATGTTTCACCATCTCCCTGTTTATGGATTTCTCTTTCGCTTGTACCCGCTCTAGCAAATGGAAATAATCGTTAATGAAGTCCGCCCGGTCCTCACTCAGTGATATGATCGGATTCTCGTAGATAGTAGGTAAGGCGCTCATCGTAGACTTTATCATGTTCACGCAGTCCATGAACTCGGATGAGAATCCTATAAAGGAAAGGCGGAAACTCTCTTTCTGCTCACAGAACTGAATAATGCTTCCCGGCATCAAGGTGATGAAATCATTCGGTTTCAACGTGTACTCCGTCAAGTTGATGGAAGCCCGTAAATTTCCTTCAACGCATAACACGAAAATACCTGCTTTTAACCGGCAAGTCTGCTTGTAAAAGTTTAAGATTGCCTCGGTAATGTCGTTTCCTACGACATAATCCCGGGGCAAATCTAATTGTGGTAAGTTTGCGTTCATCCGTTAATTTATTAATGATTGAACACAAAAATAATAAAAGTGGTGTTGACTTACTGGATAATTTAAAAATAGACCAATTAATCCTTGAATCAGACTTATTCCGCTTGTGCTTCCTTATTTCTTTTATGCAAGCTTTTCAGTTCGAAGGATAGCATGACACGGAATATACCTATTATTAATAAGGCATAAGCGATCATGTAAACCAACGTGAAGGCCCCTAGGGCGGGTTGCCAGATAACACCGATGGAGCAAAGGATAGCCAAGATACCGAAGACCATGTACCAACCCCAGTTCCGTGTACCGTATCGTTTCAGGTCCATCGAGTAACCGGTAGCCGAGAAGCCTCTGAACATAAGCCAGAATGCCAAGACAAACGGAAGCACCTCCATGCTAAGTCCCGGGCTTGCCATCAAGAATATACCTAAGATCAAATCGATAATACCTCCGGCCAAATACCATCCCCAACTGCTGATACCCTTTTTGTTCGCCAAGGCGAAAGCGATCTCGAACAAGCCGCTTACGAACATAGAGACACTGAATAAGATACTAAGCGCTACGTAGCTCGCCAATGGCGCGAACATTAAATAAATAGCGACGATGATGTAAAGCAGTCCGACCAATAGTGATAACCACCAATTCTTGACCGCATAATCCATTTTATCAATAAATGTTTCATATTGGATAATATTTGTATTGTAATTACCCAATTAACAAAGGGAAGGAAGAAAAAGTTCTGGGTATTTGTGGCTAGGATATCCTTAAAAACTTTGTCCTTTGGAAATTAATTCTTTTCTTTGACGTTTCAAATCAATATAGGTATATAAGTACGAGGATTATGATGAAAAATTTGATAGCGATAACTTGTTTTGTCGTGGCGTTGGTGTCTTGTAATAAGGTGGAACATAAGCTGGAAGGAAAATGGCAATTGAAAACCGTAGAGGCGAATGGGGTGGTCCAGACGGTGGATACGGTTTGGTATAACTTCCAGACCTCTTTGTTCGAGTACCAATTATATGACCCGGCAAAGGACGTATATCGTACGAATTTCGGTTATAAGACGTTGGAGGAAGATACGAGACTGGATCTGGAGTTGGTCAACTATGGAGGTACACCTTTGGAACAATTCATGCGTTATACGGATTGGACCTCACCTAAACAAACTTTCACGATCGAGCAGTCATCTGTGACGAATCTGGTAATGAGCTGCGAAGGAAGAACGTATACGTTTAAGAAATTCTAAGATATCATGTGCTGTTTGATCTCAGTCCCTCATAAGGAGTACTCCAGTACTCCCTAGGAAGTACTGCGATACTCTTTGCGGAGTACTGGAGTACTTCTTACGAAGTACTCTCAGCGATGTTAGATCATGCGATCAAATCCGCTCTATAGCTTGCGCCACCTTGATTAAATCGGCGGGGGCTATCTGTATCTGCAAGCCTCGTTGTCCGGCGCTTACATAGATCTTATCGAAGCCGGATGCCGTAGGATGGATATACGTAGGGAAATGCTTTTTCATGCCGATAGGCGAGCATCCTCCCCGGATATAACCGGTGAGTGGTAACAACTCTTTCACGGGGATCATCTCACATTTCTTGTTCCCGGATACCTTGGCCGCCTTTTTCAAGTCCACCTCGTCCGCTCCGGGGATCACGCATACGAAATAACCGCTCTTATCGCCATGCAAGATCAAGGTCTTGAATACTTGGGCGATATCTTCCCCTAGCTGCTCCGCTACATGCGTAGCGCTCAGATCATTCTCGTCTACTTCATAAGGCACGAGCTGGTAGCGATCTTAGCCTTGTCCAGCAGGCGTGCCACGTTTGTCTTATTAATCTTCTCTTTCATCGTTTAGATCCCTTTCATGGATAATTGAACACGTTTTCTGGATAGGTCTACGCTTAGAACCTTCACCTTGACATGCTGATGGATGGAGACCACTTGGGTAGATCGCTTACGAAACGATCCGCCAGCTCGGAGATATGGACAAGCCCGTTTTCCTTGATCCCTACATCGACGAAACAACCGAAGTTGGTGATGTTGTTCACGATACCGGGCAATACTTGCCCTTCTTTCAAATCCTCGATCGTTTTCACCGTAGGATCGAACGCGAATACTTGGATCGTTTGGCGGGGATCACGGCCCGGTTTATCCAGTTCCTCCATGATATCAAGCAGGGTAGGCATCCCGACCTTATCCGTAAGGTAGTCCGTTAGTTTTAGTTTCTTTTTAAGCGCTTTGTCGGTGATCAGGTCGGCTACCGAGCATTTTAGGTCCTTGGCCATCCGTTCGACGATCGGGTAGCTCTCGGGGTGTACGGCTGAGTTGTCCAACGGGTTCTTTCCGTCGGGTATCCGTAGGAATCCGGCGCTTTGCTCGAAAGCTTTCTCTCCCATACGGGGGACTTTCATCAGTTCTTTCCGGGAAGTGAAGGGTCCGTGCTCCGCCCGGTAATTCACGATGTTTTGCGCTAGCGTAGGGCCTAATCCCGAGATGTAAGTCAACAAATGCTTGCTCGCCGTATTCACGTTTACACCTACTAAATTCACGCAACTCTCCACGGTTTGATCCAGACTCTTTTTCAAGGCGTTTTGCTCTACGTCGTGCTGGTATTGGCCGACACCGATACTCTTCGGGTCGATCTTGACCAACTCGGCCAAAGGTCCATCAGCCGGCGACCGATGCTGACAGCTCCGCGTACCGTGACGTCGTATTCGGGAAACTCCTCCCTAGCGATCTTGGACGCAGAATAGATAGAGGCTCCGTTCTCGCTGACTACGAACACTTGTACCTTGCGGTCGTATCGTATATTCGTGATGAACTGCTCGGTTTCACGACTGGCGGTACCATTACCGATGGCAATGGCATCTATGGCGTAAGTGGCTACTAACTGGGCGACCTTAGCGGCGGCTTTGCCCTTCTCGTTCTGGGGCGGATGCGGGAAGATCGCCTCGTTATGCAGTAAATTCCCCTGCGCATCCAGACAGACCAACTTACATCCGGTACGGTATCCGGGGTCTACGCCTAATACCCGTTTTTGTCCCAAGGAGGAGCGAGCAGCAATTGCCGGAGGTTCTCGGCAAATACCCGGATCGCCTCCTCATCGGCTTTCGCCTTGCTCTGGTTGGAGAACTCCGTCTCGATAGAGGGTTTCAGCAGGCGTTTGAAAGAATCGTCGACAGCTGTAGCCACTTGCTCGGAAACCTCTCCACGACCTTTTACGAAGCGCCGGTTCAAGCGATCCAGACAAGATTCCGCGTCGGGAGAGATACTTACACGAAGGATACCTTCCGCCTCTCCCCGTCGGAGAGCCAATAAGCGATGGGAACTGGCCCGGTTCAAAGGCTCGCTGAAATCAAAGTAATCCCGGTATTTGGCGCCTTCCTCTTCTTTCCCCTTGATCACTTTGGATGTGATCATGGCGGTATGAGCGAAAGAGTTACGTACGGTATTACGTGCCGATTCGTTCTCGTTAATCCATTCGGCGATAATGTCCCGTGCCCCTTGCAAGGCTTCTTCGGCGTTTTTCACTTCCCCCTTGATAAAACTCTTGATACGTGCGGATAAGTTATTCTCGTTTTGCATCATAACGATCTTAGCCAAGGGGTCCAGTCCTTTCCGGCGTGCGATCTCCGCCTTGGTGACCCGTTTCGGTTTGTAAGGGAGATATAAATCCTCGATCTCGGTGCTATCCCAAGACTCCTCGATGCGTTTCCGGAGCTCGGGAGTAAGTTTTCCTTGCTCTTCTATCGTGGCGAGGATCGTTTCCTTTCGTTTGCTCAGTTCCGTCAGTTTATCCAGTTGATCTTTGATGGCACCGATTTGCACCTCTCTAATCCTCCGGTCACCTCTTTCCGGTAACGACTTATAAAAGGTATGGTAGCGCCTTCGTTCAAGAGCCCGATTGTCCGTTCCACTTGTCCTTCCGGAATTTGTAGAAAACGGGCTATAAGCGTGTGAAATACGTTTGTCATATCTAGTTTTCTTAGAATTGGAGTACAAATATACGGTTTTGCTTATATTTTCGGTCGGGATGCTCACTTCTTGGGCTTATTATTTGTATCTTTCATTAATTTTCAAGAATTTTACGGCCGGAATATTCAAGCCTTTGATTAAAAAAATCAACATGGAAGTTAATACTACGGAGAACAAAACTTTGGAACAGGATTATAGGGATTTAGCAGGATTGTTATCTAATATCGTGGACTCGTTGCCCATCTACTTTTTCGTGAAGGATACGGGTGATAATTTCAGGTACGTGTACTCCAGCCCTTTGATGAACCAACTTTACGGACGATATCATAATGATGTGGTCGGGAAAACAGATTTTGACCTATTTCTAGATCCGGTCGTCGCCCAATCTTTCAGGGATATGGACGAGGAGGTGGTGAAAACGGGTAAGATGCAGCGTTTCGTGGAGCAAATGATCGATCCGAAAGGTATCTTGCGTACTATGGATACGATGAAACTGCTAGCGCCCCGTGAGGATAAGCCTCCTTATTTAGTAGGGATTTCATGGGATATTACAAAGCAAAGGCAGGTCGAGGAGGAGTTGCATAGCTATAATAAGCGCTTGGCGCTCGCATGTCAAGCGGGTAAGATCTACCCGTGGCTTTGGGATCTGGTAAACGGTACGGCGGAGCTTTCCTTGGAAGAAAACGGCCAGATCAAGCATGTGCAGATCACCCACGCTAGTTTTACGGAGAAGATCCATCCGGATTACCGGAAGGTCTATGAGAATATTACAACCGCTTTCATGCGGGGCGAGATCGATTCCATGCGATTCAGTTTCCCTTGTCGTTATTTCTCGGATGAGTATGTATGGTTGGAGAAGATCGGTGAGGTCTATGAGGCCGATCCGGACGGCAAACCGATCCGCTCGATCGGAATCCTTCGGGATATGACCGTCGATAAACGGCACGAGGCGGATGTGCAGGCCAAGCGTTTGGCGGAAGAGAGCGACCGGATGAAGTCCGCTTTTATCGCTAACATGAGCCATGAGATACGTACCCCTTTAAATGCCATCGTCGGCTTTTCCACCTTATTGGCGGAGAGTGACGATGAGGAGGAAAAAAAGGAATATCTGAGGATCATAGAGAGTAGCAATGAGTTTTTGTTGCAGTTGATCGGTGATATCTTGGATATCTCGAAGATCGAGTCAGGAAAGATGGAGTTTATTTATACGACCCTGCGTTTGAGTGAGATATTCGCTCCCCAGCAGCAAGCTTTCGCCTTGAGAGTGGCCCCGGATGTAAAGGTTATCTTTGAGTCGGACGGTAATGACTATTGTATTGTGTCGGAGAAGACCCGTTTGACTCAGGTCTTGACCAATTTCCTTTCCAACGCCGTGAAGTTCACCAGCTCGGGTTCTATACGGTTTGGTTATCGTTTGACCGATGATGGTATCTATGTCTACGTAACGGATACGGGTATGGGAATCAGTAAGGAGTCTCAAGCGAGCATATTCAATCGTTTCGTGAAATTGAACAGCTTTAAGCAAGGAACAGGATTAGGGCTTTCTATCTGCAAGACGATAATTGAGAAGTTGAAAGGTAAAATCGGGGTTGAGTCGGAGGAGGGAAAGGGCTCTACATTCTGGTTTACGATACCTTGCCAACCGATGAAAGTGAAATAAGACATTCAAGTTTGGTTGGGATTTATAGGTAAATCACCTCATCCGCCAACAACCGAATCTCATCCGGATTATGTGACGTGAAAAGAATGATCCGTTCTTCTTTCATTTGCTTTTCTCGTATTCGTTCTATAATACGATGGCTTAAGGCTTCATCCAAGCCTTTGAACGGCTCGTCCATCAAAAGGAGAGGAGAAGGGTATGCCAATGCCCTCGCTATAGCGATACGTTGTTGCTGTCCGTAACTAAGCTCTTTGGGGTATCCGGTTCCCGAAGGCTCCATTTCCATTTCCTGTAAGTGTTTTTGGGCAATTCGCCGGGCTTTTTTCCTCCGTGAGAAAAGAGGAGAGGGGGAGGATGATATTTTCTTCTGCGGTTAGATGGGGCAGGAGTTGCGGTTGTTGGAATATGGTGGCGATTCCAAAGTGTCTTGTGGGATGTATCTCTCCTTCCGTAGGCAATAAGATACCTCCGATTAGGTTTAATAACGTTGTTTTTCCTTTGCCTGAAGGTGCGCTAATTCCATAAATAATCCCTTTTTGAAAGGAATGGGAAAAGTGCTGTATGCCATATTGGTAACTTATATCTTTCGTGTCTAAAACTGATAATGTAGGGGTGGGGATGGTCTGATCCTCATTTGCGAAAGATATTTTAGGGGTGATATCAGCGACTTTGCTAATTCCTTTGTCAAAAAAGAAACTGATGAATACCGCCACGATTGTCCAAGCGAGCAGCTCAGGGACAGCGATAAAGTTTTGCGCCCTTTTCATCTCGCTTCCGATTCCGAATGCGCATTGCGACAAGACTTCTCCCATAATGATCGCACGCCAGCCGAATCCGGCGGCGGAGGCAAGTCCGCTATATAAGAATGGCTTTAGCTGCGGATAGATGATCTGGAATAAGACATTGGAACGTCTTATATGGAATTGACGTGCCATAATGGATAAACCCGGACGTAGATCGAGGATTCCCCGTGTCAGATTCTCTGTTAGTAGCGGGAACATGGTGAGAAAGGCGATCATCAAAGGGATGCTTTCCGGATTTAGGAATATAAGCGCCAAAAGTATGAAGGATATGACCGGGATCGAGCGCATGATGGCAAGCAGAGGTCTGAATAATTCATACACCCATTCAAAACGGGCGAATAACCCGGCCATCCCTATCGCACAAACGAATGAGATCGACATGCCTAAGACTCCCCGGAGTATAGTCGCTCCGACCGACTGATAGAAACTACCGGAGACGAGCCATTCGCAAAGTGTCCGTACGAGTCGGGGAAGTGAAGGTATCAGCTCCGGTTGGTTGGCTATAACGGCGAATAGTTGCCATCCCGCCAAGAGGATAGCGGTAGCGACTATTGTAGTGATTGTTTTTCGCAATCTCATTGTTTTTCGGGGATAAATCCGGCATCGGGAAGCCTCCCGCCGACGGCCTTGGGTTCATACTGTTCGATGAGACGCAGGAAATCCATGACGGCGTTTTTCGCCTCGATAGCCGATAAATAATGGATTTTACACCGCTCGATACTCTCAGGAGTTAAGGCCCCTTGGGCGAAGATTCCATGTTCTTCCAAAGAATGGATGGTCTCTTTCGGATATCGTACGGCTTTTTGGCAGGAGGCTCGTAAGGCATCCTCAAAAGCGATACGATATTTCTCCATCGTCGGGGTGTATACGACCGCTGTTTGGGCGAATCCGAGGGTATCGCTGTCTGTTAAGTGATTCAAGTCCGCAGTTATTCGTAAGCTGCTGTCTTTCCGTAAAGCGATGCTTAGAAACGGTTCCCCGAGCACGGCACGATTTACTTTTCCGGCTAAGATGCCTTGGGTGATTTCCCCGGCGGTATTGAAGGCGTAATTCAACGGATAGTCTGATCGCTGGCGGCCGAGATAGTACCGGGTAAGGATATCGGGAGTCGTACCGTTGCCGAATACATACAATGCCGGTTCTTTTAAGGGTGTTTTCTCGACGAGGTAAAGGGTTCCCCAGATCGGGCATCCCGCTAGTTTAATCTTGATCCCTTTATTGTACAAGTTCGCCGCATTGATCATGGGGAGTACGGCTATGTCGGTCTCCTGCTTGATCAGTAAGGCTTGCGCCAGATCAGGCGAGTCTACCACTTTTACTTGTACTTTTTTGTTATCTATAATTGGAGGATTCTCAAGCCAATCGGCGAATGCGATAACGGATGGACCACGAAGTACCGAAACCTTGATTACGGTATCTTCCGTTTGTGCGTGCCGGCAACCGGAGCAACAAAGTATGAATAGTAGAAAAATGTATTTAATCATATCTAGACCTCTATAAAACAATTAAGGATTGCCTCCCGGCAACCCCTAACCAACTTTGTTAACCTTAAATCTAATACTATTATGAAAAAACCACAGTGCAAATGTACTGTTTTCTATATATCTGTCAATAGAATAAATGCTAATTAGTGTTTTGAGGTTCATAAGAAAAGCTAAAAAACCTTCTTTTGAGTCGCTAGGCTAACCAAAACAATCGTTATCGCCGATAATGGCAAAGCAAATAAGATCGGATCTATCGCATGCCACGGATATACATCGATCAAGACGTCTTGTCCGAATAAAGCCTTGCAAAGTCCTACCGGAGCCGCTTCCGCCTTATGAAGGAACAACATGGCGAATAAACTGGCCAAGCCTCCTACCCATAAGCTGGCCAAGGCCCCTTGCCGGGTAGCCCCTTTCCAATATAGCGAGCAGAAATAGGTAGGTAGGAATGTAGCCGCGCAAATACCCATGAACAAGGCGGTGCCTCGTGCGATAATACTTGCGCTTAGCGTATAGCAGATAACGTAGCTGACCAAGATAGAGCATAGCACGCCGATACGTACACCTAATGTAGAGTTCGGATTTTTGCTACGTCCTAGTTTGGGGAATGCGTCTGCCCCGAAAGCCGCTCCCATGGTATGAAATTGCGCGCTAAGGGTAGACATACTGGCAGAGAGAATACAAAGCATGAAAACCGCCCCGAACCACTCCGGCATCGCTTTATTGATAAATAGGGGGATGATCTTGTCCATATCTTTTACCGCCTCGGAGGCGACTACACCTTCCGTCTTGAGGAAAAACAAATTAGACAAGGCTCCCACGTGATAAATCGCCCCTACCGTGACAATCAAGAACACGCAGCCGATCAATACGCCCCTGTTGAGTTGCTTGGTACTTTCCACCATCATGAAGCGTACGACTAGTTGTGGCTGCGCTAAGCAACCGATTCCTACGCCAAGGATCAATGAGGTAACCAATGTATACCATTGTGGAGAGCCTGAGATGGGCATAGCTGTCCATCCTTGATGTCCCAAGGCCTTGAAGCGTTCGGGCACCATGGGGGCGATATCCGTCAACTTCTGGTTCGCCTCGATAAAGCCCATGTCCATGATATGGTAAAACCAAAATAGCAGGAATAGCATACAAGCGAACATGATAACCGCTTGCAACGCATCCGTATAAAGTACTCCCTTGATACCGCCCGTAATCACGTAGGCCGCTACGATCAAGGTGAAGATCAACAAGGCCAGATGAAGGTCGATGTGAAACATCTGTTCGATGAAGACGGCTCCTCCCTTCATCACCACGGCGGCGTAGAGGGGCATGCCGATGAAAATGATCGAGGCGATGAAGATCTGTATAGACCGGGACTTATAGTGTAATCCCAATAATTGCGGGAAAGTCCGTGCGTTATGTGCCTCGCCTACTTCCGGGTCCTTCGTCCGAAAAAAGATAAAGGCTACCACTACGCCCATGAACATGTTCAATAAGCAAAGCCATTGAATACCCATGCCGAACGTAGCGGTACGACCACCGAACCAACGATCGCCGATGCGAGATAAAGGTCGCCCCGTAAGACAGGGCCATGATAATGGGGTTTACTTTTCGTCCGCCTAATAAATAATCACTGGCATTTTTCGTCTGCCTGTATCCGAGATACCCTAACCAAGCGATTACAAACATGTAAATGATGACAATAATGCCTAATGTTAGCGTACTCATTTTCGTGATTCTTTAGTAGGGTTTGTTTTTTCGTCGTCTTCTTTATTCCAAGTGGTTATCCCGAACCAAATAGAAAATAGGAGGCAGGCGAACGCTAGAAGGTAAGCCAGCCAAATACCGGGGTCGCTGATTCCGAACATATATCCGTGCCTATTAAAGTTTTATTAGATCACTTTCACAGATATACTCGAGATTCTGACGGCGGATTACCTCACGGGCGCTTTCCCGGTTGTTCGTACGCAAGATCAAGATCGCTTTTTCCCGGATGGAGAAACAATACATATATTCTATGCTGATGCCCGCTTTCGTGAAATAAGATAATGTATTGGCAAAACTTCCGGCGCATGAGCTGGTTACGATCGCTAATACGTCGGTCAGGTTTGCGCTGACGTTGTTTTCTTTTAATATCTTGTATGCCTTCTGGGGATCGCTTACGATGATACGAAGGATTCCATACTCGGAGGTGTCGGCTACGGTGGCTGCGATGATGCGGATGCGCTCTTCCGCCAATAACGCTAATATCTCGCTTAATTTCCCGTACTTGTTTTCTAGGAAAATAGAAATTTGATTGACTGTCATAAGGTGTTATTTTAATTGTTTATTTAACAAAGCTTGCGATGATCTTTCACTCGTACCGCCTTGCCATCTGTGGTTGGCAAAGATCCCTTGGCTACCAGCTTGATACGTGGTGTAAGTAATAATTCGTCCTTCAACTGACGGGTGATACCTTTCGTCAAGCGCTGCAAGGCGGAATAATCATCGGTGAATAGGTCGCTCAACTCAACCTCGATCAACATCTCGTCGCTGTTACCGATCGTTTCGAGGGTGATCAAATAATTACTGCCTAACTCCTTGAATTGCATCAATATCTTTTCGATTTGGATGGGGAATAGGTTCACGCCCTTCAAGATTATCATATCGTGCTACGTCCTTTGAAACGGGCTAGGCGTTTATGGGTACGTCCGCAAGGGCAATCACCCGGTAAGATGCAAGTAAGGTCGCGGGTACGATAACGGAGTAAAGGCATCGCCTCCCGGTTGATGGTGGTTAATACCAATTCTCCGACCTCTCCCTCGGGCACGGTTGCAAGGTAACCGGGTCTACGATCTCTACGATCACGTTGTCTTCCCAGATATGCAAGCCGTTCTGCTCCGTACATTCGAACGCTACACCCGGCCCGTTCATCTCCGACATACCGAAACAGTTGTAAGCCTTGACACCCAGAAGCTGCTCGATGCGTTTACGTTGTTCTTCCGAGTGTGGCTCGGCACCGATACATACGGTGTGTAGTTTGGTATCCTTTCTGGGGTCTATTCCCTCCTCATACATACCTCAGCCAAACGAGTGGCATAGCTCGGTATGATAGTGTAACAAGGTGGTGCCGTAAATCGGTGATGAATCTTAA
>ENA-OQEB01000717-OQEB01000717.1-human-gut-metagenome-genome-assembly--contig:-NODE-717-length-13234-cov-2.255818_pt1 | contig 13234 bp, 17 predicted proteins | sample MGYA00242787_ERZ504619 | MGnify/ENA primary metagenome ERZ504619 (study PRJEB26092, sample SAMD00036317) | human gut metagenome | host: Homo sapiens | study: EMG produced TPA metagenomics assembly of... | reverse complement strand
TTTCATTTTAAAACCCTTCCTTAAAAGATTTAATATTAAAATTGTCTTTGCAAACATTATTGGTTGTTTTCGGTAATGTTTGCGGTAACGTTTTCACAAGAATTATTATAGACAGTTTCATGTAGTTTCGCAAGAGGATTTTGTCTTTTCTGTATATATTAATAAAAACACCAGGTATTTTTTGGCAATTTTTCACAAAGAATTGCAAAAAAATAAGTATTCTCACACTGGCGTTTGGTCATTTTAGTTATTTTCGACTATCCGTTTTGTGTAAAAATACTTTTGTTATTTTTATTCATTTCATCTATCAGAGCCTGCTTTTGTGCGCGCTTGAGCTGTTTTATATGATACTCCCTGCTCATTGCCTCCTCTTTCGTGGCAAAGTGCTCGAAATAGACCAGCTCCACAGTCTGCGTGTCTTTGTATATTTGGCACCTTTCCCGGAGTTATGCGCTTTTATGCGCTTTTTCAGGTCATTTGTCCAACCGGTGTAAAGTGTGCCGTCAGCACACCTTACAATATATGTATAATTTTCATCCATATCTGCTTTGTCCATCTCAATAATCAACGCCGTGCTTATGACATGACAATATGATATCAGGCCTGCCCCTGAATCGTGGTGCCATAGCCTGACATAAGCTTAAACTCTGCTCTGTCGACCACTCTGCAGCTGCCACGGTTGTCTGTCTTTACGCTGTATAGTATCTCATCTGCCACATGTAAAAAATCCCACACTCTGTTTTCTTCCTTTGGTACATCGCAATACATGCCCTGTGTGATTGTGACAATAGGCAGCATCTTTGAAAACCGGTGTGGCAGAGTCAGCTCCATAACCTTGCGGCGAAGCTCCTCCACATATTCTTTAGCATCTTCCTTTGATATATTCTCGTATATGACTACAAACTCGTCCCCGCCGTATCTGGCACAAAAGCTCCATGTGCTCCCGCAACTTCGCTTATACAGCCCGCAATCGCAATCAGACATCTGTCCCCCTCCTGATGCCCGTAATTATCATTGTACTCCTTGAAATAATCCACATCCAGTATCTCAATAGCAAAATTGTGACCACATTTATGAGCATGCGAAAACATCTCATCCGCCTGTATATTAAGCTTTCGCCTGTTTGCCATGCCTGTAAGCGGATCTGTCTCAGACTGCGCCGCAAGAAGCTTATTCTCCTTCTCAATTTTTTTCTTGGCACGATTTACCTTCTCGAAATTCGCCCTAAGCTCTATGACCTCTTTTATCATAGCCCTGGCCTCAAGCTCCTTGCGCTCGGAAAGCTCATAGTACAGCCCTGCCGCCTGCAGATACTCTGCACCCATATGGTGCTTTCTGTAAAATCTGATTTTAAGACCTAAAAGTCTCATCTGCATGCTTGTGACCTTAAGATTGTTTATCATCGGCTCCATAAGCTCCATCAGATGCCAGAATTCATCAATCTTTTCACTCTCGAAAAGCACCTCGAGATACACAAAGAAATCCTCTATCAGATCCATAAAAAGCATATCCTGCGTGATTACACCATCAATGCGCCTGATACACTCGTCACGTTTTTCAATCTGTCCGCTTTTATGCATGTAAAAGGTTCTGCTGATAAGCATTCCAAGCCTGTCGATTGCATCTGCATACGGCAGATGCTCCCTCTCCACAATCTCAAGAATCTCATCTATTCCGGTAAAGTCACTCTCCAGTACCTTGCAGTTTATCATATTCTCATAAGAGATATCATCCTGGTGTGATATGAAGGTTCATCCGGTGCGGAAGCTATGTATTCCATGGCTTTTTGAAAATATTCCATGGCCTCCTTATATCTGCCCACTTTGATATTTAAAGCTCCGCAATTGACATTTATAATGCTCTGTTCTTCCAACAGGCCATACTTCTTGCAGTACATCAGTCCATCCAGATAATAGTCATATGCTACCGGCTGATTGCCTCTGCCTGACGTGATGATACCAAGTATATTGCATGCGCGCGCCAGCATGCTCCAGCTCTGCGCCTTCTCCAGATGATCTATCGCCCTGACCACGATATCAAAAATGTTATCGTAGTCATTCAGGCAATAAAGTATCATGGCAAGATGATAGTATCCGAAGCCCAAGAGCTTTGAATCTGCTGTCTTTTCTCCGTAATCTATCAACTCATGGCAATATCTGATTGTGAGCTCGGCGTCCTTTCTGTAATTGTCAAGAATGCCATTTGTCCAGTTTTTCACACTCTCATTGTATTCGTTAAACTCCACTTTTCACCTCTATATATCTCCGAAATAGTCCATAGGATTGACCGGTTTTCCATCCTGTTCCATAGCAAAATACACATTGGTTCCCTCAACAGTATAGTATCTGGTCACCTTTCCAACTGTTCCAAGTGTTTCTCCTGCCTCAAGCACATCGCCTTCACTGCAGGTTAGATTTGCAAGCTGTCCGTAAGTAGCCGTATAGCCGTCTCCTAAATCCTGCACTACTGTGCAGCCTGTCTCTGCGCTGTCATATATGTCTATAATCCTGCCCTCGGTAACTGAGTATACCGCATCTCCTTCGTTTGCACGTATTACCATGCCACGATTATACTGATACTGGTCGAGTGTCGGGAAATAAACCGTCTTGTCCATGGAAAACGGCAAAAGCACATCTCCCTTTACAGGCCAGTTTGTCACATTTTCAGGGACAAAATGCAGCTGTTTTTCCGTGGGCTGCTGATTTTCCTGCTGCCCTGCAGCTGATTCTTCCTGTCCCATTTTTGTCTCTGAGTCTTCTTTTTGTGTCTGTTTCTGTGGTGTCTTTTTCTCTGTAGGCTCTACTATAGACGAAGTCTGTGAAATTTCTGTGGGCAGCTCCTCTTTTCCGTGATTCTGTGTTGAATATACCGCTGCAAATCCTATGGCTCCGGCCACGAGACATGCCGCTGCTGCAATTTGTTGTTTTTTCATAGGACATTACCTCCATCATCTGAATTGTTCTGATGATAGTATGTCCTGTCTGCATGGATTTATTCATGCTTTTTCTATTTTGCGGCACCAATTATATTTGATAATTGCGCAAACTGTGCAAGGCTTAGAGCCTCACCACGCACATTTACAGGAACTCCGAGAGCCTCTATGCTCTGCTGTATCTGCTCCTTGGTCAGTCCCATACCACCGAAAATTGTTGAGCCCGTTGGCAAGAGTTTTCCTACGCTGGTTGAAAGATGCCTGATGATTTTGAACATCAGCTTTTCATCATCTACGTCAACCACCGGCTTTTCGTATCGCTTGAGCGATATAACAGAGCTTCCTACCTTTGGCTGTGGCATGAAACAGCTTGGCGGCACATTTACCACTATCTCAGGGTGCGAATAATACTGCACCGCAAGTGACAGAGCTCCGTAATCCTTCTTGCCGGGACCTGCCTGCATACGGTCTGCGACCTCCTTCTGCACCATAATTGTAATGCTGTCTATCGGCACATGACTCTCGAACAGCCCCATAATAATAGGTGTCGTTATGTAATATGGCAGGTTTGCAACAACCTTTATCGGCTTACCATTATTATATTCTTCTGCCAGAGCATTTATGTCTACCTTTAATATATCATCATTTATGACCTTTACATTATCATATTCACTCAGAGTATCCTTAAGTATAGGTATCAGATTTGTATCTATCTCGACTGCTATTACCTGGCGCGCGACTCACACAGATACTGTGTCATCGTACCTATTCCCGGGCCTATCTCAAGTATCATATCGTCCTTTGTGATGCCGGCCGAGTCTATGATTTCCTCCAAAATGCCTGTATCAATAAGGAAGTTCTGTCCGAATTTCTTTTGAAAATTGAAATTGTATTTCTGCAAAACCTCGATTGTGTTCTTAGGATTTCCCAAATATGCCATGATATGCACTCCTTGTGTCGTTTCATCTGATATGACAGTACAACTGCTGTCATTATCTTTTATATTATCATATAAAATGCCTTTATTTCAATTATATTTGTAAATTTTCGCGGTTCTGTCGGAAGCCAGGGACGAAAAGCATGAACCGCCGCCCTGCCATAGGGCACGGTACACTCCCGCGTGAGCGAATAGCGAAGCGGTTTAGATACTGTAGGATTATGCTTAAATACGTAGAAATGCCCAGCCATGGACGGCTGGGCAAGGCGTTATGCGCCATGGACGGTGCATAAAAGCCGGTTCGTCAAGCATAGAAAATCCTTAGACATAATCCGTACAGAATCTTAACTGCGAAGCGTAGCTCACGCGGGAGTGTACCGTGCCCTATGGCAGGGCGGCGGTTCCCGACTTTCGTCCCTCATGTTGTGGCTCAATCACTTACACGCGTGAAAAGTTCAAATGCATTTGCACGAGTTTTGCGCTCTACCTCATCCGGTGTAGTGCCTTTGATTTCTGCTATCTTCTTTATCACATATGGAATGTTTGACGAATCATTCCTCGTGCCTCGATGTGGCTCCGGGGCCATGTATGGACAATCTGTCTCAAGAAGGATTCTATCAAGTGGAAGCTCTGACACTGTCTGTACCAGCTTCTTTGCATTCTTGAAAGTCACGACACCTCCCACTCCGATATAATACCCCAGCTTTACATACTCCAGTGCCATCTCCGGTGAATATGAATAGCAGTGTATCACACCGCGGATATTCTTTTTTGCTGCCTCTGTCATGATTTCCATGGTGTCCTGTGCTGCATCACGCGAGTGTATGATAACCGGCAGCGATGCTTCTGCTGCAAGCTCAAGCTGACGCTTAAACCAGTAGCGCTGGTTTTCCTGCACCTTTGGCTCCTTATCCCAGTAATAGTCCAGTCCGATTTCCCCGACTGCAACAGTCCTTTCCCATGCGGTCTGTTCCCTAAGCCATGCAAAGGTTTCCTCGTTTAAATCAGCTATGTCGCTTGGATGCACTCCAACCGCTGCATATATAAAGTCATATTTCTTTGCAAGCTCTATTGTAGTCATGGTAGAGCCAATAGAAGCCCCGACATTTATTATCGGGGCAACTCCTTTTTCATGGACGCGTTTTATTGTTTCATCACGGTCGTCCTTAAATCTGTCATCATCATAATGGGCATGTGTTTCAAATATCATTAATTACTGTGTCCTTCCTCCGCCCAAAGCTTATCGGCACAAGGCTTCCATGCCTGCGCATACTCCTTACACTTGTTGCACAGGTGCTCCGCACTCTCAGGTGACTGCAAATCAGTTGATTTTGCACCTGTTTCCTTTACGAGCCGCTGTAAAATCTCAGGATTTTCAAGCATAGGACATGGTCTGTAGTGATTCTCATTAAATGGTTGGTTATCATGATATGCCATGAAAAGCGGCTGTTTCAAAATCTCAAGCATGCTGTGTGTACGGATGTTGGCTCCTGAGTAGTGTATGAATACACATGGCTCAGCATCGCCGTTGGCATTGATATGGAAATAGTTTCTTCCTCCTGCGATACAGCCTCCGACAAACTCGCCGTCGTTCTGGAAATCCATTGTGAAAATTCCCTTGCCGCTTGTCATATTTCTGATTTCACGGACACGGTCCTTGATGTAAAGTCTCTGCTTAGGGTTTGGTAAAAGTTCCAGTGATGCATCGTTTCCGACAGGCATATAGTGGAAGTAAAGCGCATAGCGGCAGCCCTTTTCCACAATCATGTCGATAAACTCATCACTGGTAACTGTCTTATAGTTCTTTGAAGTGTAACATATTGATGTACCGAAAACAAGTCCGTTTTCCTTAAGCAAATCCATTGCATGCATAACCTTTGCAAATACACCTGTGCCTCGTCTTAAGTCGTTTACCTCTGAGAAGCCCTCAAGACTTATTGCAAGGTACAGATTTCCGATACGCTTTAAGTCTGCGCAGAAGGCCTCATACGAGTGTGCCGTTTGTGAATGCCAGAAATGCACAGTCGTTGTGCTTCTCACAGAGCTTAACAAGGTCTGCTTTTCTGACAAGAGGCTCTCCTCCTGTGAACATATACAGATATACTCCAAGCTCCTTGCCCTGTGTTACAACCTTATCCATCTCATCAAAGGTAAGGTTCAGCTTGTGGCCATACTCTGCTGCCCAGCAGCCTGTACAGTGCAGATTGCAGGCACTTGTCGGATCCATAAGAATGAGCCATGGCACATTGCAGCCATACTTTTCACGATTTTTACGGATGGTTTTTGTGCCGTAAACAAATGCCTCAAAGCCCAGATTGAGCGCGATTGTCTTTAATACATGAGGATCTATCTCGTTGATAAGACGATGCATGTACTTGTTGAGCGTGCAGTCTTATCACAGATCATCTTGCGCGCACTGTCATAGTTTAAATCAATCTTCTCATCGCCCATAAATTTCTGCCACATGTCGATAAGCTTTACAACCTCTGTCTCCGGGTCCTTGCAAAGTCCTTTTACAATGTTGTCACATATTTTTGATGCAGCAAGTCTCGCTGCCTGATGTCCTAAATTTCCCACTTTGTATTCCTCCTTATTGTTTCAACGGTATTTCTGACGACAAATAAATTTAGTATTCCGTCAAGACTCAAATTCAGTCCTATTAATCTCACTATCATGCCTGCGGTCTCAAATGGTGTCACAAGAAGCAGTATTCCCACAAATGCCACTACAAACGACATCACGAGTATGAGCCACCATCTCTCGATGCCAAAACGCTTTGCTTCCACTGCAGTCTGTATCTTGAACGCTCCATCTACCAACATAAAAATGCCTATTGCTGTAGACAATATCTCTATAATATACTCAGTTTTTTTAATAATTATGATTCCAAGCACTATTGAAACTATCCCAAGCGCCAGGTCAAACTGAAACGCAAGCTGAAATAAATCCTTTGCAAAATATCCGGACAACTTTGTCACTCCGTATACTATGAGAAACACTCCATACACCACGCACAAAGTCCTAAGTCCAAGCTGTGGCGCAAATAACAAAGCTGCCCCCAATGCAATCAGGCATATTGTCATGACAGTGTATGCATTTTTCACACGTACCAATGTGTGCATAAAGTATCTCCCTCCTTTTTGTCTGCTATTCTAATCCACCATAATCGTCTTTAAAATGGACAAAAAAAATAAGAGTGTCTGAAATTCAGACACTCTGTCAAATCTGTTCGAATTATTTTGTCATACAATATCCGCCTGCCTACAGACAGCACTCAATCATATCATAAATTGTGGCATCGAAAGAGTCACCTATTCTCTTAACAATATCTCTGTTGTATTGGCTTTTTGACAGTCCAACGCCATTTGCCGTAATGTTCTCAGGCAAACGGCTCATCATACTGCCTCTCTCAATCCACTTAATTGTACTGCCCACGATTCCGTTGCTGTAAAACGCCGTGATAAAAGCAATGTCACTATCATCCAGGCTGTAGCCTCTGCCTTTTCCAACACAAAGCGGCGCACCACCTGCGTAACCACGGCATCCAGATATGTCCTTAATACCCTGCCGTTTTCCGATGCATAAATGTGCATTATCGCCTCGCGGTTATTAAGAATAAGGCAGCGACTCTGGCATATGCATCATGAAATGTCACGCCTTCCTTTGCCTCATCCATCACAAGCCTGACCTCGTCCTCAAATATGGCCTCAAGCACATCATATATGTCCTTGAAATAATAGTAAAATGTATTTCTGTTTATCTCACACTGCTCGCATATATCCTTGACTGTAATCCTGTCAAGCGGTTTGTTTTTCAGTATATGTAAAAAAGTCTGCATTATGGCTTTTCTGGTAAATGTTGCCATGTGTATATCTCCTGATGTGCGTATTATACATAAACCCTACTCTCAACCGCCATTATATTACGATTGTTATATTTTTGTCAAACTATGTCTTCGTGTAACTTCAAAGTAAATTCAAAGGCCAACACCAAAAGAAAGAAACTTATCCATTAAAATCCAAAGTCCGCATAATCCTGCGGCAGAAATCTATGGTAAATAATATGGCAGCCCTCATCATGGAAGCAATAGTAGTATGTGTCATCCGGCTCATTTAAGAAGCGGATGTAACAGTCAAACTCGCCGTTTTGCATTTCCTTTTTTTCGATGTCGTCCGAGTATTTGTAAAACAACTCAGTTATCTGCTCCATGGTGCAGCCATGCGTGCCGACAAGTGTAATCAGCTCCCTTATAACTCGTTGTCAGCTGTGTTTTCATGCACATACTCACTGCCCTCAGGTGGTATCTCTATGCAGAAACGCTCATTTTTTGTGGTGACCTTTATCTCACCTATGGTGTCAGTAAGCTGTTTTGGCAGGTTGTCCGGTGCAAGTATTTCAAGCATCTGCTGCTCTGAAATTACGTCGGCTGCAATTTTATTGTCATCCCCTGCACACTCAAAGAAATGTCTGAGCGTGGAAAGAGGATAATACAGTCTGACTATTTCCTTCCTGTAGCCAAGCTTCGCCTGCTGCTCCTTTACTATATCAATAAGACTCTTCGCCAGACGAGCGTAACCGGTGGTGCTATAATCGCCGCTGTAATTATTGCTATAATTGCCTTTATAATCGCCACTATAATTCACTTTGTCGTCAAAATCGCTTGTTTTCGTCATACCGATAGCTTCTCTTCCTCCCGGCTTTTAAGGTTTTTCTAGGGCATGCTCACCTTATCGAGTATTCCTGTCAGGTGTGCTATAGCCACGCCATAGTTTGTCATCGGCACATGCTGAGTGCGTGCCCTGTCTATTCTTGATAATACATATTTTCTGTTAAACATGCAAGCACCGCACTGAATAACGAGATCGTACTGAGAAAGATTATCAGGGAAATCTGTACCGCTTGTAATATCCACGGTAAGCTCCTCACCGACACGCTTTCGAAGCAGGTTCGGAAGCTTCACCCTGCCTATATCCTCTGCAAGAGGCGCATGTGTACAGCACTCTGCGATAAGCACTCTTGAGGATGGCTTTAAGGCATCAATTGCCCTTGCGCTCTCCACATAATATGGCAGATCACCCTTGTATGCTGCAAAAAGCACTGAAAATGATGTGAGCATACTCTCCGCCGGTTTGTGCTCGTACACATAGCCAAACACCTGTGAATCTGTCACGATGAGCTTTGGCGCGTGAGATAATGCTGCAAGCGCATCTGTCATTTTGTCAGTCGTCGTGCTCATCACAAGACATTTTCTATCGAGCAATTCCCTGAGTGTCTGCACCTGTGGCAATATGAGTCTGCCCTTTGGCGCCTGGATATCCTGCGGCATAACAAGAAGCACCAGGTCTGTCTGAGAAACAAGGTCTCCCAGGATAAATTCCTGTCCGAAATCCTCAGGCAAAAGGCGTGTGAGTGCAGAGATAACGGCATCCATTCCCTTGCCCTTTAATGCGCTGACTGCTACAACCTCAAAGCTATTGTCTGCATTTTTGCCCATCACAGCACTGTTTTCCTCATAAACCCAGCACTTCGCGGCCTCTATTGCAGCATTGTCAAGCTTTCCCCTGCTCTTTTCCTGAGCCTCTGCGGAAAGCAAAATCTCGTCTATCTTGTTTAAGGCAAATACAACCGGAGTATGTTTTTTTGCAAATAGCAGGCTCCACTCTGCCTCATCCTTAAAAGCTTTTTTAAACGGTACCCCTGCCTTCTTTGCGGCAATGACCTCTGCAATATCAAGCACTACAACAGCTATGTCTGTCTTCTCTGCTGCCAGATGGGTCTTTTCCACACGTCTTTCACCAAGCTCACTATCATCATCAAAGCCCGCCGTATCAATAATCACGCACGGTCCGAGCGGATGTATCTCCATCGGCTTGTACACAGGGTCGGTTGTCGTACCTGCCACGTCAGCTACAATGGAAACCTCCTGCTTTGTAACCGCATTTATCAGAGATGACTTACCACTGTTTGTCTTTCCGTATATACCTATATGAAGTCTGTTGGCAGAAGCGTCTCATTCAAATTTCCCATATTTCCTCCTTTAGAAACGGAAATCACGCTTTCCGTCTGCAATATCATGTATATGCTCATAGCAGGTCTGCTTAACCTTTGGATTGGTAATCTTTTCTATTTCCCTGTCGATTAGCTTCATTCCAAGCTCTCTTGTCTGCGGGCTTGCATAGTCCTCGAGATACTCCTTAAGTGTCATGAGTGCGTTCGGATGACAGCAATTAAGTATCTGCATGCTCTTGCACAGTGCCATAAAACGGTCTCCCGTTCTGCCTTCTCTGTAGCAGGCTGTACAGAAGGACGGAATATAGTCCATCTTCATAAGCCAGTTTACCACCTCGTCAAGTGTTCTCTGGTCGCTGACATCAAACTGCTCCGATGTTGCCTCTGCATTTTCTCAGCCTCCGGGTCTGCATAGCCTCCAACACTTGTCTTTGATGCGCCGCTGATCTGTGAAACACCGAGCGGCAGAACCTTTTCACGGACAGCCTGGCTCTCACGGTTGAGATTATCATTCCTGTGTATGGCACTGAAATACGGATAAGTGCGCATATTTTGGCGAAGGTATCATCACTGATGCCATTGTCAAATACATCCGGGTCTATATCATCTGCGTGCTTTATACGCGGCACACTGATGGTGTGAGGACCTACACCGTGCACTGCCTCAAGGTGCTCTGCATGCATCAAAAGTCCGGCAAACTCGTACTTGTATTTGTCAAGTCCGAAAAGTACACCAAGTCCCACATCGTCAATGCCGCCCTCCATAGCACGGTCCATGGCCTCTGTGTGATATGCATAGTCATGCTTTGGTCCTGTCGGATGAAGCTGCTCATAGCTCTCCTTGTGATATGTCTCCTGGAAGAGTATGTAGGTTCCGATTCCTGCCTCCTTGAGTTTTCTGTAATTCTCCACTGTAGTGGCAGCGATATTTACATTTACACGGCGGATAGCTCCGTTTTTGTGCTTGATGCTGTAGATTGTGTTGATACACTCGAGAATATACTCAATCGGATTGTTTACAGGGTCCTCTCCTGCCTCGATTGCAAGACGCTTGTGTCCCATATCCTGAAGGGCTGTGACCTCCTTTACTATCTCCTCCTGAGTGAGCTTCTTTCTCGCAATATGCTTATTTTTCATGTGATATGGACAGTAAACACAGCCGTTCACACAGTAGTTTGACAGATAAAGCGGTGCAAAAAGCACGATTCTGTTTCCGTAGAAATCCTTCTTTATCTGCTGAGCAAGCTTGTAAACCTCGTCAAGCTTCTCCGGAATCTCACAGGCTAAAAGCACTGATGCCTCTCTGTGTGTGAGTCCTTTTTTTAGCTTTGCTTTCTCGATAATCGCATCGATAAGCCCTATATTATTTTTGTTTGCCTCTGCGTATTCGAGAGTCTCTTTGATTTCCTCGTCTGAAATAAATTCTTCAGCCTTTAATGATTTTACGTTGTACATTTTTATCTCCTTCTATATCCTGGTGTTGTTTTATATTTATTAATCGTAACTATTAATCAAAAATCTGCGTAGTCCCCACGCGACACCACTACCTGATAGCCGATGCTCTTCATCCGGTTTTCCATACAGTAGCGGCACTCTGCCGCCTCATCTCCGGTGCAGATTTTATTGTCGTAAAGCTTGTATTTGTCACGGACATTGACCGGTGAGAGATTTGGCATCACGACATTGGCACCCGACTGTATACCCTTTCCCTGCCGAGCGGATGGATTGTGCCAAGCGCTGTTGTGCAGGCAGCAACACTTTTGGATGTATGAGCCTGATGATTGAAAGCAGGCGAAGCGTCTCATCCATCGTGCCTGACTTCTCGTTTGCAAAAGGTGTATCCTTCTGCGATATGAACGGACCGATTCCAACCATGTGAGGCTCAAGCTCCTTTATAAACTGCAAATCCTCGTACAAGGTCTCCACTGTCTGTCCCGGCGAGCGACCATGAAGCCGCAGCCCACCTGATATCCTATCTCTTTCAAATCCCAAAGGCACTGCTTTCTGTTTGCAAGTGACATCTCTGCCGGATGAAGCCTATTGTAATGCTTTTCATCCGCAGTCTCATGGCGCAGCAGATATCTGTCTGCCCCTGCATCAAAATAGCTCTGGTAGCTCTCCTTTGACTTTTCACCGATAGAGAGTGTAACTGCACAGTCCGGATACTTTGCCTTAATCCCGGACACTATCTCACAGATGCGCTCATCCGTGTAGTACGGATCTTCACCTCCCTGCAGCACAAAGGTACGAAAACCAAGCTCATAGCCTCTCTCGCAGCATGCCATAATCTGCTCCGTACTCAGGCGGTAGCGGTCCGCGTGAGTATTGCTGTGCCTTATGCCGCAGTAGAGACAGTCGTTTTTGCAGTAGTTGGTAAACTCTATCAGCCCTCGTATAAAAACCTGATTGCCATAGGTCTCGTGTGCTTTCTCAGATGCCCTCTTTCTAAGATAATCAACTGCCTGCATATCATCCGTCTCAAGCAGCATATGCAGCTGCTCGAGGGTGATATTCCGGCAGGCCGTAATTTCATCTATAATTTTTATTATTGCTGTATTTTCGGTCATGCTTTCTCCTGTAGTCTGGTCTGCTTTATTTATTAGAGTAAACTGTCTTCACTCCTATGCCATCCAGCCTGCCAATCCTGCCGGACAAAGCACTGATAATATCCTGTGGTGCGTCAATCGCCACACTGATGATATTCACATTCTTTTTCTCGTATGGGATACCCATGCGCCCAACAATGAAGCTGCCGTACTCATGCAGCAGATGATTAAGCTGCTCAACCGAATCCGGGTTTTCAACTATAATGCCGATCAGGGCTATTCTCGTTTCCATGCGTTACTCCTTATATCTTGTATTTAATATGAACAAAGCTCTTTGTTCACTAAAAAAAGGGTGCACTTCGCCGGAAGTACACCCTAAATCTTAAAATGTTCTTCCTCCTCATACGTGAATCAACTATCATCTGCTCACAGTATTTGGTGTCAGTGACTCTGAATTATGACATCAGAGCCTTCAATGTCTGCAGGCTTGAAGAAAGAGAGCTGTTATCAGCATGTCTCGCTTCTTGCGTGCTATCTAATATCTAATCTGATTGTATCATGTCTAAATCATTTCAACAACATTATATCTGCTTGTTTCCCGAAATATACACTATTTTGAGTGCTGCGAGTGGCATACATACTCTCGCAGGAGCGAATAACGTAGCTGCTTAGTGTCTGTAGAATTATGCGCATGAATCGCAGAAACTCACCTGCATGGACGCAGGTGAGAGGAGAAATCGCGCCATGGACGGCGCGTTTCGACGGTTTCGTCAAGCATAGAAGCCCTTCAAAGCATAATTCATACAGACAC
>ENA-OQEB01000715-OQEB01000715.1-human-gut-metagenome-genome-assembly--contig:-NODE-715-length-13278-cov-1.422553_pt1 | contig 13278 bp, 15 predicted proteins | sample MGYA00242787_ERZ504619 | MGnify/ENA primary metagenome ERZ504619 (study PRJEB26092, sample SAMD00036317) | human gut metagenome | host: Homo sapiens | study: EMG produced TPA metagenomics assembly of... | reverse complement strand
CTTGTAAGGAAGCCCTTGACGCCGGTGTAAAAGTAATGTGCTGGGATGATGAGATGGAAAACACCACAGCCAACTGGGTACTTGACAATACGACCCTCGGTGAAGAGATCGGAAAGCTGGCTGCTGAATTTATCAACGAAAACTTACAGCAGATGATAAAGCAGAAGTATAGGGTTTGATTCATAATGATTTCAGTAAAAAAACAGAGAATTGCTGCTATTATGGTTTTAAGTTCCATCATGCTGATTTTACTTTTGTCGCTAAATTTCCGAATCTGGAGTGGATATTATGCAGAAGGGGACTCCTGTACGATGGTATATGGATATGGACGCATCCTCTAATACACTTATTCTCGGAATGTGCAATAACCATGTATCCGAACACGTTCTGTTTGAGCGTGATCAAGAAACTACTTACCCAAAAGGCGATATTGAAATAGGCTTTTATTTGATGTATTCTGATAGCAAGGAAGTATTGCGGAATCCTTTTAAGAAGCCGTTAGAATTTATGTGGAGTCGATGGGGGCATACTGCATATGTGAAAGGTAATCCGGTGAAGGAGAACCTAGAAACGTATGTGAAACATACTTATAATTGGGCTTTTAATTCATGGTCAGAAAATGTGTGGCAGCAATTTGAGTTAGATGGGAAAAAAAGTGGGTGCTCCCGTATTTATTGTGAATGTTACACAAAGTCCCAATTATCCGGGAGAGATTAATGAACGTGAATTTCGTTCTATCTGGAATCAGGCATGGTTCAGTTCATTGCGTTCTGCAAGTGGGTTATATCGATATGCAAGAAGAACCGGTAATAGGGAGCTTCTTGCAAAAGCAAATTTGACAAAAGAACTGGCTCTGTCATTTCCGCAGAGGAATGGTTTTTTCTATGGACTTATCGGTACGGAAATGCATGAAGTAGAGATTGATGGTAAAAAGTATAATCGGAGCAAGGGGTGGAATACCTATTATTGGGGAAATTCCAACAGAAACCCTTATACCTGGAATCCGAAAGAATCTCCGTATCATATTCTTGATATGAGTTGGACAGCATTGTTGATGCTTCGGTGGTATGATGAATTAGAAAAAAGATGCCCGTTCTTTTGGCTTATGCAGAAGACTATGCGATGGCTTTACTTGGGATACAGTATGAAAATGGTTTTTTCCCTGGCTGGCTTGACTTAAAGACAATGCAGCCGATGAACCATTTGAATGCTTCTCCTGAAACATCTTTATCAGTTACTTTTTTACTTAAACTGTATGAGCTTACACATAAGGAAGAGTATAAACGGGCAGCGTTTAAAGCTATGAATGCAGTTATCCATGAAATTATTCCGGTTGGGAAGTGGGAAGACTTTGAAACCTATTGGTCTTGTTCTCGTTACGGTTCGGATAACTTGGTAGGTAAAAAAGTTTTGCGGAACAATATGCATAAACAGAATAATTTTTCAATGTTCTGGACAGCTGAAGCCTTACTGGAGTGCTATCGTCTTACCTCAAATAAAGAATATCTTGATTATGGACAGCGTACACTTGATGAATTGCTGATGACCCAAGCGTCGTGGCAGCCGCCATACATGTATGTAAATGTATTGGGTGGTTTTGGTGTGTTGAATGCCGATGGTGAATGGAATGATTCACGCGAAAGTCTTTTTTCCGAACTCATTATTCAATATGGAAAACTTCTTGGTAAACCAGAGTATATAGAACGAGGATATGCTGCACTTAAGGCATCTTTTGTAATGATGTATTGTACTGAAAATCCTCAAACCAAACAGCAATGGGAAAAAGTTCATCCGTTCTTTGCTTCAGAGGATTATGGATTCATGATGGAAAATTACGGGCATGGCGGCCGTACAAATCCGGCAGGTGAAGGTATGGGTGAGTTTACAATCTATGATTGGGGAAATGGAGCAGCGGCTGAAGCGTACAACCGCATCCTTGATAAATTTGGAAAAATAGAATAATGATTCGTTAACATTAATAATTCAACTATGGTAAGATCAACTTTAACTTTATTGGCCCTATTTAATGTGGCTATACTGTTTCCGGGTAAAGCAATGTCCCAGAACAGTGAAGGGCGGGAGTTTAACGGTAAGTATCAAAAGGAATATCTGGATAAGATTGCATTTCCTATAGGGGGAATCGGCGCCGGAATGTTCTGTTTGGAGGGAACCGGTGCCATTTCGCATGTGTCTCTCAGACACCATCCTGATGTGATGAATGAGCGTATACCTTGCTGCGATTTATGTAAAGGGGGTTGAGAACGGAGCAAAGGTATTGGAAGGGCAGGTTCCGACTTGGAAGTTATTTGGTCCTGCACAGAGTGGTTAGGTAGGGGAGACAAGACGTACGGTCTTCCACGCTTTGAAGAAGCGGTATTCCAGGCACGTTTCCCTTTTGCAACTGTAGATTTGAAAGACAAGGATATGCCTTTGGCTGCAAAGATTACGGGTTGGAGTCCTTTCATTCCGACGGATGCGGACAATTCCAGCTTACCGGTTGGAGTACTGGAATATCAGTTACAAACACTTCCGATAAGGCTATCGAAACCGTGTTTTCTTATAATACCAAAAATTTCATTGATGGTCAGGGTACTATCCGAGGAGTAAAGAACGGGTTTGTTTTAGAATCCGATCAGAACAACAGTGGGCTAGCTATTTATGTGGACAATGCTGCTGCTGTTGTAGACCATTGTTGGTTCCGTGGTGCCTGGTTCGATCCGCAGACTGTGGTTTGGGATATATTCGCTATGGGCGGATCGCTGATAAGCAGCCGGTTAAGGGTGTTGCTCCGGGAGCGTCTGTTTATGTTCCGTTGACGTTGGCAGCCGGGAAGAGACAAAAACAGTCAAGGTAAACTTCTGCTGGTATCTGCCCGATTCAAACCTTTCTATCGGTGGTGCCAGAAAGGTAGGACAGGCATTTACGGGGATGCCCTGCAAGGGAACGGCTTCCGGTCAGCAACCTGTGAGCGGCTTTGTCGGCAAGCAGTTGCTGAACTCGTTCGATAAGGGTGGAGATGGACTGACGGGTATTATTCAGTCTCCTGAGTTCAATATTTGGGAAAAGATATCTGGAAGTTTCTGGTAGGTGGAGGCAGTCAGGCTGACCGTACTTCTGTAAATCTTGTAGTAGACGGAAAGATTGTAGAGACGGCGGTCGGAAATCAGACGGAGACTCTGAGTGAAACCGTATGGGATTTGAAACCTTATCAAGGAAAGAAGGCTTTTGTGAAAGTCATTGATTTGGATGTTTATCCGTGGGGACATATTCTGGCCGACCAGTTTGTGTTGACAGACAATAGGAATGAAGATATTTACAACTTGTCTTCTACATCCACCTTACTTGCCGATTTTGAAAGTAACAGTTGGGGAGACTGGCAGGTTGTGGATTCTTCTGAAGAAGAAAAACAATTCCTGGCAGATGAAGGAGATGTCGAAGCTACCTACAGACCTTGGTACTCGGAGCGTTTCAAGAGTTTGAATGAGGTTATCGGCTATTGGGATGCAAATCAGGCGATGCTGGAAAAGAACAGCCGGCTGTTCAGTGATGCATTCTATAGTTCCTCTTTGCCGGCAGAAGTACTGGAGGCTGTTGCTGCTAATTTAACTATATTGAAATCTCCTACGGTATTGCGTCAATGGGATGGAAGATTTTGGGCTTGGGAAGGATGCCAGGATTCTTTTGGCTCTTGTCACGGAAGTTGTACGCATGTGTGGAATTATGCACAGGCTTTGCCCCATTTGTTCCCGTCTTTGGAAAGAACCTTGCGTGAAACGGAATTTAGGGTAAGCCAGAATACGGAAGGACACCAGAATTTTAGAGTCAACTTGCCTATTTCGGCACCGCCTCACAACTTCCATGCTGCTGCCGACGGACAGTTGGTGGGATTATGAAAATTTACCGTGAATGGCGTATCAGCGGGATACACAGTGATGAAAGACCTTTTCCCGGCAGTGAAAAAGAGTCTTGACTATTGCATCCGTACATGGGACCCCTTGCATAAGGGCTATCTTGAAGAGCCGCACCACAATACTTATGACATCGAGTTCTGGGGACCGGACGGCATGTGTACAAGTTTCTATTTGGGAGCTTTGACTGCGTTTATAGAGATGGGCAAGGAGCTGAAGCAACCCGTTAAGGAATATACGGCCCTGCTGTCAAAAGGCAAGAAATACATGGAAACTGCACTCTTCGATGGAGAATATTTCATACAGAAAATTCAGTGGGAAGGGCTTCAGGCTCCCAATCCGGTTGATGTAATGTCTTTCGGGGGAAGTTATTCCGAAGAGGCCCTGAAATTGCTGAAGGAAGAAGGGCCAAAATACCAATACGGTACCGGTTGTCTGTCCGATGGAATTTTAGGGATGTGGATGGCTTCCGTATGCGGACTGGATGAAGTGCTGGACAATGAAAAGGTCAGGAGCCATCTGGTGGCCGTACACAAATACAATCTGAAACATGACTTGGTAGACCATTTCAATCCTCAAAGACCGGTGTATGCTTGTGGTAAGGATGGCGGATTATTGCTTTGCACATGGCCGAAGGTGGTATGCTGTCACTGCCTTTTGTATACAGCAATGAAGTCTGGACCGGTATCGAATATCAGGTTGCCAGTCATTTGATGATGAAAGGTGAGGTGGAAAAGGGCTTGGATATTGTCCGTGAATGCCGTGAGAGATATGATGGAAGAGTAAGAAACCCATTCAATGAGATAGAGTGCGGCCACTGGTATGCACGTGCCATGGCAAGCTATGGAATGTTGCAGGGGCTTACAGGAGTGCGGTATGATGCTGTTGACAAAACCATGTACATCAATTCTAAGATTGGTGATTTCAAAAGTTTCATCAGTACTGATACCGGTTTCGGAACTATTGAATGGAAAGCAGGAAAGCCTGTGTTGAACGTGGTTTATGGCAACATTGATGTGAAACGCTATAATGTTTCAGGCAAGATTGTGGATTGAGGTCAATTAGGATAGGGATGTACAATCAAAGACAGATTAAGATGACAGAGAAGAAGAAACTTCTTGTTTTGTGTGTTGCACTATTTTGTTTTATAGCTGTTTCTGCACAGCAGAGAATGTCTGTATCGTCTCCTGACGGAAAACTTAGATTTTCTCTGAAAGTAACGCCGGAGAGTGTTTCATATGACATCGACTATAGGAAGCAGTCTCTTATAGCAAATTCTTTGCTTGGTTTCAGCTTTGATAGCGGAGAGTTCGGAAGGAATCTTAAAGCAGGAAAGGTGCAGCGTAAAAAGATTGATGAGACATACAAGCTCATTGTCGGCAAGGCAAGTAGTGTACGTAGCGTTGCAATGAAATGACCGTTCCCAATGCAGGAACGGTCAGATTCCGGCCGTCTGATAAACCTGGTTGTAAGGGCATTCGATGACGGGATAGCATTCAGATATGAATTTCCGGAACAGAAAGCATGGGATTCATACGTGATGTATGATGAAAGGACACAGTTCAACTTGCAAGGAAACCCGATGGCGTTGCTCATGTACCTGCCCGGGTATGTGAATACACACGAAGGGGTATACAGTCATGTAAGATATGACAAGGTGGCAAGGAAAAGGCTGATAGAGATGCCGGCGACATTCGAGTTCGACAACGGGGTGGCAGTGGCTATAACTGAAGCGGCCATAAGGGACTATGCGGGAATGTACCTGGTGAAGGAGAAGGGTGGACTGGTGGGAAAGCTCTCGCCAAAACTGGGGCAGGAGAAGATAAAGGTCGAGACAGACAGTTTCCCGCACCGTACCCCGTGGCGCGTAATCTCCGTTGCAGACCGGGTGGGAGGATTGCTGGAGACGAATATACTAACAAGCCTGAACGAGCCCTGCAGGATTGAAGACACTTCATGGATTAAGCCTTGCCGGACACGTTCACATGGTGGAACGGGAATGTCGTGCCGGACAGCACCTTCTCTCCGGGAAACAACTTCGATACAAACAAGTACTACATCGATTTTGCAGCACGCAATGGCTTGGATGCACATGGATCTACGGATATGCAGAGACTCCTTGGTACTATGATGACAACTTCAATTTCGGATGGGCGGGACCCAATGCGGACGTACAAAACCGATACCGTGCCTGAACATGCCGAGAATTGTGGAATATGCAAGGAGCAAGGGGGTTGGCATACATCTGTGGGTACACTGGAGACCGTTGTACGACAAACTCGAAGAAGCCTTTGCGCTCTATGAGGGATGGGGGGTCAGGGGACTCATGGTGGACTTCATGGACCGCAATGACCAAGAGATGATACGCATTCAAGAAGAGATACTGGAATGTGCGGCAAGACACAGACTGTTCATACAGTTCCATGGGTCGAGCAAGCCTTCCGGACTGGTAAGGACGTATCCGAATGAATTCACACGGGAAGGGACACTCAACTATGAAGTATGCAAATGGGACACGCTGGTGAATGCGGACCATGACATTGCGATACCCTTCACCAGGATGCTGGCGGGAGCGACGGACTATCACCTGGGAGGGTTCAGGGCACTGCCGCGCTCGGAGTTCAAGATACAGTATGTAAATCCTCATGTAATGAGCACGCGCTGCCATATGTTGGCCATGTATGTGGTTTTGGAAAACCATCTTACCTCGTTGTGCGATACGCCAAAGGCTTATGAAGGTCAACCGGGGTTCGAGGTGCTCCGTACCGTGCCGGGAACGTGGGATGAGATAAGAGTTCCGCTGGCAAGGATGAATGAGCATGTCACGGTGGCCCGCAGGAGCGGTTCGGACTGGTGGGTAGCTCGCTGAACAACGGTACGGAAAGATCTGAAATTGGAATTGGACTTCCTTAGTGAGGGGGACTACCAGGCAACGATCTATACCGATGCGGAGGATGTGGAGCGGAATCCAAACAATCTGGACAGACAGGTACGGGAAAGTTACAAGGAAGGATATCATTGAACTGAAATCTGGGCACGAAGGATGGAGGAGCGCTTATTACATATCAGAAGGTATAAGGGTGATGTTTATCAGTTGAAATTGTATTTCAATCAGTTGTTAGTTTGTTAGGATAAGAAGATTGTTCCAGGATAATATTTTTAATCAATGGATTTATAGCATGAACAGAAGAAATTTTATAAAGAGAGTGGGCCTTTTGGGGGCAGGATATGCGCTGAATAAAAACTTGATGTTTGCGAATTCAGGCGTAGCTTCGATAGCTACCTCTTTTTCGTCGTTTCCAACAGTAAGGAAGCCTATATCGGAAAGGAACTTCAAAAGTCCTGCCATTGAAAAGGCCATTGCTACTTTTAAACAGAAGGTCAAGAATGAAGAACTGGGCTGGCTGTTTGGGAATTGTTTTCCGAATACGTTGGACACAACCGTTTTTTATTCAGAAAAGGATGGCCGACCGGATACATATGTGATTACCGGTGATATTGATGCCATGTGGTTAAGGGATAGTTCTGCCCAAGTATATCCGTATTTGGATTTCATGTCTGAAGATAAGAACCTGCAGAAACTGATAATTGGCGTTATCAATAAGCAGACTTCCTTTATATTGAAGGATCCGTATGCCAATGCCTTTTATGATGATGATACGAAGTATACAAGGTGGAACAGCGATCATACGGAGATGAAACCGGGTATTCACGAACGTAAGTATGAATTGGATTCGCTTTGCTATCCCATTCGCCTGGCATATGGATACTGGAAAAAGACAAATGATGCTTCTCCTTTCGATGCGCAATGGAAGAAGGCGATAGAAACCATTTTAAGAGTCTGCAAGGAACAGCAGAGAAAACATGGTAACGGGCCTTATAGCTTCGCAGACTTCGGAATGGGCTATAGATGCTGTTCCTATGGGTGGAGTGGGTTATAAAGTAAATCCGGTTGGATTGATTTGTTCTACTTTCAGGCCTAGTGATGATGCCACTATCTTTCCTTTTCTCGTCCCGTCCAATTTCTTTGCGGTGGCCAGTTTGAGGCAGGCTTCCGAAATGGTTCAAAAGATAACCAAAGACAATGTATTGGCTGATGAACTGTTGACGTTGAGTAAAGAAGTTTATAATGCTTTACAGACGTATGCCGTGGTGAATCATCCGAAGTTCGGTAAAATCTATGCTTTTGAAATAGATGGCTTTGGATCGGCTTATCTTAGTGATGATGCCAACGTCCCTAATCTGCTGGCGTTACCCTATCTGGGTGGTGTTGATAGTGATGATGCAATTTATGCCAATACCAGAAGATTCGTGTGGTCGGAATACAATCCTTATTTCTTTAAAGGCTCTTATTTTGAAGGGATAGGAGGACATCATATTGGTACAGACATGATATGGCCGATGAGTCTGATAATGAAAGCCCTGACCGCTCAAAACGATGAAGAGTTACAGCAATGTATCCGGATGCTCCAGAAAACGCATGCCGGACCGGATTCATGCACGAGTCATTCCACAAGGATGACCCCAAGAAATTCACAAGGAGCTGGTTTGCATGGGCCAATACATTGTTGGAGAATTGCTGTGGAAAACATTCAATGAGAAACCCTATTTATTGGAATACTAATCATCTAATTAATCAATGATAAACAAAAATCATGAGAAGAATTACAAAATTCAGTTTGTTGCTTTCCCTTGTTTTGGGATTGTACTTTCCTGCTGTTTTTGCACAGTCGAACATGACGAATGAAATGTTTGATTGGCAAAGTTGAAATCGGGTGTAAAGAACAAAAGAATCTCCAGTACAGACCCTACCGGAGGCAACAGAGATCATCTGGAACCTTTCAAGCCGGGTGAGAAACGTATCATTGCAGACATCAAGGAGCAGGGGCCATCAACCATATTTGGGTAACCATTGCGCCTCCTCCTCCCGCGTTGAGCAGAAATGATATTATTATCCGTATGTATTGGGATGGCAACGATTATCCTCTGTAGAGTCTCCTATCGGACCTTTCTTTGGGCAAGGATGGGACGAAAGATATAATTATGCATCATTGCCTCTTTCATCAGGTCCTGAAAAGGTACCGGAATGTCTTGCTACTTTACCATGCCTTTTGAAAAGGGAGCACGTATTGAAATCGAGAATCAAAGTGACAGGAATATCGATGCCTTCTATTTCTATGTAGATTATCTGGAAATGGACAAGCTTCCCAAAGATATGGGCAGATTCCATGCGTGGTACAACCATAACCTCACGGAGGCCCTTCCCGAAGGTGAAACGGAATGGGGGCTTACCGGAGAGCAGAAACCGAATACTACCGGTAAGGACAATTACGTGTTTGTAGAGACACAAGGAAAAGGTCATTTCGTTGGTATTAACTACTATGTACACTGTCCTACTACTATGTGGTATGGTGAAGGGATGATATGTGGTTCATTGACGGAGAAAAAACACCTTCATTGATAGGAACGGGTACGGAAGATTTTTTCAATACTTCCTGGTGTCCTAAAGAGGCATTCTCGCATCCTTATTTCGGGTATCCTCGTGTAAATAATGACATCGGCTGGTTGGGACGTACCCATGTTTACCGCTTCTTCATAGCTGATCCCATCTTCTTTGAGAAGAGTGTTAAAGGAACGATAGAGCATGGTTCTAATAATAATTTGACGTTGGATTTAGCAACCGTTGCCTATTGGTATCAAGATTCAGCCGTTGCTCTTCCAGAAGCTCCTACGAAAGCACAAAGAGCACCGAAGCCTTTCATCAATCACATGGACATACATCGTTGGCGTGACGCTTGGCGTAAGTCCAAGGGTAACAAAGCCACTCTGTGGGGCAACGAGTAAGCTTTGGTAGCGCTCTTTTCTATACATTCATAGGCTGATATTTATATCCGGGGTCTTGCCACTATAGTGGCAAGACTGTGCCTCTATATTGGCAAAGTTGTGCCACTATAATGGCACGACTATGGAAGAATAGTTCTACGGAGCAGCAAATTCAATAAATCATTAATAAAGGTACGAAATGAAGAATATTCCCAAAAAGCAATTTGTGGGCTGGATGCTGATGCTACTGTTGTGCATCAGTAGCTCGGCATTTGCCCAGTCGCCTAAGAAGGTGACCGGACGTGTGATGGATGCACAGGGTGAGTTGCTCATCGGTGTGAACGTGACGGAGGCGGCAGACCCCTCCAATGGTGTGGTGACGGACATCAACGGTACGTATACGATTACGTTGAAAAGTAATAAGCCGTCATTGAGGTTCTCTTATATCGGCTTCAAGGACAAAGTGGTAGCGGTAGGTTCCAAAGGAGTGCTTGATGTAGCTTTGGAAGAAGACGTGGCAGCCCTTGATGAAGTGGTGGTAGTGGGCTTCGGAACGCAGAAGAAAGCTTCTGTGGTCGGCTCCATCACCAATATCGAGCCTGCCAAGCTTGCCGCGGCTCCCAGCCGTTCGCTCAGTAACAACCTGGCGGGTATGGTTCCCGGTGTGATTGCGGTTCAGCGTAGTGGTGACCCTTGGTTCAATAACTCCGACTTCTGGATTCGTGGTATCAGTAGCTTTACCGGCAATACTAATCCGCTGGTATTGGTGGACGGCGTCGAGCGTTCGCTCCACGACATCGATCCTGAAGAAATCGCCTCCTTCTCCGTGTTGAAGGATGCCGCCGCTAGTGCCGTCTACGGTGTGCGCGGTGCCAACGGTGTAGTGATGATTGAGACCAAGCGTGGTAAGATTGGAAAGCCGCAGGTGAACGTCCGCTTCGAACACTCCTTTACGCAACCCATCAAGATACCCGATTACATCGGCAGTGTGAAGTATCTGGAATTGATTAACGAAATGTATGCCGAGCAAGGTAGAGCCCCCTTTGCCAGCGAAGCCACCTTGCTGAACTACAAGAATCAGACCGACCCGGAACTCTATCCCGATGTGAATTGGTGGGACATCATCTCCAAAGACCATGCAGACAACACGAAGGCAAACGTTAGCGTCAACGGTGGTACGGACATCCTTCGCTATGCGTTGGTGGCAGGATATTACAATGAGAACGGTATTATTGAACGCGACAAGAACCAGGAGTGGGACTCTTCCCTGAAGGTGAGCCGATATACGGTACGTTCCAATGTAGATGTGAATGTGACTCCCACTACCTTGTTCCGTGCCAATGTGGGCGTGTTCCTGCAAACCCGTAACGCTCCTCCGGGAGACACGGAAACCAATCAGGGCATTTTCTATCAAGCCATGCGTGTACCTCCTTACGTGCATCCGGCCATCTATGCCGATGGACGCATTCCCCGTGTGATGCACAAAGAGAACCCTTGGGGCGTGGGCCACACAGCGTGGATACGAAAAACTAAACCACAATAAGATTGAATCCCTAGTATCGTTGGAACAGGATTTGAAGTTCATCACACCGGGACTGAAGTTCAAGGGAACCTTCTCTTTTGACAAGTTCTCGGCAACTTCCGTGACACGTTCCAAGAACCCCTATTACTACAATCCCGCCACCGCACGCGATGCAGAGGGCAACATCATCACTGATGTGCAGACCACCGGACAAGAGTTCCTGGGCTATGAAAAAGGAGCTAAATGGGGCGATCAGTCCATCTATCTGGAAGGAATGTTCTCGTACAACCGCATTTTCGGCAAAGTGCACGATGTGAACGCCATGTTCCTCTACAACCAGAAGGAGTATGACAATGGTGATGCGCTTCCCTATCGTACCCAAGCATAGCCGGAAGATTCTCTTATACTTACGACAGCCGCTATGTTGCCGAGCTGAACTTCGGTTACAACGGCTCCGAGAACTTTGCCAAAGGCAAGCGCTTCGGCTTCTTCCCCGCCGTGGCGTTGGGATGGATTGTATCTTCCGAGAAATTCATGGAGCCGGTTTCCGATGTCATCTCCAACTTGAAGCTGAGAGCTACTTGGGGTAAGGCCGGTAACAGTAACATTGGTGGTAACAGACGTTTCGCCTATATTTCTACCATTGTCAATACCGGTTCGTACAGATGGGGTACAGATGCGGAAATCTATCGCCTTGGACGTTCGGAAGGCGAAATCGGTGTGAACAACTTGACATGGGAAACCGTGACCAAGATGAATGCCGGTATCGACTTAGGTCTATGGAATGGTAGCGTGAACCTCGTAGTGGATGTGTTCAAGGAAAAGCGCGATGACATCTTCATGCAGCGTAAGAATGTGCCTGGTTCTGCCGGATTCAACCGCCCTGTTTGGGCCAATTATGGCAAGGTCGATAATCAGGGATTTGATGTGTCTTTGAATGTCAACCACAAGTTCAATAGCGATTGGGCCATTTCCGCTATGGCAAACTATACCTACGCACACAATAAGGTTGTGGAAATAGACGAACCTGCCGCCATCTTGGATACATACCGTTCGCAAACTGGTAAACCTGTAGGGCAATTGTTTGGCTTGATAGCGGAAAGGCTCTTTACGGAAGATGATTTCGATGAAAACGGTATGCTTAAGGAAGGGATTCCCGCACAAAAATTCAGTGATATGAGCAACCTGCGTCCCGGTGACATTAAATACAAGGATTTGAACGGGATGGTGAAGTGACCGCAGTAGATGCAACAGCCATTGGCGGTACACGTATTCCCGAGATTGTCTATGGTTTTGGAGCTACGGTAAGCTACAAGTCGTTCGATTTGGGAGTATTCTTCCAAGGAACAGGTAAAACCTACCAGCTCCTGGGCGGAGAGACCTGGTTACCGGGTTCCTCTTTAGGTGCCGGTAACATCTATTCGAATATTGACGACCGTTGGACACCCGAAAATCCGAGGCAAGATGTATTCTGGCCCCGTATGGGAGACAAGGCTGTGGCAAACAATGAACAAGCTTCCACATGGTGGTTGCGTGACATGAGTTTCCTGCGCTTGAAGAATCTGGAACTTGGATATACCCTTCCGCAACGTTGGACTACCAAAATTGGCATCCGCGGCTGCCGTTTGTTTGCAAGAGGAACCAATCTGCTGACGTTTTCCGACTTCAAGCTTTGGGATCCCGAACTGGAAACTACCGATGGATTGAGATACCCGCAGATGAAATCTGTATCAGTGGGCTTTAGCATCAATTTCAACAATTAATCAAGATACGAAGAAAATGAAAAAATATAAATCTATAGTAAAAGCTGTCTTATTGTCGTGCACCCTGGCATTGACAACAAGTTGCAACGATTTCTTGGATAAAGCTCCCGATGACCAGCTTACCATGGAGATGATTTTCACGGATAAGATAAGGACCGAAGACTGGTTGGCAGGTGTCTATTCATCTATTCCCAGCCATGTGGGGGTATTTCAAGGCACAGGCTATAACATCATGGGCGATGATATCACCATTCCCCAAGAC
>ENA-OQEB01000713-OQEB01000713.1-human-gut-metagenome-genome-assembly--contig:-NODE-713-length-13287-cov-3.678267_pt1 | contig 13287 bp, 12 predicted proteins | sample MGYA00242787_ERZ504619 | MGnify/ENA primary metagenome ERZ504619 (study PRJEB26092, sample SAMD00036317) | human gut metagenome | host: Homo sapiens | study: EMG produced TPA metagenomics assembly of... | reverse complement strand
CTCGCTCGCTCCGACCGACACGCGCCCACCGTCGGAAAGGACCGCCGGAAATCAGCCGAATCGCACTGAGCAGCATCGACTTGCCTGCACCCGTCTCACCGGTGATCGCCGTCATACCGCCGGCAGCGCGATCAGCGCGGAACGGATCGGCCAAGATTATGAATCTCAAGTTCTTCAAGCATCAGTGTTTTTACTCGTTCGTTTCTTTATCTTCCGGAAACACATGCCCATGATGCACTCCCCCGGTTTTACGCGCCTGCTCGCGCCAACCGACAACAGGAAGATCGAATTTCGTGACCAGACGATTCGTGAACGGCACGCCGGAAAGACGGGCCAGGCGCAATGTGCTCTTCGATTCGCGCACCTCAACCCTAGTGCCCCGCGGCAACGCGCATTGGCGACGGCCATCGCAGCAGATCCAACCATCCGACGTGGAATCCTCAAGGATATCAATGGCGAATGTGGAACCGGAGCAATAATCAATGGGCGAGCGAACAGGGCGTGGGCGGCCAACGGCACCAACTGCAACGCCTTCACGTTCGGCCACATGATCGGTCCTCCGGCGGAGAACGCGTATGCGGTTGAGCCGGTCGGAGTCGACACGATCACGCCATCGCAGCCGAAGGAGCTCATTTCCACATCATCCACACGAATCGACAGTTCGACCATTTTGCCACGGTCTGCACGCTCCAACGTGATGTCATTCAACGCCCAATCCTCAATCGGCTCGCTTGCTCCCGGCAGCCACACATCGACATGCGCAATCATGCGTTCGTCAATGGAATAATCATGCTCGGCAACCCTGCGGATCGCCTCACTCATCTGGAAGCTTTCAAACTCCGCCAAAAAGCCGACATGTCCCAAGTTCACGCCAAGAATCGGCACACTGGTGCAGTGCACCAGTTCAGCCGCTCGAAGAATGGTGCCATCCCCGCCGAGCACCACCACGATCTCAGTACGTTCAGAAACCACCGGCGGCTGCTTGCCGAAATCCGGCGCCTCGATATTGTCAATGATCGACACTTCGAAACCGGCCTGGGTCAGCTGCCCGACAGCTCCTCAACCACCGTGCCACTCTCCCTCAGACGACTATGCGTCACCACCACCGCATGACGGGTACCGAACATCGTTAATCCCTTTCCAGCAAAAGGAAACGCCCTATGGAAAACGCCCATGAAGACGTCACCGACCTCCAGTGTAATCGAACAAATGAACGAAAACCGGCAATGCGCGTCGAAAACATGCCAAAACCCGCGAACACGCCTCAAATCCGTCTCCGATGCAAGCCACGAATCAGGAATGTCAGCCGTCAAATAGCCTGTTAGTCGCACATATGCTTACAATAGCTCACAGGAACGAAGACCGAACATCGTAAGAAAAGGAGAGAGGAACGGCATGTCAAACCTCGTCTTTGACGAGTCCTCCTCCAATCGTGAGGCCTCACATGGCTACGCATGGTGGTTCTCGGGAGATACTTTCGAGAAGGCCATGGCGGAAGACCGCAAGCCACGCAAGCGCGGCCTCACGCGCCGACTCGTCAACCATCCAGGCCGTCTGACCATCTTCTACTTTCTGACGCTCGCGGCGTTGTCCACTACGTTGCTGATGACGCCCATTGCCACGCCGAAAGACGAAACCACCACGTTCACCACCGCGTTCTTCACCGCAGTATCCGCCATTTCCACATGCGGAATCTCCATCGTCAACTCCACCACGCATTGGACCACCTTCGGCCAAGGCGTGCTCATCTTCGCCGTGCAGATGGGTGGCCTTGGCGTCATGACGTTCGCTCCTTGATCGCATTGGCCGTGAACCACCATCTCAAGGCACGCAGCGCATGCTGACCGCCAACGAACTCGGCACTACGAAGCTCGGTGAAATCAAAGGCGTGCTCACCGTAGTCATCACCACCACATTCGTCATCGAAGGCATCACATTCGTCGCATTGTTCCCCGGCCTCTACAAGGTCAACCACGGTAATGTGCGCCACACATTGTGGGAATCGCTGTTCTTCGCGGTCATGGCGTACAACAACGCCGGCTTCACCCCCGACGGCGCCGGTCTGCATGTCAACAACTGGGCGGTCGGCCTGCCGATCCTAGCCAGTGCTTTCTGCGGAACCCTTGGCTTCCCGGTATTGCTGAACCTGATGCGTTCCTGGCGTATGCGTCGTCCTCCGAAGCGTTGGAGCTGCACACCAAGCTCACACTGACCACCACGTTCTGCATTGTGATCGCCTCGTTCACGTGGTTCCTGCTGATGGAATGGAACAACAAGCTGCTGTTCGCCGGAGACGGCATCGAGCCGCGCCTCTGGCACGCCATGGTCGCGGCCGTCATGCCACGAAGCTCCGGTTTTGACCTGTCGTGGATGCCAGGCGTCAGCGACGCAACCAAAGTGTTCCTGTCCATCGTCATGTTCATCGGCGGTGGCAGCACCTCGACCGCAGGTGGCATCCGCGTCACCACGTTCGCGGTGATTCTGCTGACTTGTCGTGCCGCATTCACCGGACGCCACGACATCAACGCGTTCCACCGCCGCATCCACACGCAGGCGGTTATGACCGCCGTGGCCGTAAGTACGGCATGCCTCATGCTGGTCACCGTGGTGTCGATGGCGCTGATGATCATCACCGACTGCTCGCTGTGCGACGCACTGTTCGATACCTGCTCCGCGTTCGGCCTAGGCGGCTACTCGGTGGGCGTGGCCAGTGAAAGCAGTCCCACGGTGCTATACATTCTCGCCGCAACCATGTTCATCGGGCGTCTCGGACCGCTCACCATCGCCTACGCGATTTCGCGTCCACACAATCTCGAGGCCGTCCGCTACCCCACCGAGCAGATTGTGGTCGGCTGACGATACGGCTTCATATACTTGCAGTTGCCTGCAATCACACATGAATATAGATTTTTGAAGACGGAATTTCGAAAGGTGCATAACATCATGGCCAACAACACCAGAAGCGTTCTCGTAGTTGGTTTGGGGCGTTTTGGCAGCTCTGTGGCCACCACGCTCGACATGATGGGCCAGGATGTGCTCGCCGTCGACAAAGACGGCGAACTGGTGAACCGTTGGTCTTCGCAGATTCCCACCGTGCAGGCCGACATGACCGATGTGATGGCGTTGGAGCAGATCAACGCATCCGATTTCGACACGGCCGTCGTGGCTATCGGCGACAGCGTCGAAGCTTCCGTCATTACCGCCGGTAATCTGCTCGACGCCGGCATCTCCGACATTTGGGCCAAGTCCGTGTCGAAGGAACACGCCCGCATTCTGCAACGCATCGGCGCACGCCACATCATCAACGCGGAAACCGACGCCGGCAAACGCGTCGGACATCTTGTGTCCGGCAACTATCTTGACTACATCGAGCTTGAAGGCGCATACAACGTCGTCAAAATCCATACCCCCGCGCATGTGGTCGGCTACACCATCGAAGACGCTCGCGTGCATGAACGCTTCGGCATTACCGTGGTCGGCATCAAATCGCCGGGCAAGGAATTCGAATACGGTTCGAAAGAGCTCATCATGCACCGCAACGACGAACTCATCATCATGGGCAAGCAGAATCAAATCGACCGGTTCCTACGCAGCTGACACGCTCTTTCCATATGGAAAATCCGGAATTTCATAATCATGATTTCCGGTTTTTTTTACTTATCTTATTTGCCTTGATTACACTGCAGACACGGTTCTCTCAACCGGTCGCTGTTTCACTGCATGACCGCGTACAGCAGATATTCGATATTGCCATGCGTGCCTTCAATGGGAGATACTGTTGTGGCGCGCACGTCAAGCCCGTTGCGTTCCGCGCATGCCACGACGGAGGACAGCGCCTGTTCGCGTAATTCCTGGCTTTCGACAATCCCGTTTTTCCCAAGGTTGCCTTTGCCGACCTCGAACTGCGGTTTGACCAGCAGCACGATCTGCGCCTGCGGTGCGGCGATTCTTGCGATCACCGGAATCACATATGTCAGCGAAATAAACGATACGTCGGAAACAATCATTTCCGGACGATACGGCAAATCCTCCGCATACACGTCGCGAATATTGACGCCGCTCATTTCGATAATACGGTCGTCATGCGCGATTTTCGGATCCAATTGCCCATGGCCGACATCCAAAGCGATGACCTGCGCGGCATCATTGCGCAATAGCACGTCGCAGAAACCGCCGGTGGACGCGCCGATATCCAAGCAACGTAATCCTTGCGCGGAACGCAATCCGACGTCGGCGAACCGTTCGAACGCGCCGACAAGCTTGTATGCGCCACGGGAAACGTAGCCGTCTCCCCTATCGGCGGCGATGACGTCATCACCACCGACTTTCGCCGATGCTTTGGTGACGGTGACACCGTTCACACTGACTTTGCCATCCGCGATCAGACGTTGCGCCTTGGAACGACTGTCGGTCAGACCACGTTCCAACAACGCAACGTCAAGACGAACAACCTGAGTGGAATCACTGTTTCGCAATGGTTTTCCAATAATCGGTACGAATTGTTCGTTAGGAAATACGGAATTCCGGAACGATCACGCCACTCACATCTCGCCCGCTGTCGGCCGCGGCCCACATGGCGCAGCATGCGGCACGCAACCCGTCGACGCTGGTGATGTCGGTGACATACAGGCGGTCGCCGTCAACGCGGGCCTTCGCATCGCGGCACAGCCATGCGCCCTCATCATGCACCACTTCAGGAGCGGGCTCGTTCAAGCCCCGCAGATCTTTGGCGATGTAGGTCGGGCGAAGATACGCCGGAGCGAACATGAGTTCGCGCGGATCGGTGACGCCGGTCAACACCGCAAGGGAATCGTACCCGCCCCGATTGCCCGCCTCGATATCGGTGTCGAGACGGTCGCCGATGGCGAGGCACTGTTCCTTGTCCACCGGCTCGCCATCATCATGGGCTGCGAGAATGCGCGCCTCGTCATACATGGCGGATTCCGGCTTGCCTGCGGACGAAACCGGTTCCACACCGGTGGCATTGATCACCGCCATGATCATGGAACCGCATCCCGGCGCGATGCCAAGCTCACGAGGAATGGTCAGATCACGATTGGTCACGAAATAGGTCGCGCCATGCTCAACGGCATAGGCGATTTGGGCCATTTCGTTCCAAGACATGTCGGGATACCATCCTTGGATGGCGGCGACCGGCTGCGCTTCTGCGGAATCGACGACTTCAAGACCTTGCTTGGCCACTTCCTCACGCAGATGCTGGGCGCCAAGCACGAAAACCTTCGAACCTTCAGGCACGGCACGTGCCACCCATGCGCGCGGCGACAACCGACGAGGTGATGACCTGCAGGATTCGACATCCAAATCGAACCCCTTCAGCTGGTCTGCCACCACGGCCTGAAGTCGGGACGAATTGTTGGTGGTGTATTCCACCGTCATGCCCAAGGATTCGGCCTTGCGGATATTCTTGGCAGCATGTTCCACCGGGTTCTTACCACGGTAGACCACGCCGTCAAGATCAAGCAGTGCCAGCGAGTATGCTTCGCTGAGCGGCTGATTCGTGGACTTCAGCATGCGGGCCACGTCACCTCACTTGTTATCTTCGGAGGATTCGGAAGAAGCATCCGAAGACTCTTCGGCCTCTTCAGCCTCACCGTCATCATCGGCGTCATCTTCCGCAGCATCGTCAGCTTCTGCCGGCTCGTCATCGGATTCCGCGCCTGCTTCCGTCTCTTCGGCCTCAAGCTGGGTTTCGTCGTTGGTTTCGCCGTTCTCGTCGATGGCTTCGGATTCGTCTTCCTCATTCTCAGGGTCTTCCGGAGCGTACTGCGCGTCATCTTCGGAAATGCCAAGCACGTCCATGAGTTCGTCGTTCAGCTCCTGCATGTCGTATTCGACAACCAGATCGTCGGAAGTCTCATCATCCTCAACATCGGCGTACTGCAGTTCGAGCTTGTCGAGCAGACGATCCAATGCGATGGCCTCATCGGTACGGCCGGCCTCTTCAAGGAAATACTGTTCGGCCTGCACCGCACGCATGCGGTATTCGCCGGCCAATCCCTTGGAACGGCCCAGCGTGTGCACGATCTCGATGGCCTTGTCCCACATCTTCAGATCGCCCAGAGCGCCAGCGTACACCAAGAACATTTCAGCCTTGGCTTCACCGCGCAGATACTTGGCGTCGTCGCTCACAGCCACTTCGATGGCCTTCTTCGGCTCGCCCACGCCACGCTCGCAGTCGGCGATGAACGGCAGATAATCCAGGAAACCGTTCATACGGAACGCGGTGCGGAACTCACGCAAGGCAAGCTTGTAATCACCCTGACGGTATGCCACGAAGGCGAGTGTCTCGCGGGCGAAATCGATGCGGGAAGCCTGGCGGGCCACCCACTTGGCATGTTCGAGGGCCAGCTCCGGGTTGCTCTCCTCAAGCGTGTACGCGGCAAGAATGTGCAGACCAATGTTTTCCGCATGTTCCTTCGACAGGCCACGCAGGCGTTCGCGATCGTCGGTGGTGAGCATACGCCATTCGATGCCCTTCGGCATCTTCGGCTCATCAGGACGACGATGCGTGTACGGGTTCTGCGAGGGGAAGCTCACCGTGCCATCGGAATTGCGGCGCGGCTTGGCCATGTACTCGCCACGCTTCTCCTCACGGTAGGCCATCTTCTCTTCGCGGGTGAACTCGCGACGCTCCTCGCGCTGCTGCTGGTCGCGATCCTTGTGGAAGTCACGGCGCTGATCGTCACGACGGAACTCCTTACGCTCGCCATCACGGAAATTACGGCGTCCGCCATCACGACGATCATTGCCACGGTGGTCGTCACGACGGAAGTTACGACGATCACCATCACGATGGAAATCACGGCGATCATTATCGCGGTGGAAGTTACGACGGTCGCCATCTTCACGACGGAAGTTACGACGGTCGCCGTCACGGTGGAAGTCTTTACGGTTTCCGTCACGTCGATCGTCACGACGGAAACCGGAACGCTCGCCATCGCGCTGATAGCGAGGATTGTCTCCACGACCGCCACGATAATCGCGATGATCGTCACGACGCTCGCCGTCACGGTTGAACTTGCGCGGACCGTTATGGAAGCGACGCTCCTGGCCTTCCCCCTCACCGTCACGACGGAAATCGCGGTCGCGGTGGAAATTGCCGCCATTGCCCTTGCGGTATCCGCCCTTATGATCGTCGTTGTGGAAGCCGCCGGACTTGTGGCCGTAGGACTTGCCGCCATTGCCACGCGGCTTGAATCCCTTGCCGCCGCGATCGCCCGGCTTGCCCGAGCCGTAGGACTTGTGGTTGCCGTAGGACTTGCCGCGCGATCCGCGCTGTTCTTCTGCCATGCTGTTCCTTATATTCCTTGTATTCCTTGAAAATGGTCTTCGTTTGTTCTTTGCTTACGTTTGTTTACGCCGCTCGCGATTGCCTCACACGTTTTCGACGACGCCGAGGGCCTTCTTGCCGCGACGAATCAATGCGAAACGTCCATGCAGGAAGTCATTTTCGTTCAAAACCTGCTCTTCGTCTTTAACACGGGCGTTGTTCAGATACACGCCGCCAGCCTTAATCGTCTTGCGCGCTTCGGAAATCGACTTGAACAGTCCGGCCTTCATGCCGCTTCCGCCACACGGTCGCCCACCGCGCTTGGCGAACTCGCCGTCGATCTTCACGCCGTCAAGAGCAGCTTCGAGCGTGGACTCGTCAACGCCCGCAAGATCGCCGCCACGGCCGAACAGCGCACCGGCGGCCTCGATGGCCTGTCGGGTGGCTTCCTCACCATGAACCAGGCTGGTGACCTCCCAAGCCAAGGTGCGTTGCGCCTCACGCGCGCCCGGATTGGTCTTGCTTTCCTCCACAAGACGTTCGATCTCCGCCTTCGGCAAGAACGTGAACACCTTCAGCAGGTTCTCCATCTCGCTGTCAGGGCGGTTGAACCAGACTGGTAGAACTTGTACGGGCTCAGCATAGTGCCGTCAAGCCAGACGGCGTTGCCTTCGGACTTGCCGAACTTCTTACCCTGAGCGTCGGTGATAATCGGCTGGTGAACACGTTCACATCCACGCCACGTACCTTGTGGATCAGGTCAAGACCGGACGTGAGGTTGCCCCACTGGTCGGATCCGCCAAGCTCAAGCACGCAATGGTATTCGTCGAACAGGTGCAGGAAGTCGTTGCCCTGCAGCACCTGGTAGCTGAACTCGGTGAAGGAAATGCCATCTTCAGAATTCAGCCGACGGGCAACGGTGTCTTTGGCGAGCATGGTACCCAAACGGAAGTTCTTGCCGACGTCACGCAGGAAGTCGATGACGTTCATGGAGGCGATCCAATCGTAATTGGACACGAAACGGACCGGATTGCTGCCTTCCACTTCGAGAATGCCGCCGATCTGCGCCTTCAGACGCTCGGCCCAACCAGCCACGACGTCTTTCGGATTGAGCGTACGTTCGCCCGATTGGCGAGGATCGCCGATCAAGCCGGTGGCGCCGCCGACCAGGGCAATCGGATGATGGCCTGCTGCCTGAAGGTGACGCATGTTGATGAGCTGCACCAGATTGCCGATATGCAGAGAGGCAGCGGTCGGATCGAAACCGCAATAATAGGAAATGGGATCTCCGTTCAACGCTTCGGCGAGTCGATCCCTGTCAGTGGACTGGGAAATCAACCCGCGCCATTCCAGTTCATCGAGGACGGACTCGAAACCGGCCTCCTTGAAATCGATGACGTGAGCCATAGCTGTGTTTTCTCCCTATTGAATTGCGGATGATACTGCGTTTTACGCACCCTACAGTTTCGCAGAAGATGAAGACAGGCACACGCGGTGTTTCCCCATCATCCACCAACCATCGTGCATACAGGTAAAGTTAGAAGGAGCATCCCCATATCAAGAAGGGAGATACCTGCATGGACCGCAAAGGCATGAAGGTTGCGGCTAAAAAAGCCCAGAGACAACATTATTGGATGATAGTCGCCATTTGCCTGTTCGCTTCGGTGTTCGGTGTTGCGTACACTTCATCGACGCTCTCGGTCAGCACCAACATTTCGATCAGCACCCCGCAAACGGAGGATTCCACGCAATCCAACGACATGTATGACGTATTGCAGGATCTTGCCGTAGGCAATGAAAACGATGCCCGTGAAAAGGTCAAGCAAAACCAAGAGCAGATCGTCAACAACGATACCGATGCCACGTTCGGCCGTCGCCGCGGAGTAATCGCGTCCCTGCTCAACTCGTTTGCATCCGGCTCGATGGTGATCGCCGTGGCCGACGCCATTAATTCCGTCACCCATAACGGCGGCGTCTCCATCGCCGTGCCGGTAATACTCTCGCTGGCCGTCTACATTTTCGTCTGGCTGTTCATTCAAGAAACATACCGCATCGTCATGGCACGTATGCTGTTGGAAGGACGTTCCTATAACAAGCTTCCGGCAAGTCGCTTCTTCTACCCCATTCACACGCGCAAATGGCCGCGCATGGCATGGACCATGTTTGTGGAAAACGTGTTCCTGTTCCTTTGGAGTCTCACCATCGTCGGCTTCTTCATCAAGCAATATTCCTACCGTATGGTGCCGTACATCGTTGCGGAGAATCCGAATATCGAGGCTTTGGACGCCATTCGCTTGTCCCGACGCATGATGAAAGGGCATAAATGGGAATGCTTCGTGGCGGACTGCTCGTTCCTCGGCTGGTACCTGCTCAACCTTATCACCTTCGGCTTGAGCGGCATCTTCTATTCCAATGGCTACAATGCCGCGTTCTTCGCGGAATACTATGTGTACGTGCGTTCGATGGCCAAGACTACCGGCATTGCAGGCAGTGAGATGCTCAACGACGAATACCTGTACTTCAAGGCCGACCCGCAGACGCTCCATACCACGTACGCCGATGTCGCCCAATCCGTAGCACAGCTGGAACAGAATCTTGTTCCAGCGCCCAAGCCGCATGGATTCACAGGATTTCTTTCTGAGTGGCTTGGCATCCGCATTCTGCATGCCAGCGCAGTGAACCGCTATGAAGAGTATCGTGAGGATCTTCACCAGATGCAGATCGGCGAGAATATTCTGAATGGCTCCATTTATCCGGGGCGTCTTGCGCCTGCTCCGATGCCGTTCAAATTCCGTGAATCACGTACCATCAGCGCCGACCGCAGCTACTCACTGGTCAATCTGATCATGATGTTCTTCATCTTTTGCTTCGTCGGCTGGGTGTGGGAGGTAAGTCTCGCATTTATTTCCGAAGACATGTTCGTGAACCGTGGCACGCTGCATGGCCCTTGGCTGCCCATCTATGGCACCGGCGGAGTGATCATTCTGGTTCTGCTCAAAAAGCTGCGCGAAAAGCCAGCGCTTGAATTCGTCGCGGCTATGGTGCTGTGCGGCTGCTTGGAATACTTCTCATCGTGGTATCTGGAGATGACGCATGATGGTCAACGCTGGTGGGATTACACCGGATACTTTCTAAATATCAACGGCCGTATCTGCGCCGAAGGATTATTGACGTTCGGCCTTGGCGGATTGACCATCGTATATCTGCTGGCTCCGGCCCTCGACAACCTGCTCAGCAGAATCGATGCGCGAAAGCTTGGCATCGTGGCCGCCGTGCTGCTCGTGCTGTATTGCGCCGACCAAGTGTATTCCGCGCAACATCCGAATGTCGGTGCGGGCATCACCGACTACAAGGGATCGGACACGTCGCTGGAAGCGCCCACTCCATACGAAATCCGTAAACGATCCGATGGACTGTCATAGCGTGATTGTCATGCAAATCGCATATCGCAAACAATAATAAAATCGCCTGTCGTTCTTTCGAGCGGCAGGCGATTTCATGCTGTTGCTTATTGCGCGATTATTTGCGACGCAGCATTTCGTGCAGAGTTTCGATGATCTTGCTGTATTTGATGGAATCCGTGAAACGCAGACGCGGGAATGCGTTAATCATACGACGCTGCTGCTTGTTCAGGATAGATGCGGCAGTGGCCTGCATATTGGCAAGAATCTCCTGCGAGGAGTCCGACCAATCCTGGACCTTGTCTTGCACCTTGTCGCGGAATTTGTCTCGGAAAATGTCTTTGCCCCATTGCAGGGAATCACCGGCTTTCTCCGCATATGCCTGCACGGTTTCGCTGAACTTCGCAAGATTGTCGGCCAAATCGATGATGCCAAGCACTGTAATAATGGTATCCGCGACGATAAACGCCATGAAAATCACGCACATCCAGTGCACTACTGGCAAAGGAATCATCTGTGTAATGCGATTCACTTCAGGCTGTATCACATCGGTGATGAGCACACCCAGCAGACCGAACACAATCGCTCCAAGCAAGCAGATGCGCCCTTGAATGTTGAATCGGCGATGACTGTAATCCCACCATCGTGCGTGGAATAGCTTTTCCATGCCCCATGACGTGACATATTCAAGCATGCATGCACCGATTGAAGAAATGAGAAAAACCGCGAAAGGATTATGCAGATCATGCAGCAGCACAATCGCAAGAACGGCTCCGCAACCGTAGATCGGGCAGATGGGACCATTCAGGAAGCCACGATTCACCAAGCGACGTTCCGAAACGGACACGAGAATCGATTCATATACCCATCCGGCAAATGAATAGAACAGGAACCATAAGAACAGGTATTCCAGCATGAGCATGCTTTCGCGCCGTCACTTTCCACTTGTATGCATATTGACTTTCGGCTTGTAGAAGCGCTCAAGACTGACCGTTTCCCGTGTGGCGCTGATCTTATCCGCGACAGTCACCAAATACCCTTCAAGATACCGAGGCGGTATCGGCGTCAAAGGAAACATATGATTCTCGATGCTGTCACGTTCCACTCTATTGAGATGGAAATCGCGCACGGCATTGCGCATGGCGGTGCCACCATGGGTGAAACCATGCATACGATGACGGCCGCCATCATGAGCATGCCAGTCGTAAAGAAAATAATCGTGCAGCAAAGCGGCGCGAATCAACGAATGCAAATCCACCCTATGCCATAAGCGCAGCCTGTCAGCGATCCATACGGCCAGACAGGCCACACGGATGGAATGAGCAAACGTGGTGACCACGCCATGCTGGTAACAGACTCTTTCGATCTGCATATGCTCATGGCACAGTATCTCCTGGCCGTGAAGTCGAACAAGCTGCTGTATCTGCGTTCGTGTCAGTGGCACCGCTTTGCCTTTGCTATGTACTGTTGCTGTAATTATTTGAGCAATGATTCCGGCGTCTTGTATGCCGGGCCGTCGCTGACGGAGTTGGCGAAGGCACGCAGCTGTTCGATGGCGGTTTTCGCGGAAACGATCTGCTCGCGCACGCGCAGCGGAGACGTGCCTCCCTTGCCATTGCGGGCGGAAACAGAACCTTCGGTGGATAGCACTTCGCGCACTTCGGGAGCCTTGTCGGCCGGAAGGAATTCCTTGAAGACCTCGATGAAGTCATCGTCGGCCAGGTCCCACAGTTCCTGGCCGCGGTCTTCGGCGATCTTCACGCATGCACCGGAAAGCTCGTGCGCGTGGCGGAACGGCACACCGTTCTTCACCAGCCATTCGGCGATGTCGGTGGCGAGGGCGAAACCGGTCGGCGCTTCCGCTTCGAGGCGTTCCTTGTTGAAGACCATGGTGCCGACCATGCCGGTGAACGCGGGAAGGAGCACTTCCAGCGTGTCGACCTGGTCGAACACGGCTTCCTTGTCTTCCTGAAGATCACGTGCATAAGCGGTGGGCAGGCCCTTCAGCGTGGTGAGAAGACCAGCCAGATCGCCGATGAGACGGCCGGACTTGCCTCGTGCAAGTTCCGCAATATCCGGGTTCTTCTTCTGCGGCATGATGGACGAGCCGGTGGAATAGGCGTCGTCAAGGCGCACGAACGCGAACTCCTGGGTGTTCCAGATGATGATTTCTTCAGACAGTCGGCTGATGTCGACGCCTGCCATGGCTGCGATGAAAGCGAATTCGGCGACCAGATCACGACTGGCGGTGCCGTCGATGGAGTTCGCGGTTACCTTGGAGAAGCCGAGTTCGCGGGCCACGGCCACCGGCTCCAAGCCGAGGGTGTTGCCGGCGAGGGCGCCGGAACCATACGGGCTTGCATCGATGCGCTTGTCCCAATCGGCAAGACGTTCCACATCGCGCAGCAGCGGCCACACGTGGGCCATGAGCTGGTGTGCGAGCAGCACCGGCTGGGCGTGCTGCATGTGGGTACGCCCCGGCATGACGGTGCGTCCGGCCTTTTCGGCCTGTTCGGTCAGTGTTGCGGCAAGGCCGAGCAGCATTTTGGCGATGATGCGGCTGTGGCGGCGCAGCCACATGCGGATCAGGCAGGC
>ENA-OQEB01000712-OQEB01000712.1-human-gut-metagenome-genome-assembly--contig:-NODE-712-length-13294-cov-1.610845_pt1 | contig 13294 bp, 15 predicted proteins | sample MGYA00242787_ERZ504619 | MGnify/ENA primary metagenome ERZ504619 (study PRJEB26092, sample SAMD00036317) | human gut metagenome | host: Homo sapiens | study: EMG produced TPA metagenomics assembly of... | reverse complement strand
CATCGCCCGGGCGCTGGCAAAGAACGCCCCGGTTATCGTGGCGGACGAACCGACGGGAAATCTGGACAGTGCCTCCGCAGAGAAGGTGATGGAAACCTTGCATCGGATTTCCAAAGATCGCCTGGTGGTTATCGTAACCCACAACTACGAACAGGCGGCGCCGTACGTTACCCGAAAAATCACCATGCATGACGGCCGAATTATCGAGGATAAAAAAATTCAGCCCGCGGCAGGGGACCTTTCCGATGATGAGATGGAATCCTATCTTCATCCGGAGGAAGAACGAAAGGAAGAAGCGGCCGCGGAAAAAGAAGCGGCGAAGCCTCGCAGCGGCGGAAGAGCCATGAGAAATGAAGAGGCGGAAACCGGAGGGAAAGGAAGAAGAAAGGGCCGGGGGCGGAGGAATCCTTTTGCGGAAGCACCGGTATACCGGAAGATGTCGGCCGGGTCGCAGCTTCGGCTGGGGGTTCGGAACACCTTCAACCTTCCGGCGAAATTCATTTTGCTTTTATTGGTGTACCTGTTCGTCACGGCGGCGGTGCTGAGTCAGTACGCGTCCACGAAGCAGGCTCTCCATTCCAACGATTTGATGGGGTACAACAACTACTTCACGGATACCTCCCCGGAGCGGCTGATTCTCACCAAGAAGGATGGGAGTGCTTTCACCACTTCGGATTACGAGAGCCTTCAGAAGATGGACAATGCGGATTACATCATCAAGGGCGATGCGGGCATCGACACCGGAATCATGTTTGAGTCCGACGATATCGATATCAGCGGGCCGATGTATCCGGTGAGCTGCCTGAAGGAAAAGCCGACCATCGGCCGCCTTCCGAAGAAGGATACGGAGGTGGTGCTGGTGGCGGATCCGGAATGCTATTCCTACGATGCCATCAAGGAGATGGACAAGAAGATTCTGGGGAAAAAATACTACATCGATGCCCTGAATTCCATGGCGATACAGGGCGGCGACCGGCTGATTAAGGACAAGGTGACCGTGTCGGTGTGGTTTTGCTGAGCGAAGATGCCGGCCGGTCCAGCAACGGAAACGTCATGATTTACGTAACGGATAACGTGGCGGCTCGGGTGCTGGTAAAGACCGCAGCGGCCTCCTCCACCGTAACGTTGGACTTTAGCGGTACGAAGAGCGATTACAGCGGCATGCAGGTGGTGTATCCATCCAAGAAGGTGACGAAGGGCGAGGTATACATTTCCGAAGACAGGCATACCAGTTCTACGAAGAAGGTGCGGCGCGGGGAAAGACCATGGGTCTTCACGTGAAAAACCATTATTTTGAGGAGTCTCGGGATTTCCGAATCGGTCAGGTGTTCAAAGCCGACAATATCCGGAGCCTGCTGGGTCTTTCCAAAAACAATTACGACGAATACACGTCCAACGTGTACATCAATCCGTCGGATTACAACAAGATTTTCAATCAGGGAAATTTCCAGAGCAGCTTTTTCATGAAGGACGAGAAGCTGTCCGATTCCACGGTGAAGGCCCTGGAAAGCGCCGGATACAAGGTGCTGGTGATTAAGGATACCTTTACGGATGCCACCGGCGGGTATGCGTTTATCCTGCGGATGTTCAGCATGGTTCGCCTGGCACTGGAATTCATCGTGCTGTTCTTCATCTCCTATGCGGTAATCCGGCTGATCATGCGGTCCCGAAATTCCTATTACTCTACATTGCGAATTTTGGGCGCCAGCCGGAAGAATACGGATAACATCCTGCGCATCGAGCTGCTGCTCATGATGCTGATTTCCTATGGCGGCGTTTTGGTGGGAAGCAACCTGGTACGGCGGGGAATCGTCGCGGTGCCGGCGGTGAATGAGCGACTGGCGTTCCTGTCTGCGACGGATTATTTCATCCTGTTCGTCGGACTTCTGGTGATGTCCCTCCTGATTGCGAAGAGATATTCCCATAAAATCTTCAGCAAGAGCGCTATGAAAGTTTACAGAGAGGAGGCGTAGATATGATTGAACTTCAGAATGTAAATAAGTATTTCAACCGAAAGAAAAACAACGAAATTCATGTCATCAACGACACCTCCCTGAATCTGCCGGAAAGCGGCATCGTGGCGCTGCTGGGCCTTCCGGCTGCGGTAAAACCACGCTGCTGAATGCCATCGGCGGGCTGGACCGAATCAACTCGGGAAAGATCTACGTGGACGGGGAATGCATCACCCGGAAGAGTTCCAACAAGGTGGACGTCATTCGGAATGCGAAAATTGGATATATTTTCCAGAACTACAACCTGCTGGATAACCGCACCGTCTTTGAAAACGTGGCCATCGCCCTGCGAATGGTGGGCATGAAGGATCGGGAACAGGTGAAGGAACGGGTGAACTACTGCCTGGAGGCGGTGGGCATCTATCCGTATCGGAACAAGATGGCGGATGCTCTGTCCGGCGGACAGCGGCAGCGGGTGGCCATCGCCCGGGCCATTGCCAAGAACCCGAAGATCATCATCGCCGATGAGCGACGGGAAACCTGGACAGCCGGAACACCATCGAAATTATGAACATCATCAAGTCGATTTCCAAAGACCGGCTGGTGATTCTGGTGACTCACGAGACGGATATCGCGGAATTCTACGCGGATCGGGTGGTTCGAATCAAGGACGGCCGGGTGGTATCGGACCGGGAGAACGATCCTTCCCAGAAGCTGGATTATCAGCTGGAAAACAAGATTTATCTGAAAGATATGGAACACGGAGTGCGATTCCGGCACGATGGACTGACGGTGGACGTGTATCAGGATGAGATTCGGGAGACGGATATCAAAATCGTCATTCGTGGCGGCAACCTGTACATCAATACCGGCGGGGCGTTCCACGTGGTGGATGAAACCGCCAACATCGAGATGATTGACGCGCACTACAGCGCCATGGATTCCACCATCTACGAGGACGTGCACTTCCGGTACGACGAGCACATGCCGGAGAATTTTAAGGCGAAATACACCTCCGTATACAACGTCTGGAACATGCTGGCCAGCGGCTTCCGCAATGTGCGGAAATTCAGCCTGCTGAAAAACTCCTGCTCATCGGATTCGTGTGCGCGGCGGCGTTTACTTTTACCGCGGTGAGCAACATCTTCGGTATTTTCAACGTGCAGGAGAAGGACTTCCTCACCACCAACAGTCATTACATCACCGTGGCCAACCCGAAGCACGATGAGTCGATGCTGAAGAAAATCCGGAAGATGAACGGGGTAAGCTATGTGACACCGGGAGATACCCGAATTTGCGTGACCCTGCCGATGGACGATTACTATCAGACCGCCCAGGCGTCTGCCGGCCTCACCGGCTCCCTGAGCCATTCGGAAGAGCTGGAGACCAAAGATGTAATTGAAGGACGCCTTCCGGAGAAGGGACATGAAATCGTCATCGACCGGATGATTCTGGATAAATTCATCAAAGCCAAAGCGGGCAACATGGTGGGGGCTGACTTCCGTAAACAGTTCATAGGACGCGGATTAAGATTCCGCACCTGAAGGATTACGAAATCGTGGGCGTTTCCGACACCAAATCCCCGTCCATTTTCATTCCGGCAAGTCAAACCATCGACGTGCTGTCCAATGCGAAGAAGGGAACGGATGATACGGCGAGTGATTTTTCGGATTACGGCGAGGATGACGAGATGGAGCAGAGGCTTCCGGCGAGGAGGACAATGCCATCGTGAATTACGACCTGCGTTCTTCGGCTCTTCGGATTAAGAAGGGTTCCGCACCGAAGAATACCTATGAGGCGGTGGTGAACAATTCCCACAACGGCGAGGATGGGTACACCATCGGCAAGACCCTCAATCGAAAGGTGAACGGACACAAGCTGAAATTGGTGGGATTCTACACCAGCGATTACCAGAACGATATCGTCTACGTGAGCAAGGATACGGTTCGGCAGAATTACATTGCAAAACAAAAGGTTTGTTCGGTATACACCACCGACACCTATGGGACGCTGACCACGCTGCAGGAAGAGGGCTATTCCGCAAAAATAAATTACGAGCGGGACCGCACCGATTACATGCGAAAGCACCGGGACAACCTGCGCTCCGCGCTGGTAGTGGCGGGAATTATTTTGCTGATTTCTCTCATTGAAATCTTCCTGATGCTTCGATCCTCCTTCCTGTCCCGAATCAAGGAAGTGGGCACTTTGCGGGCCATCGGGCTGAAGAAGCGGGATATTTACCGCATGTTCACCGGAGAAATTCTGGTAATCACCGTGCTGACAGCGGTGCCGGGCATCGGGGCGGCGTATTACCTTCTGTACAATTTGATGCAGGGAATCGATTACATCGCCAACCAGTATGTGGTGAGCCCGGGCATTGCGCTCCTGTCCTTCGGCGTGCTGGTGCTGTTCAACCTGCTGGCAGGGCTCCTTCCGGTATTCCGAACCCTTCGGAAAACGCCGGCGGAAATTCTGTCAAGGACGGATATATAGGGGCATTTTCATATCCGGGTTCGGCGGTTTGTCGAGCCCGGAATTGCATTACGCTGATTGTAGAAAATTTCCCATTGTGCTATAATCACAAATAAGTGCATTAATTATTTGGAGGCTGGAATGAGTAACGAAAAAACGAACGAATACAAAGAGATGAGAGGGAATTTTATCCACGACATCATCGACAACGACCTGGAAACCGGAAAGTGGGATCATATCGCCACTCGTTTTCCACCGGAACCAAACGGCTATCTCCACATCGGACATGCCAAATCCCTGTGCTTGAACTTCGGAACCGCACTGAAGTACGGCGGAACCTGCAACCTTCGTTATGACGACACCAACCCGGTCAAGGAAGATACGGAATACGTGGACGCCATCGAGGAGGATGTACACTGGTTGGGATTCCAGTGGAACAAGAGACTGTGGGCGTCGGATTATTTCGATCAGATGTATGAAGCCGCAGTGTCTTTGATTCAGAAAGGAAAGGCCTATGTGTGCCACCTGACGGCAGAGCAGATGAAGGAATACCGTGGAACCCTAACGGAGCCGGGAAAAGAGAGCCCATATCGGAACAGAAGCGTGGAAGAGAACATGGAGCTGTTCGGCGCATGAAGGATGGAGAGTTCGGGTGACGGAGAAGCGGTTCTCGTGCCAAAGATTGATATGGCATCCCCGAACATCAACATGAGAGATCCGATTATCTACCGGGTAGCTCACGTGACCCACCACAATACGGGGGACAAGTGGTGCATCTATCCGATGTACGATTTTGCTCATCCGATTGAAGATGCCATTGAGGGCATTACCCATTCCATCTGTACTTTGGAGTTTGAGGATCATCGTCCGCTGTACGACTGGGTGCTGCAGGAAGTGGGTCTGTGGCCGAATCCGCCGCGTCAGATTGAGTTCGCTCGTCTGAACATCACCCACACCCTGATGAGCAAGCGGTATCTCAAGAGAATGGTGGACGAAGGTCATGTAGACGGTTGGGACGATCCTCGGATGCCAACCATCGCCGGCATCCGCCGGAGAGGATATACGCCGGAAGCGGTTCGGGCGTTCTGCGACGAAATCGGTGTGGCGAAAGCAACTCCACCGTGGATATTGCGCAGCTGGAAGCCGCAGTCCGGGACGATCTGCAGGATAAAGTGCCGGCCGTGCACGTAGTGACCAACCCGATTAAGGTGGTAATCACCAACTATCCGGAGGGTCAGATTGAAATGTGCACCGTAGAAAATAACCGGAAGGTTCCGGAGCTGGGTGAGCGAGAGGTTCCGTTCGGTCGGGAACTGTGGATTGACGGAGATGATTTTATGGAAGTACCGGTAAAGAAGTATTTCCGTCTCTTCCCGGGAAATGAAGTTCGCTTCAAGGGTGCATACTACATTACCTGCAATGAAGTGATTAAGAACGAAAGATGGATCCATTCGGGAGCTGCATTGCACCTACGATCCGGAAACCCGCGGCGGAGACGCGCCGGACGGCCGGAAGGTGAAGGTACCATCCACTTTGTGGAGGCCAGTACCGCGGTTCGGATCCGAATTCGGGAGTACGATTACATGATGATTGAGGACGAGGAAGGAAATTCCGTATTCAACGAGGATTCCCTCCGCGACACTTGGGTTATGCAGAGCCGTCCATCAAGGAGGCAAAGCCGGAAGACCGATTCCAGTTCTTCCGGAAGGGATATTATATTGCAGACAGGAAGCTGACTACCGAGGATGAGAAGGTATTTAACAGCATCGTAGGTCTGAAGAGCTCCTGGAAGAAGTAGTACAGACAGAGGGAGAAAACATTGGATACCATCAATGGCATTGTGAATGCAATATTATCTCTGGCGAATTCCCATCCCGAAACGGCGAAGTACATCACCACCGGACTCCGGTGGGTGTTCGTACTGCTGGCGGTGTGGATTCTGTTGATGTGCATCATTTCATTGCTGTCCACCAGAGCCACGCCGGAGGTATGGGGGTATCTCCACGTGAAGGGGGAGAAGGCATTCCCATCACCCATTGGGAAAACATCATCGGCCGATCCTCCTCCGTGGATCTTCGAATTAAGGACAAAACCGTCTCCAAGAGCCAGGCTTTGCTGATCCGACAATCGGACGAGAAGTGGATGATCAAGGACCTGGGGTCTACCAACGGAACGGTGGTGAACGACTGGAAGCTGGTGCCCGGAAGGCGGTACATGATTGAGCCGGGGGACAAAATCACCCTGGGCGGGGTGCGTACGACCTTGGCCTCGATCAGCTTGGAGGAAACTCGCAACAACGAAGAACTTCGGCTGATGGATAAAGAACCGCTGTCACCGTGGTCGGCGATGCTGGGAATTACGGCATTTCAGATTCTCGCTGTGGTGCAGCTGATTCTGGGAATGGGGACGAAAGTGACGGTGACCGCCCTTCTTTCCATTTTGCTGCTGGGTGTGGTGATGTGGGTGTACATCCTCACCGGAAAGGCGATGGGGCGAAAGGGTTTTGAGATTGAGCTGATCGCTTTTTTTATGTCCACCATCAGCCTGGCGATTACCGCATCCTCGGAGCCGGAGCGAACGTTCACGCAGTTCGTATCCGTTGTCATCGGCCTGCTGATGTTCTTCGTCATCTGCCTCTTCCTTCGGGATTTGGATCGGACGGAGCGGATTCGTCCCATCATGGCAGTGGCATCGGTGCTTCTGCTGGCCTTCAACCTGGTGTGCGGCCAGATTAAGTACGGTGCCGCCAACTGGGTGTATATCGGGAACTTCGGTTTTCAGCCGTCAGAGCTGGTGAAAATCGTCTTCGTTCTGGTGGGAGCCGCCACTCTGGAAGAGCTGTTCCAGAAGAAGAACCTGATGCAGTACGTGCTGTTTTCCTTCTACTGCCTGGGATGCCTGGCGGTGATGGGAGACTTTGGTACAGCACTGATTTTCTTCGTCACATTTCTGGTGGTATCCTTCCTGCGAAGCGGCGATCTGTCCCGGCTGATTCTCACCGGAGTCGGTGCCGGAATCATGGGATTGATGATTCTTCGTTTTATGCCGTATATCGCCAACCGGTTTTCCATCTGGGGACATGTGTGGGACGATCCGGCGGACAAAGGATACCAGCAGGTTCGAACCATGTGCTACAGTGCCGGAGGCGGACTTCTGGGACAGGCGCCGGAAACGGATATCTGAAAACAGTGGGCGCCTCCAATACGGACCTGGTATTCGGAATGGTGACGGAAGAGTGGGGCTTGATCATCGCCCTGCTGCTGATCGTGTGCATCATCACCCTGTGCCTCTTTGCGGTGAATTCCATCGTGGCCGGACGGTCCACCTTCTACACCATCGGGGCCTGCGGCGCGTCCACGTTCTTCCTGTTCCAGACCATGCTGAACGTGTTCGGTGCGGTGGATTTGTTCCCGCTCACCGGTGTCACCTTCCCGTTCGTGTCGGCGGGAGGTACCAGTATGATGGCCTCATGGGCCATATTGGCATTCTTTAAAGCGGCGGATATGCGGAAGGATGCCAGCATCGCCATAAAACGTTCTAAGGTAAAAGTATCTCTGCAGGATTACGCGGAGGAGACCGATGAGGACGCAGAAGAGATGTGAGACGGCCGGAGGACCGATAGAAAGAAGAGGAGCTATCCATGCGTAAAGTAGAAAGACGTGCAACAATATGTCTGCTTCTGGCAGCGGTCCTGTTCCTGGGGACCGGGGTGTTCGTGCGGCGTTTTGTGACTCAGGGAAAGACCTGGGCCAGCTTCTCCGGAAATCTGCAGATCTACGTGGATGGAAACCTGAACCGAGGAACCATCTATGACCGCCACGGGACGCAGCTTCTGAAGTGCGATAAGGACGGTACACACTATTCCGACGACTCGGAGCTTCGGAAAGCTACCGTGCATACGGTGGGCGATCCGGCCGGAAATGTGGCCACCGGTGCCATCAACATGTGGAGCGGGGACCTAATCGGATACGATTTGCTGAACGGAACCTACGACACCTCGGCAGAGGGTAAGGAAATCACGCTGACCATCGATGCGGAAGCCAACCGGACGGCCTATGAACGGCTTTCCGGCAAGACCGGTACGGTGGGTGTCTATAACTACAAGACCGGAGAGATTCTGTGCATGGTGAGTACGCCGGCCTTCGATCCGGAGCTGGATCAAAGCGGAAATGACAGCGGAGACTCCATCTATTTCAACAATTTCCTGCAGGGGGCCATGACACCGGGATCCTCCTTCAAGTTGGTGACGGCGGCTTCCGCCTTAGAGTCCGGCGTGGACGTGGATTCCTTCCGATTCACCTGCGACGGAAAGAATCGATACAATAAAGATGATATCACCTGCACCTCGGCTCACGGTACGGTGAACTTCCGCCAGGCCCTTGCGGTATCCTGCAACGGCGCCTTCGGAAAACTGGCCCGGGAGGTGGGTGCCGCAAACCTTTCCACCACCACTCAGAAAGTGGGACTGACCAAATCCGTGGATGTGGACGGAATCAAGACTCAAGCGGGTTCCTTCACTTTTCCGGAGGACAACGAGGTGAACTTGAGCTGGGCAGGCATCGGACAGTACGATGACCAGGTGAACCCGTGCGCCATGATGGTGTACATGGGCGCCATCGCCAACGGCGGCGAGCCGGTCCAGCCGAAGCTGATGAAATCCTCCAGCTTCCTGTCCGCCGGCAAATCCGGCAAATCCCTGGGAGAATACATCAGTTCCGAAACCGCCGATGAGCTGCGCTCCATGATGAAGAACAACGTAAAAGTAACCTACGGGGAGTCCAACTTCTACGGACTGGATCTCTATGCCAAGTCCGGTACCGCGGAAACCGGCAGCGGCGAAGACGGCTGGTTCGTGGGATTCATCGATAATGAGGATTATCCGTTGGCCTCGTGGTATGGATCAAAAACGGCGGCACCGGGTACGCATCGGCGGGACCGGTGGCGAAGGACGTGCTGAATCGGATTATCAGCAATAATGACAGTGAATAAAGAGATTTTTCACTTTCCTAGAGGGTTCACAACCAACAAACCTGCACCGTTTAGCTGAGATTGCTTTCCGGATGCAGGTTTTTTGTTCCTAGGCGTAAGCAAATAAGACGACAGCCAGGGAAAGTCCGGACTATGTTGGCGGGAGAAACACAAGAAAGGTGGAGAAGGAAAATGAAGATAGGAAAATTCAAAGAAATTATTCGAGAGAGAAGCAGAATTGCAGCAGAATGTTGTGATGAATGGTTATTTGGAATCGAAAAATGCTGGAACGAAGAAATAGAGATGCTAAGTGAAGATGTTGATGCGACAATCTCGTTCCTTCAGAATGAATGTACTGCGGAAGAACTTAGTTGGATTAGTGAAATAATTGATAATCTGGCAGAGCGAACCCGAAGTCGAGAACTTTTGCAAGCATATAAGAATCTTGCTGATAAGTTCCCTGAAAAATGCAGGGAAAGCAACATCTTAGAGTCTGTCAAATTCGCAGAAAATGTATTAAATGAAGATGTAGAGAATAGAGGAAAACAGTAAAAATCTCATCAATCGATAATTAGAATTTATCAATCTGATATAATAAAATATGCCTAGATTTTCAGGGCGACTTCACGCTGTTTTTATAAATTTTTGCAAATTCAGCGTGAACATATTTTTTTGTTATACACGATTTTGTCGTGTAATTTTCTCCGTTCAAATCATCCTTTAAAAAAAGTTCACGCTTTTGGGGAGGGAATCCTTATTTTTGCGTGAATCGCCAGTGGAAATCTGTCGTTCCAAAATTAGAATCTTACAAAAGCCGCGAATTACGTTCACGCTGAATCCGCGTTTTCTGTCAAAAAGCGTGAAGTGCCTTCAAATTTCTAGACATATAAGATTGCACACGTAAATTTTAACTAATGCAATTAGAATCGCACTTTTTGACCCAGGCTACTATATAAGCGAACACTGAATGGACTCGCATACGAAAAGGCAATCTCCGAGAAAAAATGAAGAACTTTTTTCTTTTAGAATAACGTTATAAATTTGTTTAGTATAGTAACAATTGACGGCTATATTGAATGATATAACATGTTTTGCTACAATAAGCGTAGGACTTATATGATTGAATCCAGGAGGTTTTATATGAAGACAGACGTACAGATTGCACAGGAAGCGCAGATGAAACCAATTGTGGAGGTCGCATCTCAGTTGGATATTTCGGATGATGAATTGGAGCTGTATGGAAAATATAAGGCGAAAATCAGCCCGGATGTGTTGGAGCGGCTGAAGGACCGTCCCAACGGAAAACTGGTGCTGGTAACCGCCATCAACCCGACTCCGGCCGGAGAAGGAAAGACCACCACGAACGTGGGACTGTCTATGGCGCTGAACAAGCTGGGAAAGAAGACCATTACCACACTGAGAGAGCCGTCTCTGGGACCGTGCTTCGGCATTAAGGGCGGCGCTGCCGGCGGCGGATATTCCCAGGTGGTACCGATGGATGATATCAACCTGCATTTTACCGGGGATTTCCATGCCATCACTTCGGCACACAACCTGTTGGCGGCAATGCTGGATAACCACATCCACCAGGGAAATGCGCTGGATATCGTAACGAAGAAAATCGTGTGGAAGCGAGTAATGGATATGAACGACCGTTCCCTGCGCCACATCATCGTTGGCCTGGGCAAGAAGGGCGACGGCGTGATGCGGGAGAGCGGATTCGATATTACCGTGGCTTCCGAAATCATGGCAATTCTGTGCCTGGCAACGGACATCGAGGATTTGAAGGCGCGCCTGTCCAGAATGGTGGTTGCATACAACAGCAAGGGTGAAGCGGTAACCGCCGGCGACCTGCAGGCGACCGGTGCGATGGCACTGCTTCTGAAGGATGCCATTAAGCCGAACCTGGTACAGACACTGGAAAACACACCGGCTATTATTCACGGCGGACCTTTTGCCAATATCGCTCACGGCTGCAACTCCGTTATGGCAACGCAGACAGCACTGAAGCTGGGCGATTACGTGGTCACCGAGGCCGGATTCGGTGCGGACCTGGGTGCGGAGAAATTCTTCGATATCAAGTGCCGGTATGCCGGACTGAAGCCGGATGTTGCGGTAATCGTGGCAACGGTTCGTGCGCTGAAGATGAACGGCGGCGTGGCAAAAGATAATCTGGCAGAGGAAAACCTGGATGCACTGAAAGCCGGATCGGCGAACCTGCTTCGCCACCTGGACAACGTGGCAAAATACGGTGTTCCGGCAGTGGTTGCCATCAACCGCTTCCCAACCGATACGGAAGCCGAGCTGGAACTGCTGAGAGATTTGTGCAAGGAGAAGGGCATCGACGTGGTTCTGTCCGAAGTATTTGCAAAGGGCGGCGAAGGCGGAATGGAGCTGGCAAAGGAAGTCATCAACATCTGCGAGAATCAGAAATCCGATTTCCACACGCTGTATGATGTGAACGATTCCATCGAAGATAAAATGAACACCATCGCGACTGAAATCTACGGCGCGGATGGCGTGGACTTCACCGCAGATGCTCTGAAGCAGGTTCGGGAGCTGGAGAAGCTTGGCCTGGACCGCCTGCCAATCTGCGTGGCAAAGACACAGTACTCTTTCACCGATGACCCGAAGAATCTGGGTGCACCGAAGAACTTCCGAATCACCGTTCGGGAGGTAAAAGTATCTGCCGGAGCCGGATTCATCGTGGCGCTCACCGGATCTATCATGACTATGCCGGGTCTGCCGAAGGTTCCGGCAGCCAACGGAATGGATATCCTGTCCGACGGCACCATCATCGGATTGTCTTAATAGACAAAGTAGGGTCAGCCTTGGCTGCTCTGACAATAAGCATAAGAAAAGACCTGTATCGTCAGCTAAAGCCAGACGATACAGGTCTTTCATGTTTTCGCTTGGCGGCGGGCCCGGGACTTGGTGCAAGAAATCCCGCAAAGGCTTGAAGTACCGTTGTGCTATTCCCGTGTCCGGCCTTCGCAATCCGGTGCGAAGGAGTTGATTCTCGGCATTCGGACATGAAATTATTCACGTGATTGCAAATCGCTTCGAAGGACTCGTTGCTGATATCGTGCTCGATGTTGCAAGCATCCTCGTCGGCAACATCCTTGTCCACGCCCAGCATAATCAGAAACTGGGAAAGCATCTTGTGGCGGTCCAGGATCTTATGAGCGATGGCCATCCCGGAATCGGTCAGCGTAATCAGCCCATCGTTGTTCATTTCAATATAGCCGTTCTCCCGAAGCCGTTTGGTAGCGTAGGAAACGCTCGGCTTTGTCACATTCAGATGTTTTGCAATGTCAATGGAGTGAACATATCCGTTCTGTTCCTTGAGCATCAGCATCGTTTCCAGATAATCTTCGGATGATTTCCGTATTTCCATGGTGGTGAATCCTCCGTTTGCCTGTATAATCTCTACATAGAATACCACAGTTAGAAGTATAAAACAAGGTGTGACGCGTTTTTGTTCAATCCGTCTAACCTCCGGATATCCCCTCATAAAAACACTTTCGCCATCCAATATGAGTATTCCGTGAAGTATTTAAAAGAGGGGTTGACTTCCAAAGCGGAAACGATTATACTAACTATACGAGATAAGTAAAGTAAACCTTTCGAATACAGTATAGTTTGAAAAAGGTTCATGAAAGAGAGGTAAGAATTATGAGTAAATGGGTATGTCAGGTATGCGGATACGTTCACGAGGGAGATCAGCCGCCGGAAGAATGTCCGGTATGCCACGTTGGCAGCGATAAGTTACAAAACAGGATGACGAAATGAGCTGGGGCAGCTGAGCACGTAGTTGGCCGTTGCACAGGGGCGTGAGCGAAAGATTATCCTTGGAGATTTGAAAGCGAACTTGAAGGTGAATGTTCTGAGGTTGGTATGTA
>ENA-OQEB01000711-OQEB01000711.1-human-gut-metagenome-genome-assembly--contig:-NODE-711-length-13367-cov-2.477115_pt1 | contig 13367 bp, 15 predicted proteins | sample MGYA00242787_ERZ504619 | MGnify/ENA primary metagenome ERZ504619 (study PRJEB26092, sample SAMD00036317) | human gut metagenome | host: Homo sapiens | study: EMG produced TPA metagenomics assembly of... | reverse complement strand
CTGGGACGCCGTTACGGTGATGCCGCAGCGGGCGGCAGTCGTTGGGACAGAAGAATACGGTGCTCGCCGTGTGGATGGCCCAGTCGTTTCTGAACCCGATCTCCTCGATTGCTCCGACCGCTTATATCGTGTGGCAGAACTTCGTGAACTCCTACCAAATATATAAAAAGGATAGAAAAGTGATGAAAAATCAAATATAAATTATTAAAATATAGTAATTTATATTCGATTGCGGAAATTTTCGTATGTTTTTGCAATTTTCTCAGCTAAGCCCATAATTGCCCAATATTTGTTACTCGAAAATGCTGCGGTAACAAAACAAATTCACTATATTTGCCGTTGAAGCAACAAACGGGAAGGGTCTGGCGAAACAGAAACAGACGGTCAAAATTGAAGGAGCCGGTGCGAATCCGGTTCAAGCAGTTTATCCAACGGAAATCAATCCATCTATTTGGACTACTATACGGGTGACGTGATCCGCAAGGAAAATTATGTTGGCGGCAAACGGAAATACGAGTTTCTGAAGCTATACCTTATTCCCGAACGAACGCGGGAGGACAAGGCGAAGAACGAAGTGACGCTCGCCCTTGCCAAAGCGATTCAGAGCAAACGGATCGTCGAGGTGCAGAACGACGCGCACGGATTCCAGAACACGAACAAGTCCCGAGTGAACCTGCTCGATTATCTGGAAAATATCGGAAACAGTCCGCCGAGCAGGGAAGCCGGAACTATGCCCGAACGGTGCTCAATACCGTCCGGGCATTGAAGCTGTTTCGCGGCGACTATATCGCTTTTCGGGACGTCGATAAGGAGTTTCTTTCGGAGTTTACCGATTACCTGCGGCAGATGCCGAAGGCCAGCAAATACGGCGTATTGAAAACCGGAGGCGGTTAAGCGCCAATTCGGTTGTTTCCTATTACGGTACTTTGAGAACGGCCATCAACCGTGCCTACAAAGAGGGAATCATTACCGTCAATCCGACCAAAGAGTTCGATTTCGCAAGTAAAGTGCGGCAGGAGCCGAGCCGCCGCGAGTATCTGACAATCGACGAATTGAAAACGCTGATAAATACCGAGTGCCGGCACGAGATCGTCAAGCGGGCTTTTCTGTTCAGCTGTCTGTGCGGGTTGCGCGTAAGCGACATTCGCAAATTGAGTGGTGCGACTTACAACGGAGCGGCGGGCGTGTCCGTATCGAAATCACGATGCAGAAAACCAAAGAACCGCTTTACCTGCCGATTTCGGACGAGGCGTTGAAATGGCTGCCGGAGCGCGGCGAGGCGAACGACAGTGATTATATCTTTCCGCTGACGCACGAGGGAACGGTGAATGATACGCTGCAACACTGGGCGAAAGTCGCCGGAATAACCAAACACATCTCGTTTCATATCTGGAGACATCCAAGTTCTACTTTCTAATTGAGATACAATCAATTAAAGTCCTCATTCTCTTAAATGGGTAACGATTTGGTAACGAAAGTGTGTCTTTTTGTGACCTTTTCGTGTCTTAGGTCACAGATATTATACAAAGAAAAAACTCCTACAATACCTTGATATTGTAGGAGTTGTACATTTACTGTCCATTTCTGTCCAGCGTTTCTGTGATCCGCCTGGGGCTCGAACCCAGGACCCCAACATTAAAAGTGTTGTGCTCTACCAGCTGAGCTAGCGAATCATCCTGTGCGTTACTTTTGTAATGCGAGTGCAAAGATAGGGGGTTTTATTTTATTATACAAATTTCAAGAGGGGTAAATTTTAGTTTTTTCATGGGGAGCAAACGCAAGAAACAAGATATAAGCACTTTACATCACGTATTACATCATGCATAAACCGGTTACATATCTTCACGAGACGAAGACGAACCACAATCCTAAATCGTTAGGATCACACAACCTAAAGCCACATGATCGCACAGTCCTAACCACAACGCCGCACAACCTCTCCTACCCTTCATTTATGATAACGCTAAAACTCAAACTTCCGAGGAATAGCATATCTACCGGCTTCTTTCACAAGAGAATTGAACCGAGTAATCTCCACACGCCAAACTTGGCAATCGGTAGATATCTGATACCTATGATCTTTGTTCATTTGTAAAATAAAAGATATTTACGTAGATTTGTACACCATTATTTTAAGTTAAGGAACCAATTAACACACAAAAAATTATATGGCAGACGATAAGAAGATTATTTTCTCGATGGTAGGCGTGAACAAGATCTTTCCGCCTCAAAAACAGGTTTTAAAGAATATATATCTGTCCTTTTTCTATGGGGCGAAGATCGGAATCATCGGATTGAATGGTTCCGGTAAATCTACGTTGCTGAAGATTATCGCCGGTATCGATAAGGATTATCAAGGAGAGGTGGTCTTCTCCCCCGGGTATTCCGTAGGTATCTGGAGCAGGACCCTAAGTTGGAGCCGGGCAAGACCGTGAAGGAGATCGTGCAGGAAGGCGTGCAGGAGATCGTGGACACCTTGAAAGAATATGAGGAGGTGAACGAGCGATTCGGCGATCCGGAGGTGCTGGAAGATCCGGATAAGATGGATGCCTTGATCAACCGTCAGGCGGAGTTGCAGGACAAGATCGACGCTACGGACGCATGGAACCTCGACAGCGTCTGGAACGTGCCATGGACGCTTTGCGTTGTCCGCCGGAGGATCAGGTGTGGATACGTTGTCCGGAGGCGAGCGTCGCCGGGTGGCCCTTTGCCGATTGCTGCTCCAGCAGCCGGACGTATTGCTGTTGGATGAGCCGACCAACCACTTGGACGCCGAGTCGATCGACTGGCTGGAGCAACATCTGCAACAATATGCCGGTACCGTTATCTGCATCACGCACGACCGTTACTTCCTAGACCACGTGGCCGGATGGATCCTTGAGCTGGATCGTGGCGAGGGTATCCCTTGGAAGGGTAATTACTCCTCTTGGCTAGACCAGAAGACGAAGCGTATGGCTCAAGAAGAGAAGCAAGTCAGCAAGCGCCGTAAGACCTTGGAGCGTGAGCTGGAATGGATCAATATGGCGCCGAAGGCCCGTCACGCCAAGGGTAAGGCACGTCTGAACTCGTACGAGGCCCTCTTGAACGAGGACCAGAAGGAGCGTGAGGCTAAGCTGGAGATCTTCATCCCGAACGGCCCTCGCTTGGGCAATAAGGTGATCGAGGCACAGCATGTGGCGAAGGCGTTCGGCGATAAGCTGCTGTTCGATGATTTGAACTTCATGCTTCCCCCGAATGGTATCGTGGGAGTCATCGGGCCGAACGGTGCCGGTAAGACTACCTTATTTAAGATGATCATGGGCATGGAAAGCATCGACAAGGGGACCTTCGAGGTGGGCGAGACCGTACAAGTAGGTTACGCCGACCAGACCCATAAGGATATAGACCCGAAAAAGACCGTTTACCAAGTCGTATCCGGCGGACAGGAATTCATCCGTATGGGTGGCAAGGAGGTGAACGCAAGGGCTTACCTGTCTAAATTCAATTTCGCAGGAGCGGATCAAGAGAAGCTATGCGGCGTACTCTCCGGAGGAGAGCGTAACCGCCTGCATCTGGCGCTGACGCTGAAAGCGGACGCTAACGTATTGCTGCTCGACGAGCCAACCAACGATATCGACGTGAACACGCTACGTGCCTTGGAGGAGGGTCTGGAGAACTTCGCCGGTTGCGCCGTCGTTGTCTCTCACGACCGTTGGTTCTTGGACCGTATCTGTACGCATATCCTGTCGTTCGAGGGTGATTCCAACGTGGTCTTCTACGAAGGGACCTATTCCGAGTACGAGGAATACAAACGTAAGACCTTGGGCGACGCCGAGCCGAAACGGGTACGCTATCGCAAACTAATCGTTGATTAATCATACTATAAATAGAGTTTAATGCCATGAAAAAAAGAATGCTATCTTTGGCTGTATTAGCCGCCTCCCTCTTCTGTTTCTCCAATGGGGCGAACGCACAGAAGACCGAGAAACTGTTCAACGGGAAAGACCTGTCTAACTGGAATTTCGTAGTCGACAAAAACTCCGTCCCCGCCGATCAGGTCTATTCCGTACGCGACGGTAAGATCTTCATCACCGGCCAGCCTTTCGGCTATATGTACACCAAGGAGAAATACAGCGACTATAAATTGCACGTGGAATGCGTTGGCCGAATGGGGATTCCAACGCCAATAGCGGTATCTTCTTACACATCGTAGATTTCCAGAATCCCTTCCCGAACGGGATCGAGTGTAATCTGCAAGCCGGGAGGGCCGGATTGTTCGTACTGCTGGGAGGCTCCGACCTTGTCGAGTACCAGCAACGCCCGGGAGAGGAACGTCCCTTCTTCCCTGTCGTAAAGAACGTGAACCCGTCCAGCGAGAAGCCCGCCGGAGAGTGGAACGAGGCGAACATCTTCGTGAAAGACGGCGTCATCACCGTTTACATCAACGGCGTATACCAGAACACCGGAACCAACAAGGTGAAGGAAGGCCATATCGGGCTACAGAGCGAGGGTAAGGAGGTTGAGTTCAGAAACGTAACCCTCACCAAGTGGTAAGTGGAGCCGTTTCCGGCGCATCTGTAATAATTAAACGGAATCTTTTAAATAGTATTAAAATAATATAGTACATTCGCGAGGATTCCTTTTCAATGAGGAACATATCATTGCAATAACCAATTTAAGAGGTAATGAAAAGAGACAACATCATTTTTGACATTATCGAGAAGGAGCACCAACGCCAATTGAAAGGCATTGAGTTGATCGCTTCCGAGAACTTTGTCAGCGACCAGGTCATGCAGGCCATGGGAAGCTGTCTGACCAACAAATACGCCGAGGGATATCCCGGCAAGCGTTATTATGGGGGTTGCGAGGTAGTAGACCAAAGTGAGACGATCGCTATCGAACGGTTGAAAAAGCTATTCAACGCCGAATGGGCCAACGTGCAGCCTCACTCCGGGGCGCAGGCCAACGCAGCCGTATTCTTCGCCGTATTGAATCCGGGCGACACGTTCCTCGGGTTGAACCTGTCGCATGGCGGACACCTGTCCCACGGTTCACCAGTAAATAGCTCCGGCGTTCTCTATCACGCTACCGAATATAATGTAAAGGAAGATACCGGACGGGTGGACTACGACCAGATGGAGGAAGTAGCCCTTCGTGAGAAACCGAAATTGATCGTTGGCGGTGGTTCCGCTTATTCCCGTGACTGGGATTACAAACGTATGCGTGAGATAGCCGACAAGGTAGGCGCCTTATTGATGATCGATATGGCCCACCCGGCAGGCTGATCGCCGCCGGTTTGCTGAACAACCCGCTGGAATACGCTCACATCGTAACGTCTACGACGCATAAGACCCTGCGTGGTCCTCGTGGCGGTATCATCCTGCTGGGTAAGGATTTCGAGAATCCTTGGGGCAAGAAGACACCGAAAGGCGAGATCAAGAAGATGTCTCAGTTGTTGGACTCCGCCGTATTCCCGGGTATCCAAGGCGGTCCGCTGGAGCATGTGATCGCGGCCAAGGCCGTAGCCTTCGGAGAGGCTTTGGAGCCGGAATACAAAACGTATCAAGCACAGGTGAAAGCGAACGCCGCCGCTATGGCCAAGGCCTTCACAGACAAAGGGTACAAGATCATCTCCGGCGGTACGGACAACCACAGCATGCTGATCGACCTGCGCACGAAGTTCCCCGACCTGACCGGTAAAGTGGCCGAGAAAGCCTTGGTAGCCGCCGACATCACGGTGAACAAGAACATGGTTCCGTTCGACAGCCGCTCGGCCTTCCAGCCTCCGGTATCCGTGTGGGTACGCCCGCTATCACGACCCGTGGCGCTAAAGAGCCGCTTATGGGCGAGATCGTGGAACTGATCGACACCGTATTGGCCGCTCCCGAATGCGATAAGACCATCGGCGCGTTCGTGAGAAGGTGAACGGTATCATGAAGGAATATCCTATCTTCGCATGGTAAATAGGAAATTGAGAATTGAGAATTGAAAAGGATGCCAAACGGCATCTTATCTTCAACTCTCAATTCTCTTTTTAAACTCTCAAAAACATCTAAACAATATTCAATTTTCAACTTTCAATTTTTAATTCTATGAAAAAGCTCCTTGCTACAATCTGCGCCGGCGCTGTCTTGGGCCTGATGGCCTCATGTGATGATGCTCCCGGTAAAGCGAAAGCTTACAACCAAGGTATCAACATCATCCCGACACCGGTCAGCCTTACGCAGAACGAAGGAAACTTCAAGCTAAACAAAAACACGAAGATATACGCTTCCACCCCGGAGGCGAAAACAGTAGCCGAGTTCTTCGCGGCTAAAATGAACACGGCGACAGGCTACCAGATAGCTACCGCCGACAAAGAGACCTCCGACGGTATCTCGTTGGTTATCGACGGCTCTCTGGACGTAAACGACGAGGGATACACGCTCGACGTAGCCGACAGCGGCGTTCGTATCAAAGCCAAGACCCCTCAAGGTCTTTTCTACGGTATGCAATCGTTCTTGCAATTGCTGCCCGCCGAGATCGAGAGTCCTTCCGCCGTGAAAGGTATCGCATGGACCGCTCCGGCCGTATCTATCAAGGACGAGCCTCGATTCGGCTACCGTGGTATCATGCTAGACCCCTGCCGCCATTTCATCCCGGTAGAGAATATCAAGAAGCAGCTGGATGTATTGGCCTTGTTCAAGATCAACCGCATGCATTGGCACCTGACCGACGACCAAGGATGGCGTATCGAGATCAAGAAGTACCCGAAACTGACCGAGATCGGCTCTAAGCGCATCGATGGCGAGGTACCGAGTACGGAGGCTTCTATACTCAAGAGGAGGTGAAGGATATCGTTAAATACGCGGCGGATCGTTTCATCACGATCGTTCCCGAGATAGAGCTTCCGGGACACGAGATGGCCGCTATCGCCGCCTATCCGGAGCTGTCTTGCGAGGGTAAGCAGGGTACTCCCCGTATCATCTGGGGCGTGGAAGACATCGTATTATGCGCCGGCAAGGAAGAGCCCTTCCAGTTCTTCGAGGACGTGATCGCCGAGGTAGCCCCCCTATTCCCGGGCGAGTATTTCCATATCGGAGGCGATGAGTGCCCGAAGACGAGCTGGGAGAAATGCCCGCTTTGTCAGGCCCGTATCCGTAAGGAAGGCTTGAAAGGCGACAAGGAGCATACGGCCGAGGAGAAATTGCAGAGCTATTTCGTACAACGCATGGAGAAGGTCGTAAACAAGCACGGCAAGAAGATGATCGGATGGGACGAGATCCTTGAGGGAGGTCTGGCTCCATCGGCCACGGTAATGTCTTGGCGAGGTGAGGAAGGCGGTATCGCCGCCGCTAGCATGAACCACGAGTGATCATGACCCCGGGAAGCGAGGGTATGTATATCGACCAGTTCCAAGGCGACTACAAGATCAACCCGGTATCTATCGGAGGATTCACCACGGCGGAGCGGGTCTATAAATACAACCCCGTCCCCGACACGCTGGCAGCGGCCGGTAAAGGGCATTTCATCAAGGGCGTGCAATGCAACGTATGGAGTGAGTACCTTTATAACACGGACATCATGGAGTACCGTATCTATCCTCGTATCCTAGCCCTCTCCGAGATCGCTTGGAGCCCGCTGGACCGGAAGGATTACAAGGACTTCGAACGCCGTCTGGACAACGCTCAGGTTCGCCTAGACGGACATGGTATCAACTACTACATCCCGCAGCCCGAGCAACCGAACGGTTCTTGCAACTTCGTGGCTTTCACGGACAAGGCTACCATGACATTCACCACGAACCGTCCGATGAAGATGGTCTACACGCTGGATGGCACCGAGCCTACCCCGGAATCTACCGTATATACGGCTCCTTTCGACATCACCGAGACTACGACCGTGAAGATCGCTTCCGTGTTGCCTTCCGGCAAGATGGGTAAGCCTCGCACGATCCTCGTGGAGAAACAAACGCTGGCTCCCGCCAAGGAGGTAGCCAAGACGACCCCGGGCCTCGACATGGAGGTATTCGATGGCATGTACCTAAGCGTAAATAATCTGGAGGCCGCTCAGAAGACCGGTAAGAAACAGGTCATCAAGACGACCCGTGAGCTGACCAACCAAGTGCCCGCCCCCGAATCCATGCGAGGCGTGAAGCAATACGCCGCTATCGCTACCGGCTACGTGAATATCCCGGAGGATGGCGTTTATTACATCTCTTCGGATTTAGAGGAGGTATGGATCGACGGCAAGTTGATGGTCAATAACGGTGGCGAGGTAAAACGCTTCTCCCGTCATGACACCTCCGCGCCTTGGCAAAAGGCTTGCACGAGATCAAGCTGGTATTCCTTGGACACATCATCGGAGGTTGGCCTTCCAACTGGAACGACGGCAGCGTACAACTCCGTAAATCGGATGCCGAGAAATTCACGCCGATCACGGCTGAGATGCTAAGTCATTAAGATCATTTCCGAAGGGGGGAAGCGAGCGATCCTCCCCCCGATATAAACCGCAGGGGCGGGATTCGTCCGCCCTCCCACGCATACACGGCACGGGAGGGCGGACAGATCCCGCCCCTACTGCATTCTTCCGGCAAATATAATTGTGTTTAATAGCGAACACTACTGGGTTCAACCATGAATACTATTGTGTTCAACCGCAAACACTACTGTTTTTTTACCCTCAACTCATACAAGTCGTGGCGACGGTCCCGAAGGTTACGCACGCTACCATACGTATGCAACTCGTTGAGCAAATCAAGGTCCACGTCCGATACAAGGATCATCTCCGTATTCGGGGTTGCCTCCGCACGCTTGCCATCGGTAGGGAAAGCGAAATCGCAAGGCGTGAACACACCCGACTGGGCGTACTGTATATCCATATTATGCACACGAGGCAGGTTGCCCACGCTGCCCGCTATCACCACGAAGCACTCGTTCTCGATCGCCCGGGCTTGGGCACACACACGAACCCGAGAGTAACCGTTCTGCGTATCCGTAAGGAAAGGCACGAAGAGGATCTGCATCCCTTGGTCGGCCATGATACGGGCAAGCTCCGGGAATTCCACGTCATAACAGATCAGCACGCCGATCCGGGCGCAATCCGTATCAAACGTCTTCACCATCTTCCCGCCCGAGAGTCCCCAGCTCTTCTGCTCGTCCGGGGTGACATGTACCTTCTCGTACATCTCGTAGGAGCGTCACGACGGATCAGGTATCCCACGTTATACAGCGCCCCGTCCTCCTTCAGCAAAGGCATGCTACCGGTGATGATATTGATATTGTAACTGATGGCGAGGTTCACGAATCGCTCACGGATCTCCTCGGTGTACTGTGCCAGCCACGGATGCTCTGCGCCTCGCCTAGATGGTTGAACTTGGCCATCAGCGGAGCGTTGAAATACTCGGGGAAAAGGACGAAGTCGCTCTTGTAATCGGACACGGCGTCGACGAAGAACTCCACCTGCTCGAACACGTCGTCCAGTGTCTTATAAGGCCGCATCTGCCATTGTACCAGACCGACACGCACGGTTGTCTTCTTATCCACGTAATCCGTCGTAGGCGGCTGGTAATAGATATTATCCCATTGCAGCAGGGTAGCGCAATGCTTCGACTCCTCGTCGTTCGGCAAGTAGTTCATCATCACTTTCCGCACGTGGAAATCGTTGGAGAGCTGGAAGGTGAGCACCGGTCGTAGATCTGACGTGAGCGCACCTTCTCGATGTATTCCTTCGGACGCATATGATCGGCGTATTTATAATAGTTCGGGATACGTCCGCCGAACATGATCGCCTTCAAGTTCAACTTCTCGCACAGCTCCTTCCGGTACTCGTACATACGGCGGGCCAGCCGGAGGCCCCGGTAGTCCGGATGGATGAACACCTCTATACCATATAATATATTCCCGTTCGGGTTATGCGTGCTGAACGTCTCGTTGCCCGTTACCTTGGCGTAGGTATGATCCCCTTTCACCATGTCATAATCCACGATGATGGAGAGGGCGCATCCTACGATCCGGTCATCCACCAGCGTCACGACCTGTCCCTCGGGAAATATCCGTATCAACGTCTCGATCTGCTTGCGGGTCCAGAAAACATCCTTGTCGGCGTATACCCTCTTGAAAGATTGCGACAACTGCGTATAGTCCTCAAGCTGCAAGCTCCGGAGCTCTACCTTGTTTATCTTATGCATTGGTTCCATAACACATTTTTTTTGTTAAAGTCGCCGCGAAGTTAGGATAAATACAGATAAAGTGTACCGGCCTCCTGCCTATCTGACCTACTCCATGTATAATTTCAAGATCGTCACTGAATTAGGCGGGAAATTATAGATTAGCGGGCCGCTCATCGGGAATACGATAGGCTCGGTGACAGGCGTTACGGCCCCCGGGTTCTCAAACGTATTACGAGCCTCCGGCTCCCCTCTCAATTGGATCAGCTCCGCCTGGTTACGGATATTCACTCCCTCGATACGCAAAGAGGTCTTCTCCTCGTGGCGGGTCGTATTCACGACCTTCAAGTAAATCACCCGGTTCTCCTTGTCGAGGGTAGCGACGGATACCAACGACGGGATCGGGCGCATATCCACCTCATGCAGCAATACGCCGTCCACATAACAACGGACGCGCTCGTACTCGCACGTCATGCGAACCGTATACCACCGGTTACTCTCAAAAGGGAAGCGCACGGGAGAGACCAAGCTATCCTTCACGCCACCTACCTGATGGTACAGCTCGCTCGTTCCCGCCCCGATCGTCAGGGCGATATAATCCGCCTGCTCGCCCGTCCTCCCGTTGTCGCGGAGGCGAAGCTGTATCTGCCCGCTACCTTTCGTACGCCGGACGGTAGCCGTATATTCATAGGCGTAGCTCGTAGAGTCGCCGAACAATACCTGGTTCCACCGGTTGCCTCCGGCACCAACATACCAGCCTCCGGGACCCTCCATCCCCCGCTCATCACGGATATATCCGATACGGGCACGCCGTCGATCCGCACGTCCTTGAACTCATAGCTATTATCAAACATCTCTACGCCCGCCCGGCCCGTACGTGCTGTGGCTTCTCGTAGGTATCCACGATCGTCTTCAGCACCTCATCCCCCCGATGGCGGGTAAACATCTTTAATAAATGGTAGGAAGGAGAGACCACCGCCTGATGGTGTTGAAAGAGATCAACGGATGGCGCTGGTTCTCGAACCCGGCGTTGCCCAATACCGGGGCATACGCCAAGCGGCGTACCATATCCGGGTTCTCCTCCGCCCCGACCAAGAAACAGGCCTCGGCCACCGCCGCCCGGAGCGTACCGGCCAAGGGTCGCTCCGTCGTCCCGAACTCCCCGATAAACACCGCCGGCGAACGTCGGGAATACCGGTCGCTATTAAACCGGCCGGAGTTCGATAGGAAGAAATTCTCCCCGGCGTAATAATGGGAATCCACCACTCGCTACGGCCTCGCTTCGTGAGGGGCGAACTGCTGATAACGGTAATCTCCGGATAGGCCTCCTTGATCGCCTTGCGGAAAAGCTCAAAGCGCCTGAAATACTCCCCGCCATAGTTCTCGCTGCCGATCTCGACATACTTCAAGTTGAAAGGTTCCGGATGCCCGTTCCTCGCACGCAGGGCGCCGGCAGGGAATCCGCCGGGGCGTTCGCGTAGGCGATAGCGTCCAAGGCATCTCCCGTGAGCTTATCCATCGCCGTGATATCCTCGTAGCGGGGCCGGCGGCTTTGGCTCGTGATCCCGCTATTAATAACGTAGATAGGCTCCGCCCCCATATCCTCGCACATTTGCAAGTACTCGTGGTAGCCCATGCCGTTCGTCGTACCATAGGCCCATACGTTCCAGAAATGCTTACGCTCCGAGATATCGCCCAGCGTCTCCCTCCAGATAGTACGTACCGCCGTATACCCCTCCACGAAACTGCCTCCGGGGAAACGGATAAAACGAGGGGCCAAGGAATCGACCAGCGCCGCCAAGTCCGGTCTCAGCCCGTTCTTCCGTCCCTTCCACGTACCTCCGGGAAGAGGGATACCACATCCAGCCAAAACACGGCGGAGGTATCGGCCGTGATCGTCAAGACCGCGTTCGGCGCGTCCTCCGTAGCCGTAAACGTATGCCTGTATCGTTTCCACTCGTATAGCGGCGCTACCTGAAACACATCGCTCAAGACCGTATTAGCCATCGAGTCCTCCAAGGCCACCCGATGGTACGGGGCACCATATTCGCCCCCTTGGCGAAAAACGATAGATCGTATCGTTCCCCTTTCCGGATCGGTATCCCCCGGTATCCCTCGCTATCACGCCTCCGCGCCCGCACTCCCCGGAAGTCGATACGGCCACGAGCAACGACCGCCGGTTCTTATCATTCACCAGCTCCTTCATATCCGGGTATATCTGTGTATTAGGGACGATCCGCCTCCATCCCGGTACGGAATCTCCCCGCATGAAAGGGATCGTCCATCCATTCGGGGTAATCAAGACGTTCCGGGCGGCGTCGTAAGGGCAGTTCAAGGGTGGCACGCCATCCTCGAAGCTCCGGTTCTGGATCAGCTCGGCGTACAGCCCCCCATCGATCCCGTGGTTGATCTCCTCAATGGTCAAACCATACAGATCCGGGTTCACGGGAACCGTCAGACCATCCGCCTCCACGGTTATCGTAGAGATCACCGGCATCTCCGGCTGGCAAGAGGACAAGCCCATCCCGACAATAGCGCCAACCAATAAATGAATAACATCAAAATCTATATATTTCCTCCAACGCATCTTCGAATACTCATCTCATTTATGTGCGTACAAACTTAATCAAAAAATCGCAGTTTCCCCTATTTTCAAAGTCCGAACTGTTTTTTCAAAAAACAATTGAAAAACATAGATTTTTTCAATTTAATATCCTAAATTTGCATAATAGATAAAACAAAAGACGACAATATTATACGACTCTATGGAGAAATCTGTTCTTTTAGTGGATGACAAGCAAGAAATCGCAAAGATAATCATGCTTTATTTATCAAGTACTTACAAGGTATCCTATAAAGAAAATCCTTGAAAGCGATCGCTTGGCTTCAAGAAGGCAATTTACCGGATTTGATCATCTCTGACTTGAATATGCCAGAAATGTCCGGAGAGGAATTCTTGGTTTATTTAAAAGCGAACGATATGTTCAGCCATATACCGGTCTTGATCCTATCGAGCGTAGAGAGCAGCTCAAATAGAATACGTTTGTTTGAGGAAGGGGCGGAAGACTTTATCTTGAAGCCTTTCAATCCAGAGGAATTAAGGGTAAGGGTAAAACGAATATTAAGATAATGAATTATGTCTTTTTCGGTAATAACGTGCCGTTGGCCGAACGTTTACGTAAGGCATTAGGCACCGGGGTCATAGAATGTATAACGCTTCTGCAGATGAAAACACGCTTCT
>ENA-OQEB01000710-OQEB01000710.1-human-gut-metagenome-genome-assembly--contig:-NODE-710-length-13377-cov-7.999547_pt1 | contig 13377 bp, 13 predicted proteins | sample MGYA00242787_ERZ504619 | MGnify/ENA primary metagenome ERZ504619 (study PRJEB26092, sample SAMD00036317) | human gut metagenome | host: Homo sapiens | study: EMG produced TPA metagenomics assembly of... | reverse complement strand
TTGGGCTGGTGGTCGGTGGTTTCGGGCCGCGCTGCTGGCGGTCGGGCGCTCGCGTGACGGCGACTTTGGGATCGCTCGTGTGGTCTGGGTCGCTACCGGGTATTATTGCCGCACTGGCGTTGGCGCTGCCAGACATAGCCGGCGTTGCCGCGGGGGCACTTGCGCGCGATCGGCGCTCGGGCTTCCTGCAGGGTGTGCTTGCGCTTTCTGCCTGCGAGGTTCCGGTGCTGGTTGTGGCTGCATGTAGCGTATTTTCCCAACGCGCCGTGATGGGCGGCCTTGTTGCCGCTCTGGTTGCAACCTATACGCTTACGTGGTTTTTGCTTGCGATGGGCTTTGCCTTTGAACTTCCCGTTTCGGCACCGCGACGCACAAAAGCCAGATGGCGACTCCGCTTGCCGGTGGAGCCGCAGCTGCCCGTACTTTTGGCGGACCTGTTGAAGTATCGTCCGATTCTATTTCTACGACCAAGGAGGCCTAGGTCATGGCATCTCAAGTTGAGCTCACCCCATGCGGGGCCATGTTTGACATCTTTAAGCGCGCGGCGCATCTGAGCCATATCGAGCTGTGCGGCTTGGTGCTTTCGTCCCGTCCGCTCGCCGACGGCCGCAGCCCGCAGAGTCGAGCCGCCGATCGCTCTTGGGTTTCCCGCTTTATCGTTCGCGCGCCGGTCGGCACGCTTCAGCAGCGCTACTTTGCCGAATACGGTACCTCGGCTGCGCGTATTATGTCGCAACTGGCCCTGCGCCAGCGAAATCCCATGGACTCCACGGCTGTGATCAATATGGTGTGCGGTCCTGCAGGTGAACCGATGGTACGCGCGCTCGAAGAGTGCCACCAGGACACGAATCTCTATCGCAACGCGCTCGATCGCCTGTCCCAGGCGGCGGAACTCATGCCCGCCGAGCGCGCCGAGGCCGTGCTGGTGCTGTTTGTCGCTGTCGGTTGTTCGGCGGATGTGCGGTCCTCGGTGAACTATGCCATCGACTACGCGCACGCGACCTGTGGCGGAGGAACATCCACGCCGCGTTCGCTTGGCATGTCGATGACCGCGGGCGAACGCGAACCCGCCCCGGCGCACCCCTTGGGCTTGCTGCGCGTGCAAAACAGTTTTGTCGTGAGCGCCCCGCGCTGGATTCAGCCGAGCGAGCAGGGTGTTGAGATTGGCGCACTGGCCACTGGTGAGGGCGATATTACCGACGTCGGCGACGATGTCTCGGCCCGCCATGCCCATATCTGGTGCGATGCTCAAAATATCTGGCACGTCGAGGACTTGTCGTCCACCAACGGAACCGTGGTGGTAAACGGGGCCACGCGCGTCTGCATTCAGGTCGAGCCCGGCCGTTCCGCCCAACTCAATCCCGGCGACGAGCTCAAGCTCGGCGAATCCACTACCTACGCCATTCTCTTCGGTGCCCTCTAGCCAGTCCTGCCAAATGGTCCCTCCGTCCCCAAGGGATCATTTTGCTCCCGGCAGTCACCCGAGGTAAACCTTTACCGCCCGCCTATATTTGCCGAAATTACACTTGACGGCGGGGTACAATAAACCCGCATGCGGATTTCCGTTGCGGGCGCTTCCCATCGCCGGGGCGTGCCCGGGAGCATCCGGCATGCGGCCTTTGCGGCGCTCGGTCATGTGCAAGACGGGCGGTCGGGTCTGTGGGGCGCATCAGCTGGCCCTCGCCTCGGCATGCCTTCTCTCCACGCCATGTACCTGCTGCTGAGTCCGCCTGCCAGATGATTGGAAGCAACAACGAAAATCCCATCACGCCAATATCCCGGCGATCGCCGGGGCCTGTATACCTATATGAGAGGAGAGGGGTATATGGCGCGTAAGTTTAAGTCTATGGACGGCAACGAGGCGGCCGCATATGTTTCGTATGCGTACACCGAGGTAGCGGGAATTTATCCCATTACGCCGTCCAGCCCGATGGCCGACCATGTCGACCAGTGGGCGGCCCAGGGTCGCAAGAACATCTTCGGCACCCCGGTCAAGGTCGTCGAGATGGAGTCCGAGGCAGGTGCAGCCGGTACCGTTCACGGTTCGCTGGGCGCCGGTGCTTTGACCACCACCTACACGGCTTCTCAGGGCCTGCTCCTGATGATCCCGAACATGTACAAGATCGCGGGCGAGCAGCTCCCGGGCGTTTTCCACGTCTCCGCGCGTTGCGTCGCTTCGCACGCCCTGAACATCTTCGGTGATCACTCCGACGTCATGGCCTGTCGCCAGACCGGCTTCGCCATGCTTGCCGAGGGCAACGTCCAGGAGGTCATGGACCTCTCGCCGGTGGCTCACCTTGCCGCCATCGAGGGTAAGACCCCGTTCCTTAACTTCTTCGACGGCTTCCGCACCAGCCACGAGATCCAGAAGGTCGCCATGTGGGACTACAAGGATCTTGCCGAGATGTGCGACATGGACGCCGTTCAGGCTTTCCGCGATCACGCGCTCAACCCTGAGCACCCGCACACCCGCGGCAGCCACGAGAACGGCGACATCTTCTTCCAGAACCGCGAGGCCTGCAACAAGGTCTACGACGAGCTTCCCGCCGTCGTCGAGGGCTACATGAAGAAGATCAACGAGAAGCTCGGCACCGATTACGGCCTGTTCAACTACTACGGCGCTCCCGATGCTGATCGCGTCGTCGTGTGCATGGGCTCCTTCTGCGACGTGCTCGAGGAAGTCATCGACTACCTCAACGCTCACGGCGAGAAGGTCGGCCTGGTCAAGGTCCGCCTGTTCCGTCCGTTCTCCATCAAGCACTTTGTCGACGTTCTCCCCGAGACCGTCAAGAAGATTGCCGTTATGGACCGCACCAAGGAGCCGGTTCCATCGGCGAGCCGCTCTACCAGGACGTCGTCTCCGCTCTCTACGAGGCCGGCAAGACGGGCATCAAGGTCGTCGGCGGCCGTTACGGCCTGGGCAGCAAGGATACGCTCCCGCGTCCGCGTTCGCTGTCTTCGAGGAGCTTAAGAAGGACGAGCCCAAGCGCGAGTTCACCATCGGCATCGTCGATGACGTGACCAACCTGAGCCTGCCCGAGGCCGAGGATGCGCCCAACACCGCAGCCCCCGGCACCATCGAGTGCAAGTTCTGGGGTCTGGGTGGCGACGGTACCGTCGGCGCCAACAAGAACTCGATCAAGATCATCGGCGACCACACCGACAAGTACGTCCAGGCCTACTTCCAGTACGACTCCAAGAAGACCGGCGGCGTCACCGTCTCGCACCTGCGCTTTGGCGATTCCCCGATCCGCTCGCCGTACTACGTGACCAAGGCCGACTTTGTCGCCTGCCATAACCCCAGCTACATCGTCAAGGGCTTCAAGATGGTCCGCGACGTCAAGCCGGGCGGCACCTTCTTGGTCAACTGCCAGTGGAGCGACGAGGAGTTCGCCGAGCACATGCCCGCCGTGGCCAAGCGCTACATCGCGAACAACAACGTCAACGTCTACCTGATCGACGCTATCGACCTGGCCGCTAAGGTCGGCATGGGCAAGCGCACCAACACGGTGCTCCAGTCCGCCTTCTTTGCGCTGGCCAAGGTCCTGCCCGCCGAGGACGCCCTGCAGTACATGAAGGACGCGGCTACCAAGTCCTACATGAAGAAGGGCCAGGCTATCGTCGACGCCAACCACAAGGCCATCGATGCCGGCGCTACCGCCTTCCGTAAGTTCGAGGTTCCGGCCGACTGGCTACCGCCGAGGATGCCGCTCCCGTCGAGCTCTCCGAGGAGACCAAGTCCGCTATCGCCCAGCAGGTCAAGAACCTGCTCGAGCCCATCGATCGCATGGACGGCGACAGCCTGCCTGTTTCCGCCTTCGTCGGTTGCGCCGACGGCCAGTTTGAGCTGGGCGCCTCCGCATACGAGAAGCGCGGCGTCGCCGTGGTCGTTCCCCACTGGGACGAGACCAAGTGCATCCAGTGCAACCAGTGCGCCTACGTGTGCCCGCATGCCACCATCCGTCCGTTCGCGATGACCGAGGACGAGGCTGCCGCCGCGCCCGAGGCTACCCGTACGCTCGACGCCATGGGCCCCAAGGCCAAGGGCATGAAGTTCACCATGGCCGTGTCCCCGCTCGACTGCATGGGCTGCACCAACTGCGTCAAGGTCTGCCCCAAGGGTGCCCTCGAGATGGTTCCCACCGAGCAGGAGATGGACCAGCAGCCTGTTTGGGACTACATGGTCGAGAACGTCTCCGAGAAGAAGGAGCTCATCGCGGCCAACGTCAAGGGCAGCCAGTTTAAGCAGCCCTACCTGGAGTTCTCCGGCTCCTGCGCCGGCTGCGCCGAGACCGCCTATGCACGTCTGGTGACCCAGGTTGCCGGCGACCGCATGTTCATCTCCAACGCCACCGGCTGCTCCTCCATTTGGGGCAACCCCGCTGCCACCGCTCCTTACTGCAAGGACAAGGACGGTCACGGCCCGGCGTGGAACAACTCCCTGTTCGAGGACAATGCCGAGCATGGTCTGGGCATGGCCGTTGGCTATGAGGCCGTTCAGCACAAGCTGATCGCCGCTACCCAGGACATCATCGCTGCCGATGGTCCGTCCGATGAGCTCAAGGCCGCCGGCCAGGCTTGGATCGACTCCGTCAACGACGCCGAGGCCTCCAAGACCGCTGCCGCTGCCTACGTTGCCGAGCTCGAGAAGTGCGGCTGCGACGCTTCCAAGGCGATCCTCGCCGACAAGGCTTACCTCACCAAGAAGTCCTTCTGGATCTTCGGCGGCGACGGTTGGGCCTACGACATCGGCTTCGGTGGCCTGGACCACGTCCTGGCTTCCGGCCACAACGTCAACGTCTTCGTCTTCGACACCGAGGTTTACTCCAACACCGGTGGTCAGGCCTCCAAGGCCTCGAACCTGGGCCAGGTCGCTCAGTTCGCCGCTGCCGGTAAGGTGACCAAGAAGAAGTCCCTGGCCGAGATTGCCATGAGCTATGGCTACGTCTACGTGGCGCAGGTCGCCATGGGCGCCAACCCGGCTCAGACCCTCAAGGCATCCACGAGGCCGAGGCCTACGACGGCCCGTCCCTCATCATCGGCTACAGCCCCTGCGAGATGCACTCCATCAAGAAGGGCGGCATGCAGAACTGCCAGGCCGAGATGAAGAAGGCTGTCGAGTGCGGCTACTGGAACCTCTTCCGCTTCAACCCCGAGGCTGCTGCCGGCAAGAAGTTCTCGCTCGATTCCAAGGAGCCCGCGGGCGGTTATCAGGAGTTCCTGATGAACGAGGCCCGTTACGCTTCGCTGACGCGTTCCTTCCCCGAGCGCGCCGAGGAGCTCTTCAAGGAGAACGAGCAGGCCGCTATGGACCGCTATGCTCACCTGCTGAAGCTCAAGACGGTGTACAACGAGGCCTAGGTCTCTCACCGCAGGATCTGAGGGCTGACCTTCGCGGACGTCCTCGGACATGAAAGAACCCCCGCTGCGCACTGAACTGCACCCCAAAACTTGGACGGCTTAAATAAGAACTACGCCGCAAGGGACTGTCTCCGGAACTCCTCCGGGGTCAGTCCCTTCAGTTTAACCTGGCGCCTCCTCGTGTTCCAATGGACCACGAAGTCGTCGAGGTCCGCTTGAAGGACTCGAAGTCCGGCCACGTCCTTCCGCGGAAGAACTCGTCCTTGATGTGGCCGAACACCTGCTCCGTCGCGCCGTTGTCGATGCAGTTGCCCTTCCGGGACATGCTCTGCACCACGCCGGCCTCCTCCAGCCGCCTGCACCAACCGGCCTGCTGGTACTGCAGCCCATGTCCGAGTGCAGGATCGGCCTGGAGCCCTCGGGCTTCCTGGACACGAGCTGGTCGAGCAGCTCGTGCTGCTGAGCCATGTTGGGGTGCAGCGACGTGGACCAGGCGACGATCTCCTTGCTGCCGAAGTCGTAGACCGGCGCGAAGTAGGCCTTGCCCCAGGGCTGCTTGAACTCGGTGACGTCGGTGCCCATCTTCTCCCACGGCCCGTCGGCGGCGAAGTCGCGCCCGATGACGTTCTCGAAGGTCTTTCCGACCTTGCCCCTGTACGAGTTGTACCTGTGGTAGTCGGTCTCGCGGCGGATCCCGCAGCTGATGCCCATCTCGCGCATCATCTTCAGCACGGTCTTGCAGGCTATGCGCACGCCCCGCTCGGCGCGCAGGCACATGGCGATCTGCCTGTGGCCGCACCCGTTGGCGGTGCGCGAGAATATCTCGGCGGCGGCCTCCCAGAGCTCGGGCCTGGTGGGAGCCTTCGGGTGCGACAGCGCGTAGTAGTAGCTCGACCTCGCCAGGCCGGCGCACTCCAGCAGCGCCCCAGCCCGTACCCCTCTTCGCGCAGGCGCTCACGGCCTCGACCTTCGCCCTGGTCAGAGCCCGTCCCTCTCGACCAGGGCACGCAATTTTTTTAGGTAGGCCACCTCGGTCTCGAGCCTTCGGCAGCGCTCCTCGAGCTCCTGCTCGCGCGTGCGCGGCCTTGCCTTGGAACCGCTCGGCCGGCCCTTGGGCCTCGGGCGCAGGGCCTCGGCCCCGCCCTCGCGGTAGAGCGCGCACCATCTCTTGAGCGGCGCCAGGGACATGACCCCGAACGCCTCCATGGCGTCCCGCTTGCTCATGCCGCCGTCGACCACGGCCGAGGCGGCGGCGACCTTCTGCTCGTATGTGTACCTGGCCTGCTTGCCGTCCATGGATAGCAGCACCTCGCTTCCGAACGACCGGTATACGTAGAGCCATTGTCTCACGGTGTCGCGCGGGACCGACAGCGCCTTCGCCGCCGACTCGGAGCCGTGGCCTCGCTCGAAGAGCCCGATCGCCGCCTTCCTGGCCTCGATGTCGTGCTTCACCCTCAAGTCGACACGCATAAAGAAAGCCTCCCATTTCTCATGTCCAAGAAATGGGAGGCAGTTCAAAGTGCGCAGCGGGGGTTCTTTCATGTCCGAGGACGCGCTGGGAAGTTACCCCATGCGGCCAGCGGACAACTATGTAGCCTCAGACTAGAACATGCCCAAGAAACCGTGCACAAACAGCGCGGCCAGAGCGGCACCGATAAACGGTGCGATGCCAGGAACGAGCAGGCCGTACTTCCAGTTGTTGTCAGCCTTGTTCTTAATCGGCAGCACCTGATAGGCCATGCGAGGACCAAGGTCACGAGCCTGGTTCATGCGAAGCCGGTGATGCCGCCCATGCCCATGCCAACAGCCCAAACGATCAGACCGACGCAGATGGCGAGCATCAAAACGTTCTCGCCGGCGCGGCTAGCGGCAGCAAGGATGGCGCTGATGAACACAAAGGTGCAGATGGCCTCGCAGAAGAAGTTGCGAGCATAGTTCGTACCCTCGGTGGTGGGGTTGGTCGAGAAGATATTGCGCTGGGCAATAGGGTCGACGACGCCCTCGGAAGCCTTGAACTCATCGGCATACATCAACCACGCGATCACGGCACCCGCAAAGCCGCCGAGCATATCGGCAATCATGAAGGGGATGCAGCTGCTCCACGGCACCAGGCCTACGATGCACTGGGCAAGCACCATGGCGGGGTTCATGCACACGGCGCCGCCAAAGACAAACAGGCAGACCGAGATGCCAAAAGACCAGGTGGTGATGGCAAACATGTGACCGGAGCCTGATACTTGGTGCCCTTGAGCACGGTATCGCAGTGCACGCCCACGCCAAAGATGATCATGAGGGCCGTTGCGCCGAATTCGCAGAGGAGTTTGGTAAGCATAAAACCTTATCTTTCTTGTCGGTTATAAACGATTCGTTTAGGCCGCGTACTAGTGCTGAGCGACGACAACGCCCAGGCCATCGGGAATGACGGCCACCTTGGCATCGGCACCCTTCATCTCAAAGGCGAGCTTGAGCGCCTCATCGAGGGTGTTGACCGGCGTCATGTGCATATCCTTGATCATCTGGTGATCGCACAGGTCGGTGACCATGATCACAGGGTGATGCGCCAGGATGCGGGCAAAGATCTGGCTCGTCCACTGGTCGGGCAGGGTCTCGTCCTTAGGACGGTCGATGCAGGCACGCTCAAACTCCGCCGGATCGTTGTCGGCGATGTTGTGATAGAAGCCCTCGCCACCGTGGCCGTCGGCACAACCGGCGACGTCGATGATCACGCCGCCCTCGGGAAGCGTGGCCTCGGCAGAGCACATGCCTTCACGGCCTGATAGATGTTCTGGTCGAGCGGGTACCGCCGTTGGTGGTGATGGCGATCTCGCACTCGACGGGCTCAACGCCGGCAAGGCTCTTCACGAACTCGCAGCCAGCCTCGTGTGCCTTATGGATGTCGCCTGCAAAGGAGCCGATAACCTCATGCTTGCCGTTGAGCACCACGTTGAGCACAAAGGCAAGGTGAGCCATCTCGGCAGCGGCAAACATGTCCTCGCTCACGTGGTTGTGGCACAGGTTGCCGGCACGCGAATGGGAATCGTTCACAAACTGACCGTTGTGGTTGTACATGATGGTCTTGTAGCTGGCGATGCCAGGCAAGACGGACTTGCGGCTACCAGAGAAACCGGCAAAGAAGTGCGGCTCAATAAAGCCTCGGCAAGCAGCAGATCGCAATCGGCGGCAATCTTGTTGATGATGCACTCGCCACCAGAAGGCAGGGTGCCGATCTTTTTCATCATGCTGTCGTCAGTCGCGACGTGCATAACGATTTCCTCGTTGGCAACGATCTCCTCGCCGTACTTGTTGACGAGTTCCTCATGCGTCGACGGACGATGCATACCCGTAGCAACCAAAATGCGCACGCGAGCCTCGGGCGCAGCGGAATGGATGTGATGCAGCAGAATAGGCATCGTCACACGCGAGGGAACGGGACGCGTATGATCGGAGCTAATAATGACAATATCCTTCTTGCCAGCACAAAGCTCCTCGAGCGACGGCGAGCCATAAGGGTTGGCAAGCGACTCCTCTACCAGCTCTTCCTGCGATTTCGTGGTCTTAAACTCGTTTTGATGACCTTCCATCACACCCGCGAAGTTCTTATCCTCGAGCTCCAGATGCAACGTCTTGTGGTCAAACGGCAGTTCACATTCAAACAATGACGAGCGCCCTCTTCCTTTTCAACTGACACACTAGATAAACCGTTGGAAGGATACGCCGCTCACCGAAAAACACCACCGTCCACCGACTCATTAACACAACGTTCATATTTGACCCACAACAAAACGGCCACGATCCCAAACGGGACCGCAGCCGCCTGTCAAAGACACTATAGACAGGATGATTTACGCAGCGCCGAGGCAAACATCTAGTCCGAGACGTACGCACGTAAGCCATTTTGCATAAATTCGTTAATTAATTGCATAAGATGGCGCATGGATTTCTGGCCATAACTGGGTAGTACCTCCGGAGCGTGCATTTTTGCGAGTATTCAGCATCGCGGGATAAGATTTTGGTGCCAAAATCTTTCAAAAGGTAGATAGTCCTCATGACTCGACCCATCTGGATAGCATGCGGCGAGAAACCAGCCATATATGATCGTCGCCAAAGCCCAATCGTCGTGCAAAAGCATCAACAAAGGCAGCGAAAGCCGGCTATGGCCTTATGCATCAATCTTTGGCTGCTGAAAACTCCGTTTTTTGCACGTCGCCCCAAGCACCACCCTCACCCAGCGGCTGATCCGCCGAAGACCGGACATCGCAGGCCCGCCATTAGTTTACTTTTAGGCACACTCCGCAGGACGCAAGAAGCCCTCGCCGCACTCCACATTAAGCGCGAAGCGCGCCATTATCCCCTTCAGCCCCAATCCCTGAAGACCGAGGACGAAGGGGCCGATGGGTTTCCCTCTGAATGCGTCCTCGCACTTGAAGCCCCCTTATCCTGCTCCTTCGGAGCTGCGGATAAGGGGGCTTCGTGCTGCGGAATGCATTCAGAGGGAAACCCATCGGCCCCGGTGAGAGCCACAGGGCTATCGATTACCCCGTGTTCTGCAATCCTGCCGAGACGCCGGTCACAGTCGAAAGAATCAGGCTCATGTACTCGGCCTTCTTCTCCTCGGCCATCTCGTCCTGGTTCATACGCACCTCGCGAAGGGCGCGGACCTGGGCGATGGACAGGGCGTCGACGTAGGGGTTGCGCACGCGGACGGCGCAACCGAGCACGCGGCGACGCTGCAGCGGCCACTCATCACCGACGATGGCAAGGACCCACTTACGCGTGAGCTGCATCTCGGTGAAGACCTTCTCGGACAGATCCTGGCGATCGCCCAGGTGCAGATACATCTTGGCGATGCGCTGGTCGGTCTTGGCGATCGACATCTCGATGTTGTCGATAAAGGTGCGGAAGAACGGCCACTCCTGGTAGGCAGCCTTGAGCTGGTCAAGATCGCCAAGCTGCTCGCAGGCGGTGCCCAGACCGTACCAAGCGGCCAGGTTAATGCGCGCCTGGCTCCAGCTGAAGATCCACGGGATGGTACGCAGGTCGTCGAGCGACTTGGCACCCAAGCCGCGCTTGGCGGGACGCGAGCCGATCGGCAGCAGACCGACCTCGGTCAGCGGCGTCACGGTCGAGAACCATGGCGTAAAGTCCTCGGTGTTCAGCAGGTCCAGATAGCGCTCGTGGCTTGCGGTGTTGAGCTTCTCGGCCATATCCCAGAACTTCTGCGTGGTCTCGGTGTTGGTCTTCTCGACACTCGGGGCCGACTGCAAAAGCGTTGCGGCAGCAACGGACTCAACATGGCGCTGAGCAGCGTGCGGTTACCGTAACGGGCAAAGATGACCTCGCCCTGCTCGGTAAGCTTAAAGAAGCAGTTGACCGAACCCTTGGGCTGCGCCAGCACGGCCTTGTTGGCCGGGCCGCCGCCACGGCCCACGGCACCGCCGCGACCGTGCATGAGCACCAGGTCGATATCGTTCTTCTCTGCCCACTTGGCGATGCGCTCCTGCGCGGAGTGCAGCGCGAGCATGGCCGTGGTAGGACCGGCATCCTTGGAAGAGTCGGAATAGCCCAGCATGACCTCCATGCGGCGGTTGGTCTGGGCAAGGCGCTTTTGCACCACGGGCAGCGTAAGCATCTGATCGAGCACGTCGACGCAGCCTCGAGGTCCTCGAGCTGCTCGAACAACGGGATCACGTCGAGCTCGGGGACATCCTCCTCGTGTGCAAAGGACAGGTGCGCCAGCTCAAAGACGTCGGCCACATGCTGAGCGCTCTTGGTAAACGAGATGATGTAGCGGTGCGCCATCTTCTTGCCGTAGCGCTTTTGGATGGAGCCGATAGCGCGGAAGGTATCGATGACCTCGCGCGTCATGGGCTGCAGGTCGCCATGGATACCGTTCTCGTGGATATCCTTAAGGGCGCGGGCATGCACCACGGAGTGCTGACGGAACTCCATCTCGACCATATGGAAGCCGAAGGACTCGACCTGCCAGATGATGGTCTGGACCGGGCCGTAGGCAGCACGGACGGCACCGCAGGCGGCCAGCGAGCGCTGGACGACGCGCAGGTCCTCCAGGAACTCATCGGCGCTGTGGTACATGGTGTCGGTGATACGACGGACGGTGGCGTTCAGGCGGTCGGCCATGACGAGCATGACGGCGCGATGCGGCTCGTGCTCGGAGATCAGCTCGGCGCGGGCCGTGTAACGAGGGCTCATCTCGACCTGATGGTTCCACAGGTTAATGAGCTCGGCCGACGGCTTGCTGTAGGTAGCCTCGAGCGTGAGGTTGCGGCCGATGTGGCGGCACTTGTCCTCGAGCTTGAGCACCATGTGCGTAAAGTACTTGGCGGCGACCTCACGGCTCACCTTGGCGGTGACGTTGGGGTTACCGTCGCGGTCGGAACCGATCCAGCTGCCGGGATGGAAGAACGCCGGGCACAGCGGCGGCACAGTACCGGCCTTGTCGCCCAGCACCCAATCGTCAAAACGACGATAGATAACGGGGATAACGTCGAACAGCGTGTTATCGAAGATGTCGATGATGGTATCGGCTTCCTCGACCGGCGTGGGCTTCTTGAGCGCGATGGGACTCGTACGCACCAGGCGTCGATCTCCTGCAGCATATGGCGCTCGTTCTCCACCAGTCGGAGCCGCCCAGACGCGGACGCTCCTCCAGCAGGTTGGAGATACGGCGGATCTTGCCCTCGACGGCCTTACGACGGGCCTCGGTGGGATGTGCGGTAAAGACAGGGTGGAACTCGAGCTTGTCGAGCAGCTCGTTGGCACCCTCGACACCCAGCTCATTCACCAGCTGGTGATAGGCAACGGTAAGCTCGTTGGCAGGATCGACCTCGGTATCGGTCGACGCACCGGCCTCGCGCTCGCGCAGCTGCGCCACACGGTAGTTCTCCTCCGACAGGTTTGCCAGATGGAAAAAGCTCGTAAAGGCGCGAACGATGACCTGCTGCTTATCGAGCGGCAGGCTGTCGATCAAATCGACGACCTCACGAAATGCCACGGCAGTGGCTCGTCGGCGGTGGGCACGCCCTGCTCGTCGACGGCTTCGTCGGCAGCGCAGGTACCGGGGTTGCCGGCATTGACCACAATCTCGGCTGTCAAAATCTTGTCGAACAGGTCCGCGATCTCGGGATCATACTCGCTAAGCACACGGCGCTCCAGGCGCAAGAACAGCGCCAGATTGTCGCGCAGCTCCTCGGGGATCTCGATCTCGGCGAGACGCTCCCTGGACTCGGCATTCGAGCCGATTCGGTTAACGAGGCGGTTGACCACGGCAGCGACGCGCGCCGCGGCTTCGGGTACAGACTGGTTGCTTAGGTTCTCAGCCACGTTTCCTCCCATTCCTCCTTCTATGCACGTAACATGCGGTATTCATTATAGGCGCTTGAGAAATACTTTCGACACTGATTGCGCTTTACCACACAAAAGTATTTTCTGCATTGCAAAGGTTTTTGCCCTAAATGGTCGTATTTCTCGGTGGGCGGCATACGTAAACGGGGGCATTCCGCATAAAAGCGAAACACCCCCGTAACAATCGCTCTCCATGAGCAGGGCACGTTAGCAGGCCCGAAGCTCAAAAAGATGCGCTACAGGCGCTCGCGAACCGCCTCGACGACGTTGTCCAGATCGGCGAGCACCTCGTCATGGCTCTGCATGTCGCGCACTTTGACCTTGCCGGCGGCAAGCTCGTCGCCACCCAGGACCAAGATGAGCTTGGCGCTACCTTATCGGCTTGCTTAAACTGGGCCTTGAGCGAACGACCCTGATAGTCGGCCTCGGTCACGATACCTGCGGCGCGAAGCTCCTGCGTAATGGCAAAGACGTTCTGACGCAGCTCCTTGCCGGCGTTGGCGACATAGACGCACGGGGCCTCATCGGCACCCAATCGCCATGCCAAAGGCCCATGCAGGGCCAGGCCAGGGCGCGCTCAAAACCGACAGCAAAGACCGACGCCCGACCGTGGGCCTTGCCACCCGTCAGCTCGACCAGCCATCGTAGCGGCGC
>ENA-OQEB01000709-OQEB01000709.1-human-gut-metagenome-genome-assembly--contig:-NODE-709-length-13387-cov-1.700151_pt1 | contig 13387 bp, 14 predicted proteins | sample MGYA00242787_ERZ504619 | MGnify/ENA primary metagenome ERZ504619 (study PRJEB26092, sample SAMD00036317) | human gut metagenome | host: Homo sapiens | study: EMG produced TPA metagenomics assembly of... | reverse complement strand
GGTGTACCGGATTCTTATTTGAATGGTTTCTGTAATTATGCCCTAAACAATTGTGGAAGTAGAAATATCATTGCGGCCAATGAGGGGAATGCGGTAGGTATTGCCTCTGGACATTATTTCGCAACAAAAGAGATTCCTCTTGTCTATATGCAGAACAGTGGACTGGGGAATACGGTGAATCCTTTGGTAAGTCTTGTGGATAAGGATGTGTATGCTGTTCCTATGCTTTTACTTGTCGGCTGGCGTGGGCAAGGAAACTCTGAGCCGAATCATCCGCAGCATAAGCTACAGGGGGAGATTACACCCGAACTGCTGGAAATCATGCACATCCCCTACACCATCCTTGATGATGACGATGATAAGTTTGCTAAAACAGTGGAGAAGGCGGTCAAATATTGTAAAGAATCCCGACAGCTTACGGTTTGATCGCACCAAAGGGTGTCATGGCGGCGAGTGATAAGCCGAATAACGTGGACAATACTTATCCAATGAGTAGGGAAGAAGCAATGGAAATCATTTTGAACAATATGCCGGAGAATACCATCTATTCCGTAACGACAGGAAGAGCAACTAGAGAACTGTTTTTCTTGCGAGAAAAGAGAGGCGAAACAAAAGCGCATGACTTCTCAATGTCGGTTCTATGGGACATGCAAGCTCTGTGGCGTTTGGGATTGCACTGGAGAGACTTGAACGGAAGGTTGTTGCTTTGGATGGTGATAGCGCCTGCATGATGCATATGGGAGCAATGACAATGGTCAGCAAGCTTGATGCTCCAAACTTCATGCATATCGTTTTGAACAATGGAGCGCATGAGTCTGTGGGCGGGCAACCATCTGCCGGTCATAAGGTTGACTTTACCAAAATAGCGGAGGCATGCGGATATACGACGGTCGGACATCCTGTAACAACAAAGGTGGAGCTGAAGGAGGCTTTGGAAATTCTACGTGATTGTAGCAAGGCGTCTTTCATTGATTGCCGAATTCATAAGGGATTGAGCAGAAAATTGCCACCGATTGTGTTTGAGCACAGAAAAGTGATAAATGACCTGATAGATGATTTGAACGAATAAAAATAATAATGGGTAACAAAACAAAGTCCCGTATTAATCGGAAGGGAGAAATATAATCATGAACAGTATGGAAAAAACAAGAGAATTTCTGAATCAATCGGTCTCCCCGGAGGGGATGCATACGATTTGCCTACTTCTGAAAAACGATTTGCGGATGGTGGCCAGTACCGCTTTGAAGTCCCGGAATTCAAGGCCCGAAAGTAATGCAGCTCTTTTGGAGGCAATGGATGGGTACGGTTTGTACCTGCACCGTGTGACGCAGACTCAGGGTATTATACGTTTGACAGATGAGGAGATTGGTAAGATGGTGGAGCTTGCCCACAAATGGCAGACTGATCTGATTCTTGCCATCGGCCCCCGTGCAACCACGGACACGTCTGCGTCGGTACATACGGAGGAGGGTGTTCGTATGGGGTATCGTTTGCGTGGTCAGGAGCAGATTGTTCGCGCCATAGAGGATGTGAAACGTGCCGCTCGTCTCGGATGCCGTAGCTTCCTTGTTTATGATGAAGGATGCCTGTGGGCATTGAACGAAATGCGCAAAGCAGGAGAGATTCCTATGGACTGTCATTTTAAGGTATCTGCCCATACGGGACACGGAAATCCTTGTTCCGCAAAGTTGTTGGAAAGAATTGGAGCAGACTCTATAAATCCTGTTCGTGACATTCAGCTCCAAATGTTAGCGGCTATGCGTCAGGCAGTGGACTGTCCAATCGACATTCATACCGAAAACCCGAAATCCACAGGTGGGTTTATCCGTCATTACGAAGTGCCGGAAATGATCCGTATAGCCGCACCGATTTACCTTAAGACCGGAGGTTCCGTGGCTGTGACTCACAGCTGGAGCAGTACCGAGGACGATGCGCGTAAGCGTGCAAAACAGTGCTGCCTTGTGAAGCGCATGATCGATGAGTATTATCCGGAAGCTGTTTGGTCTCCGAGAGGCAGTCTACTTTAAGATATTAAGATTGAAGTTCAGACGAATAGATAGAAAAGGAAAAGAAAAGAATAATCATGAGACATCATTTATATAATCCGGGTTTCAAATTTGTAGTGGAACCTGAGCATTTTAATAAGTATACTGACCGTGAGTTGCTTCAGTATTGCCTTGGAGCAACCATGTACATGCCGGGGTTCAAGGACTTTACTCCAAAAATATTAAATAACTCAATACCAGGTCTGACAACCATAGTTCTCTGTTTTGAGGATGCCTGCCCGGAAGAAAAAGTTCCAGAAGCTATGGATAACGTTCATCATCTGTTGGCAACGGTAACGGAAGCTGTGGAAAATGGAACGTTGGATGCCGATAAGGTTCCGCTGATCTTTGTCCGTATTCGTAATCTTGCTCAGTTCAAGGCATTTGGAGAAAGGTTGACGAAACAGGAGGTTAAGTCCTTGTGTGGTATTAACTTCCCGAAATTTAACGCCGAGAATGGCTATGAATATTATGCATACCTACGAGATCTGAATGACCGCTTTGGTGAGATCCTCTATGGTATGCCGATTATTGAGGATGCGGAAGTTGCTTATAAAGAAACTCGCATGATAGAGTTGATGGGTATTAAAAAGATTTTGGACAAGTATCGTGATCTGGTGCTACAGGTTCGTGTCGGAGGTACGGATTTTAGCTCCGTATTTGGTGTGCGTCGTGGTGTCGATTATTCGATTTATGATATTATGGCGGTGCGTGAGTGCTTGTCTGATATCATCAATGTTTGTGGACGCGACAATGATTATGTAATTTCCGGTCCTGTCTGGGAGTATTTTCGTGCTCCAAAGGAATTGATGTTTGAGGAGCTTCCGAATCATGGCATTGAGGACTATCTGATGAAGAGGTTGCCCATTGTAAATAATGAGATTGATGGACTGCTTAGGGAGGTCATTCAAGATAAAGCGAATGGATTTGTTGGGCGTACTGTCATCCATCCCACCCATGTGAAGTTTGTCAATGCATTGATGGCGGTTACAAAGGAAGAGTACGACGATGCCTGTCAGATTCTCGGTACAGGCGGTGGTGTGGTAAAGAGTTCTGGCGGCAATAAGATGAATGAAATCAAGCCGCACACCAATTGGGCGAAGAAGGTTTACAACAGGGCACGTGCATTTAGCGTTATTGAGAATGAAGGTGCTTATGTTAAGTTGTTTGCTGTAAATGAGTAATATGACAAGGAGAATATCATGAGTGTTGAAATACATACACCAATCACTGAAGAAGCAGCGGCAATCTTGCAAGTTGGAGATACCGTCACCATAACCGGTTATATCCTCTGTGGTCGTGATGCTGTACTACCTAAGGTCATTAAAATGGTAAAAGAGGGCAAAGTAGATGGGCTTGGTATTTCTCTGCAAGGAAATGTTATTTTCCATACTGCGGTCAGCCCTGCAGGTGTGGGACCTACATCCAGTAATAAACTGGAGATTGAGAGTAGTATGGAACCATTGAGTAAAGCGGGAATCAAGCTGCATCTTGGCAAAGGGGCAATCCATAAGGAAACAGTGGAAGCTTTACATAAATATAATGCTGTTTATGCGGTTATCCCGCCAGTGACGGCCTTGCTTGCAGATAAAACCATTGAGCAGAAGCTTGTGGCTTTCCCGGAACTTGGTATGGAAGCGTTATATCAGTTGAAAGTAGTACAATATCCGGCTATTATTGCGGCTGCACATGGGAGGAGCATTTATGAATAAGAATTATGAGAAAATAGTTTCGCTTGTTTGCGATACGCTTGTAGAGGCAGGCTCCACTTTCCGAGAAGATAAGAAGAAAGCTTATAAAAGAGTAATCGCATCGGAAGATAACGAGAGGGCTAAGTGGGTTTTGGAGACCGTACTTGCGAATGCGGAAGCTGCGGAGAAAAATCATAGTCCACTTTGTGATGATACCGGTATCCCGCACATGGTGCTGGAGGTTGGTCAGGATGCGGCAGTGACCGGTCGGATGCTGGACGCTATTAGGGAAGGAATTGCAGAAGGTCTGCGTAGACTTCCTGGACGACCAATGGGCATTATGGGGGATGACAGCCATAGAATTGATCAGTCCGGTGGTTTGAATCCTGATAGTGCGGGAGTGGAGCCTGCTCCGATATTAATCCGACGCTGTCAAGACAATGTTATTAGACTGCACATTTTGATGTTCGGTGGCGGTCCTGCTATTAGGGCAAAAACTTACCGTGTATTCCATAAGCACAATACGCAGGTGGTGTTAGATGAAATCGTAAACTGGGCGACAGAAGGTGTTACTCAGCTCGGATGTTCACCATGCACGTTGGCTGTGGGTGTTGGGAGAAGCCATTTTGAAGCTACATCTATGATGCTTCAGGCTCAAGTGGATGGTAGATATGATTTTCAAAGCGAGATGGAGCAGGAAATAACGAGACGTGTGAATGAAGCAAATATAGGACCTCTTGGCCTTCATGGTAAGACGAGTGTGATTGCGACCTTTATGAAGGTTGGTCCACAGCGTGCAAGTGGCGTTAGGATAGTCTGCGTTCGTCCGACCTGTTGCTTTGAACCGAGGATAGCGAGTGTTGAACTTGAGTAATAAGGGGATATATCTCCTCTTCTATGTCTTCAACTCCCATGGTGTCAATCATGGGAGTACATATCGCCGATATGCTTATCGGTATAACGCCAAAAAAGAAAGAGGAACTTCCATGGAAGTGTTTGCAAGAAATGAGAACCACAAAGGTGCGATGATGAATGTGTAGATGATAGAATAGACTGTAGAATCGATATAGAATAAAGATTTTGTACCGGTCTTCTTTTTCCCTTCGGGAGGTAAGGAGGCCGGTTCTGTTTTTATGTATGCCTTGATGATCCGTATATATAATGTGGGATTCGGCCTTCTGCGGTGCAGGGATAAATATTCCCCCTGTGATCGTGGAAATGAAAAATCTTATGAAAGATTTGAAGGGACTGTTGGGCGAGTTTCGGGGTTGGCCTACCGTTGAGTTGTTTAGTGTACGTCTGGCCGGATTGTCGGCGGAAGATAGGGAAAGGCATTTGCTGGGGTTTTGTAAGCTGGCTTTCGGGCATTATGAAGAGTTGCGATGGGATATCGGAGATTGGTGGATGGTTATTTGGATAGGGAGCGAGGGAGAACTTGATGGTGTGGTATTTGACAAGGCATACGCCGTGAAGAATGCCCGTTATGAGTTGCATCGACCGGACTTGTTTTTGCGGATGGCGAAGCTGGTGGAGTTTACGGATCGGGATGGCGTTTGCCTTATTCTCATTTGGCGGCTTGTTTATGTATGGCGTTTTTCGTCCGGAGTTTATCGGATCCTAATTCGGAGGTCTTGCCGAAATCCTTGGCTAGCCGTTTGAGCGCATTGAATATATTACCAAGTGATATTCTGGAACTGGCGGGGAAGAGGGAAATAACGGATGAGATGTGATTCTTTATTGATAAACGTTAAATGTACGTGGATTGAAGTCGATGAAATTTGGTGTGTTTTTCGTTGATTTGGGAATGTGTGTGTTGGCTGCTACGCCGTTAACTGTTTTGCATCATCTAAGTTAGGCTTTGTGGCTATTATACCTTTGTCATGTGTTCGAAGCATGGTTACATTCATTTATTCATTAAAAACGTATAGTTATGGCATTGAAATTTAAATTGGTAATGAGAAAGAATCTAGGTGAGGATCACGAATCTATTCCTGAAAAGGTATACGCTCAAATGGTGTATGGAGATCTGGTTACTTTCGATGAATTTGCGGAGGAGGTGGCGGATAGCTCTGGTGTAGGTAGCGCTAGCGTGAAGGCGGTTCTGGATCGTATGAATGTGGTGTTGGTCCGTCATTTACAGCATGGCAGGCGTGTCAGTGTAGGTGAGCTGGGGCTTTTCCGCTTTTGTTTCGGATCGTCGGGGGTGCCGGATGAGAAGACGTTTTCGACGAACTTGATTCGGGAGCCGAAAGTACGGTTCTACCGGCAAGGCGCTACGGGTAGCCAAGAGCCGGACAAGTTTTGAGAAAACTGCGCTTCCGAATGAAGAAGATGCGGGTGGAAACGGGAGTGATAGTGAAAGTCCGGATGAAATCTAAGAGCTATGAGGCGTTTGACGGTTCAATTAATTGTTGCGATCCTGCTCTCAATGAGCGGGATCACACTTCTCTTCAGTGGATTCTGGATTGATCCGCAAGGATTGATCGATAACAGTGTACTGGTGGCTTTCGGTGAGATCAGTACGTTTGCCGGAGCCCTTTTTGGGGTGGACTACTCTTATAAATTGAAAATTAATAATTGAAAATTATGGAAAGACATGATAAAAGGTTAACAGAGCATTTTTGTTTGGATGAGTTTACTTATAGTGGTATTGCCGTGGACAATGCGATAAATAATCAGCCTCCTCCTTGTGCATGTCTAGCGCTTCAAAATTTGGCAGTTGGTTTATTGGAACCATTACGTCTATTGTATGGGGCACCGATTGCTATATTGAGTGGATATCGGAATGAGAAGGTAAATCGTCTTGCTGGCGGGGTCGTTACCAGCCAACACTTGAAAGGAGAAGCAGCAGATTGCTATGTTGCCGATGGGCCGGAAAAACTGTTGGATGTGTTGCAATGTTCCGGTTTAGTATTTGACCAAGCTATATTATATAGACGAAAACGTTTTTTGCATCTTTCCTTAAAGATAAATGGAAATAACAGGATGCAAGTGTTAGTTTATAACAAATCTTGATACTTCGGTGCGGAAAGAGACTTGCCCATGATCAAGTGCGGAAGGGAAGATCTGTGATTTGGTGGACTGAAAAGGATATGATATATTTGCCTCCTATGATTAAGCTTGAATATCTAAAAAAGATACGTGTTCGTTGGATTATATTGGCGATCCTTCTCATCTCTGTATGGATCGTGATGGGAATCCCAGATTAGGCGAATGGTTATTCCCGTTCGATTTATCCATGGGTATCGGGTATGCTATCTCGTTTCTCCTGCTTGTTCCCTTTTTCCGTAGGGGATTGTTTTATTTATGGTAGCATCGCCGGGTTATTAGGGTATCTGTCGTATGCGATTATAAGGAGGCGGAGGATCGGGAGGACAATAAGTCATGTCGTGGAATATCTGGCATGGGTGTATGTCTGGTTCTATATCGCTTGGGGATTGAATTATTTCCGGGAAGATTTTTTCACTCGTACGCAAACCACTTATGTGCCTTTTTCCTCGGAACATTTCCAATCCTTCTTGGATGCCTACACGGATTCCCTGAACGCCTCATGGGTTCCGATAGAGACGATCGATCGGGAGGTCGTGAAAGAGGCGGTGCAGGAAGGGTATCGGGAATTGCCTACTCGTTTCGGGCTTACCACTCCCGGAACCTATCTTCATCCTAAAACGATGCTGTTCTCCCGGTTGATGAGTGGAGTAGGGGTGATGGGATATATGGGGCCGTTTTTCACGGAGTTCAATTTGAACGGCCAGCTCTTGCCCGTGCAATATCCCGCCACTTACGCCCATGAGATGGCTCATGCGCTTAGTATATCCAACGAGGCCGAGGCTAATCTATACAGTTATTTAATATGCACGAGTTCTTCCGTGCCGGAAATCCGGTTCTCAGGTTACTTCTCTTTGCTGCCTTATGTGTTGAGCAACGCATATGTGGCTTTGGATAAGGACTCTTTTGAGGCATGGAAGAAAAGATTACGCCCCGAGATCAAGGACTTGTATAACGAGAAAGTAGCCTATTGGCAATCCCTATACAGCCCGCTGATCGGCGAGGCGCAAGACGTGGTCTATAATCTTTTCCTGAAAGGCAATAAGATACCTGCCGGAACCGCTAATTATTCGGAGGTGATCGCTTTATTGATCGCTTTGGAAGGAGAATGATTTATTCATCATTTAACTTCCTCCAAATAAAGCACTCGGCTCGAGTAATCATTCTGCTTGTGATAATCGACAATGTGATTATAAGGGATTTCCAGTCCGTTCGCCATGAGATATTCCCCGGTGAAAGCTTTACCCTCGAAGGCAGAGGCTCGTTGTCGATCCGGTTCAGTTCGCAGACTCTGTATTTCTTGTCTGGGGATAATCCGTTCATTTTTACACGGGGTAAATGTTGGTTGACAAAATGCTCGGTCTTCCACCAATAAAATACGGCTTTGTCTTTCTCCGGTGAGGTGTACATCAAGGAAGCTACTCCCAAACGATCGTACGGAGAAACCAGACGGTAGATATCGCCGAATTGCACGACGGGACGGATCGTCTTATAATCGGCGATCGCCTTACGGCAAAGTGTTTTCTCTTCTTCTGTCATATTCTTGGGTTGGATCTCCATGCCCAAACGGCCGCTCATCGCTACGTCGATCCGATATTTCAGGGGAATGACCCGGAATGTTTGATGGTTAGGGGCGGCGCTGATATGTGAGGCCATGGCGATAGCGGGAAAAAATAAGAAGTGCCCCATTGCATATAGATACGCTGTAAGGCATCGGTATTGTCGCTTACCCAAAACTCATCGAAGTAAGGCATGACCCCGTAATTTGCCCGGCCTCCACCGCTGGCGCAAGCTGTAGGATTAAATCCGGGTATTTGGCTCGGATACGCTCACAGACTTTCTTGAATCCTTCGTGATATTCGATATACATATGGCTTTGCTGATCCGAAGGCAGGTATTGGGAGCCATGGTTCAGGATGCTCATATTGGCGTCCCATTTGATATAATCGATCTCCGGGTATGTTGTCATCAAGTTGTCGACGATACCGAATATGAAGTCTTGCACCTCGGGATTGGAGAGATCAAGAACGACCTGTGTACCGCCACGCCCCAGGACGATTTCCCTGTTTGGAGCTTTCAATACCCATTCCGGATGCTTCTCGTACAATTCACTTGTCGTGTTGGCCATTTCCGGTTCGATCCAGATACCGAATTTAATACCATGCTTGTTGGCGTCGGCGATCAGGCCCTCGATGCCTCTTGGTAGTTTTCGGGCATCAACCATCCAATCCCCTAAGGACGAGTTATCTTTATTACGAGGATATTTATCGCCAAACCAGCCGTCGTCCATGACGAACAACTCGCCGCCCATAGACTGGATATCACTCATCATTTGGTCCATACCTTCTTGATTGATATCGAAATATACACCTTCCCAACTGTTTAGTAAGATTTTCCGGGCGGTCGCTCCATTCGCTATCTTATGTTTGCGTGCCCATGCGTGGAAATTTCGGCTGCTTCCGCTTAAGCCGTCCTTACTGTAAGTCAGCGCCAATTCCGGTGTACGGAAACTTTCTTTGGCTTTGAGGGTGTAAGCCGAGTTCTCCTCGTTTATTCCCGCAAAGAAATGGTGATAGTCGCTATCATCCGTATCGAAGAATAATTTGTAGTTACCGCTATAGCATAGGGCGGCGCCAATAACGGAACCGGTGTTTTCCTTTGGTTTTCCGTCTAGGGAGATCATCACTTCGGCGTGGGCGGTATGGGAGTTGCGGATACCATCCTTGTTTTTTATCATCTTGATGCCCGGTCGTAACGGTTCTTGTGCCAATTGAGCCTCGTTTGCCCATGAGCCGTATAAGTGGGAAACCCATACGTCTCCTTTCCGGATCGGCAGATAAGCGGAAGCGAAACGATTGAGGGTGATCGCTTTTTTCTCCTCATGCGTGATCTCTGTCCAAGTCTCGATGATATCGCGTCCGGATAGGTTCTGTAACAGAGATTCATATAAAAAGGATACACTTTATCTTTTAATCGGATCGTTGTGATATCTGCCGTTTGCTCTTTTCGTGTATCTACTTTTATGACTTCCAGTTGAAGGGTCATATTCCCGTCGCCATGGGTAACGGACAATGCGCTTTCGGAGGGGCAATTCAAGCCGTAGACCGGATAAGCGGAAAATGTTTTCTGCTCGGTCTCGAGCAAGGTAGCCGCGTCGGAAGTGGATAACTTGTCTCCATAGTAGATGAATCTTACCTCTCCGCCGACAGGTGCGTCTAGCATAATGAGGTATTCCTCGTGGAAATCAATACGTCTTGTGCCCATAAACTAGTGGTCAATAGGGAGGCGCAACATAAATAACCGAATTTACTCTTAATGTTCATTTTATTAGTAGGTGTTAGATTTAAATTCAGGGGCAAAAGTAGGAGAGAGCCGGTAGGTTTCCTAATAGGATTTTATCAGATACTGTTACTTTTCTGCTTTAACTAAAATTTGTTTCACGCAGAAGAAACCCGTGCTTTCATTAATGAAAATTCCATATTGTCTAATTCGAAAGAAATCACTAACTTTGCGGCAATTTTTTTAGAAGCAAGATAAATACATCGCGATATGAGTAAGAAATTTACCGAATATTCTAAGTTTGACTTGTCGAACGTAAATAAAGAGGTGCTGAAGAAATGGAAGGATGGAGACATCTTCCATAAGAGTCTTGAAACAAGAGAGGGACATCCTACATTCGTATTCTACGAGGGCCCTCCATCCGCAAACGGTATGCCGGGTATTCACCATGTTATCGCCCGTTCGATTAAGGATATTTTTTGCCGCTATAAAACCATGAAGGGATTCTTGGTGAATCGTAAGGCGGGTTGGGATACACACGGGTCTGCCTGTCGAGTTAGGCGTGGAGAAGGCTTTGGGCATCACGAAGGAAGATATCGGTAAGAAGATTTCTGTCGCTGAGTATAACGCCGCTTGCCGTAAGGACGTGATGAAGTTCACGAAAGAGTGGAGGATCTGACGCAGAAGATGGGTTATTGGGTGGATATGGAGAATCCGTATATCACGTATGATAACCGCTATATCGAGACCTTGTGGTATCTATTGAAAGAGCTTTATAAGAAAGGTCTTTTATATAAAGGCTATACGATCCAACCGTATTCGCCCGCCGCAGGTACGGGCTTGAGCACGCACGAGTTGAACCAACCGGGTTGTTACCGTGACGTGAAGGATACGACTTGTACGGCACAGTTCCATATATTGGACCCGAAACCGGAGATGGCACAATTCGGCGATCCTTATTTCTTGGCATGGACAACGACTCCTTGGACGTTGCCTTCCAATACGGCGCTTTGCGTAGGCCCGAATATTACTTATCTGGCTGTACAGACTTATAATCCTTACACGGGTATCCCGATGACTGCTGTTATAGCGAAAGATTTATTGTCTGCTTATTTCAATCCGAAAGCTGCGGAGCTTTCTTTGTCTGATTACAAACCGGGTGACAAGCTGGTTCCTTTCAGCGTAGTAGGTGAGTGGAAGGGTTCCGAGTTGGCCGGTATGAAATATGAGCAATTGATCCCATGGGTAAATCCGGGTGAAGGTGCATTCCGTGTGATCACGGGTGATTTCGTTACGACAGAGGATGGTACGGGTATCGTACATATCGCACCGACGTTTGGTGCGGACGATAACCGTGTGGCGAAAACATTCGGGGTTCCTCCTTTGATGATGCAGGATAAGGATGGAAATATGCGCCCTATGGTGGATATGACCGGTAAGTTCTATAAGCTGGAAGACTTGGCTCCGGAGTTTGTACAAAATTGTATGAACGCCTCTGATTATGATCCATGGCAAGGAAAATTCGTGAAGAACGCTTACGATGATACGAAGACGGATAAAGATGAGACGTTAGATATAGAGATCTGCATGATGCTGAAGGCCCAGAACCGGGTGTTCAAGATCGAGAAGCATGTCCACAATTACCCGCATTGCTGGCGTACCGATAAACCGGTATTGTATTATCCGTTGGATAGCTGGTTCATCCGTACGACCGCTTGCCGTGAGCGTATGATCGAGTTGAACAATACGATCAACTGGAAACCGCAGAGCACGGGTACGGGACGTTTCGGCAAATGGCTGGAGAACTTGCAAGACTGGAACTTGAGCCGCAGCCGTTATTGGGGTACTCCGTTACCGATCTGGCGTACGGAAGATGGTAGCGAGGAGAAGTGTATCGGTTCCGTGGTAGAGTTGTTTGGCGAGATCGAGAAATCGGTGAAGGCCGGCTTTATGGAGTCTAACCCTTACAAGGACTTCGCTCCGGGAGATTATACGAAGGAGAATTACGAGAAGATCGATTTGCACCGTCCGTATGTGGATGATATTATCTTGGTTTCCGCTTCTGGTAAGCCGATGAAGCGTGAGACAGACTTGATCGACGTATGGTTCGATTCCGGCGCTATGCCTTATGCCCAGATCCACTATCCGTTCGAGAACTTGAAGGAGTTCGATAATCGTCAGATCTATCCGGCTGACTTTATCGCTGAGGGTGTTGACCAGACACGCGGTTGGTTCTTTACCCTGCACGCTCTGGGTACCATGATTTTTGATAGCGTGGCTTACAAGGCTGTCGTGTCTAACGGTCTGGTATTGGATAAGAACGGAAACAAGATGTCTAAACGCTTGGGCAACGCTGTTGATCCATTCTCTACGATCGAGAAGTATGGTTCGGACCCGTTGCGTTGGTACATGATCACGAACGCTTCTCCATGGGATAATATTAAGTTTGATATCGATGGTATCGAGGAAGTTCGCCGTAAGTTCTTTGGTACATTATATAATACGTATTCATTCTTCGCTTTGTACGCGAACGTGGATGGCTTCGACTACTCCGATCCGGATGTGGAATGGAGCAAGCGTCCGGAGATTGACCGTTGGATCCTTTCTCTGTTGAACAGCTTGGTGAAGGATGTGGATGGCTACTTGGAGGCTTACGAGCCGACTCGTGCCGGACGTGCTATCTCTGATTTCGTAAATGATAACTTGAGTAACTGGTATGTGCGTTTGAACCGCCGCCGTTTCTGGGGTGGTGGTATGACGGAGGATAAGTTGTCCGCTTACCAGACTTTATATACTTGCTTGGAGACAGTGGCTAAGTTGATGGCTCCGATCGCTCCGTTCTATGCCGATCAGTTATTCTTGGACTTGGTCGCTGTTACGGGACGTGAGAACGTTGAGTCCGTACACTTGTCCGATTTCCCGGTTTACGACGAGTCTAAGATCGACAAGAATTTGGAAGAGCGTATGCAAATGGCTCAAGATGTTTCTTCTATGGTATTGGCTCTTCGCCGCAAGGTGAATATCAAGGTTCGCCAGCCGTTGCATACGGTAATGATTCCGGTTGTAGACGCTCATCAACAAGAGAGTATCGAGGCTGTGAAGAACCTGATCTTGAACGAGGTGAACGTGAAGGAGCTGAAGTTCGTGGATAATACGGCAGGTATCTTGGTGAAGAAGATCAAACCGGACTTTAAGAAGTTGGGCCCGCGTTACGGAAAGATCATGAAGGCGTTGGCCGCCACGATTCAATCGATGAGCCAAGAAGATATCAACGCTTTCGAGAAAGCCGGAACGTTTACTTGATGGTAGATGGACAGGAGGCCG
>ENA-OQEB01000708-OQEB01000708.1-human-gut-metagenome-genome-assembly--contig:-NODE-708-length-13414-cov-3.828629_pt1 | contig 13414 bp, 22 predicted proteins | sample MGYA00242787_ERZ504619 | MGnify/ENA primary metagenome ERZ504619 (study PRJEB26092, sample SAMD00036317) | human gut metagenome | host: Homo sapiens | study: EMG produced TPA metagenomics assembly of... | reverse complement strand
TGCCGATATGTTTTTCGGACATAGGCTACAACTCCTTTTTGATAGTCTTTTCCACTTAAGCTCCCCCTCTCGGGGGAGCTGCCGCCGTCAGGCGGCTGAGAGGGTCGTTAAATCTCCGCACCGGCCACGATCTCGGTGATCTCCTGCGTGATGGCAGCCTGCCGGGCACGGTTGTAATACAGGTTGAGATGGTCGATCATCTCACCGGCGTTCTTGGTGGCGGCGTCCATGGCGGTGCGGCGGGCGGCCAGCTCACTGGCCACGCTCTCACACACAGCGCCATAGACGATACCGGCCACATACTCCGGGATGATCGCACGGAACACTTCCTCGCTGCTGGGCTTGTACAAAATCTGGCTGCGGCGGGCCTGGGCCTTCTGCTGCTCGGTGGGCTCGATGCTCAGGGGCAGCACCTCCATGGTGGAAGCCGTCTGGGTCATCATGGAGTCGAACCGGGTGTAGCAGATCTTCACCGCGTCGTACTCGCCTTTGCAGTAGCCCTCGGTGATCCGGCGGGCCAGCTGGAAGCATTCGCCCACCGTGATGTCCGCCGCCAGCAGCACCTCCTGGGTGAACAGGGGCACCTCGTGGTGGACGAAGTATTCCGCCGAGCGCTTGCCGATGGGCAGCACCACCACGTCCCCTGCTTCCTGCTGTGCCTGCCTGAGCACGTTGGAGTTGTACCCGCCGGCTAGGCGCGGTCGCCTGCAATGACGATGAGCAGGGTCTTTTTGATCTCTGCACGGCGCAGGTACGGGTTGCGGGCGCGGGGGTCTGCCGCTGCGATCTCGGTCAGGGTCTTATGCAGCGTTTCAAAGTAGGGTCGGCTGTGCTCGACCGCTCCTTGGCACGGCGCATTTTGGAGGAAGCCACCAGCTCCATGGCCTTGGTGATCTGCATGGTGCTCTCTACGCTTTTGATGCGCAGCTTGATGTCCTTCATGGAACCAGCCATGCGTTACGCCTCCTTCCTTTAATGCGCCTTGACAAAGCTGTCGTTATAGGCCGTGAGCACGCTCTTGAGCTGCTCTTCGGTGTCCTTGTCCAGATTGCCGGTGGTGCGGATGGTCTCCATGACGGCGGCACCGGCGGCATCGTTGTCCAGATACTCGTACAGGCTCTTCTCGTACTCCGACACATCCGGCACCTTGACCTTCACGAGGTAGTCGTGGATGGTCGCATACAGGATGGCCACCTGCTTTTCCACCGGCACAGGGGCCGAGCGGTTCTGCTTGAGCACCTCCACAATGCGTTCGCCCTGGGCCAGACGAGCCTTGGTGTCGGCGTCCAGATCGGAACCGAACTGGGCAAAGGACTGCAGCTCACGGTACTGGGAGTAGATCAGCTTCAGGGTACCAGCCACCTTCTTCATAGCCTTGATCTGGGCGTTGCCGCCGACACGGGACACCGAGATGCCGGGGTTGACAGCCGGCATGATGCCGGAATGGAACAGTTCCGTTTCCAGGAAGATCTGGCCGTCGGTGATGGAGATGACGTTGGTGGGGATGTAGCCGAAACGTCACCCGCCTGGGTCTCGATGATGGGCAGAGCCGTCAGGCTGCCGCCGCCCAGCTCATTGGAGAGCTTGGCCGCGCGCTCCAGCAGACGGGAGTGCAGGTAGAAAACATCGCCGGGGTAAGCCTCACGTCCCGGGGGACGGCGGATCAGCAGCGAGAGGGCACGGTAGGCCACCGCGTGCTTGGAAAGGTCATCATAGATGATGAGGACATGCTTGCCCTGGTGCATGAAATATTCGCCCATGGCACAGCCGGAGTAGGGGGCGATATACTGCAGAGGGGACAGCTCGGAGGCCGTAGCGGACACCACGATGGTATAGCTCATGGCACCGGCCTCGGTCAGGCTCTGCACCAGGTTTGCCACGGTGGAGCGCTTCTGGCCGATGGCGACATAGATGCAGATGACATCCTTGCCCTTCTGGTTGATGATGGTATCCGATGCAATGGTGGTCTTGCCGGTCTGGCGGTCGCCGATGATCAGCTCACGCTGCCGCGGCCGATGGGGATCATGGAGTCGATGGCCTTGATGCCGGTCTGCAGGGGTTCCTTGACCGGCTGGCGGTCGATGATGCCGGGGGCCGGGCTCTCGATGGCCCGGAACTCGGTGGTCTCAATGGGGCCTGCGCCGTCAATGGGCTGGCCCAGTGCATTGACCACGCGGCCGATCATCGCCTCGCCCACGGGCACGGAAACGACCTTGCCGGTGCGCTTGACGGTGCTGCCTTCCTTGATGCCGACATCGGAGCCCAGCAGAACGATGGAGACCGTGTTTTCCTCCAGGTTCTGGGCCATACCGTATTCGCCGTTGTCAAACTGAAGCAGCTCACCTGCCATGCACTTTTCCAGGCCGCTGGCCCGGGCGATGCCGTCGCCTACCATGATGACCGTGCCGACTTCGCTCTGCTCAATGACATTCTCGTAGTGCTTGATCTGGGCACGGATGATCTTGGAGATCTCTTCAGGTTTCAGTTGCATTGTCTTGTATTCACCACTCAATTCTTAAAATCTTTCGGGTGGAAATTCGATGGATCACAGTGTCACGGACGCGATATCCCTGCGCAGCGCTGCCAGACGGTTCTGAACCGTTCCGTCCAGCTCGGTGCCCTCGATATCCAGCCGGATGCCGCCCAGCACAGCCGGATCGACCTTTGTTTTCAGGTCGATGGTCTTGCCGGTGAGCTTTTCCAGCTTTTCGTGCAGGCTCTTCACCTGCTGCTCCGTCATTGCCACTGCAGTGGTTGCCGCTGCTTCCAGAATACCGTGTGCCTGATTGTAGCGCACCCGGTAGGCCCGGGCGCAGCCGGGCAGCTCCCGCAGGGTGCCCTTCTCGCACAGGATCTTCAAAAAGTTCAGCACATAGAGGTGGACCCGATCCCGCAGCGCTTCGTCCAGCAGGCCGCAGCGCTCCTTTTTGGGGATGCTGGGGGTGCTGAGCAGATGCAGGTACTCCGGGCTTGCCTTAAAAAGCGCCACGGCCTCGTCCAGCTCGCCCAGAATGCGGGTCTCCAGCCCTTCCTCCGCTGCCAGGTCATACAGGCTTCCGCCGTACATCCTTGCTGTCTCGGTCATGATGCTTCACCCACGTTTTTGATAAATTCGTCGATCAGATCCTTGTGGTCGGCTTCCTTGATCTCACGCTCGACCACCTTGGAGGCGATCTCCATGGCCATGCCGCCGATCTCGTCCTTTGCCTCGTTCACGGCCTTCTTGCGCTCCTGCGCAATGTCAGCCTCCGCCTTCTGCTTCAGGGCAGCGGCCTGTGCACGGGCCTCGCCCACGATCTCTTCACTGCGGGCGGTGGCCGTTTTCTGGGCACGGGCAACGATCTGGTTGGCCTCGGCGCGGGCATTCTGCAGGTTCTGCTCGTACTCCGCTTTCATGGCCTCAGCTCCGTGCGCAGCTTTGCAGCATCGGCGATCTGGCTGTCGGCTTTTGCCTTGCGCTCGGCGATCACCTTTTTGACCGGATTCAGCAGGAACTTTTTGAAGATGAGCAGCTGGATCATCAGGTTGCAGATCTGGGCCAGAAAGGTCCAGCCGTCCAGCGTGATCAACGCCTGGTACAGTTCCATAAGCGTCTCCTTTCGTTCTTTTGTAAAAGGTTCCGCTTATGCCAGGAACTTCATAAACATGCCGGGTGCCAGGAAGATCAGCAGCAGGCCGGTAACAAAGCCGTAAATACCGGTGGTCTCGGAAAGTGCAACGCCCAGGATCAGGGTGCTGGTCACGTCGCTCTTGCACTCAGGCTGGCGGCCCACGGCCTCACAGGCAGCGGCGGCAGCGTTGCCTTCGCCGATACCGGGGCCGATACCTGCGATCAGTGCGCAGCCTGCGCCGATGCCGCAGCCTGCCAGGGCGATACCACGAGCAAGGTACTGAAAGTCAGTCATAAGTTTTGTCCTCCAAAAAAGTTTTTGTTTTGGGAGATGCCGTTGTGAGGGCTTAGTCCTCACCGGCAGCACGTTTGATGAAAATTGCGGTCAGGGTACAGAAGATGAACGCCTGAATGCAGCCGCCGAACCAGTCGAAATACAGGCCCGTAAAGGCCGGGATGCCGATCTGGAACAGCTGGATCTGGCTCAGGAAGCCGGGCAGCCAGCCGAAGATGACATGGCTCAGGCTTGCCAGCGCCCAGTACAGCAGTGTGGAAATGACAGTACCGGACAGGATGTTGCCAAAGTGACGGAACGCCATGCTGACGGGGGTCGATATCTCCGACAGCACATTGATGGGTGCCATGATGAAGATCGGGTCCAGCAGGCCCTTCAGATAGGAAAGGATGCCGTTGGTCTTGATCTTGTAGTACATGATCAGCACAAACACCACAATGGCCCACGCAGCTCGGTGTTCAGGTCGGCCGTGGGGCTCCACAGGCCAATGACACTGATGAGGTTGCAGCCGATGCTCAGAGCGAAGATCGAGCCGATCAGGGGGATATACTTGTCAAAGTGATACCCCATGTTGTCGTGCACGAACTGATCCAGCCGCTCCACGATGAACTCGGCCGCGGCCTGCCGCTTTGAGACATTTTCCAGCTTGAGGTTGCTGCCCAGCCAGATGGCCAGGCCCGAAAGCAGCGCCATGACGATCCAGGTAGTGACTAGGGTCTGGGTGATCTTGAGATCGCCCAGCAGGGGGATATCGGTATGGATGGTATACAGGATCTTTGCGCCGTTCAGTTCCATTTGTTACGTTTCACCCCCTTCGTCACGGGGTTCAGCCTCCGGCTCCGGGGCGGGCTCGGGGTCGTCCTCCACAGAGACATCCACCGAGGGCCCGGCCGGTGCAAGGGGCTTGTACTTGCCGGTTATTTGCAGGTAGTAGATCGTAACACGGGGGAACAGCAAGGGCAGAACGCTGGCAAAGGGCTGGAAGCAGGGTGCCCCAATGGACACGATGATCCACACCGCCTGCAAAAGCATTCTGACGTTGTAGGAAGCTTGTAATGTGGCTTTGCGCCGCTTCTCATCCTGCTCGTCGATGACCTTCTGACACACGATGCAGATGCCCGCAAAGTTGCCGATGGCCACGGACGCGCCGATGAGACTGCCCAGAACGACAGTGTAATCAAATTTCACCCAGCCAACCAGGTGCAGCGCCGCAAAGGCCACCCACAGGGCAGCGGTACAGATGGCCGTGCCGCAGGCGATGCGCGTCAGCTCCTTTTTGGATTCCGGCTGTAGTTTCATAAAGGGGAACCTCCTGTGATGTTTACTGATGTGAGTTGAACCCCACCCGCTTCGGTTTTTCCTTTTTGGCGCGGTCCAGGTGCTCCTTGCAAAATACCAGAAGTTCTGCGCCCCGGAGGCAAGGCCCAGCAGGATGGCCGGCAGGAACACCCATTCCGGCCAGCTCCAGCTGTTCACCGCCCACCAGGCACCGCCCAGGCACATGACCAGCGGCAGCAGCATATTCAGGCCCAGCTGGGTCAGCCAGACAAGATCTTCCAGCGCCTTGTACCAGCTTCATGCGGTGTCGCCCTCCCTCTGTGCGCAGGCCCGAAGCAGCAGCCCGCCGCACCCTTTCGCAATGGTTTCGCTCCGGTTAAGAAGCTTATATGGATAGTATAATTCAATCCACTGAACTTTTCAATCAATTTTCCACCGATTTTTGGTAAAACTTCATAGTTCGTTCACACTAACGCCATAATTGTACGTCCACGGTGGAGTATGTCCGTCTCCGGCAGCATCAATACCAAAAATATGATAGGTTTCTTGTGCAAAACACAAAAAACCGCCCAGCTCATTTAAGAGCCGGGCGGCGGTTATCCTGGAAGTGCGGGGGTCAGCTGTCCTTGCGCTTGATCCACACCTGCGTGCCGTAGAAGGGATTGGCAGTGCCAAGCACAGGCCCTGGTCGGTGGTGGCGAATACCCGCAGACCATGGTTGTAGGGGTCTCCAAAACCGTCCACGGTGATGGTCTGGAAGTTCACGCCGTCCTCCGAAACATACAGGTCAAAGCCCTGCTTTGCCTTGCGCATGTAGTTGAGCAGCCGGATGGCACTGGCGATGTTGCTGACCGTGATGTTCTCGAACACGAATTTGTAGGAAAACTTGATGGTCTTGGCCAGGGTGTCGGGGTTCCCGTTGCCGTCGGGGGCCGTCATCTGCAGTGCCTTCATCAGGGCCTTGAGGTAGTCCCACTGGGTCTTCCACTGCGCGGGGGTGCGCGTCAGCAGGTTGCCGTTGACGAACTGACCAATGCACTCCAGCATGCTGCTGGTGTCAAAGGTGCCCACATACAGCTTGCCATCGTACACCTGCATCCGCCAGATGTACTGGTTCTCGCTGCGTCCAAAGCCGGACCCCAGCCCGGACAGGCTGCCGTTGGGGAACATCTTGGTGGCATTGCCCACCACAAGCTCCATGTTCTCGTCCCTGTCCATGCGGTACAGGTTCACCGACTGTTCCAGATTGGCGTTGATGAATCGGCAGTCCAGTCCGCCGCCAAACTGACCGTCGGCGTTCTTGCCGGTCTTGGCGAAAAGGATGCGCTCCAGCGCGATCTCTTCATCGTTGTACTCACCAATATAGAGGCGGTCGTTGTACACGATCAGGTTCGCCGCACCGGAGCGGGTGCGTTCCGGGTCGATGCCGAAGGTGTAGCGGGCACCATCCTTTTCCTGATCGCCTGCCACGGGGGTCCATGTGAAGGTGCCGTCAGGGCTCTGATCGCCCCGCACCAGTGCAAAGGACTGCATGGTGTTGTCGTCCGGCATATTGTCCTCGGTGCCGGTGCAGATGGACACATACAGGCGGCCGTTGAACTCAGCCATATCCCAGATGCTGCCGCCGTAGATGCTGTCGGCGTAGTGATAGGCGGGGTAGTTGAACAGACTGTCGGAATCCGCGATCTGGGTAAAGCCCTTTTCCGGGTCGGAGGAGATCAGCAGGGCAGCGCTGCTCTTGCCGGTGGCGGCATCCATGGTCACGTTGCTGATGACCAGCTGATCCTTGTAGACACACATCCCGCGGATGCCCACGGAGATGCCCTGCTGGTAGGCTGCGGCATAATCCTGCACACTGTTCAGGCCGATATACACCGGCTTGCACACATCGGTGGCGGGGTCTACCTGCCAGATGCTGGGCAGAAAGCCGATGCCGCCGCCGCCCACACTGCCGCAGAAGTACAGCTTGCCGTTATACTCCACTGCGTTGCGGAACAGGGGTGTGTAACCGTTGTAGGAGCCGGACATCAACAGCCTGGTCTCGCCGGTCCTGGTGTTGATCTTCACCAGCACGCCCTTGGGCCGGCCGCCATCCTCCTCGGTCAGAAAGAAAGTGCCGTTGTAAAGGGCATCAAAGGTGGCGGCAAGCACCTTGTCGTCGTATTCGTCGCCCAGACTGCTCTTCATCAGGGAGAGCGTGTTGCCGATGGCGGCGTAGCAGGTGCCCACATACAGCCAGTCCCCGTAGCCGACCGCCGACCATGCGTAGTTCTGACCCCGGTCACCGGCGTTGTAGGCGGCATCCTCCGGGTCAGTCACCACCGCCACCGCACCGTCTCCCAGATAATCCACGATGCCGTCTGCGGTTTTGACATCCTTTTCCGGGTGGGTGACCTTCTCAAACGTCTGGTCGTCCTTGCTGTAAAAGAAAGTGTTGCATTCGTCGAGAGGTTCCGGAGTGGTCAGTTCCTGCCAGCCATCGACCTGCCCGACCGCCTCCGTGCCTTCTGCCGACACCGGAAGCTGCACCGGCAGAGCGAACAGCATCGCTGCTGCCAGCACGCCGCTGATGACACGTTTCCAGTTCATATCGTTCTCCTCATCCATTCTGCCATTTCTTCAAAAACAGGAAAGAGCTGTCAATGTTCTTCATTGTAGCACAGTCCTGTCGGAAGTGCAAAGGTGCCTTGCTGCTTTTTGCGGATGATCCTTGTAAAATCTGTGTAGAAGTCCGCAAAAGCGCCCGGCTCCTGCGAACCGGGCGGCAAAAGGCAGACTTTTGAGAATGATTTACCAGAGGTTTGCGGTCTCGTTATACAGGCCCTCGTAGCTCTTGGCGGAGAGATCCCAGCTGAAATCGCATTCCATATCGTGCTTGACGAGGTTGTGCCAGTCCTCTTTGTTGTAGTAGCGATCCTGTGCACGGCAGCAGGCATCGTACAGCTCATGGGCGCTGTAACCGGCAAAGGTAAAGCCATTGCCCTCGCCCAGCGTGCAGTCATGGATGGAATCCCGCAGGCCGCCGGTCTCGCGGACGATGGGAGGCGTGCCGTAGCGGCAGGCCACCATCTGTGCCAGGCCGCAGGGCTCGCTCTTGGAAGGCATGATGAACACGTCTGCACCGGCGTAGATCTCCTGAGACAGGGCGGGCTCAAACCCGATGTAGGTGCCCACGCGGCCCGGGTGACGGGCGCACAGGTCAGAGAAGAAGGTCTCGTACTGGTTCTCGCCGCTGCCCAGAATGACCAGCTCGATGCCGCGGTCCACCAGACCGTCGGCAACGCTCTGCACCAGGTCAAAGCCCTTCATACCGACCATGCGGCTGACCATGGCAAAGACGGGGCTGCCATCCTTGTGCAGGCCAAATTTGTCCTGCAGGGCCTCCTTGCACTTCGCCTTGCCCTCTTCAAAGTTGGTGACATCGTAGTTGAAGGGGATCTTGGGTCGGTGGCGGGGTTGTTGGCCTCCATATCAATGCCGTTCAGAATACCACAGAGCTTATACTGCTTTTCCCGCAGCAGGGCATCCAGACCGTAGCTGAACCAGGGGTCCAGGATCTCCTGTGCGTAGGTGGGGCTGACGGTGGTGATCTTATCTGCCGTCTCAAAGGCACCCTTCATAAAGTTGGCGCAGCCATCGTACTCCACGATGTGCTGGTCGCGGTGGCCGATGCCGCAGGTATCCTCCAGGATATCGGTGCCGTACTTGCCCTGATATGCGATGTTGTGGATGGTGAAGATGGTCTTGATCCGGTTGAACTTATCCAGATGGCGGTAGTACAGGTTCAGGTAAACGGGAACCAGTGCTGTCTGCCAGTCGTTGCAGTTGATGATATCGGGGGTGAAGTCGATGTAGAACAGAGTCTCCAGCACAGCGCGGGAGAAGAAGGCAAAGCGCTCGCCGTCATCGTAGAAGCCGTACAGGCCGCGGCGCTTGAAGTAATACTCGTTGTCCAGGAAGTAGTAGGTCACGCCGTTGACCTCAGCCTTGAACAGGCCGCAGTACTGGCTGCGCCAGCCCACGGGCACCGAGTAGTTGGTGACATACTCCAGCTTGTCGCGCATTTTCAGGTCGCCATACAGCGGCATGATGACGCGGGCATCCACGCCGTCCTTGACCAGAGCCTTGGGCAGGGAGCCTGCCACATCGGCCAGACCGCCGGACTTGGCAAAGGGGGTCGCTTCCGAAGCGGCATACAGGATCTTCATAGTATTTCTCCTTCCAGGAAAAAAGGGCGGATTACACAAAAGGAGGCGGGCGGGGGCGCAAAGGCCCCCGCCCCTCTTTGAGAGGGGCTACCGGGGAGGGGAGCCGCCCCTGTGAAAGTTTCAATGTGTCAGGCTCAGACGGTGTGGTTCTTCTGAACATAGACCGGGAAGCTCTCGGTACCGGAGAGCTTCTTCTCGGCAGTCACACGCACGTTCTTATCGGTGACAACGCAGTCCAGTTGAGCGCCTGGTTCCACAACGGTATCCTGCATCAGGACACAGTTTCTGACCACAGCACCCTTCTTGACGCGAACGCCGCGGAACAGCACGCAGTTTTCCACGGTGCCCTCGATGACACAGCCATCGGCCAGCAGGGAATTGCTGACGGAAGAGCCGTTGACGTAGCGCACGGGGTTGTCGTCACGGATCTTGGTGTAAACGGGGCTCTCCTTGGGGAACAGAGCGTTCAGGTTCTTCTCATCGATGAGCTTGAGATTCTCATCAAAGTAGCTCTTCATGTCGCAGACATGGGCCACATAGCCGGTGTACTCCAGAGCACGGATGTTCAGGATGTTGACGTTGTGGGCCAGAATATCACGCTCAAAGTAGATCAGGCCGCGGGAGGTCGCATCCTTGACCAGCTTGATCAGGGTCTCGCGCTCCAGAACGTAGATGTTCAGGTCCAGGTTCTGGACACCGGAGCGGTAATCGTTGAACAGCAGCTCGGTCACACGGCCATCGGCATCCACAGTCAGGGTGTAGTTGTCGTTCTTGCGGCCCTCGGGGATCTCGGTCTTCTGGTAGGCGACGGTCACATCCGCGCCGCTTGCCTGATGGGCAGCCAGCAGGGCGTTGAAATCGTAGTTGATGGCGATGTTGGCATCGCTCATCACAACGTACTTCTCCTTCTGGTTCTCCAGGTAGCTCAGAATGGAACCCAGAGCCTCCACACGGCCGGAATAGATGCGCACGCCCTTTTCTGCAAAGGGAGGCACGATGTTCAGGCCGCCGTGACGGCGGGCCATATCCCATTCGCGGCCGGTGCCAGATGATCCATCAGGGAGTGGTAGTTCTTGCGCACCACGATGGAGACATTGGAGATGCCGCAGTTTGCCATGCTGGACAGCATAAAGTCCACCATGCGGTAACGGCCTGCAAAGGGGATCGAAGCCATGGTGCGCTCAGTCACAAGCTCCGGTACGGTGTTATCATAGCTGTTGGGGAAAATGATGCCCAACGCATTGTTGTTCTGGCTCAGCATACTTCCTCGCCCTCCTTGACGGAATCAAATACTTTGGCACCCTCTTTTACGGTAGCGCCTGCGCCAACGGTAAGGCCGGTACCCACATGTGCAATGGGGCCCTCGCCGCCGATCTTGGCACCGGCACCCACCACAACGTCCTCAGCCAGGATGCAGCGCTTGACCACGGCACCTGCCTTGACCACAACGCCATCCATCAGGACAGCATCCTCAACGGTAGCGCCCTCTTCCACGGTAACGCCTGCGCTCAGGACAGAGTGCTGGACGCGGCCATAGATCTGGCAGCCCTCGGTGATGAGGGAATCCTGCACCACGGCGCGGGGGCCGATCTTCTGGGCGGGCAGCACGGGGTTGCGGCTGTAGATCTTCCACTTCTTGTCGAAGATATCAATGCCGGAGTTCTCGGGGTCCAGCACTTCCATGTTGGCTTCCCACAGGCTGTCGATGGTGCCCACGTCACGCCAGTAGCCGTTGAAGTGGTAAGCATACATCTTGCGGCCATCCCGCAGCAGAGCGGGGATGATGTTCATGCCAAAGTCGTTCTTGGAGTTGGGATCAGCCTCGTCCTCTTCCAGGTACTTCTTCAGCACATCCCAGTTGAAGATGTAGATGCCCATGGAAGCCAGGTTGGACTTGGGAACCGGGGGCTTCTCCTGGAACTCGGTGATCTTATCGTTCTCGTCTGCCACCATCAGGCCAAAGCGGGAAGCTTCCTTCCAATCTACCTCCATGACAGCCACGGAGAACTCCGCGCCCTTTTCCTTGTGGAAGCGCAGGAAGTCGGCGTAGTCCTGCTTGCAGATCTGGTCACCGGACAGGATGATGACGTACTCGATCATAGCTGTCGATGAAGCTGATGTTCTGGTAGATGGCGTTTGCAGTGCCCTTGTACCAGTCGGTGCCCTTTGCCTGCTCGTAGGGGGGCAGGGTGTGCACGCCGCCGTACAGGCGGTCCAGATCCAAGGCTGGCCGTTGCCGATGTACTCGTTCAGCTTCTGGGGCTGATACTGGGTTGCGATACCCACAGTATCAATGTTGGAGTTGACGCAGTTGGACAGCGGGAAGTCCACGATGCGGTATTTGCCGCCGAACCCCACTGCAGGTTTTGCCGTTTTCTGTGTCAGCGCGTACAAGCGCGAGCCACGTCCGCCGGCAAGGATCATTGCCACAATTTCTTTTGCCATAGCTTTATTCTCCCCTTTAACATTAACATTTCCGTTGTTCGGAAATGAGCGTCAACAAATGATCGTGTAGAACGGATGGGTTACTCTTTGGCTGCCTTGGGTTTGCGGCCGCGCTTTTTGGGCGCTTCCTCTGCTGCCGGTTCCGGCTCAGCCTTTGCCTTCCGGGTGGGTTTCTTCACCGGCTTTTCTGCCGGAGCTTCGGCGGCCTTGGGCTTACGGCCGGGCTTTTTTGCATCCTTTTCCGTGGGGGCCTCCGGGGCAGCCTTGGGTTTGCGGCCAGGCTTTTTCACGGCCTTTTCTGCCGGGGCTGCTTGGTGGTCTTTTTGGCGGCGGTCTTTTTGCCGGGCTTTTTCGCCTTGTCCGCTGCAGTTTTGGCGGTGCGCTTTGTAGGCACCTCAAAGTACAGGGTGCTCATGGGGGGCAGGGTGATGGTGATGCTCTGCTCAAAACCGTGCATGGGCTTTTTGTGGGTCCGCACGGGCTTGTTGTGGACAGCACCGGAACCGCCAAAGGCAGCGTCATCGCTGTTCAGCACCTCTTTGTAGGTGCCGGCCACCGGTGCGCCCAGGGTGTAGCCCTCGCGCAGAACGGGGTTGAAGTTGCACACCACCAGGATCTGCTTGCCGGCAGTGTCCTTGCGCAGGAAGGCGATGACGCTCTGCTGGGAGTCGTCCGGCACGATCCACTGGAAGCCCTCCCAGCTGTAGTCCACCTGCCAGAAAGCGGGGTGGTCCTTGTAGAAAGCGTTGAGGGTCTTGGCATAGTTCTTCAGCTCGGTGTGCTTGTCGTAGCCCAGCAGCATCCAATCCAGCTGCTTGGCTCGTTCCACTCGGCAAACTGGCCGAACTCCTGACCCATGAACAGCAGCTTCTTGCCCGGGTGCGCCATCATGTAGCCAAAGAAGGTGCGCAGGTTGGCAAACTTTGCATCATATTCGCCGGGCATCTTGTTGATCAGGCTGCCCTTGCCGTGCACCACTTCGTCGTGGCTGATGGGCAGCACAAAGTTCTCGCTGAACGCATAGAAGAAGCTGAAGGTAACCTTGTTGTGGTTGCCTGCGCGGAAGAGCGGATCGGTCTTCATGTAGCTGAGCATGTCGTTCATCCAGCCCATGTTCCACTTGAAGTTGAAGCCCAGGCCGCCGTCCGAAGCGGGCTTTGTGACCATAGGCCATGCGGTGGACTCCTCCGCGATCATGTACTTGTGGGGGTGACGGCCCAGCACGGTGTTGTTGAGCTTGCGCAGGAAGGCCACGGCCTCCAGGTTCTCCTTGCCGCCGTCCTTGTTGGCTCCCACTCGCCCTGCTTGCGGTTGTAATCCAGATACAACATGGAGGCCACAGCGTCCACCCGCAGGCCGTCGATGTGGTACTGCTCCAGCCAGTACAGGGCGCTGGAGATCAGGAAGCTCTGCACCTCGTTGCGGCCGAAGTCGAACACCATAGTGCCCCACTCCTTGTGCTCACCGCGCTTGGGATTGGGGTCCTCATAACAGGGCTCCCCGTCAAAGTTGTACAGGCCGAAACTGGTCCTTGGGGAAGTGGGCAGCACCCAGTCCATGATCACGCCGATGCCCGGT
>ENA-OQEB01000707-OQEB01000707.1-human-gut-metagenome-genome-assembly--contig:-NODE-707-length-13458-cov-1.803616_pt1 | contig 13458 bp, 21 predicted proteins | sample MGYA00242787_ERZ504619 | MGnify/ENA primary metagenome ERZ504619 (study PRJEB26092, sample SAMD00036317) | human gut metagenome | host: Homo sapiens | study: EMG produced TPA metagenomics assembly of... | reverse complement strand
ATAAAGAAACGGGATGACCGTATTGATGGCAATCAGATTCAAGGCACCGTCCCCTACCCGCTTTTCCCTCCGGGGTGAAACCTTTCTGAAATTGAAGTGCTCCTCCCAATACGCGGAAGTCTTGGCAGCCAGTATCTTCTTCACCGCCTCCAGCGTTTCAGCCTCCATAACACGCGAGAAGAGCGACTGCTCCTTGTGATACAGACAGGCAAGCTGGGCGAGGCGTACATGTGGAAAGTTATCGGGACGAAGACGCAGAAACCGCCACTGCTCAACAGACATGGGAGCTGGCAGCTCGAACTTGTGTTGCAGGTAGCGGAACTCTTTCTGAAGTATCAAATAATAATCATCTGCCTCTGCCGAGACCTCCTCCAGCAGGCCTGCCTGCCCCAGGAAGAAAGCCTCCACTTGAAACAGACTGTCCCGATGCTTGTCTACGGCGCGGAATGGAAGGCGGTTTGCCCATGCCTCGAAAGCATCCCCATTCAGCCGAAGCCGAAGTTACGAGCAAGAGTAATGAAGAAAACATCTTCCCAATGATGATTGCAGCGTTCGAGCCGCTGGGATATGACGCATGCTTTCTGCTCAAAACGCTCTACCTGCAAAGCGGACAGCCAGGAATGGACGGTCAGCTTTGGGAGGGAGGCAAGGATGGAATAGCAGGGAGGATAAATCTCTGTCTGCCGAAGCTCTTCATAGCGCAAGCGGACAGTGTCGGGGCAAGTGAGCACCATCTGGGGAACCAGCTCACCGTTCGTGCGGTACACATCACAATTCGATTCGCCCACCACGTGCAGGATGACGGTATCATACGCCTTGTCACGGTCGTGCCTATGGAGCAGCCAGTCTGATGCCTGCGTATGCACTTCGACGTTGCCACCCAGAGCGTACCGTCTATTTTCAGTTTGGCATTAAAAAAATCGGGGCCTGCATTCATGTTCGGCAAACCGGGATCTATCACTTCTACCGGCCGGCCGGAGGTTGTCTGGAGCAATGACAAAGGAAATATTTTGTGCTTCCAAACATAATGCAGTAGTTGTTCCATGTTAACAAGACGTTAATGTTGAGCACAAATGTAAGAAAAAGATTATCTTTGCGACCTATAGTTTGTTGATAAACTAAATAAAAACAGATAGAAACAATGAAAATCGCATTAATCGGCTACGGAAAAATGGGCAAGGAAATCGAGAAAATAGCCCTTGGCCGCGGACACGAAATTGTAAGCATCATCGATGTCGACAATCAGGAAGACTTTGAATCGGCAGCTTCAAGAGCGCCGACGTTGCCATAGAGTTCACCAACCCCATGGTTGCATACAATAACTATATGAAGGCATTCCGCGCCGGGGTCAAACTGGTATCCGGCAGTACGGGATGGATGGCAGAACATGGAGACGAAGTAAAGAGACTTTGTACCGAAGGCGGCAAGACACTGTTCTGGTCTTCCAACTTCAGCTTGGGAGTAAGCATCTTCTCTGCCGTCAACAAGTACCTCGCAAAGATAATGAACCAATTCCCTGCCTATGATGTGACAATGAGCGAAACGCACCACATCCACAAGATGGACGCTCCGAGCGGAACGGCCATCACGCTTGCCGAAGGTATTCTGGAGAATCTCGACCGTAAGGACAAATGGGTAGAAGGGACTTTCCAAGCTCCCGACGGAACCGTTTCGGGCTCTACGGAATGTGCAGCCAATGAGCTATCCATAAGTTCTATCCGCGAAGGAGAAGTACCGGGCATCCACAGCATCCGCTACGACTCCGAAGCCGACAGTATCACTATCACCCACGATGCCAAGAATCGCAGGGGATTTGCCTTGGGAGCTGTCCTTGCTGCCGAATATACCGCCAAGCACGAAGGTGCTTTGGGAATGAGTGACTTGTTTCCATTTTTAAAAGACTAAAACATCATGAGAAAAGCAACACGCACCCAATGGATTAAATTCAGTATAGTCACCCTGCTCTACCTTGCCTTTCTGGTTTGGGTAAAAAGCTGGCTGGGACTGATTGTACTACCTTCATTTTTGACATCTACATCAGTAAGAAGATACCCTGGGGATTCTGGAAGAAATCGGAGAATCCTGCCGTACGCAGCATCATGAGTTGGGTGGATGCCATCGTATTTGCGCTGGTAGCCGTCTACTTCGTAAATATCTATGTGTTCCAGAATTATCAGATACCGTCTTCCTCATTGGAGAAATCCTTGTTGGTAGGCGATTTCCTTTACGTCAGCAAGATGAGTTATGGTCCGCGCGTACCGAATACGCCGCTTTCCATGCCGCTGGCACAACATACACTACCGGTATTCAACACCAAATCGTACATCGAATGGCCCCAATGGGAATACAAGCGTGTACCAGGCTTCGGCAAAGTGAAACTGAATGACATTGTGGTGTTCAACTTCCCGGCAGGCGACACGGTAGCCACCAATTTCCAGCAGACAGACTTCTATACCCTTGCTTACGAAGAAGGAAAACGCGTGTATCCCAACAAGGTGAATATGGACAGCCTGACACGCAAGCAGCAACGTACTGTCTACGACCTGTACTACAATGCCGGACGTAATCTTATCCGTTCCAATCCGAGAATGTACGGTGACATTGTCATACGCCCCGTTGACCGTCGTGAAAACTATGTAAAACGTTGCGTAGGCCTGCCCGGCGATACGTTGCAAATCAAGAAAGGACAGGTATACATCGACGGTAAAGCCATCGAGAACCCTACAGAAATGCAGTTCAACTACTTTGTACAGACTACAGGTCCTTATATCACCGATGATATGTTCCGTGAACTGGGCATCAGCAAAGAAGACCAGACACTGATGACCGACGGTCTGGGCTGGGAAGAGAATCTGATTGAAATGGGATTGGACCGCCGGGATGCCCAAGGCAGGCTGGCACCGGTCTATCATCTTCCGCTTACCAAAAAGATGTACGAGACCTTTCGGGCAACAAGAAACTCATCAGTAATATTATCATTGAACCGGGAGAATTCTCGGGACAGATGTATCCGCTGAACCTTTACACTAAATGGGACCGCAACAACTACGGCCCGATATGGATTCCTGCCAAAGGCGCCACCATCAAGCTGACCGAGGACAACCTGCCTATCTACGAACGCTGCATCGTTGCCTATGAAGGCAACAAACTGGAAGTCAAGGAAGACGGCATCTACATCAATGGTGAAAAGACCGACTCTTATACCTTCAATATGGACTACTACTGGATGATGGGCGACAACCGCGACAAGTCCGCCGACTCCCGATACTGGGGTTTTGTGCCGGAAGACCATGTCGTAGGAAAGCTATCGTAGTATGGTTGTCACTGGACAAAGACCGGGGCTGGTTTGACGGTAAGATACGCTGGAACCGGATATTCAAGTGGGTGGACGGCATTAAATGAAAAAAGGGTGTAAGATAGCAATCACAATAGTTGGAGTGGCACTCGTCGTGGTGCTGCTTCGGGGTTGTGTGGCAACTTCCTATCTTATCCCCTCTTCCGGCATGGAAAATTCACTGTACCAAAGTGAGCGTATTCTTGTAAACAAGTGGAGCTACGGTCTGCGGCTTCCTTTCATGAAGTTATGGGGGTATCATCGCTGGGCGGACAGTCCGGTGCAGAAAGAGGATATTCTTGTATTCAACAATCCTGCCAATCTTTCAGAACCCGTGATTGACCGACGGGAAGTCTTCATCAGCCGTTGCATCGGTATTCCCGGAGATACCTTGCTGATAGATTCGCTTTTTTCAGTGATTCCTTCCGAAAAGAATGCGCCCGACCAGAAGTTTCTTTATTCTTACCCCAGACAACGGGAACGACAGTTGGATTCATTGCTTTCCATACTTTCCATCGCTCCCAACCAACTATTGGGGCAGGACTCAACAAAGAATATACGCAGTTTCAGCCGTTATGAACACTACTTGCTGGAACAAGCCATGAACGGGAACTGCTGGATAGAACCTATTGTCAAGGAAGATTCTATGGAGATACTGAAACCTCTGATAATCCCCAGCAAAGGCAAAGCCGTGCGCGTATATCCGTGGAACAAGACTTTGTTGCGAAATACCCTGGTACTTCACGAAAAGAAACAAGCCGAAATCAAAAACGACACCCTTTATGTGGAAGGCAAACCCGTGCAACACTGCCATTTTACCAAAGACTACTACTGGGTAGGTGCCAACAATGCCATCAATCTTTCGGACTCCCGTCTTTTCGGTTTCGTCCCCGAAGACCACATCATAGGCAAGGCATCTATCATCTGGTTCTCCAAAGAAAAGGGAACAGGACCTTTCAGCGGTTACCGATGGGGCAGGATATGGAAAAGAGTGGAATGACAAACAAATGAAAGAATAAAAATGAAAATACAAACAATGCACAGTAGCTTCAATCGTAAATCGCAAATCATCTAATCGTAAATATACTGATGAAAACAGTTTTTCTTTCTTCCGCCTATTTGGCTCCCATAGAATATTATACCAAATTGCTGGCATACGATAAAGTATTCATCGAACAGCATGACCACTATATGAAGCAGACTTACCGGAACCGTTGTACCATTGCCGTACCGGACGGTGAACTGGCCCTTTCCATCCCCACCGTCAAACCGAATACCTAAATGCCCGATGCGCGATATACGCATTTCAGACCACGGGAACTGGAGCATCTGCACTGGAATGCCATAGAATCTGCCTACAACCACACTCCTTTCTTTGAATATTATAAAGACGACTTCCGCCCTTTCTATGAAAAGAAGTATGAGTTTTTAGTCGATTTCAACGAAGAACTTTGCCATCTTATCTGTTCTCTGATAGACATACAGCCCGATATGGCACGCACCACCGAATACCGGACTGAATTCACTCCGAATGAAGCGGATTTCCGCGAACGCATTCATCCGAAAAAGGATTTTTCTCTGGAAGATACAGAATTCTCACCACAACCTTATTATCAAGTGTTTCAAGAGAGACTCGGGTTTCTGCCCAACTTGAGCATCATAGACCTGCTGTTCAATATGGGACCGGAGAGCTTATTGGTATTACAGAAGTCCATCACTCTAAAATAAGACATGAAACCGAAAGCAACAATACAATGGACGCTTGCCTTCCTGCTCCTGGCATCTTGTATGCAAGCACAATCCATTTGGAACACAGCACACCTCGCAAATGTAAAACACTCTATTCACGAGCCTTTCTATGCCACAACTTACGAGACATTGAAAACGGAAGCGGACAAGCTATTGGACTCTCAAGCCCTTTCTGTCATGATGAAAGAAAAAAACACCTGCCAGCGGTGACAAGCATGACTATATGAGCCAAGCCCGATACTATTGGCCCGACCCGACAAAGCCAAACGGCCTGCCTTACATCAACCGCGACGGCGTATCCAATCCTGAACTGAACAAACTAGACCGTAATCGGTTGGGAACAACAGCCGGCCGCATCACTACCCTGGCTCTGGTCTGGTACTTCAGCGGAGAAGAGCAGTATGCCCGGAAAGCCACAGAACTTATCCGCGTATGGTTTCTGAACAAAGACACCCGAATGAACCCCAACCTGGAATATGCACAAATGATACCGGGACACAATAACGACAAAGGTCGCTGCTATGGGCTGATAGACACCTACTCCTTCATAGAAATGCTGGATGCTGTGGCACTGCTAGAACAGTCAAAAGCATTTACTACCCAGGACAGCAAACAACTGAAGAAATGGTTTTCCAAACTGACCGACTGGATGCTCGCCAGTCCGCAAGGTAAGGAAGAAGCAGCCAGTGCCAACAACCACAGCGTAGCCTACGATGCCCAAATCATAGCTTTCGCCCTCTATACCGGTAACAAGAAACTGGCGCAGGAAATCATCAATGACTTCCCCCAAAAACGTATCTTCCCCCAGATAGCTCCTGACGGACGACAACCGCACGAACTGCAACGTACCCTTGCCTTCCACTACTCACAGTACAACCTGACCCACTTTATTGACATCATGCTGATGGCAAAAAATCTTGGAATCAAGCTGGATGACATCACCTCTACCGATGGACGTAACTTCTACAAAGCCATGGATTTCCTGGCTTCCTACGTCGGAAAGGGCCTCAGTGAATGGCCCTACCAGCAGATAAGCGGCTGGGAAAGCTCGATACAGAATTTCTGCAAAGACCTCTACCGTACTGCCGTCTACCTGAATCCTGCACGCAAAGACTACCTGAATCTTTATTATGCCCACCGTATCCTAAAACCGCATGACAACTTCAATCTACTGTATATACAAGCCACGGCATTGGACAACCCGATAAGGAAATAGCACTTTCTTCCGGACAACAAATGCATCTTTTTTGTATGATTGTTAGTCAGTGCAACAGATTATTCCGTATTTTTGCAACGCTAATCAAATAAAACACAACGTAATTTTTAAATGAACGAATCATGAAAAACTTATTTGACATTAAAGACAAAGTAGTGGTCATAACCGGTGGAACAGGAGTATTGGGGAAAGCCATCGCCTTTCATCTGGCAGAAGAAGGTGCAAAGGTCGTCATTTTGGGACGCAAGGCAGAAATAGGGGACGCCATTGCCGGAGAAATCAAGGCAAACGGTGGAGAAGCCAATGTTCCTGACAACCGACGTGATGAACCGTGAACTGCTGGAACAGAACTTGGCTGACATCCTGAAAGCCTATGGCCGCATAGATGCCCTGCTGAATGCAGCCGGCGGAAATATGCCGGGTGCCACCATCGCGCCCACGGGCACTTTCTTCGATTTGAAGATAGAAGAGTTCCAACGGGTGCTGGAATTAAACCTGACCGGTACCGTACTGCCTACACAAGTCTTCCTCAAACCGATGGTGGAGCAGAAGGCAGGTGCTATTGTCAACTTCTCCAGCATGCTGCTTTCCGCCCCCATGACGCGTGTAGCCGGATATGCTGCCGCAAAAGCCGGTATCTCCAATTTCACAGCCTTCATGCTACGGAAGTTGCCAAGAAGTTTGGTGAAGGTATTCGTGTAAATGCCATCGCACCCGGATTTTTCCTCACAGAGCAGAACCGTGCCCTGCTGACGAACCCGGATGGAAGCTACACGGAACGTGGGCAAGATGTGATTCGCCAAACTCCCTTCGGACGTATGGGCCGTGCAGAAGAGCTTTGCGGAACCATCCAATACCTCATCAGCGATGCTTCCAGCTTTGTCACCGGTACGGTGGCTGTAGTGGACGGAGGGTTCAACGCATTCGCCATGTAAATAGTAAATTGCAAATCATCAAACAATAAATAACATGATTCTTTGTGAACAAACCTGGCGCTGGTACGGTCCCAACGACCCGGTAAGCCTTTGGGACATCAAACAAGCCGGGGCTACCGGCATTGTAAACGCCTTGCATCATATTCCAAACGGGGAAATATGGACAGTAGAGGAAATCAAGAAACGGAAAGAAATGATTGAAGCCGTCGGTCTGCGCTGGTCTGTAGTAGAAAGTGTACCCGTACACGAACATATCAAGACCCAAACCGGAGACTTCCAGAAGTATATCGACAACTATAAAGAGAGCTTGCGTAACCTGGGCAAATGCGGCATTCACATTGTCACCTACAACTTTATGCCCGTACTGGACTGGACACGTACCGACCTCGCCTACGAACTACCCGACGCAGTCGTGCCCTCCGCTTTGAACGTGCCGCTTTCATCGCCTTCGACCTCTTCCTGCTACGTCGTCCCGGTGCAGAAGGCGAATACACCGATGAAGAAAAGGCCAAAGCCCGTGCCCGCTTCGAACAGATGACAGAGGCAGACAAACAACTGCTTGTACGCAACATGATTGCCGGACTTCCCGGCTCAGAAGAAAGCTTCACCCTGGAACAGTTCCAACAGGAACTGGACCGCTACAAGGGCATCACTCCGGAACGCCTGCGTGCCAACCTGATCTATTTCCTGCAAGAAATCACTCCGGTAGCCGACGAAGCAGGTGTCATGCTCGTTATCCATCCGGACGACCCACCGTGCTCCATCCTCGGCCTGCCACGCATCATGAGCTGTGCTGCCGATTTCCAGGCACTGATTGACGCTGTTCCCAACAAGAGCAACGGTCTTTGCCTCTGCACCGGTTCGCTCGGTGTAAGCAGCGCCAACGATTGTGCAGTCATCATGCAGCAATTTGCCGACCGCATCAACTTTGTCCATCTGCGCAGTACACAACGCGACGCCGAAGGCAATTTCTACGAAGCCAACCACCTGGAAGGAGACGTGGACATGTATCACGTGATGAAAGCCTTCCTTGAACTGCAACAACGCCGTGGTGTCTCTATCCCGATGCGACCCGACCACGGACACCAGATGGTAGACGACTTGAAGAAGAAAACCAATCCCGGCTATTCCTGTATCGGCCGTCTGCGCGGACTGGCAGAGCTTCGTGGACTGGAAATGGGTATAGCCAAATCGCTGTACGAATAAGGCACAAGATATAGCAAGCATAAGGAAAGAACAGGAAGCTCCTCCAGTCCGAAACTTCTAAGTTGACGGAGGGCTTCCCTTTATAAAGTTTTCTGCCATCAGCCGCCTCTTCTTAAGGCACTGTCTGCCGACATTTATTTACCTTCTTTTGCAGCAAGCACTTTCCATACAACGGCACTCAGCGCAGCACCCACAAACGGAGCTACAATGAACAGCCACAACTGAGAGAGAGCCTCGCCACCCTGGAACAGTGCCGGACCGATGCTACGGGCAGGATTGACAGAAGTTCCCGTAACAGGAATACAAACAATGTGCACTAATACCAACGTAAGACCAATGGCCAATCCTGCAAGATTACCCGCCCCCTTCTCGGAATCCGTAGAACCTAAGACAACCAGCACAAAGATAAACGTGAACACAGCCTCTGCAATGAATGCCTGCAACATCATTCCGTCAGCAAACCCATTGGAACCGGTAGCCGTAGGACCGCCATGAGCGCCCGTAGACACCAATGCATAAAGAATGGCAGAACCGATAACCGCCCGATAACCTGAAACACCATATACATGGCTGCATCTTTCCCGCTCATCCTGCCGGACAACAGAACGCCCAGGGTAATGGCAGGATTAATATGACAGCCCGAGATTCCTCCGATAGCGTATGCCATCGCCACAACGGACAAGCCGAAAGCAAAAGCCACTCCCAGCGTTCCGACACCTGCACTAACCGCCCCCGCCGCACTTCCGGCAAAGACAGCACTACCACATCCCATCAGGACAAGAACCATTGTCCCGATCATTTCTGTAAAAATAAATATAAAAGATGAAAATCTGCCCAAACACGGCGGTAAAAACTCACCCATTACTACAAAACATCACTGCTTTGACTCTAACATCCAGCATATCTGCATCTTCTTTAGCCAACCCGAAGAAACTCAGAAATATAAGAAAACATATTGGCTTGTAAAGAGTACAAAGAAAGGGTGCAACCTCACGGCCACACCCTCCATCTACACTATCTTTGATAATAACCTAAAAGGAAACTTTATTTCCCTACATCATTTCAATTCAAAAGGAACCGTTCCCTTCACATCGGCTGCCGAAGCTGCTATGACAGCCTCGAACTTACCCGGCTCGGTCACCCAAGCGTGCTGGGTGTCATCGAAGAAGCTAAGAGCCTCCTTATCAATGGTAAATGTGACTTCCTTTGTTTCGCCCGGAGCCAGTTTCACCTTTTGGAAACCTTTCAGTTCCTTGACGGGACGAGGCAGAGAGGACTTCTTGTCACTGATGTACAGTTGGACAACTTCCTGCCCTTCGCGCGCTCCGGTATTCTTTACAGAAACCTTCACGGTCAGCGTACCGTCGGCCTGCATGGTCTTGCTGTCGGCTGTGGGCTTGCCATACTCGAAAGTGGTATAGCTCAAACCGTGGCCGAAGGGGAACAACGGTTTCACCTTCTTCTGCTTATCGGCCCAACGGTAACCTACAAAAATACTTCATTATATTTGATGTCGATGATGTCCTTGCTCCGCTTGCCGGTATATTCACCCAGGCTGTGGGCCGGGCAATCCTCCAACTTCACGGGGAAGGTAAACGGAAGCTTGCCACTGGGATTCACATCCCCCATAAGGATAGCGGCGAGAGCACTGCCAGCTTCGGAACCCAGATACCAGTCCTGAACGATAGCAGGCACCTCGTTCACCCACGGCATGGCAATGGCGTTGCCGGAGATGTTGACGACAATCAGATTCTTGTTCGCCTCGGCCAGTGCGGAGATAACGGCATCCTGACCGTAGGACAAGCCCAGACCCTTACGGTCGGAGTCCTCGCAGTCCTGGCCGTTGCTCTTGTTCAAGCCGCCGATGAAGATGACATAATCGGCATCCCGGGCCTCTTTCACGGCTTCAGCTATCAGCTCTTCGGGAGTACGGTCATCCTTCAGATTCTGTCCGGTCACCACCCCGTTGTATTCACCGCTTGCATCGCCCACGTAGCCACGGGCATAGACCACCTCGGCCTTGCCGGCCACACGCTGCTTGATGCCGTCCAACGGAGAGAGTTCGCGCTGTACCTTCAGGGAAGAACTACCACCGCCTACGGTCATCATCTTGATGGCATTCTCGCCACTACAAGAATCTTTTTAGCCCGGTTCAGGTCTATCGGGAGCACATTGCCCTTGTTCTGCAACAGTACGATGCCCTCCTCACCGATGCGGCGGGCAGCCTCGTAATGTTCCGGAGAGAGCATGCTTCCCCACGGACGGTCGGGGTTCATCACCGTACGGAAGATAAGGCGCAGAATGCGGCGTACCTTGTCGTCCAGTTCCGTGGTACCTACCTTACCTTCGCGGATGAGGTTCAGATAGGGATTTGCCAGATAATAGTTATCGTATGCGTTGCTGGCACCGTTCGAGAGCCCGTTGGTCCAACTGCCGAATTCCATATCCAGCCCGTTGGTGATGGCTTGCCGGGTATCGTGCGTGCGCCCCAGTCGGAAATGACTACGCCGTCGAATCCCCATTCGCCCTTCAATATATCGTTCAATGTGTATTGGTTGTGACAAAGATGTTGGCCTTTGTATAGGTTGTAGGCACCCATGATGCTCCACGCTCCGCCTTCCTGCACGGCCATCTTGAAAGCAGGCAGATAGATTTCATAAAGAGCACGGTCGTCCACGATGACGTTGGTGGTGTGGCGGTTCACTTCGTGGTTGTTCAAGGCGAAGTGTTTCACGCAGGCAGCCACGCCGTTCTGCTGCACGCCCCGGATATAGGGCGACACCATCTTTCCGGCCAGATAAGGGTCCTCACCCATATACTCGAAGTTGCGTCCGTTGAGCGGTGTGCGGTAGATATTGACACCGGGGCCCAGCAGGACGGACTTGTTGCGGTAGCGCGCCTCTTCACCGATGCTCTGTCCGTAAAGGAGAGACATTTCGGGGTTCCAGGTTGCCGCCAGACAGGTCAGGGCAGGGAAAGCCACGCAGGAGTCGTTGGTGCATCCGGCTTGTTCCCACTCGTCCCACAACACATCGGGACGTATGCCGTGGGGGCCGTCGTCCGTCCATACATCGGGAATGCCCAGACGGGGCACACCCGCACTGCTGAACTTGCTTTGCGCATGAGTCAACTTCACTTTCTCTTCCAGGGTCAGACGGCTCAAGGCGTCTTCCACTCTTTCTTCAATAGGTTTGCTTGCGTCCAGATAGACGGGCTTCTGCTGGGCCGAAAGAGGCAGCGCGACAGCGGCCAGAACCAAACCGAATAATACTTTTTTCATTGTTGTATAATTAAGTTGTTATATAAGTAAGCAATCATAATCAGTCCGCACCATTGATAATCCCCAACATACAAGGGAATATGACTTAGCCCTACCTACATAGGAACTGAAGTCCTTACACCCGTATAGTGAGTACCCATAACATCCGGATGTTGTTGTCCAAAACATCCCCATGTTTTACCCCAAAACACCCGGATGTTTTATCCCAATACATCCCCATGTTTTGCCCTAAAACATCCGGATGTTTTGGGTGCTCAGTCCTATGGTGTGTACAGCTCAGTCCCTACCTCTTTCATGCTAAGTCCCGGCATCTCATCCTCTGGGACTTGATACGTACTGTTTGCAGCGAGGCAGCACCCGCTACTACATTCCCAATGACCGGATATAACCCTCCTGAACCACACAATTCTTCAGTTTGCATGCCTCGATAAAGTCCATCATCGCCTTGCGGGACATGGCCTGCGCGGGACGTGCCTCACGGATTTCCTTGTACGTGGCACGCGGTGCTTCGGAGAAATACACGATGTTTGCCCAGTTCTCCGGCGGAGTGATGCCGACGAAAGAAGAACCGTCCATCTTCTTGTAGGGCCAGAAGGTATAGCCGATATTGTTCTCGCACATCGTCTGGCAGAAAGCGGCCTGCCATTCGTCCGTATTGTGGCCTATCTCACCCATGTACATGGCAGGTTCACACTGTCGCGGAAGTTGATAATCGTCTGGATGGCAGCTTGGTAGGTTCGCCTCCGTAGCGTGGCAGGTGTACATTATCTTGTCGTCGAACTTGGAGTCCTTGAAAGGCTTGAAATTACCGTTCCATTGCGAACCGCCCAGCAGGATGATGTGGTTGTTGTCCACCTCGCGGATGGCGGCTACACCTTTCTTATATACATCTTCCAGCTTGCCGTTGAGTTCCTCCATATTCTCGAAGTAAGGGGCAATGGGCTCGTTGAAGATTCGTAACCGAGGATGACCGGTTCGTTCTTGTAGCGGTCGGCTATCCGGCGCCAGATGTCACAGTAGAGTTGCTGGCTGACTTCGCTGTCGAACAGCCAGGGATAGCCGTAGCTGTCGTCGATATTGTCGCCCGTCTGTCCGCCGGGAGCGTCGTGCATGTCGAGGATGAGGTACAAGTCCGATTCGCGGCACCACTCTACCAGGCTGTCCACGCGGGCAAATCCGTCCTGGGCGGCAGTCAGCCCCATATAGTCCTCGTCCGTAAACAGTTTGTAATGGAAAGGCAGGCGGATGGTGTTGGCACCCTGCTCCTTGATGAAGCGGATGTCCTCGCGCGTTACATAATTGTCCTTGAATGCTTTCCAGAAGTCGGCCGTAAGTCCGGTCCCACCAGCTGGCAGAACATCTCATTGATGAAACGAGCGGAATTGGTCTTGTTGAACTTGAACATGTATCCTTCCGGATTCAGCCAGTTACCCAGGTTGGTACCCATGATGAAGAGTTTGGTACCGTCGGGCTTTATCAAGTCCTGACCCTGAATGGTTACGAATGCATCCGAAGTTACTTCTTTTGTCGCTTGTTTCTCACCGCATCCCGCAAGGCCCAAAGACAGCAAGGCGATGGAAATGCTTGTCGCTAATAAATGTTTCATGGCAATAATTTTGGTTATGGTATTAGTTGCGATATTCGCTTTTACTTCCCCAAAGTTAGGAAAGATAAGAACACTTCGTACCGGCGAATCGGGAATAGGTGGAAGAAGTAAAGAAGCACAAACAAACAAACA
>ENA-OQEB01000706-OQEB01000706.1-human-gut-metagenome-genome-assembly--contig:-NODE-706-length-13458-cov-4.362989_pt1 | contig 13458 bp, 17 predicted proteins | sample MGYA00242787_ERZ504619 | MGnify/ENA primary metagenome ERZ504619 (study PRJEB26092, sample SAMD00036317) | human gut metagenome | host: Homo sapiens | study: EMG produced TPA metagenomics assembly of... | reverse complement strand
TGCTCGAACGCTCCGGTGTGCTCGTGGTCGGACCGAGCTCAACCTTCCTGCATTACATCGATCAGGTGCTCCCCTCCCTCGCGAGACCGGAGTGGTCAGCCGAACCATCGCCGATCTGATCCCCGGCGTGATCGCGACGGCGCATGACAACCCGTTCGCCGCGAAATTGAAGGCGAACGTCGTATGTCCAAAGCCATCGCCAATGCCGTTGCCGCACGAGAACGCGTCCCCGCATCATTGCCGTCGATCCGCATCAACGGATTCGCAGTGCCCATCGTGCGTGCGGATATCGAACAGGCCATCACCGATGCCAAGCGCACGCGACAGCAGCACAACAAAGCACGCGAAACTTTCGTGCATAGCATGTTGATCGCCATGCGCAACCGTTATGTGGACAAGCTTGATTACGAGCCGGAGCAGGCGGAGTTGACGGATGTGATGCAGCAGTTGCGCATGAATGACACCTTGCGCAAGACGTTGAATCTCGCATGGTTGCCGATGACCGGCGAATGGCTTATCGACCAACTGTTCTGCAAGCCGCAGCAGCTTTGTCGCTTCGCACCATGGCTTGAGGAACGCGATATCGAAGCATTGGTTCGCCCCAAAGGGTCGCCGTTTACCGTCAGCGATATTCCGCTGCTGGATGAAGCCATGGAACTGCTTGGCCCCGACCCCAAAGCGGTCGCCCGCCAAAAGGCGTTGGACGCCAAGCGCGCCGAGGAGGAGCAGTTCGCGCAAGATACGCTGGCTCAAGCTGGCATCGGCTCCGGCATCGTCACTTCGCGGATGTTGGTCGACAATATCAACGGGATGGACGCGGAACTCACCGCGCAGCGCGCCGCCGCAGACCGTGAATGGACATATGGCATATCGTTGTCGATGAAGCTCAGGAACTCACCGCCATGGATTGGCGCATGCTCATCCGCCGTTGCCCGTCGCGTTCGTTCACCATTGTGGGCGATGTTGCGCAAACCTCCGCATTGGGCGGCACCCGTTCGTGGCGGCGTATGATGGATCCGTTGTTCGGACCCCACAATTGGCAACTCAACGAATTGACGATTAATTACCGCAATCCGAAGGAAGTGTCGCAGCTCGCCTGTGATTTCGCGGCAACGGAGGGATTGTACATCTCCACCGTCAATGCGGTGCGTGGCGTGCCGGATTCGGTCAAGCGCCTCACTCTGGCCGACGACAGTCTGATTGCCGATGCCGTGGCACAGCAGACCGTCGATCTGGTCCGCGCATTCGTCTCCTCCGATGGCACCGGACGCGTGGCCATCATCGCACCTGACGATATGGTCAAGCCGTTGCGCAGGCGGGTGTACGAACAGCTTCGCGAAACATTGACGGCGAAGGAGTTCGACCGTCTCGATGCGCAGAGCTCTTGGGATGAACAGGTCACCGTTTGTTCCACGCAAATGGTGAAAGGCTTGGAATACGACGCAGTGATGGTGGTGCAGCCGGGAAGCATCGAGGAGAATGCCCCCTCACGCATTGTGGCCGCAGCCGATTTATACGTCGCCATGACCAGACCGACACAACGTCTGCTTATAGTCCGGACAAATGCAGACGAAAAACTGCTCAAGCTATAAGGTAGGAACCATGCCTAAAGCATTGTTACTTGAAAATATTCATCCTGACGCGGCACAGTCACTGCGTGACCACGGCTTCGAAGTCGAGTGCCTCAGGGCGCCCTCAACGAAGATGAACTCATCGACGCTTGGAAGACGTTGATCTGCTGGGCATTCGCTCCAAAACCAGCGTGACCAGCAAAGTCATCGACGCACGTCCGACGCTCACGGCCGTCGGCTGCTTCTGCATCGGCACCAATCAGGTCGATCTCGACTATGCGGGCAAGCACGGCATCGCCGTGTTCAATGCCCCATATTCCAACACTCGCTCCGTGGTGGAACTGGTTATCGGCGACATCATTTGCCTGATGCGCCGCATTCCTGCGCATACCCATCATATGAAGCACGGTATGTGGGACAAGTCTGCTTCCGGCTCTCATGAAGTGCGAGGCAAGACGCTCGGCATCATCGGCTACGGCAATATCGGATCTCAGCTTTCCGTCATCGCCGAGGCACTTGGCATGCGCGTGGTGTTCTACGACATTGAAGAGAAGCTTGCCATGGGCAATGCCCATCGTTGCTCCACGCTGAACGAACTGCTCGAACAGTCCGATGTGGTCACACTGCATGTCGATGGCCGCAAGTCCAATACCGGTTTCTTCGGTGAGGACCAGTTCGCGCATATGAAGCAGGATTCGATCTTCATCAATCTTTCCCGCGGTTTTGTGGCTGATTTGGACGCTCTGAAGAAGCATTTGGACTCCGGCCACATTTCGGGCGCCGCAGTGGATGTGTTCCCTGTCGAGCCGAAGAAGAGCGGCGACGAGTTTTTGACGAGCCTTGCGGATGAAGACAATATGATTCTGACCCCGCATATTGGCGGGTCTACGCTTGAAGCCCAGAAGTCCATCGGACAGTTCGTCTCACAGCGTCTTGAGGATTATTGGTTCAGGGGATCCACCATGTTGTCCGTGAATCTTCCGCAGATCACACTGTCTGATATTCGTTCGAACTTCCGCATCGCGCATCTTCACGCGAATTTGCCTGGCGTACTTGCCAAGGTGAACCGTGTGCTCGGAGAAGAGAATATCAACATCGCGGCACAGGCACTGGGCACCGAAGGCGAAATCGGCTATGTGGTCACCGATGTGGCCCAGCGCCCCAGCCAGAAGGCTTTGGACGAACTCGCAGCCATCGAAGGCACGATCCGTATGCGTGTGATCAGCTGACGATCCCAATCCGGCAAACGCCACTACGATACGAATGCATTGTGGGGGTTCCAATCACTTATTGGCTGGAACCCCCACAATGCATGAACCCTAATGCCGTTTGCGTAATCGCCCAGTTTTGCGCTACCAAGTCCATTTCAGCCAAAACAAACGCATTATCATATGCGTTCGCAACCGTTCGAACCTACTTCAGCGCATCGGCCTTCAGCTCGTCGATCGCGTTCTGGAAATCCTCAAGATTCTCAAAATTCTGGTATACACTGGCGAATCGCATATACGCGACCTCATCAAGATCACGCAACGGTTTCAAAATGGCCCTGCCGACCTCGTCGGATTTGACTTGAGCCAGTCCTCGGGCACGAAGATCCTCTTCGACCTGCTGGCCAAGAGCCTTCAAATCGTCTTCCTTGATCGGACGGCCCTGGCATGCCTTGCGAACACCAGAAATCACCTTGTTCCTATCGAACTGCTCAGCGTTGCCGGAACGCTTCACCACCAACAACATAGTGGTCTCTAGCGTGGTGAAACGCTTGGAGCATTTCGGGCATTCACGCCTACGGCGGATGGAATGGCCGTCATCGCTGATGCGGGTATCGACCACCTTGGTATCTGGATTCTGACAAAAAGGGCAATGCATGGTGTCAAGAATAGCCTGAACCATTGAACTAGGCCAATCTTGCGCGGTTCATACCTCGTCGGGAACGATAAGTCTTTGACCGGCCCGAAGCGATACTGAATCCAGATTATTCAGTCGTACCAGCTCGTCCACAGTATCCGCAACATTGCCACCATCAGGCGTAATACGCGCAGCGTACCCCCACAACGTATCGCCCGGCTGGACGGTATATACCACCACCGGCGTCGCTCCGGGATCTGACTGCGCGCGTGCAGGCATCATCAATCCAGCCAAACACCATGCGAGCACCATCAGCATCATGATTACGGCCAGTCGATCCGCCCAGACTTTGAAATCAACGCCATGAGCCTTCGGCACACGATCCATCACGCCACTCCTTCTCGAACAGCTGTTCTATCGAACGCATGTTCTAAGTATGGCACAAATGTTCGATAATTGCAGACACACCTCGAACAGATGTTTGATTTTCTCGGCGTTTCGCGTTATGCTTGCCTAAGACCTGAAAGGAGCCCACCGTGAGCACCGTCCCATTCACGCCCAAAAAGGATGCCGAGCGTCCGGATGAAAGCACGCTGACCGACCGTCAGCGCAAGGTGCTTGGCGCCATTAAAAAACATCTCGTCGAGCAGGGGTTCGCTCCCTCATTCCGCGAAATCGGCGAAGCCGCAGGGCTTAAAAGTCCGTCATCCGTCAAACACCAGTTGCAAGTGCTTGACGACAAGGGCTTCATTCGCATGAACGCGAACAAGGGCAGAGCCATCGAAGTCGTGAGTTTCGACGATGACGAGGTTTCGCCCGGCAAAGTAGCGCAGGTCATCCCATTCCCGAGCCAATCTGATTCCAGCGGATCCATCATGGCTTCCCGCGATGTCCCCTTGGTGGGACGCATCGCGGCAGGCGTGCCCATCACCGCCGAGCAGCATGTGGACGATGTGATGCGTCTGCCGGAACGTCTCACTGGCACCGGCAATCTGTTTATGCTTGAAGTACATGGCGACTCCATGATTGACGCGGCTATCTGCGATGGTGATTTTGTGGTGGTACGCGAGCAGAACACCGCGGAAAATGGAGATATTGTGGCGGCGCTGCTCGACGATGAAGCCACGGTGAAAACGTTCCGCAAGGATCATGGCCATGTCTGGCTCATTCCGCACAATCCCGCCTACTCCCCTATCGATGGCACGCATGCTGAGATCATGGGCAAGGTGGTCACCGTGCTCCGCAAAATCTGACGTTAGACTATTCAACGCCATTGAAATCGCGCCCACAAAGATGAAGCCATAAACAAAGACTCCATCTTTGTGGCGCGATTCTTTTCCGGTAAACGCACCGGTCATTTAAGAATGTTTAGGAATGCATTTCGGATTTGCTGGTCGAACTGTATCCTTCCGGTTCGAGTTGGAAGGTGGTATGAGGTACGGATACGGGGAAATGTTCGCGCAGGCAATCTTGTAGTTGTGCGAGTATTTCCGCCGCTTCTTTCATGGTGAGTCCTTGTTCGACCACAACATGCGCCATGAAGATCGGCATGCCTGTGGATACGATGCTCGCGTGGATGTCGTGTACCGCCACAACATGCGGCACTTGTTCCAAGTGGGAACGCACTTCATCGAGATCAAGACCGTTGGGGGTTTCTTCGAGAAGCACGCGAACCGCGTTGCGCAACAGTTTGATGGCTCGCGGGATCATCATGAGTGCGATGATGCCACCTGCCACAGCGTCGAATCCGGCCCAGCCGGTGCAGATGAGCACGCTTGCCGATACGATTACGGCAACGGACCCTAAAGCGTCATTCATGACTTCAAGGAATGCCGCTTTCATGTTCATGTTGTCTTCGCTTTGCGATGCGAGGATAAAGATTGATCCGATATTGGCCGCGAGGCCGAGTATGCCCATGAAGAGCAGCAATCGCACGTCGTTTACTTCGTCGGCAGATCCGCCGAAAAGTCTCATGCCGGCTTCCACAAGCGCATAGATACCTACGATGAGGAGGATGAGGCTCCGACTGCCGCTGTTAGCACTTCGAGCCTTGCCCAGCCCCAGGTGCGTTTGTTGCTGGGCTTGCGTTGCATCAGTATTGCGGTGACGGTTGATGCGATGAGTACGGACATGTCGGTGAGCATGTGTCCGGCATCAACGAGCAGCGCCAACGATTCTGTGATGACCGCGCTGATGACTTCCGCTATGAATACCGTCGAGGTGAGACCGAGCGACATCATGAGCCGTTTTTGATGTTCCGCTCCTGTGTTCGCTATCGATCCGTGCGCGTGGTCATGTGCCATATGCTTAATCTTTCAGCCCGATTAAGAAACTTATTGAAATTGTTTCTCAATACCATTTTCATTGCTCTCAAAACGCAAGAAACCCCAGCCATAGGCCGGGGTTTCCTTTATTTCTTTTTGCAGTCTAACGACTGATCAATCGCCTGTCAATACCCAAGCAACCAAAAAGCGGTAACGCAGCTGGCACTCCGTTACCGCGTTTTTTATCAGAAGCCGAACTGGGCAGCGGTTTCCTTCAGCGTCTCTGCGGAACGCGTAAGGGCTGCAAGCTCGCGGTCGGACACCGGGGTGTTGATGGCGGTGTTGACGCCGGAACGGTTGAGGAGGGTCGGCACGGACATGCAGACGTCGGAGATGCCGTGGAAGTCGTGGAGCATGGAGCTCACCGGCAGGATGCGGTTGGAGTCGCGCATGACGGCTTCGATGATGTCAACGCCGGACATGCCGATGGCGTAGTTGGTTGCGCCCTTGCCGTTGATGATCTTGTAGGCGGCGTTCTTGACGTCCTGGTGAATCTGCTCACGAACTTCGGCGTCGAGCGGAGCGTGACCCGGCAGCGGGTCCAGTCGCACATCGGGACGCCACCGATGGTGGCGGAGGCCCACAGCGGCACTTCGGAGTCGCCGTGTTCGCCAGCAATGTAGGCGTGCACGTTCTTGACGTTGACGCCGGTCTGCTGGGCGATCAGGAAGCGCAGACGTGCGGAGTCAAGGTTGGTACCGGAGCCGAAGACCTGGTTTGCCGGCAGGCCGGAGATCTTCTGGGCAACATGGGTTGCGATATCAACCGGGTTGGTGATGAGCATGTAGATGGCGTTCGGAGCGACCTTCACGAGGCCAGGAATGATGGCCTTGAGAATGTTGATGGTGGCACCGACCAGTTCGAGACGGGACTGACCCGGCTTCTGACGCGGACCTGCGGTGATGACGATCATGTCGCGTCGCGGCAGATTTCCGGATCATCGGAGCCTGCGATGGACACGGTCGGGAAGAAGCTGGAGCCGTGCTGCATGTCGAGTACTTCGGCTTCGACGCGTTCCTTGGCAATGTCTTCGAGCACGATCTCACGTGCGACGCCACGCTGAGCGGCAGCGAAAGCGAGAGTGGAGCCGACTGCACCGGCACCGATGATAGCGAGCTTTGTGGGCTTGATTGGTGAATCCACCATGTGCTTACCTCTCTTATAAGAAAGAATGTCCCGCTGGTAGCAGGTTTTCTCTTAGAATTTCATCTTTACTTTATCCACACAGCATGACGTTTCAAGGCGTTATAACACGACTTGCAAATAATGAAAAGTGATATGCATCACAAAAGATGTGAGCGCTCACAAACGCTGTGTCCGTTGCGTTGCACTGTTTTGCAAGGTTTTCAGCCGATTGACTGTTCCACGATTTGCGCAGCCAAATGATCGTCCACTTCCGCTTCGAGCATCATACCGTCGTCACGGTATTCGACGTTGATCACTTTGCCGTATTCACGTACGCGCGACACCAGCGAACCGGCAGTGTATGGCAGCAACGCCTCGACATGCACGTTCGGCGTCGGCAGCATGGATTCCACCTGCATACGCAGCTCGTCGACGCCTTCGCCGGAAAACGCCGATACGATGTACGCTTCCGGCATCAACGCCTCGATACGCTCGCGTGTGGCCTCATCCATACGGTCGGCCTTGTTGAACACGATAATCGTGGGAATGGTTTCGACGCCGTCGATGTCGGAAAGCACATCGTCGACCGCGTCGATTTGCGAGAACGGGTCCGGATGCGATCCGTCCACCACATGCACGATCAGATCGGCTTCGGAAACCTCCTCCAGCGTGGATTTGAACGCTTCAATCAGCTGCGTAGGCAGTCGACGCACGAACCCGACGGTATCGACGTACGCATATTGACGTCCATCTTTGGCACGCGCCCTGCGCACTGCGGTGTCCAATGTGGCGAATAGCGCGTTCTCCACCAATTCCGCTGATCCGGTCAACCGATTCGTCAACGACGATTTGCCCGCGTTCGTATATCCAACCACAGCAACGGTCGGCAATCCGAAACGACGGCGAGCGCCACGTTTGACGTCACGCGCGGGAGCCATCTGTTCGATCTGTTTGCGGAGTTTGGCGATGCGGCTTCGGATCACACGGCGGTCCATTTCGATTTTCGTTTCGCCAGGTCCTCGCGAGCCGATGCCCGCGTCTCCTGCGGCGCGGCACCTGCCTGTCGCGACAGTGATCCGCCCCAGCCTCGCAGTCGTGGCAGCATGTACTGGAGTTGTGCCAGTTCCACTTGGGCTTTGCCTTCGCGTGAGGTCGCATGTTGGGCGAAAATGTCGAGGATCACGCAGTGCGATCCACGACCTTCACTTTGGTGGCGTCTTCCAAGGCGCGGCGTTGGCTTGGCGGCAGGTCGTCGTCCACAACGATGGTGTCGGCTTCCTCTTGCGCCACGATTCCGGCGAGTTCGCGGGCTTTACCGGAGCCAACGTATGTAGCTGCGTCCGGCTTGATACGATGCTGCAGCAGGCCGTCGCATACCACGGCGCCGGCGGTTTCGGCAAGCGCGGCAAGTTCTCTCAATGATTCTTCGGCCTGTGCTGTGTGGTTTCACGGCTGGACCACACGCCGACGAGCACAACGCGTTCGAGGCGGACTTTTCGGTATTCGACTTCGGTGACGTCTTGCATTTCGCCGAGTCCGGACACATGCTTCAACGCATTGCGGGATTCGCGTTCCTGCCATTGTTCGTCATGGGATTCGTTGAAATGGTTCTCGCCGTTGGTATCAAGCAGCACCTCGGACTGGTCGGCGAGCACGCCTGACACGTCGTTGGCGCTCATGCTATGCTCGATGTCGTTTTCTTGGCTCAATGGCACCTCTCACGGTTAAACTATGGTGTCTTTATTATCATCATTCTCTAGAGACATGGGTATCGGGCATTCGCCACGTGGATGAGCGCGGCTTGCGTGATGCCGGAGGCGAGCGTTTGCAAGGAGTGGGTATGGCACAGGCCGAACAGTATTTCGCGGCTGATCCGCAGTCGAAGGATGTACGTAAGAGGCTGCATGTTGTGTTGCGAGGCAATGAGGCCGATGTTGAGGTTTCCAATGGCGTGTTTTCCGGCAATCGCGTGGATTTGGGAACGTCCGTGCTGCTTCGTCAGGCTCCGGAGCTCCTGAGGAGGGTACGTTCCTTGATCTGGGTTGCGGTTGGGGCCCGATTGCGTTGACACTTGGTTTTGCTTCGCCGAAGGCTGATATTTGGGCGTTGGACGTGAATGAACGCGCGTTGGATCTGACGCGTCGCAATGCCGAGCTCAATGGTGTGAGGAACGTTCATGCGGTCACCGCCGATGAGATCCCTTCGGATATGACGTTTGATCTGATTTGGTCGAATCCGCCGATTCGTGTTGGCAAGGATGTGCTGCATGAGTTGTTGATGACGTGGCTGCCGCGTTTGAATGCGGGTGGTACCGCCTATTTGGTGGTGCAGAAGAATCTGGGGTCGGATTCGTTGATTCCGTGGCTTGCCACGCAGCTTGGCGATGGTTATGAGGTAAGTAAGTACGCGAGTTCGAAGGGCTTCCGCGTTATCGAGGTTATGAAGGCATGAAATTCGAATATCCTTCCCAACTGCCGGTTTCCGCTGCACGTAGCGATATTGCCGAGGCGGTGAAGTCGAGCCAAGTCGTGATTGTGTCTGGTCAGACGGGTTCCGGTAAGACCACGCAGCTGCCGAAGATTCTGTTGGAATTGGGCCGTGGATCGCATGGCAGGCAGATTGTGCACACGCAGCCGCGTAGGCTGGCCGCTCGTACCGTGGCCGAACGTATCGCCGCGGAGATGGGCGTGCGTTTGGGCGACGAGGTCGGCTATCAGGTGCGTTTCACCGATGAGAGCTCACCGAAGACCCGTCTTCGCGTGGTGACCGACGGTATTCTGTTGGCGCAGATTCAACGCGATCCGAAACTGATGCAATACGATACGATCGTTATCGACGAGGCGCACGAACGTAGTCTCAATATTGACTTTCTGCTCGGTTATTTGACTGCGCTATTGCCGAAACGACGTGACCTGAAATTGGTAATCACGTCGGCGACGATTGATTCGGTGAAGTTCCAGGAGCATTTCGAGCACGCTTTGCATGCGAAAGTGCCGGTTATCGAGGTTTCGGGACGAACCTACCCCTGCAGGTCGTGTATGAGCCGCTGGGCACCGCTCCCGCGTTGATGCGTTCCGTACCCGGTTTTGAAACTGGCGCGATGCCGGGCGATGCCGACTATGAAACGTTGTCGGCCGCTCCTGACGCGAAGGATTCCCGCGAGCCGAACGTTGACATGCCGACGCGGTGGCGCGCGCTGTGCCGAGTTGGTGATTCATTCGAGTCATGACCGTGGCCCGCGCGATATTCTCGTGTTCGCCTCGGGCGAGCGCGACATTCATGATTTTGAGAATGCGCTGCGCCATCATTATGGTCCGCGTGCCATTGATATGCGTCGTCCTGATGCGATTGAGATCGTGCCGTTGTTCGCGCGGTTGTCCTCCAAGGAGCAGCATCGCGTGTTTGAGCCGCATGACCATCAGCGTATTGTGATCGCTACGAATGTGGCCGAAACGTCGTTGACGGTGCCGGGCATTCGTTATGTGGTCGACCCTGGCACCGCTCGTATTTCACGTTATTCGAAGAGCGCGAAAGTGCAACGGCTTCCGATTGAACCGATCAGTCAGGCGAGCGCGAACCAACGTTCGGGTCGTTGCGGCCGTATTGCAGATGGTATTGCGATTCGCTTGTATTCTCGCGAGGATTTCGAGACGCGCCCGGAATTCACGGAGCCTGAGATTCTGCGCACGTCGTTGGGTGCGGTCGTATTGCATATGCTGTCGGTGGGTGTGGCTCGTACCGCGCAGGATGTTACGGATTTCGGCTTTATCGATCCGCCTGATATGAAGGCGGTGTCTGATGGTTTCAATGAGTTGACCGAGTTGAAGGCCGTGGCGCGCAAGCATGGCGAGGTTGTGCTGACGCACACGGGTCGCATGCTTGCACGCATTCCGATCGACGTGCGTTTGGGCCGTATGATCATCGAGGCTGCGAAGTCGACCACGCCGAACACGTTGGCCGCAGTGCTGGTGGTGGTCGCGTTCCTAAGTTTGCAGGATCCCCGCGAACGTCCGGATGAGAATCGTGAGGAGCCGACCGCATTCATAACCGGTATGCCGATCCGTCCAGTGATTTTCTGACCGCGTTGAACTTGTGGGATCGCGTGTTCCAAGCTGATGGCGAGCCGAGCAATTCCGCGCTTCGTAGGATTTGCAAGACTGAGTATTTGAGTTGGCTGCGCATCCGTCAGTGGAAGGATCTGGTCACGCAGTTGCGTGAGATGTGCAAGGAATTCAAGTTCAAGGTTGGCGATCCGATTCCGGCTTCGCGTCCGCCGCTTGAGATTCGTCAGCTTCCGTCGAATCAGCAGGCTGCGCATTCGTTGTGTTGTTCGTGGGATGCGCAGGGTATTCATACGTCGATGCTTTCGGGCTTGTTGTCGATGATGGGCATGCAGATCGTGCGTGAACCGAAGGCATCTGATTTCGCTGGCTTGAAGGCGCTGCCCGTGCGCGTGCCATGAAGCGTGCGCAGAAGATGGCGAAGAATGATTATCAGGGTGCGCGTGGCACGCATTTCGCATTGTTCCCGCTTCCGCGGTCGCCAAGTCGACACCGCAATGGGTGATGAGCACGGAGTTGGTGGAAACGAGCCGCTTGTGGGCGCGATATTCCGCCCAGATCGATCCCGCTTGGGCTGAACCGTTGGCGGGTTCGTTGACGCGAACCACGTATGCGGATCCGCATTGGTCAGGCTCGCGTGGCTCCGCGGTGGCGAGCGCGAAGGTACTGTTGTATGGTTTGCCGATAGTGCAGGATCGTACGGTGCAGTGGGGTCGTATCAATCCGCTGGAGGCCCGTGATTTTCTGATTCGTCAGGGTTTGGTCGAGGGCGATATTCAGCAGCGGTTCTCGTATGACGATTTCATTGCGAAGAATCGCGATGTGCTGGAGGACGCGCCGACGATGCGAGTCGCACACGTCAGATGGCGCAGGCGGTCAGTGATGAGGATCTGTTCGATTTTTATAATTCGGTGATTCCCAATACTGTCACGTCGGTTGCGGATCTTGCGAAATGGTGGAAGTCAAAGCATGATGAGCAGCCGGATTTGTTGGATTTTGATCCGGAGAAGGTGGAGCGTCTTGCTGATGCCGAGTCAGTGTCGTTGGCTGATTATCCGGATCATTGGCATACGTTGGTACGGACGGCTCCCCTATCGATTTGCGGTTGAGTTATGTGTATGACCCGCATGATCCAAACGATGGCGTGACCGTGCATGTGCCGTTGAAGGTGTTGTCTCGTTTGACACCGGAACAATTCACGTGGAATGTTCCCGGATTGTTGGATGAGTTGATTGTCGGCATGATCAAATCGTTGCCGAAGACGTTGCGCGTGCAGTTTGTTCCCGCCCCTGATACGGCTCGTAAGATTCGTGCGTGGATTGATGAGAGGTATCCGGATCTGCCTGGTTCCGGTAGCCAGCAGAAGCCGAATCTTGCTCCTACCAATGCGGAGGGTGTGGCCGCGTGGCCGGATTTGCCTCATACGTTCACGCAGGCGGCAATCAGCATCGTTGGCGCGCAGATTCACCCTGAAGTGTTGACTGGTGAATTGTGGAGCAAGCTCACGCCGTATTTGCGCGTGACGTTCTCTGTGGAGCAGCAGTTGCCTCCGAGTCGCAAGAGTCAGCATGGCAGGCGTCATGCGCGGGGCCTGTCAAGGTGCTTGGCTCGGGCAAATCGTTGGTGGAGTTGCAGCGCAAGTTTGCGGAGCAAGCCGAGGCTTCCGCACGGCAGATGGTAAAGAAGCAGGCGGAAAACGCTGGAAATCAGGGCAAGCTTGTGGAGCAGGCCAATCTGCTGCATAAGGCTGGTGCCACTACCGAAGCTCGTTCCACCATGCTGTGGCGCGGTGCACTTGATGTTTTGCGTATGCCGAGCGAGCGTATTTCGTCGCGTTGGTTGGGTGCGGAGGCGTTGATGTTGGCGTCCGCACCATATCAGTCCACGAAGGATCTTACTGAGGATCTGCAGTTGGCTGCGGTGAAGCGTTTGCTGCCGAATGTTGACGAATTGCCGGATGATGAGGCGTTGGCGAATGCGGTGCTTGATGTGCGTGAAGTGTTCGAAGATACCGTGTATGCGGTTGCGCATGATGTGATCGCTATTTTGAAGCGGTATGCGGAGGTTGATAAAGCCGTGTCAGGCAAGGCCGATCTGCCGATGTTGAGCGTTTTGCAGTCGATTCGTGAGCATATCGCCACGCTGGTGTATCCGGGATTCATCGGCAAGACTCCCCCGGATGCGTTAGCGTCGATTGAACGGTATCTGCATGCTGACGTGCTTCGTTTAGGTAAGGCGAAGAACGACAAGAATCGTGATGTGCGTTGGGCTTGGGAGCTGATGAGCCAAGCAGTTGGCCGACAAGGCCATGGCGAAGGCCGAACGTGAGCCTGCAGGTCCGCGTCATGAGGCGTTGATGAAGCAGGCGGTCACCGCACGTTGGATGCTTGAGGAATTCTACGTATCATTGTGGGCGCAGGAACTCGGCACGCCGAAGCCGATCAGCCTGCAGCGCATCAAGAAAGCGTTGAGCTAACGCATCATCATCTTTCGCATTCCATTGCCGTCGATACTGGAAAACCGCCAGTATCG
>ENA-OQEB01000705-OQEB01000705.1-human-gut-metagenome-genome-assembly--contig:-NODE-705-length-13465-cov-1.931924_pt1 | contig 13465 bp, 18 predicted proteins | sample MGYA00242787_ERZ504619 | MGnify/ENA primary metagenome ERZ504619 (study PRJEB26092, sample SAMD00036317) | human gut metagenome | host: Homo sapiens | study: EMG produced TPA metagenomics assembly of... | reverse complement strand
CGATTACGATAAACGAAAAAAACGTTGCAGATGGTAGTTCCAAAAAAAAGCTACCAGCACTGCTACTATTATCTTTGACAGAATAAATACATTGTCTATATAATATCCCAACAGCCCATTGACCCATGTCATGCCCGTAAGCCACTCGGTCAGTGCAAAAGTGCCCCAGGTATTCAGTATAATGCTGCCTCCCCAGACAAAGAGGTACTTGACGGCAACATGCGTTTTCTTGCAGTCTTCGGCATGAAACACCCATCCGTAATTAATGGCACAGTTTACAATGCCTCCTACTACGGAACCCGTGAATGTGGCATAAAGATAAAAAACAGCAAAAGCCTTCACCAGAAGGATAGTCACCAGAAAATCGACAAAGCTTGCGAATTGCGCAGAAATCTGGGCCTTGAAGAAGATCCAGACAGAATGGCGCCACGACACACCTTTGCCATTTGATTTCAACTGATTATCCATCTTGCCACAATCAAAATTATAAATCCGTAGACTCCGGACAGAATATCGTCCATCATTACCCCTATTCCACCCGGCAGACTTTCCATACGACGGATACCCAAGGGCTTGAATATATCAAACAAACGGAACAAGGCAAATGCTCCCAATGCATACCATACATGTCCGGCGGGCGCCGCAAGCAAGGCAATCCACACACCGACCATTTCATCGACCACCACGCGCGAAGGGTCTTCGCCCCAAGATGCCTCCAGGCGGTTGGCAGCCAGATACCGGCAAGTGTAAATACCAAAATCAATGCTACTGTCAGCCACAAAAGGCAGACACTTGAAACCAGATAAGACAACCCGAACCAGATAAGCGTAGCCAGCAAAGCTCCCGCAGTGCCGGGTGCAAAAGGAGAAAAGCCCGAGCCAAAGCCCGTACCGATAATGACTGGGAGGAGGGAGGGTTTCTTCATCAAAAAAGTAATGAGGTGATAAATGCGATAAAAACGGTAAAGTGATAAATGCAATAAAGTAATAAAAGTGATAAAGTGGTAAAGTGCTATCACTCTATCACCTTACCACCTTATTTTTATCACCTTATCACTGTTTTTTAGTCCAGATAACTCGGTGCTGTCTCACCCACCATATTGCGGAGAGTCTCTTTCACCATGCGCCATTGCTGGAACAAATCGTGTACCGGCTCATGCTCGAAATCGTGCATCGGACTCTTGCAGAAGAAAGACAGCCACGTCTGGATGCCGCACATGCCTGCACGCAATGCCAAATCACTGAAAATAACCAAGTCGAGCGCGATGGGAGCAGCAAGAATGGAGTCACGGCACAAGAAGTTGACCTTGATTTCCATCGGATAGCCCATCCAGCCGAAAATATCGATGTTGTCCCATGCTTCCTTGTTATCCTTACGGGGAGGATAGTAGTTGATGCGTACCTTATGATAAACATCACCGTACAAGTCAGGATATTTCTCCGGTTCGAAGATATTGTCGATAACAGACAGCTTGCTGACCTCTTTTGTCTTGAAGTTCTCCGGTTGGTCAAGTACCTCGCCGTCACGGTTACCCAGAATATTCGTAGAGAACCAGCCGCTTACACCCAACATACGGGTCTTGAACATCGGAGCAAGCACCGTCTTCATCAAAGTCTGGCCACTCTTGAAGTCCTTACCGGAAATGGGCACATTCATTTTCTTGGAGAATTCCCACATAGCCGGAGTATCCACACACAGATTAGGAGCACCCATAATAAACGGAGCGCCTTCTGCAATGGCAGCGTATGCATAGCACATACTCGGAGAGATGACTTCAGTATTGTTTTCCTTCATTGCCTGTTCCAAAGCAGCGAGAGATTCGTGTTCCTTGGACAGAGAATATATATTTCGGTACTTGCAGCCCACAGCACAGCAATACGCTCGCAGTTATTGGCTGCCTTGAAGTTACGGATATCCTCACGCAACTGCTCTGTCATTTCCCAGCGAGTAGCAGCCTTCTTAATATGCGTACCGTTCAAACGTTTTGCAAAATTGTGGTCGAATGCAGCAGGCATCGGCTTGATGGCTTGCAGTTCGTCTTTTTACCAAATTCAAGTCTTTCTCTTTCAAAAACCTCGGCATACATAGCAGCTTCGTAGCGTTGTCCGGGAAAATGTCCCAACCGCCGAAAACGATATCATTCAAATCAGCCAAAGGCACTATGTCTTTGATAAGTTTCTCTTTGCCATCCTGCATGCGCATAGCAGCCATTTGTGTGATTGAGCCTATAGCTTTTGCCAAGCCCTTGCGAGCAGCTAATGTACCGGTAATCATGGTGGTTGCAACCGCACCACCTACTCCGACTACCAGCACGCCCAAGCGTCCGGTTGCCGGCTTAATGTTTTCTTTCATTGCCATTGTATTATTTAGAGTTTAAAAAATTGCTCAAATTTAGGGTATTTTACTCAATTGGGATTAGTCATTTTATCCGATTTAATGTCCTATTAGTAAGATTTAAGTTAAAATGTCATGTGTAGACTGATTCTGAGCCCGGATTTGTCTACATCCGGTAAATTTCGGTAAGTCAAACGCCATACATAATCGACACGCAACACCTTGAAAATATTTTCAATGCCTACACCTGCCTCTACGTATGGCGTATGTCCCATGGTGGTACTTCCAGCAGGAAAACGGAACAAATCCTGCTGAAAAGCCGGATTATTCTTATCACTCAAATTCCCATACAAGCCGCGGCAGGAAAGTACTTCACGCCATTTCAACTTTTTCAACAAAGGAATACGGTTGAAGAGCCAGCCGTTCAAGTAATAGGTCACATCCCAGGAAGCGTATTCATCGTTCATGAATTCCATGGCATTCATCAGTGAATAAGACTCAGGCTGTATGGTATAGGACAAGTTCGCATTGGGAATGATGAGCAGAGGAAAAGGGACTTTATTCCAGACTTTTCCGGCTTTCAGGATAACGTCCGTATAACCGAATGCCGAGAACCAGAAACGCTTTTGAAAACCCGCTTCCGTATAGTGATAGGTATAGTCTCCTCCAGTACCCCTTTGGCAGCCATGGTATGCGTAAGCGAAAAGACCGGAGCATCCAGCGAAACGGGGAAGCGGTTCCATTGGGTCTGGAAGAATTTCTCGTTGGGAGCATAGCGCAGCTCAATTCCAGCTCACTGGTCGAAATACTTTTTACATACGTATTACGGTCATCCTGCTTGACGAAGGAATCAGATGGATGATTCATCTTTACGCAGGCGCGCGTCATCTGTACGGAAAAGCCGGAATGGAACTCATTGGTATAGGTCAGCTCCGCCTTCCGCTGATAACCGATACGGTCATCCTTCTGACGTTTCAAAGCAAGAAAAACATTGTCCTGACTGGTATAAAGATAGTGTTGTCCATATTGATTGACATCTGACAAGTAATGGAGCTTCAACGAATGTATAGGAAATTCATTGGCATATTCCTTCTTCCTATGAAAAGAATATTCCAGTTCGGCGAGTCCCTTTACACGATGGTCGCGAAAACCATATGCCATATAGCCCCTGCCGAACAGATGCGGATTGAGCCATGCCGTCGTCATACCGCCGGCACGCAAGCGCACCCCTTCCAGTGTGTTTCCGCTGATGGTGGTATTCATCATGCCGATATAGAACAAAGGTTCTTTTTCCTTCGGAGCGGGAATATACCCGTGAACAGCACCTTCAACACTTTCTCCGTCCAGAAATAAACGGGATAGCTGCGCAACTGGGCCATCATCTTGTCCACCGAAGTCTCTTTCTTGCTGACCTCCACCTGGCGGTTGGCATCCCAATATGCTTCCGAATAGCCGGAAGCCGATGTCTCTTCAATCACCTTTTCCGCTTTTCGGAAAGCCTGCAGAGCCTTGTCATCCGGTTCATACTGATAATTTCTGTAATACACATCCCGCTTGGCATAAATACCGTCACTATTGTCCACCAACTTGAACTCCGTAGTGATACTCTCATTGAGCAACTGCCTCGTACCGTCCTCCGCGCGGTCAAAATTCTGTTCAATCTTCATGTAGTCCACAAAGTTCAGATTTATTTTCTGAGGAAAGTTCATGACGGCACGCTTTACAAAATAGGTACTGTCCAGCATGACGTATAAATGTCCCGTAAAACCGAACGACTCGGAGTTGAAAGGGACAAATGTCAAGTCAACACAAGGCTTTCCGGCAACGGTAAGCGTATCCATCAGATAATATTTGTAGAAAGACGGCCCAAGGAGGATAGCGGACTGACAAACTTATTGGTGAACAAGGTGATGTTGTTCTCATAAAGGTCTACATCGGTCATGGTGACACTGATAGCCTGTTCCATACCCTGCTGCGAAAGCATTTCGTCCACTCCTGCCTGCCTGCGGGCGGTGACCCACTGTTTCCGGCTATGCGGAGACTTGCGGTAATAGTCTGTGGCAAGCAACTCACGGTTGGAGATGGCCAATACCGGCCTGCCGGTAACGGCAGAGGTATCGACATAATCCGTCAGGAACTTGAACTTACGGTAAAGCCACTTCTGTTGCTTCAAGCTGTCGAAGTTATTGATAGCAAAAGTCATCTTTTCATAGCGGTCACGTTTCCAGAAGTCGCGTTCGTCGGGCGAGTAGTCATCCCGATGCTCTATCATCTTGCGTACAAACTCCACTGCGGGATTATCCTTTTTCTTATACCGTTCACGCTTCGGCTTCACCACCACCTCATCCAGTGCATAAGTGGCTGGCGAAAGGGCTATATTGAACTTAGAAGACTTTGCAGGATGAATCAGCCGGACATATTCATTATATCCCACGGCCGAAATGACCAGCGTGGCCTCCGGGCGATAGGTCTTGAAGGAAAAACGGCCGTTATTGTCCGTCATCCCTCCCTCCGTAGTTCCTTTCAGATAAACTGACGTATAAGGCAACGGCTCCTTCGTCAACGAATCGGTGACAACGCCTTGCACCATATATTGTGCTCTCAATGGAAGAGTAACCAGCTGGATAAGCAGAAATACCCTAAAAAACAACTTCATACCTTGTTTTACCTAATTTGGATGGCAAAGGTACGGAAGAAAACTTTTTCTTAAAGTTCGGTTTTACGGAATAAATGTTCTAAAAAACTCCTTTTGTACAAAACACTTCCCGTTAAAAGCCGTTGTATAGCGAAACGACGCTCCAGAAAGCATCGGAACAACCAATATATAACCTAAACAACTTGATTATGGAATGGATTTTCAACCAGCTTAGGGAACGCCCCGAACTTGCCATTTTCCTCACTATATTCCTGGGATTCTGGCTGGGGAAACTGCGTATCGGTAAGTTTACGCTGGGCACAGTGACCAGTGTACTGCTTGTAGGCGTACTGGTAGGGCAACTGAATATAGCCGTACCGGGTCCGATAAAGTCGGTATTTTTTCTGCTTTTCCTTTTTGCCGTGGGCTATAAAGTGGGTCCCCAGTTCTTCCGCGGACTGAAAAAGGACGGATTGCCCCAAGTGGCTTGCCGTACTGATGTGTGTATCCGTACTGTTAGTGACCTGGCTGCTGGCCCTGATGATGGCTACAATGCCGGTGAAGCTGCCGGACTGCTGGCCGGTTCGCAAACCATCTCCGCCGTCATCGGAGTGGCAGAAGACACCATGGTCAATATGGGACTGGACGAGGCCCAACGACAAAGTTACGTCAACATCATTCCCGTATCCTACGCCGTCACCTACATTTTCGGTACGGCAGGCTCGGCATGGGTCCTATCATCCATCGGTCCCAAGATGCTGGGCGGGCTGGAAAAGGTGAAAGCCGCCTGCAAGGAGCTGGAGGCGAAAATGGGCAGCTCTCTGGCTGACGAACCGGGATTCATGCCGGCGGCACGCCCCGTCACTTTCCGTGCCTACCGGGTCGAAAACGAATGGTTCAAGAATGGAAAGCGGGTGATTGACCTGGAAGTCTACTTCCGGCAGCACGACAAACGTCTATTTGTGGAACGCCTCCGCAAATCCGGAGTTGTGGTGGAAGTCAGCATGAACATACAGATAGAGCCGGGAGACGAAGTAGTGCTAAGCGGACGCCGCGAATACATCATAGGCGAAGAAAGCTGGATAGGGCCGGAAGTACAAGATGCCCAGCTCCTGGATTTTCCTGCCGAAAAGTTACCGGTTACAATCACACGCAAGACGGTTGCCGGCAAGACGGTTGCAGTTATCCGAAGGGAAAAGTTCATGCACGGTGTCAGTATCCGGAGCATCAAGCGCGCCGGAATATCCATTCCCGTGCTGGCACAAACGGTAGTAGATGCCGGCGACGTCATCGAAGTGGTAGGTACCAGGCAGGAAGTGGAAGCAGCAGCCAAACGTCTGGGTATATAGACCGCCCTACCAACCAGACGGATATGATATTCGTAGGCCTTGGTATCCTTGTCGGAGGTTTGTTCGGAGCACTTTCCGTCCATATCGGCGGCATCCCCATCAGCTTGAGCACAAGCGGCGGCGCATTGATTGCGGGCTTGTTCTTCGGCTGGCTCCGCAGTAAGCACCCCACCTTCGGGCGCATTCCCGAACCTTCACAATGGGTGTTGAACAATGTCGGTCTGAACATGTTCATTGCGGTAGTGGGCATTTCGGCAGGTCCCAGTTTCGTGCAGGCTTCCACGACGTAGGTATCAGCCTGTTTCTGGTGGGAGCAGCAGCCACCACCCTGCCGCTGATTATCGGCTTGCTGCTGGCAAGGTATGTTTTCAAGTTCCATCCGGCACTGGCTTTGGGCGTCTGCGCAGGGGCACGTACCACTACGGCCGCTTTAGGCGCGGTGCAGGATGCCGTTGAGAGCGAAACGCCTGCTCTGGGATACACCGTGACCTATGCCGTGGGCAATACCTTATTAATAATATGGGGTGTAGTCATCGTTTTGCTACTATAAGACGATTTTGTGTCAATGCTTACTAATCCGAAGCATTCAAAGAATTATTGCCGGAAATGCAAGCGACTATATACCCATTCACTAATAGCTATTCGTCCGACAGCTGTCGGACGATAATTCAACAGTTGTCGGACGATGATTCAACAACTGTCGGACGAAAAGGAAACATATATCGGACGATTAATTTCAAGCAAGGAAAGAAATAGTATACCGCATGAACAGAGATTATTCGCCGAATGACTGAAAACAATAAATAACGAACCTAAACTTGAGCTTATGGATACAAAACTTTTAGAAAAGAAAATGGAATCTATCAGTCCTTTCGAACTGAAGAACCGCCTGATAGACATGGCAGACGAGAGTCTGAAGAAAACCGCCCGTACCATGCTGAACGCAGGGCGCGGCAACCCCAACTGGATTGCAACCGCTCCACGCGAAGCCTTCTTCCTGTTGGGAAGCTTCGGCCTGGAAGAGTGCCGCCGCATCATGGATTTGCCCGAGGGAATTGCAGGCATCCCCGAAAAAAGGCATTGCCTCTCGCTTCGAAGCCTTCCTGAAAAGAACAATAACGTACCGGGCGCCAAATTGCTGGAACAAACCTACAACTACCTGCTGATGCAGCATGCCGCCGACCCCGACAGCCTTGTACACGAATGGGCCGAAAGCATTGTAGGCGACCAGTATCCCGTGCCCGACCGCATCCTTCATTTTACGGAAATCCTTGTGCAAGATTACCTTTCGCAAGAGATGTGCGACAACCGTCCTCCCGGGGTGCTATGACCTGTTTGCCACCGAAGGTGGAACAGCCGCCATGTGCTACATCTTCGACTCCCTGCAGGAAAACTTCCTGCTGAACAAAGGGGACGGCATCGTCCTCATGGTTCCTGCCTTTACCCCCTATATTGAAATCCCACAACTCAGCCGCTACCAGTTTCGAGTGACCAAAATACATGCCAACCGCATGAATAACGAAGGGATGCACCTCTGGCAGTACAGCGACGAAGACATAGACCGCTTGAAAAGCCCTAAAATCAAGGCCCTCTTTGTCACCAATCCCAGTAATCCGCCCAGCTACACACTCAGTCCGGATACAATGGCGCGCATCGTGAGCATCGTCAGGAATGACAACCCTAATCTGATGATTATTACAGACGACGTATACGGTACATTCAGTCCACATTTCCGTTCGTTCATGGCAGAAATTCCCTACAATACGCTTTGCGTCTATTCATTCTCCAAATACTTCGGTGCCACCGGATGGCGCAATGCGGTCATTGCCCTGCACGAATTCAACCTGTTCGACAAGCTGATAGCCAAACTGCCGAAAGAGAAACGGGAGATTCTGCACCACCGCTACTCCACCCTCACTCTGGAACCTGAAAAACTGAAGTTTATCGACCGTATGGTTGCCGACAGCCGTCAGGTGGCACTGAACCATACCGCCGGACTGTCATTGCCACAACAGATGCAGATGGGCCTTTTCGCCGCCTTTGCCCTGCTGGACAAGGAAAACAAATACAAGCAAAAGATGCAGGAGATTATCCGCCGCCGATTGCATGCCCTTTGGGAGAATACCGGTTTCACGCTGACGGAAGACCCGTTGCGCGTAGGTTATTATACAGAAATCGACATGCTGGTTTGGGCAAAGAAGTTCTATGGGGACGACTTTGTAGAATATCTGAAACGTACCTACAGCCCGCTGAACGTAGTCTTCCGCCTTGCCAAAGAAACCTCTCTGGTGCTGCTGAACGGCGGTGGTTTTGACGGCCCCGAATGGAGCGTGCGCGCCTCACTCGCCAATCTGGACGAGAAAGACTATGCAACCATCGGCCAAGGCATTAAAAAGATACTGGAGGAGTATGCAAAAGAATTCTTTAAAAATGGAAAGGCGAAAGGTAAAAATTGAAAATTGAAAGGTGAAAGGTAAAACTTTCAAATTTCAATTAAATAGTATACGGAAGCGGGTCAATCCATCGTTGTAGGTACGTAAGGAGAACGTGCAACCATGACGGCTCAAAACTTCCCGGATAAACACCAGGCCAATTCCCTGCCCGTTCGGCTTGGTGGAAAAGAAGGGGCTGAAGAGTTTAGCTTCGGTCTCTTTACTTATCCCCGGACCATTGTCAACGACTTCGACAGAAGCGGGGGCAGTGGTCCTTACTATTATCTCACCTTGCTGTCCGTTTTCTCCGGCATCCCCCTCTATACTTTCGGCAGCATTCTTGATGATATTCACAAGCACCTGCTCAAAAAGAGAAGCATCCATACGCACCATTCCCACCTCCGGGTCGCATTCCAGACGTAGCTCTATATTGCGGTCATTGCACATTCCTTCCATGAAACGCTTGCACATGGACACCAACTCATTCAGTTGGACGGGTGCCAGGGTAGGTTCGGGTATCTTTACCACATCTGCAAAACGGGTAATGAAACGGCTCATCGAGAAACAACGCTCCGTACAGACGCGCATCACGTCGCAGATGTCCTCCATATCATCTTCTGTAGAAAGTGCCTGCTCCACTGTATCGAGTGTGGAAGTGATGCCCGCAGTGGTATTGTTCACTTCATGAGCTATCATGCGGATTACCTTTTCATAGGCACGCTTCTCGGCACGCATCACTTCTTCCGTCATACGCTCTATCAAGAAAAAAAGGATGTTTGAACCCTCTGTCAATAAAAGAAGAATGGGTGCATTTATAAATATTCGCGTCATTGAGACGGACCACTGCCGTCTCGTCTTTGGGAATGGACGAAAGTTCGGCAGCCAACGGAGAATCCATCTGGTCCAGCCGCTTTGCCATCGCCTCCTCCATACGGACACCGAGCATCTTTACCGCCATCGGATTCAGTTGCGACACTTCATCGTCCATTGTCAGGATAATAACCCCCATTGGAGATGCCTGAATCAGCAAATCCAAGAAGTGATTCTGCTCGCGCATGCGCAACCGTTCATTCTTGAGCTGCTCCATCATTCGGTTAAAGATATTCACAATGCGGTCTGCTTCGTACTGCCCTACCCGGCTGAGACGACTACTGAAATCCTGCTCGCGCAGCAACTCCATACCGCTGCCTATGGTGTTCATCGGCTTCACTATCTTATTATAGAATACTATCAGATAGATAAGGATAAACCGATGAGCCCTCCAATACGTACAGATACAAAAGCGGCTTCCCACTCAGCAAATATACCAGCATTCCACCCAGACCGAGCAGAAAAAGGACAAGTATGAAGAAAAAGAATTTTATGCGCACGGGACTTGAATATTATATTTTTCTAAACGTCTGTAAAGCGCAGCGCGGCTGATGCCTAATGACACTGCCACCTGACTGAGATTCCCTTTATGCTGTTCCAACGCCTGCAAGATAGTCTGCCGCTCTATTTCATCCAAGGTCATACCTGCAAAAGAAGTACCTTCGGCAGCTTTGGCCGGTTCGTCGTGACGCAGATATTGGGCATCGAAATCCGCGGCATCCAGCACCGGCTTGCCGCTGACCAGAATGGTACGCTCCACCAGATTCTTCAACTCACGAATGTTGCCCGGATAAGGCAGGCGGGAAAGGAAATTCAGAGCGTCGGCCGAGAAATCCGTACGCGGCAAGCCGTTCACCTCTGCCTGACGGTCGGCAAAGTGACGTGCCAGCAAAGGAATATCTTCACGGCGCTCCCGCAAGGAGGCAGTTTTACGGTAATCAGGTTGATACGGTAAAAAAGGTCTTCACGGAAAGTACGTTCGGACACCATCTTGCGGAGGTCTGCATTAGTGGCGGACACAACGCGCACATCGACTTTGCGGGGACGGCTATCGCCCAGCACTTCGAATGTCTGGTCTTGAAGCACGCGCAGCAGTTTCACCTGGCAGGAAGGGTCGAGGTCACCAATCTCGTCGAGGAAGATAGTACCTTTATTTGCCATTTCAAAACGCCCTATACGGTCGGCGCTGGCATCGGTAAACGCCCCTTTCTTATGGCCGAACATCTCGCTCTCGAACAAGCTCTGCGAGATGCCGCCGAGATTCACCTTGACAAAAGGCTGCTTCACACGTTGGCTGTTGATATGGATGGCTTCGGCAATCAGCTCCTTGCCCGTTCCGCTTTCGCCCGTAATCAGCACCGAAGCATTGGTACGGGCTATGCGGGCCACTGTGTTCAACACTTCCATCAACCCTTTGGACTTACCTATAATATGGCTGCGATTCAATGCGGTAGTCTGTTCTTCCGGCACCTCTTTCGGGGCGGCCGTAAGCTCAAGGGCCGTCTCGATGCGCTGCAAAAGAGCAGCATTGTTCCAAGGCTTGGTTATGAAATCGAATGCGCCGGCCTGCATACCCTGCACGGCAAGCTGGATACTTCCCCATGCCGTCATCAAAATAACGGGCACATCGGGACGGAACACCTTTACCTGCTTCAATAAGGTAAGTCCCTCTTCTCCGGTAGTGGAAAGAGTGAAGTTCATATCCATCAAAATCAAGGCGGGAGCTTCGGCCCTCACTATGTCCATAGCTTCGCGAGGGCCCGGAGCCGTTTTCACCTCATATCCGGCACGCTTCAGCATAAAGCTGAGGGAAGAGCGCACAGCACTATCGTCGTCTATTATCAGTATCATAAAAATTGTAGTTTGTTTCCCGCAAAAATAAGTAAAAAAGCAGAGTTATGAATGATAAGTTATAAGTTATTTACCTATAATATCGCATATACGGTACTTTTACCGGCAAATAACTCATAACTTATCACTTGCAACCCGTCGACTTATCCTCTTACCACCTCTTCAAAATCAGCTTCCAATTCCGTATCGCGTTCAAAATCCCAAAGGGTCAAGCTGCGGAGCTGATAGAAGTAATACCAATAGTAGTACAGCTCTGAAATATGCTTTTGACGGGCTTCGTCTTTAGAGTTCTGTGCATCGTTCAGGTCCAGGGTGCTGATTTTACCTATCATAAAGGTCTCTACACTGGTCTTGTAACGCTTCTCAGCAATGACATCCGCCTCTTCGGCTATGTCCAGCTGTTGCGCCTGGTTGTTGAAGTTAGCCACCAGCAAAAAGATGTCCTGATTAAAGTCCATCTGTTCCTGACGGATTCTGGACAAGACCACTTCACGGTTGCTCTTTGCCACCCTTACCTTGCCGCGCGCTTGCCCCAGTCAAGGATAGGAATCTTGACGCCTACCTGCACAATCTGATTATCAAGCAAGTCCCGGTAGGCTGAAGAGAATTCATGGTTCTGCCCCGTATAGCCCACACTGGCAAAGAGGTCGATGCTGCGCAAGTTTCCGCGTGCCGTTGCCACTTCATAATCAGCTTCGAGCTGGCGGCGGCGAATGTTCTGTGCAAAGGAGTTGCGTTCCAGTGCCTTGTTCAGCACACGGTCATACTCCATCTTTATATCGGGAACAGTGGCGGGCAACACCGGATTCAGGCTTTCCTGCTCGGACACCCCGAGGAAAGAACGGAGCTGGAACATTTTTGCATTCAAGTTGCTCTCTGCCTCAGTCACGTCGGCCTTGCCCTGCAATGAATTCAGTTTAAGCTGCAACAAATCATTCTCGGATATCTGTCCCATTTTACGTTTGGCTATGGCCACTTCATAAAGGCGGTCGGCATTCGTCTTGTTCTGCATGGCGGTAGCGAGCGATTCTTTGGCCAGCAGCAACTCAAAGAAATAAGTGATGGTTTTCATCGTCACCTCTTCCGTAGCTGAAATGAACTCGGCCTTTGCCTCGGCATAGCGTACGGGCTCTATACGGCGGTTCCACTTCAAGGTATTCACTCCGAAGACCGGTTGCGTCAACTCCAGACTCACGGGGACTGACATGAACTGCTTCGCTCTCCGGAACCCAGTTGTTTGAGATAATCCAGCGAAGAAGTCAGTGACAGCTTACCCCCCGTAAACCAAATGTTCTGGTCTACCGAAAGCTGTCCGGACAGCCCCAGTGTATTGTTGCGGACAAAGCTATAGGAGCCGTCGGAATTCTGGTAGGTACTGTAGGACTTGTTATAGTTGGGTAGTGTACCGGTGAAATTCACTTCCGGCAACAAGTCCGCACGGAATGTACGGTATTCCCAATACGCGGTTTTCAATTCATTCAATGCCACAGCAGCATCCACAGACTGCGTACGGGCCAGTACAATGGCTCCGACAGCGTAATATTGCGTTCATGTCCCAAAGTATCATTCTGCGCCATGGTTGCCAACGGCATCAAAAAACAAACTGCAAGTAAAATATTCTTTTTCATGTTCAATCTTTAAAATTGTCGCAAACAGAAAAGCAAAGAGTGTGCCAAGTGGCCGGAAAGGTTTCATAGAGGGGTAAGTGTTCATTTTCGGACAGTGGGGATGTCCGTTAGCGGACGATATCAAGAAAACAACCGGTCTCTATCTAAAGTCTGAAAAATCTTAGGCATTTTTCCTCCTCAAAAAGTCGGGGCACGGGGGAGCAGCCATTCTCCCTGTGCCCTTGAAAACGCACTTACATTATTGCGGGTTTTCCTTCTATCAAACCTATAAGTGTCAATCTTTCTGTCGATTACTGCATATCAACGATCTGCTGATATAACTCTTTGTTATTCTTGGTTGCCTCTTCGATGACATCCTTGCAGGCA
>ENA-OQEB01000704-OQEB01000704.1-human-gut-metagenome-genome-assembly--contig:-NODE-704-length-13470-cov-1.951060_pt1 | contig 13470 bp, 15 predicted proteins | sample MGYA00242787_ERZ504619 | MGnify/ENA primary metagenome ERZ504619 (study PRJEB26092, sample SAMD00036317) | human gut metagenome | host: Homo sapiens | study: EMG produced TPA metagenomics assembly of... | reverse complement strand
CAAAGAAAATACCCTGTCACACGCTGAAAACGAGAAAATTTGACCATTTTTGACCTTTGACTGTAAGAAAAAGTCGGCTATAATAATAGTCACAAAGGTCAAAGAAAGTCAAAGTCAAAGAAGAGGCGATAATCAAATGAATCTCAGTAAAGAAATAGCGAATATGATAATCGAAATGCTTGAAACGGACGGAACAAGCGCAGAAATTCGCCGAAATGACCTTGCGGAAAGAGTTGGCTGCGTACCGAGTCAGATAAATTACGTTATTTCATCACGCTTCACACCCGAGAGAGGATATATCGTCGAAAGTCAAAGAGGCGGCGGCGGATATATCAGAATTACAAGAGCGCAGTATGATCTGTCAACCCTGAAAATGCATCTTATAAATTCAATCGGCGAAAGCGTTGACGGAAAAACCTGTAAGGCTAACGTAATAAATCTTCACGACAGAGGCTTTTAACCGACGAACAGGCAAAGCTTATCATGACAGCTGTATCGGACAATATTTATAAGGAATTGCCCGAAGAAGCAGAAACAAATTCAGAGCGTCAATGTTCAAACAGATGCTTCTGAGCACAATGAAATAAAAAGGAAGAGATAATTATGTTGTGTCAGAACTGTAAAAAAAATGAGGCTACCACTCATATAAAAACAATCGTAAACGGCGAGGCGACAGAGGCTCATCTTTGCTCTGACTGCGCAAAGAGTCTCGGCTATGACGGAGTTTTTTCAGACTTCGGATTTAATTTTTCGGATATGTTAAGCTCCTTCTTCTCAGAGCCTGTTATGGCAGGTCTCGGCGGAAGATCACTTCGCTGCGATAAATGCGGAAGCACCTTTAACGATATAGTAAGAAGCGGTAAAATCGGTTGCGGCGATTGCTATTCAACCTTTTACGATAAGCTCTTACCGTCGCTTGAAAGGCTTCACGGCAGAACAAGTCATGAGGGAAAAATCCCGAACTGCATTGTAGAGGTGCCGGATAAGACCGAAAAGGAAAAATTACAGGATGAGCTTGACGAAGCGGTAAAATCGCAGGATTACGAAAAAGCCGCAGAGCTTCGGGATAAGATTAAAGAAATGGAAAGCGAGGAAAAATAAATGAGTAAATGGTACATCGGCGAGGGCGACCACAACGATATAGTCATTTCAACGAGGATAAGAATTGCGAGAAACCTTGCAGATTATCCGTTCCCCGTTCGCCTTGACAACAAGAGCAAAATCGAAGTAAACGAGAAAATAAGAGACGCTTTGGACGGCAAGGAAAACCTTACCTATACAGAGCTTAAAACCCTTACCCGTTCGCAGATAGTTTCCCTTGCAGAGAGGCATCTTATCAGTCCCGAGTTTGCGTCAAATTCCGATGCGAGAGCATTGCTTATGTCCGACAACGAGGATATAAGTATAATGCTTTGCGAGGAGGACCATATCAGAATTCAGGTTATGAAATCGGGTCTTGCACTCAAGGAAGCATATGAGCTTGCGGATAAAATCGATACGGAAATCAACCAATCGCTCAAATATGCGTTTGATGAAAAGCTCGGTTATCTTACCCAGTGTCCGACAAATCTCGGTACGGGTATGAGAGCCTCTGTGATGCTCCATTTACCGGCTCTTACCGCAAAAGGTCAGATAGGCTCGCTTGCCTCAACCGTTTCAAAGCTCGGTCTTACAATCAGAGGAGCTTACGGCGAAGGTATGTCGGCTATGGGCGACCTTTATCAGTTGAGCAATCAGGTATCGCTCGGAATAAGCGAGAAATCGGCAATCGACAATCTTAAAACAATTACTCTTCAGCTGGCGGCTCAGGAACGTGCGGCTCGGGAGGAAGCGTCTAAGAGCATCGAAACCGAGGATGCGGTATTCAGAGCATACGGAATACTCAAATCGGCAAGAATATTAAGTACAAAAGAATTTATGAGTTTAATCTCCAAAGTTCGTTTGGGTGCTGTTTTGGGAATGATAAAAACAGACCTTAAAACAATAAACGAACTTATGGTATCAATGCAGCCTGCAACGATAAATGCCTTTGTCGGCAAAACGCTCAGTCTTGAAGAGCGTGATGTCGAGAGGGCAAAAATCGTAAGAGAAAGGCTATAACAGACGTTGACAGGCGGAGATTTAATTCTCCGCTTGTTTTACAAGTAAAAGGAAAGGATGATGTTTTATGTTCAAATTCACAGGTTTTACGGAGAAAGCTAACAAGGCTCTCAACAAGGCGGTTGAGTGTGCACAAAACCTCGGTCATACCTATATAGGCAGTGAGCATTTGCTTTTAGGTCTTTTGTCCGATACCGCAACCGTTGCGGGCGTTGTCCTCTCCGGCAGAAAGTTTTATTTTGATGATGTAGAGGAATACATTAAGCAGACAGTCGGCGTAGGTGTGCCCACTCAGTTAGGTGCGCAGGACTTCACGCCGAGAAGCAAGAGAATAATCGAAAATGCGGTTTATCTTGCAGGCAGAACGGGTAACTCCCTTGCAGGCACAGAGCATATTTTGCTTTCGATAGCAAGCGATGACTCCTGCTATGCTTACCAGATATTGGAGCGTGGCGGCGTTACGGCGGACGGCATTATGTCGGATATTTCAAAGAAGCTTATGAACGCTTCTTCGGCAAATGCAAACGACGACGGCAAGTCGGGCACGGGCAACGAAACCCTTGACCAATTCTCAAGAGATTTGACAGAGCTTGCACGTCAGGGCAAAATTGACCCCGTAATCGGCAGACACGACGAAATCGAGAGGGTTATCCAAATCCTTTCAAGGAGAACTAAGAACAACCCTTGTCTTATCGGCGAACCCGGTGTAGGTAAAACGGCTATCGCAGAGGGCTTGGCTCTTAAAATCGTATCGGGCGAAGTTCCCGAAACGCTTAAAAACAAGAAGATTGTTTCCCTTGACCTTACAAGTATGGTCGCAGGTACAAAGTACAGAGGCGACTTCGAGGAAAGAATTAAAAAAGTTATCGACGAGGTTAAGGCGTCTCCCGATATTATCCTGTTCATAGATGAGGTGCATACGCTTATCGGTACAGGCGGTGCAGAGGGTGCGGTTGATGCCGCTAATATTCTTAAGCCTCACTCGCAAGAGGCGAATTACAGGTAATCGGTGCTACTACAATCGAGGAATACAGAAAGAATATCGAAAAGGACGCAGCGCTTGAGCGTAGGTTCCAGCCTGTTATGTTGATGAGCCGTCTAAGGAAGAAGCAATCGAAATATTAAAGGGCTTGCGTGATAAATACGAGGCTCATCACAAGGTAAAAATCACAGACTCGGCTATCAAAGAGGCTGTGGAACTGTCAGTGAGATATATCGCAGACAGATACCTTCCCGATAAGGCAATTGACTTGATTGATGAGGCTGCTTCACGTGTAAGGCTTCGTGCCTTTACAGAGCCGCCCGAGCTTCACGAGCTTGAGCAGAAAAAGAAAGATATAGAAGCCGAGAAATTAAGCGCAGTAAACTCGCAGGACTTCGAGCTTGCGGCAAAGCTTCGTGACGAGGAAAAGGAAATTTCAGACTCCCTTGAAAAGAAAAAGGAGGACTGGAAGAGCAAGGCAGGCAGAAGCAAGGACGAGGTTACGGAAAACGAGATTGCGGAAATCGTATCTCTTTGGACGGGCGTTCCTACGGCTCAGCTGACACAGCAGGAAAGCGATAGACTTCTTCATATGGAGGAAACGCTTCACAACCGAATTATCGGTCAGGACGAGGCTGTTAAGGCGGTTTCGAGAGCGATAAGACGTTCAAGAACAGGACTTAAGGACCCGAAAAAGCCTATTGGCTCATTCATCTTCTTAGGCCCCACGGGCGTAGGTAAAACAGAACTTTGCAAGGCACTTGCACAGACTTTGTTCGGCGACGAAAACGCAATGATAAGACTTGATATGTCCGAGTATATGGAGAAGCACACGGTGTCCCGTTTGGTAGGCTCGCCTCCCGGATATGTTGGATACGAGGAGGGCGGTCAGCTCACCGAGAAAATCAGGAGAAAACCCTATTCGGTTGTTCTCTTCGATGAGATTGAAAAGGCTCATCCCGACGTATTCAATATGCTTTTGCAGATTCTCGACGACGGTATTCTTACCGACTCGCAGGGCAGACGTGTTGACTTCAAAAACAGCGTTATCATAATGACCTCTAACGTCGGCGCAAAGCTTATAACTCAAAAGAGTGCCGACTTCGGCTTCACAGGAAAGGAAAATTCCGCAGAGGCAGCGATGGAAAAAGAGAAGATCAGAGAGGCTGTTATGGGAGAGCTTAAAAAGACCTTCCGCCCCGAATTCTTGAACCGTGTCGATGATATAATCGTATTCGACAGACTTCAGAAAGACGATATTAAGAAGATTGCGGTAAATCTCCTTGATTCACTCAAAAAGCGTGTCAATGAGCTTGGTATCGGTATTGAATTTACCGATAAGGCAATAAGCGATATTGCCGACGCAGGCTTTGACGAGGTTTACGGCGCAAGACCTCTTAAAAGGGCAATCCAAAACAAGATTGAAAACCTTTGTCCGAGGAAATGCTCGAAAACAAGGTAGTCAAAGGTAAGTCTTATATCTGCGATTCCGAGGACGGCAAATTCAGCTTCAAGGAAAAAACTGAGGAGCAGAAAGAGCCGAAACCCGAGGAAAAAGCGGAGTAAAAAAATAATACATTGCCCGATATAGCACCTTGACGGCAAAGAGTTTAGCCTCCCCGATTTATTTCGGAGAGGCTAAATGTTGTTTATGCGGAATTTATATGCGATTGTAGGGACAGGGCTCGCCCCTGTCCGCAATCCGCACAACCCGTAGGGGCGACCTGTGGTCGCCTGCCAATTCATAGCAAATTAAAAACGGGCGAACACAGTTCGCCCCTACGATATAATATAAAAATATAATTGTTTGTAACCGTTGGGTGTCGCTAATATATGATAATTCACGGCTGATATGATATTAAAATATTCGCACAACCGTAGGGACAACCCTTGCGGTTGTCCGTCAAAGGCTCCCTTGTAAAGGGAGCTGTCGTTTGAAACAAAAAAATGACTGAGGGATTTTATAAAATCATATAAATCAACCTTACAATCCCTCCGCCTCACGTTCGTTCGGCATCTCCCTTTACGCAAGGGAAGCTGAACAGGAAGTTGTGCAAATGCAAGCTTCCTACAAAAAAATAGGTTGAATTCATCCTATAATATGTGTATAATATAGATGGAGGTGATATGTTTGAAAATCAATACAAATAATCTTGTTTCTATTACAGAGGCAAATCAGAACTTCTCTAAGGTGGCACGCCTTGTTGACGAAAACGGTTCTGCCGTTATTTTGAAAAATAATGTTCCACGCTATCTTATTGTTGAATTCGGACAGGCTGAAGAAGAGCAGACGGCATCAAATGAGGATGTTACGGCGATTTCTAAAAGATTGATTTCAAAAAACAAACAGGCTTATGAGGAACTTGCGAAATGATAATACTGACAAAGGAACAGATTATATTCCTACACGATGAATTGATATGCGAAACCGGAGGAATACACGGATTGCGTGATGAAGCTCTGCTGGACTCGGCTTTACATTCTCCTTTTCAAAGCTTTGGCGGTGTTGAAGCTTTTCCGTCTATTCAGCAAAAAGGCGCACGGTTGGCTATGGACTGATTTCAAACCATGTTTTTCTTGACGGTAATAAGCGTATCGGTGCACATGTTATGCTTGTGTTTTTGTCACTCAACGGGATTGAGCTTAAATACACACAAAATGAGCTTGCAAATATGATACTTGATGTAGCCGATAATAAATTACAATTTGAGGATATGGTCAAATGGGTAATCGAACACCAAATTTGATTTTATCCGAAACAAAGCAAAAAGCCATAGGTACAGCTACCTATGGCTTAATTTTATATGTTATACTGATTATTCCGCTTTCTTTTTTCTGCCCGTAAAGAGCGAAACGCCGAATATAACGCCCAAAAGGACGAGCGCAAAGGTCATCCAACCGATAAGCACCGGCTTGCTCTGTGAAGCAAAGGTGTCATAATATCCCTTGAGGTACACGACGATTACTACAATCGGCAAGACATACTGCATATATGCTCTGACCCATTTCGGGAATTTCACGCCCTCGCCTGCGTTTGCTTCTTTGAGAAATTTTCAAAGCCCCAACCGTTACGCCTTACGCAGAACATAACGAACAGCAAGCTGCCGAGAGGCAAAAGGTTGTATGAAACAATGAAGTCCTCCAAGTCCATAATGCCCGTGCCGCTGCCGAGAGGCTGGAATTTTGAAAGGACGTTGAAGCCTAAAATCGCAGGAATTGAAATAAGAGTTACGATAACAAAGTTTACAGCAACCGACTTTTTGCGTTCCCAATTTTTCATATCCATAAATGCCGCAATTAGGTTTTCAAATACAGCGACTACCGTCGAGAGAGCCGCAAACGACATAAAGATAAAGAAAAGAGTGCCCCAAAGTCTGCCAAAGGGCATCTGATTAAAGAGGTTCGGCAATGTTATGAACAAAAGAGACGGACCTGCACCCGGCTCAACACCGAATGAGAAGCAAGCCGGTATAATTATAAATCCTGCCGTCAAAGCAACGAGCGTATCCAAAATCATAACGCTTATAGCCTCGCCGCTGAGACGCTTTTCTTTTCCGAGATAGCTGCCGAAGATTTCCATTGCGCCGATACCGAGCTCAACGTAAAGAATGAGTGCTCATCGCCGCAAAAATCGCAGTACCGAAGCCCGACTGCTTAACCGAAGCGAAATCGGGGACGAGATAGAACTTGAAACCCTCGCTTGCGTTTGGAAGCGTCGCAGAGTTGATTGCAAGTGCAATCATAAGGATAATGAGTAATGACATCATTACCTTTGTAATCTTTTCAACGCCGTTTTTAACGCCGAGAGCGCAGATGCCGAATGATATAACGATAGCGACGAATGCCCACAAGCCCATTGTCAAGGGTTGACCGAGCATAGCTGAAAATGCGTCCGCAACGCCGTCAACCGAAAGCCCTGTGAGCTTACCTGTGAGCTCAAGGTATGTGTAGTAGAGCATCCAGCCTGCAACCATTGTGTAGAACGACATCAAAAGGAAACAGCCGATAATGCTTATCCATTTAAGCCTGTGCCATTTAGTGCCTGCGGCTCAAGCGTTTCAAACGCCCTGCCCATACCGTATCTGCTCGCTCTGCCTATCGCAAACTCCGAAACGAGAATGGGGAAGCCGAGGATTACCAAAAACGCCAAATACATTACTATAAAAGCCGCACCGCCGTACATTCCGCAAATATACGGAAATTTCCAAACGTTACCGATACCGACCGCACAGCCTGCCGAAACGAGAATAAAACCGAGTCTTGAACCGAACTTTTCTCTTTCCATAAAACACCTCTTCCAAAATAGTTGCATTATATAATACCATATAATGCAAAAGTGTTCAATAAAAAAATCCTTGAAATCGACAGGGTAAAGGCAGATTTTTCGTAAGCCTTAGATTTTTTCGAAACGGATAATATCCCCGTCGGCATCCTTAATGCCCTTTTCAAAGCTTACAGAAAGCCTGCCGTCAACAACCTCCGTAAATTGAACAATTACAAATTCGTCAGTCTCGGCAAGGTCCTTAGTTATAATTTTAGTGCTGTTTTCCATTTAATTCAACTGCTCCTTTACATAATAATCACGCCGAAACATTTTAAGAATTTAGCTGCGTAAAACACATATTCCACTCTCTTTTCCGAACAAATGTTCGTACTTATAATACCACATTCATTCATAAAGTCAATACCTTTGGAATATTTAAGTACAAATAACGGTACTCACAAAAAAATATATTGACAAACACCCTTTATAAATGTTAGTTTATAATCATAAAGGTTAGGGGGTATTTATATGGCTGATTTTAAGAAATTCAAGGAAAAACACGAAACCGTAATTCAGTTTATCAAGTTTTCGCTTATTTCAATGCTTGCAGGTCTTACGGAAACAATTTCATTTTTGATAATGAGTTATCTTTTGCCTGCGAGGCTGCCAAATCAATTCGACTTCTTTGTCTTTCACTATGATACAACGGGAATGTTCGTGGCGTTTTTTGTCTCGGCAATTCTTGCGGAAATAGTATCGTTTACGATCAATCGAAAGCGACGTTTAACTGCCAACAACAACGTTGTAAAAAAGTGCGGTTATGTACTTTTCAATGGTGCTTGTCGTAATTTGCCTCAAGACCTGGATTGCAGGTGCGTTGCAGCCCGTTATGCGTGGCGTTACGGACATAAAGCTTCTTATCGATTGGGTGCCGAAGCTCGTTTCAATGCTTGTTGCGGTGGCGATAATCTTCCCGATGAACAAGTTTGTAATTATGAAGCACACCGACGAGCCCGAAAAGGAAAAGCGGAAGAAAAGTAAATATAAATGCAAAAAAACGACGGCTTATTTCACACGAAGTAAGCGTCATTTTTAGCTTTGTTTAATTAAACGTAAAGATGAAATTCTTGTCGGGAACGGAAATTTCAACGATTTTCGTTCCCTGCAAATTCGTCCTGATTTGAAATTTTGTGCCGTCATATTCTCCCGAAAAAATCAGACAATCGCCCGATTTCGTCTGCGACAATGCCGTACCGCTTTTTTGTGCCGCCGTTAAAGTCTTGTTAAGCACGGATATTGCGGAATTTTCGGAAAAATAATTCTCGACAGATGAAATTTTCAAGCCCGAAAACTCTGCCGCAGAGCCGTTTTCGTCCTTTGTGAGCGTAAGACCGTCTATGTATTTCGGCGATGAATAGCTGAGGCTTATATAGCCTGCTCTTTTCGTGAGCCTTGCCGTGGATTGCGACGAATTGTGCTCAATTAAAATATCGGATGAAATTTCCTCGGGCAGATTGAGAGCCCTGCCTGTTGCCGTCTTTGAACATCCTGTAAGCAGAAAAACCAACGCAGCTGTCGCAAACAGGAATTTTTTCATAAATTGTTATCACCCTTTTTCAAAGGCGGAAAGCGTTTTCGGAAGCTCTGTTATTATCTTCTGCGCCGTCATACCCATTTTTGAGTATTTTTCGGTCGCAATATCGCCTGTGTAGCCGTGGATAAATGTTCCCATAACTGCGGAAAGGTCGGGGTTTATCTTCTGACAAATCAGCGATACGATTATGCCTGCCAAGACATCTCCGCTTCCTGCCGTTGCAAGTCCCGAATTTCCCGTCGTGTTAATGTAAAAATCCTCGCCGTTGCTTGAAACGACCGTGCGTGAGCCTTTAAGCACAACGGTTGCGCCCGTGAGCTCTGCCAAGTCTCTGCAAGCGCCTATTCTGTCCGCTTGCACTTCTTTTACCGTACAGCCGAGCAGCCTTGCCGCCTCTCCCGGATGAGGGGTTATTATAACCTTCGCCTTTGCGTTTTTTATTATATCTATGCTCTCGCACATTGAATTTATGCCGTCGGCGTCCAAAACAATCGGCACCTCCGAATTTTCAAGCACAGAGGTTACAACCTGCTTTGTGTCGTAATCGTTGCCGAGACCGCAGCCTATAAGCACGGCAGAGCAGTTTTTAAGCTCCGATTTGATTCGAGCCTCGCAAAGTGCCGAAATCCTGCCGAATCTGTTTGAGGGCAGGGGGATAAGCACCTTTTCGGGACAAGTGTTCATCATAACGGGGTATGCCTTGTCGGGGAAAGCAAGCTTTACAATTCCCGCACCGCATTCCGACGCCGCCTGTGAGGAGAGAAGCGCAGCACCGGGCATTTCATAGCTTCCCGCTATAATCAAAGCCTTGCCGAAATCGCCCTTGTTGGAAAGCTCGCTTCGTTTCGGCATTTTAGATTTTATATCGTTTATGTTAAGCGTGTAGCCGCCCGAAAACGAGCGTAAAATATCCTCGGGAATACCGATTGAAGCTACTTGAATTTCTCCTGCAAATTCCGCAGAGGGATAATATACAAGCGAATATTTGAGCGCAATTACCGAAATTGTCATATCCGCCTTGACGCACGGCGCTAAAAGCTCGCTCGAGTCCGCACACATACCGCTTGGCAGGTCAATGCTCACAACATAGCCGTTGCTCTCGGACATTTTCTTAAAAAGGCGTTGCAGTCTTTCGTCGGGAACACCCGAAAAGCCTGTTCCGAAAACGCAATCGACAATAATATCGCTGTCTTGAATTAAGAGGTCATATTTTTCATCATTGTCGCAGTAATTTTCGATTTGAACGCCGCTGTTTTTTATACGCTCAAGCATTTCCCTCGCCGTGTCGGCAACAGGCTCGCCCATAGTCAAAAGAACCGTTACCTTGTAGCCGTTTTCGGAGAGCTTGCGTGCGATAACATAACCGTCTCCGCCGTTTTTGCCCTTACCGCAGACAATCAAAGCCCTGCGAAGTCCCGTGTCGTCAAACCTGTTGCGTATGACCTTTGCACACGCAGAGCCTGCGTTTTCCATAAGGCGAAGAAAGGTAATTCCGCCCTCGTTCGCCATATTTTCAACCTCTCTTATCTGCTGTGAAGAAAGTATTTTAATCATATTCGGTCCTCCTTACCGTAAGCTATTACCGAAGCCGTCGCAACCGTGTCGGTGTGAGCTATGCTGAGTGAAAATTCAAGTCCCTTTTCATTTGCGATTTGTTGAGCATTGCCCGAAAGAGCAAAATACGGTGCGCCGTATTCGTCGTGCAAAACCTGAACCTCGCAGAGCGAAAATCCACGAACGCCTGTACCGAGAGCCTTTGCGAAAGCCTCTTTTGCACAAAATGCACCTGCATAGCTTTCGTATCTTTTGCTTTCAAGCTCTTTGAGCTCGTCCGCACCGTAAACACGGGCTTTGAAGCTCTCGCTTTTGAGTGAACGCTCAATCCGCTTTATATCGACAATATCAATACCGTTTCTTATCATATCTGCCTCCGTAAATGCTATCCTTTGGCTTACTTCCTAATTGTACCATAAATCTCATTACAAATAAAACGAAATTATAAATAAATGTTGAATTTTTTATGTTTTATGGTACAATTATACTTCGAAGAAAAATGAAAGAAGAGAAGTGATTGTATGAATATATACATAATGGAAAACGCACAGGAAATCGGAAAGGCGGTCGGCAAGCTCTTTGTTGACGCAATTAACAAAAAGCCCGACATTACACTCGGACTTGCAACAGGCGCATCGCCCATTCCGACATATAAGTATATCGCAGAGGAATACAAAAAGGGCAATGTTTCCTTAAAGGACGTTAAGACTTACAATCTTGACGAATATGTAAATCTTCCCAAAGAGGATAAAAACAGCTATTATTCATTTATGCACGCAGAGCTGTTTGACCACACCGATATTAAAGAGGAGAATGTTCATTTCCTCAACGGCAATGCCGAAAATATCGAAGCGGAATGTGAAAATTATGACGATATGCTCGATGAGGCAAAGGTTGACATTCAGCTTCTCGGCATAGGCAGAAACGGACATATCGGCTTTAATGAGCCGTCAATTCGCTTCTCAAAGGGCTCTTTCAAGGTTAAGCTTACACAGAGCACAATCTCCGCAAATTCAAAGTATTTTGACGAAAATCCGATGCCCACTCACGCTCTGACAATGGGCGTAGGCTCAATTATGAAGGCGCAGAAAATCGTGCTTATTGCAACGGGAATTGACAAGGCGGACGCTATATCGGCAATGATTTCGGGCGACGTTACACCTGTTTGCCCCGCTTCGATTTTGCAGTTCCACCACGACGTTGACGTTTATATCGACAAGGCTGCCGCAAGCCTCTTATAATTTCAAATTTCAGAAGCATATAAAATGACCGAGTATTTTTTAATACTCGGTCTGATTTTTTATATCACGTTTTATTCTGCGATTTCTCCGTGATGACGGCTGACAAATTTGTCGAAGCCTGCAAATTGCTCCGCTGACAAATGCGAAATCTCGTTGATTTTTTCCTCGGAAACGGTGTTCGCAAGGGGAATAAGCTCATCTGCGGTAAGGCTTGAAAGCTTATCAAGCGTGATTATGCTCTCGCTCAGGCTCAAATCGGATATAACGTTCGACATCTTCTCGCTGTAACAAATCGGAAGCACCTTCTTGCCTGCGATATAGCCCAAAATCATAGCGTGAAAACGGGTTGCGACAACATATTCGCTCGTCTCGATTTCGTTTGTGATTTCGTTCAAATTATTACTGTAAACAACATTTTTTATGTTGCTTGAAGATTCCTCGGGCAGAGCCGCTAAAATTCTGTCTGCGGCAGCATTATCACCCTCAAACGCACAGAAGCTCAAAAGTGAAACCGCATATCCGTCGCTTAAAAAACGTTTTATCAGTTCAACGATTTTATTTTCATAAGCCTCCGCTGTCGATTTTTCAATCGTTCTGAACGGCGCAAGCGTGTCAATAACGGACACCGATACCTTTTTTTCGCTCTCTTTTTTCTCGATAGGAAATCTGAAAAGCAGGTCGGGTGCATAGCGAACGGTGGGAATATCGCTGAAAAGCTCGTAGGAATATTTGTCCCTGAAGCAAATATCAGTCCATTTTTTGAATTCGCCTGCCCACATATCACGGTAGCTGTTACCGGTATAAGGGCCGAAATTGTTTGAAACGGCAAAGAATTTTTTACCGCTTAATTTTCGTTCCTTTCTGATGTCAAAATCAAGCTGCCAATTGCCTATCTGCTGATAAATCGAGCCGCCGATATGAACAACGCCGTCGCAAATTTTAAGAAGCAGCTTTTCAAAAAGATTACTCTTATTAAATTTTTCTCCGAAAGCGTTTATTTTAATAATATCGGAACGGGTAATATCATAAAAGCTGACGTTCGGATAGCGTGAGAAAAGCTCCGCATAGCTCGGCTCGAGCAGAACGTAAAACATAGTGTCGGGGTAACGTTTGAAGAGCATATCAAAGAAAGCATCATCGCCCACATTGTGCCCGTAAAAGCCGTAGAGCATAAATCTCGAGGTAACTTTTTTGCCGTCACGGGTGTATTTTTCCCTTGTGCTTCGAAGTATTGTAAAGAGGTTTTTTATTTTCCTCAACGGTGAAAAAAGCCTGTATGACCTGCTGTTTATGACAAGGTTATACTGACCCGAAAGTTCGGCATATTGTGCGTTAAGCGCTTGAATTTGCTGCTCTGCTTCGGCGTTGAGCCTTGAGAGCTCGGCGTTTCTTTCACGCTCAAGCCTTGCGCTCTCCTTTTCCGATTCATACAGCTGCTTGAAGGAATTTAAGTTTTCCTTTATTCCGTCGGCTTCCCGCTTGTCGAAATAAACCTCGTTTTTATGAAGATTGTATAAATCTCTGATTGTAAAGCCGAATTTTTCCTCTGCAAGCTCGGCATATTTTTTATCCTTGAAAAGCTCATCAAGCTTTTTCATTTCCAAAACCTTGTTGTCGGGATACATATGAAGCGCACCGCCCAAAACAAAAGCCTTTTCAAGCTCCACTTCCTCGTCGGTGTACTCCTTTAATTGCAGCTTATCGGAAAAAGCCTCCAAGAACATTTCCCCTCGGA
>ENA-OQEB01000703-OQEB01000703.1-human-gut-metagenome-genome-assembly--contig:-NODE-703-length-13475-cov-1.715987_pt1 | contig 13475 bp, 17 predicted proteins | sample MGYA00242787_ERZ504619 | MGnify/ENA primary metagenome ERZ504619 (study PRJEB26092, sample SAMD00036317) | human gut metagenome | host: Homo sapiens | study: EMG produced TPA metagenomics assembly of... | reverse complement strand
TTTTCGCATCCCGAAGATGCCTTTCACCGTTAGCCTCAAAAGAAAATCTGCAAATAAGATCTTTACAGACAAGCGGAGTCAGCGTGGAACTTTAACCTACGACTAACATTCCCCTAACATATCTTCTTCCTTTATCGCCCTACCTTTGCTCCATTAATTAAGAACAAAAAGTATTAACCCTTAAAAGCAAGAAGATATGTCACTTTTACCGAACGAATGGATAGAAAACAGCATTGAAGTCTACAACTATCAGCACACCACCAAATCACAAGCCATCTATTGGGTAGTATTGGCAGCCGTTACCGCCGCCCTCATCTCCCTCCCCTTTATCTATATAGACATCTCCGTACAAGGCAGCGGAGTGATACGCCCGGTAACGGAAAAGACGGAAATCAAGGCAGCCGTCACCGAACTGGTAGATTCCGTATACGTCCGCGAAGGGCAGCAAGTGAACAAAGGGGATATTCTGCTGCGATTCCGCACCAGCAATCCCGATTACAAGATTACTTATCAGACCAACTGCCTGAACGACTATGAAGCGCATCTGGCAGACCTCACCTATCTGTCACGCGGAGAGGTTCCTGCAAATTTCCGTTCTCCGGTGCGCCGACAAGAGTACGCCTACTTCACCAAACGGAAAAACGAACTGGAAACATCCCTCACTAAAGCCAAGAAGGAATACGAACGCGAAAAGATTCTGTTCAACAAAAAGCTGATTTCGGAAGAAGAATATGACAGCTACTACTTTCAATATCAAAGCCAGCAGAATGAACTTGCCTCACTGATACAAAGCCAAATCAGTACTTGGCAAGCAGACCTGAACAGCTATCGCAACCAGTGCAACGAAATGAGCACCACACTGAAACAAGAGCAGAAGGACAAGGACATGTACATTGTACGCAGCCCGGTGGCAGGTACCGTAGACCAGTTCTCGGGCATCTACAAGGGCAGCAGCATTCAGGCAGGCCAGTCGCTTGCAGTAATCAGCCCCGACTCCACGCTGTGTACGGAAGTCTACGTAGCCCCACGAAACATAGGGTTCATGAGCATAGGCATGACGGTGCATGTGCAAGTGGAATCCTTCAACTACAACGAGTGGGGAACTCTACCGGGAAAGGTGAAAGACATATCATCGGACTTCCTGACCGATGCCCAAGGCAACTCCTTCTACAAGGTGAAATGTGAAATGGAGCGCGATTACCTGAAACGGAAAAACGGACGGATAGCCGGTTGAAGAAGGGAATGACAGTCAGCGCCCATTTATGGTGACACGCCGTTCGCTCTTCGACCTGCTATACCAGAAGATGGACGACTGGGCAAACCCGCGACAATATGAAAGCGAAAACATGATGGCAAGAAACAATTAAAAAAGGAAACAATTATGAGACTCAGAAAAGGAATCAAAATCAAACAACACGACATTACGGACTGTGGGGCTGCCTGCCTCGCCTCGGTATGTGCCTACTACGGGCTGCAATTTCCCGTGGCACGCATCCGCCAATATGCCTTCACCGACCAGAAGGGAACCAATGTGCTGGGAATGATAGAAGCAGCCGCCAAGCTGGGGCTGTCTGCCAAAGGCGTGCGCGCCGAGTTCGATGCATTGAGGCTGGTGCCCAAGCCCGCCATTGCCCACATCGTAGTGAAAAGAGAGCTGCAACACTTCATCGTAATCTACAAAGTGGCGGACACGCACATAGTCTACATGGACCCCGGAGACGGACAGATGCACAAAATGACCATGAGGACTTCCTGATAGAGTGGACGGGAGTGCTCATCTTGATGGAACCGGAAGCAACCTTCAAAACCGGAAATGAGAAAACCGGCATGACGAAGAAATTCCTTTCGCTGATGGCACCGCACAAAAGCGTAATGCTGCAAGCCGTCTTCGGAGCACTTATCTACAGTATTCTGGGACTATCCACTTCCATTTACGTCGGGAAAATCACCGACTATGTACTGGTGGACAGAAACCTGAACCTGCTCAACCTCATGGGGGTCATCATGCTCGTCCTGCTGTTGCTGCGCACGTTCATCGGCGCCATGAAAAGCATCCTTGCCCTGAAAACCGGACAAAGGATTGATGCGGCGCTGATACTGGGCTATTACAAGCACCTGCTGACACTGCCCCAGCAGCTCTTCGACACCATGCGGGTGGGCGAAATCATATCGCGCGTGAACGATGCCGTAAAAATCCGCAACTTCATCAACAACGTATCGCTCGACCTGCTGGTCAACGTCATGATACTGCTGTTTTCCGTATGCCTGATGTTCGTCTACTCGTGGAAGCTAGCACTGATTACCCTGCTGGCCGCGCCTCTGTTCCTGGTGGTATTCTACAGCTTCAACAAGCTGAACCGCAAATACCAGCGCCACATCATGGAGAGCAGTGCCGACCTGGAGGCCCAACTGGTAGAATCTCTCAACTCCATCTCCACCATCAAGCGCTTCGGCATCGAGGAATATGCCAACCTGAAAACGGAAACGCGCTTCGTACATCTGCTGAAGAACACTTACCGCAGCATCTACGGTTCCATCATGGCGCAAGGAGCATACAGTTCGTATCAACCGGAATCACAATCGCCATCCTGTGGCTGGGCAGTGTGCTGGTCATCGACCAGGAGCTTACGCCGGGCACGCTGATGGTATTCTACTCGCTGGTAGGATACGTCATATCGCCCATCGGTTCACTGATTTCTTCCAACCAGACCATACAAGACGCACTGATTGCCGCCGACCGCCTTTTCCAAATCATGGACCTGGAACGCGAACAGAACGAGGAGCAGAAGATAGAACTGACCGAGGAGATGGTAGGAGACATCAGCTTTGAAGACGTCTGCTTCAGGTATGGTTCGCGCAAGGAAATCTTCTCTGCGCTGAACCTGACGATAGAGAAGGGAAAGATGACAGCATCGTGGGTGAAAGCGGTTCCGGAAAAACCACACTGATGTCACTGCTGCAACATATCTACCCCATTCAAGGAGGACATATCCGCATCGGCAAGCATGACATCGCCGAAATAGACAACCGGACCTGCGCCAACGCATCGGCACCGTGCCCCAGCACATCGAGCTTTTCTCCGGAACCATCGCCGAAAACATTGCCGTAGGCGAACTGCATCCCAAGATGATACGGATAAAGGCCTTGATGGAAATGCTCGGACTGGAAGAGTTCATCGAACGCCAGCCCAAAGGCTACCAGACCCAAATCGGTGAGCACGGCGTGAACCTCTCAGGCGGCGAACGGCAACGGATTGCCATAGCACGTGCCTTGTACAAGAATCCGGAGATTATTATTCTGGACGAAGCAACCTCTTCGCTGGACAACATTGCCGAAAATCAGGTAAAAATAGTAATGGAAGTGATGAAGGATGCGGGCAAGACAGTTATCATCATTGCCCATAGGCTGAGTACCGTGAAGCATGCCGACCGGATTATTGTGCTGCACAATGGTGAAGTAAAAGAGGAAGGGACACACGAGGAACTTTCGCAGAAAGACGGTTTATACCGCAAACTCTGGAAAGAACAGTTCGAGGTCCTTAAATGACAAGAACCCGAAAAGCTCCCGGACTGCAAATCCGGGAGGACGAAGCTCCTTGCCCGCTGTAGCCGAAAAGTATTTTCCTGCCTACGGAAAGTGAGCCTCGCCCCTACGGAAATATGGAATAGAGGTTTCATTTCTACAAACAAAGCCTTTATTCTTAAAAATAGAACTTCTATTCTTAGGAACAAAGGCTTTATTCTAAGATTTCTTAGGCACGAAAGGAACTTTGCATCACATGGAAAGGGAGTTTCTATAGAATCGCAGCCAATTCCAGTACCTCTTCCGGCAAATGCCCGCTGCGTATGCGCCATTCCTGGGGATAGAGGTTGTTGGCACGGTTACCTATATTCTTGACAAATCCCAAAGGAATCTGTTTGTAGGTGAGCAGAACAATGCCGCGCGGAGCAATCTCCGAAAGGACAACAGCCTCCTTGCGCAGATAGTTGATGGCTTGCTCGTAACTAATGTCTTCACGGGCAAAGGCATCCGGTTGCAATGCTATATTCATGGCAAGACCGTGAGCAGGCATCCAGTCTTTTCCTTTCAACTCGGCAACATCCACCCCGGCCTGCACGATACGGAGTGACGAACGCAAAGCCGACAGTTCGGAGAGATACGCTTTAGGGAAAGCGCTGACGTTGTTGCCATTGACGATAAATTCGTAATTATCCGGAACCGCAAACCACTCATGCAGTGCCGAAAGCTGTTCTTTGGAAACACCCGGAATTTTCGCTCCTTTTCCTTGGGGTTTTCTTCCTTTTTCCCTGGATTTCACCTGCCCGGCCCAGATATTCCCGTCGCTCACGCCCGGTTTGCGGAGAACTGCCAAAAAGAATCCTTCCCCCTTCGTCCGATGGGGCAGGAAACGATAGCGGGAAAGTCCTCTCCCGACAATAGATTACCCGTAATATTCCAGTCAGTAGAAATTTCCAACGGCAATACCTCCGCCCCGAATTCATCCCGTATCCAGCGGATGTTCTCTTCGTTTTCCTTTGTATTATAGGTACAAGTACTGTAGATGAGAATGCTCCGGGCTTCAAGCAAGGCCAGATATCCGTAACGATGCGACGCTGGCGCTGCCAGCAGATTTCCACATTCTCCCCACTCCACTCACTTACCGCAACAGGGTCTTTACGGAACATCCCCTCGCCAGAGCAGGGGACATCCGTCAATATGACGTCGAAGAAGTCCGTCAAGGAAGAAAAATCCGCCGGGTCATTATTAGTGACCACCACACCGGAATGCCCCCATTTCGTAAGATTCTCCGCCAATACCTGCGAGCGGTTGCGGATTACCTCATTGGCCACCAGCAAACTGCCTGCGGGCAACACGCTACGGGCATGCGTGGATTTCCCGCCGGGAGCCGCACAGAGGTCAAGCATCACCACCGGTCCTTCGCCCACATACCGCCTCAAAGCCTGCTCCACAAACATGGACGAAGCCTCCTGCACATAGTAGCAGCCTGCATGAAACAGCGGTCGAAAGTGAATGTCAGCCGCTTGTCCAGATAGTATCCGGCAGCAGACCAGGAACATGCTCCAAAGAGGAACGAAAAAGACTGAATGAAGATTCCGGTAATTTATCTTCATTCAGTCGGATACTGACCGGCTGCTCCCCTTCCAGGGCAGCAGCCAGCTTTTCATATTCTTCCACACCCAAGAGGGCGCGTGTATAATCGGTGAAAGATGAGGGTAACTCCATGCTTTGAACTGTTTTATGGCAGCAAAGATAGTGCAAAATACGTTTCACCAATCTACGGGGCTAAACAAAAAGCACGGTTCAATACTCTTTTTAAAAACTGAGTTTCACCCCTGCAAAATAGGAACGCGGTGCACCCGGTCCGTAGATATAACCGGAATCGCGGCTCGCTCCTTTATCAAAATCTTTCTGATAAGAATTGAATATATTCTGTACACCGGCATTGAGCTGCAAACAGAACCCTTGAAAATCAAAGTCGTAAGCTATCTTTGTTCCAAGTTCAAAGAAGTCCGGACTCTTTACCAATACATCCGCCTCACCGCTCACCTCCGAAAGCAAATGGGGAACGTACATCCGCCCGGTATAATTGCCGTTCAAAGCTATTGAGAAGGCTTTAACCGGCATATAGGTAGCTGTAAAGTAGCCGTAGACGTCGGGAGTACGCAGTATCTTGTCGCTGTAACGTTCTTTCTCCGACAAGTGCCCCTCATCCGCACTCCACTCTTCGGGAGAGTCATAGATACTTCGTTGAAGTGTCAACCTGCCTGCAACTGAACCTTATCCTTATAGGCAACCTTTCCTTCCAATGTGCCGCCATACACTTTAGCTCCCGAACCATTGATGCGGGTCCGTATCAGATAAGCACTACCGTCCGGGTCTTTCACCGGAGGCGTCAAGACAAACGGGTCGGAAAGTTTCGTGTAGAAGCCTTCCACCAGTAAGTTGCCTGGAAATCTCCGAAGTAATGATACCAGTCTACCGAAGCATTGAAGCTGCGCGAACGCTCTTCCTTCAATCCTTTGGCACGGACAATGGATACCAGTTCACCTCCCACATTACTAATATGCAAATCCTCATCGAATGCCTGCGGAGCGCGAAAGCCCTCGGCATAGCTGAAACGGATATTCACATCCTGGGTAGGATTATAACGGATATTGGCACGGGGGCTGAAAACAGCCTTGTCCATGATACTGTTTTTATCCACGCGCCCACCGATGAGGAAACTCCACTGCTCGTTTTTCCACTCATTCTGTACGTAGGCGCTTGCTATGTTCACCACTTGGTGCAATGGGGCGGGGTATATTTCTCAATCAGTTGTTGCAAGCGGTCGCCCGTTGCGGCAGGGTCTTCGGCCAAGGCAGCATCGCGGTACTTCTGCGCATCCGTCGCCTTGTCGTGCAGCTTGTCATGATTGAACTCAATGCCTCCGGTCAAGTCGGCAGGCATGAACAAGCACTTGTCAAAATGATAAATATACTGGACACCCAGCACACCGGTAAAGTCCGTAGTCATCCCATAAGCGCTGTAATAACTATCGCGCACGATGTGCTGAGCCGAAGCATAGGTGCTGAACGTATGTTTCTGGTCCTTAGAGAAAGCTGTGAACTTGAGCCCACCCGTATTGATAGAGTGCTTCAGCTGTTCCACAAGTCCGGGTGCTCCGGTACCATTCAGGTCGGCATCCTCGGCTATATGGGGCGGCAAGCCGAAACCACTTCCACCACGGCGGAATTCCTCCAGATGATGGTATTCAAGGCTCAGCTTGGAATAGGCGCTTGTACGGTAGTAAGCATTCAGACCGATAGTCTGGTTCTTCAGTTTCGGCAATTCGGAGAAACCGTCTCCGTTGGAATCCCAGGCCGAACGGTGCCTATTTTGTCCATACACATAAGCCCCCATCTTATTGTCCGAAGAGACAAGGGAGAGGTTCAGGGCCGTATTATTATCGAACGAACCGGAACCGTCGAAATTGGAAATGGTATGCGAGAAAGAACCGGAATTACGGACCGGTTCCTTCGTAATGATGTTCACTGTCCCGGCAATGGCTGAAGAACCGAACAAGGCGGAACCACCTCCGCGCACCACTTCTACACGCTCTATCATATTGGCTGGAATCTGCTCCAGTCCATACACACCCGCCAAAGAGGAGAAGATGGGACGCGAGTCTATCAATATCTGGGTATATTTTCCATCCAGGCCGTTGATGCGTACTTGTGAGTAGCCGCAATTCTGGCAATCGGTCTCTACCGCACACCGGGCTGAAAGACCAGTCCTTGCGACAAAGTATGCGAGTTTGTCTGTTCAAACAGTTTAGGAGTGACTACTTTGACCAAGGTAGGCGCCAAGCGCCGGGCAGTCTCGTTGCGGTTGGCAGTGACTACCACTCCATCCAGTGCCACCATGTCTTCTTCCAACTCAAAGTTCTCTTCTAAGGTCTTGCCACGTTTCAAAACGACTTTGCGCTCCTGCGACTTATAACCTACGGCACTGACGGACAACGTAAACTCACCTTCAGGCAGATTCTTTAGGAAATAGTGACCGGTGGCATCGGTTATGGTCGATGGTGGTGCCTTTCAGTGAAACTGTCATATAAGGCAAATGTTCCCCCGTACCCTTTTCTATTACATGACCGACAATATTGCATCGGTACTCTTCAAATCTTCAGCATAAACGGTTGATGAGAGTAACAGACATACTGCTCCCACCACAAAAATATATATTTTTTCATGTACTTCTAAAATAATATGTTAATCAATGAGGTTGACGCAATTCCACAACGGAATCGCCATAATCTATCGGATTTGAAAAAAAGAAGGGGGAGCACGCAGGCAAATGCCGCCACGAAGCTTTACACACTTGATGCATTCCGTGGCAGGAATGCTCAGTACACACAACAAAACAAGGAAAACCGTCGCGGCAACCGGAAGCGGCGGAAAGGAAGAGGAAACGAAAGAGGCAAGATTAAAAATGGTTTCCAACTGCACCTCTGTATGCTCATGCTGGCCCTTGAATGGATGGGAATGCACAATGATAACGCCATTCACCACATGCGAGTGGGTAAACAGCGTAATTCCTCCCAGATAGGCAATGAACAGCAGAGGGAGGATATACTTCATTATATTCTTCAACTTCGTCAAGACTTCCCAATAAAACAGATGTGCGAAGATAACAGTATTTACAATAAGAGACAACCCGGTTTATATATTTACCTCTATTTACAGTCACAAATACCTACTTCTTGTTATTCCAGGAAAAAGACAATAGAGCATTTCCATTAAAAATATCGTCTTATTTCCGGTTTTCTAAAAAAAATATCTTCTCTTTGCAACTTTATAAAGGTGACGATACGTCTAACCAACAAAGAAACAAATTAAAAGACCATAGATTATGAAACGTATCATTTTTGGATTAATGCTTGCCATGATGTTCTGCACACTGATGCAAGGCGCAAACAGAACCGTAACAGAGAACGACGGTCAGGGGAATAAGAAAAGAGTCATCGAATTGAGGGACACTGTCATCAATGGAGAAACCGTAACAGACACACTCAGTGTCATGACTTATGAAAACGGTGCCGGCAGTAGCAATGCTCCGGAAAATGGAGAACCCACCATAGCAGCGGTATGGACTGGAACGGGTTCGACCTCGGGAGCAAGACCTCGGAAACCGTGATTGCCGTAACAGCCATCGTCTTTGTATTCGGACTGCCGCTACTCATCATATTCGTAGTATTCTTCTTCCGCTATAAAAACCGGAAAGCCAAGTACCGCCTGGCGGAACAGGCCCTGGCCAGCGGACAGCAACTGCCTGAAAACTTCTTCAAAGAAGCCGCAGCAACGGATATCCGCAGCAAAGGCATCAACAACATATTCGTCGGCATCGGCCTGTTCATCTTCCTTTGGGCCATTACCGGAGAATTCGGTCTCGGATGTATCGGCTTGCTCGTCATGTTCACCGGCTTCGGACAATTGGTGATTTTCTACAGCCAACAGAAGAAGAACGAAGAAAAATGAGTCAGATGGGTGACATATCGTTAGTCGCACAGGTCGTGGTGTTTCACAACACCAGGCCTTCGACCAGTTGGTAAAGAAGTACCAGTCGCCCGTGCGGCGGTTCTTCCTGCACCAGACCTGCGGCGACAGCGAGTTGAGTGACGACCTGGCACAAGATACGTTTATCAAGGCCTATACAAACATCGCTTCGTTCAAGAATCTGTCCAGCTTCTCAACCTGCTCTACCGTATTGCTATACGTTTTTATGATATATTCGCAGCGGAAGAACGGACGATTTGGATACGTACCGAGTGGACGCTCAATGCAGCACACTGCAGCAGGACGTGGGACAGCACATGGACATTTACCGTGCCCTGGCCACACTGAAGGAAATGGAACGCACCTGCATCACGCTCTTCTACATGGAAGACCAAAGCATCGAAAAGATTGCAGGTATCACCGGATGTCCGGCGGGAACGGTAAAAAGCCACCTCTCGCGGGCGAAAGACAAAATGGCTTCCTACTTAAAACAAAATGGTTATGATGGAAAATGATGATAAACTCCTGACTTCATTCTTTGCCGAACACCGGCAGGAAATAGCCGATAACGGGTTCAGCCGCCGCGTACTGCGACATCTGCCCGACCGTAGCCGCCACTTGGCGCAGATATGGACAGCATTCTGCTTTACTCTGGCCCTCGTACTGTTCGTCTCCCTCGACGGAGTGCAGCTGATACTGGACACCTTGCGCGAAACCTTCGATACTGCCATCCGGAGCGGAGCTTCGGAGCTTGACCCCAAGTCGTTAATCATTGCCGGAGTGGTATTGCTCTATTTCGGTTACCGCAAGATTTCATCTATGGCATAGTTGTTTTTCAATGATAAATCGTATCTTTGTCCCCTCATAAAACTAACTAAGAGGAGAAAGTTTTGAGAAAGATTCTATTCATCATATTATTCGTTTTTTCTATTGGGAATGCCGGGGCGCAAGCAACAAGCGATTCCATCGTCATGAATTACTTGAAGGAAATGGGCGCCCCCGTCACTTATAACAATGAAGTGAAATTGCTGATGACCGGCCATGACAAGTTCGTCGATCTCTTCGAGAATATCCGCCATGCCCGGCATCATATCCATTTGGAATACTTCAACTTCCGCAACGACTCCATAGCCAATGCCTTGTTCAGCCTTCTGGCAGAGAAAGTCAAGGAGGGGGTTAAAGTCCGTGCCATGTTCGATGCCTTCGGCAACTGGTCCAACAACCAACCATTGAAGGAACGCCATCTGAAATCCATCCGCGCCCAAGGCATCGAAATCGTCAAGTTCGATCCTATCACTTTTCCCTGGGTGAATCATGCCATACACCGCGACCATCGGAAAATAGTAGTGATTGACGGAAAGATAGGTTATACCGGCGGCATGAACATTGCCGATACTACATCAACGGATTGCCTAAAATCGGTAAATGGCACGATATGCACATACATCTTGAAGGAGATGCTGTGCGCTATCTGCAAGGCATCTTCCTGACCATGTGGAACCGGGAGACGGGACAACACGTTGGAGGTCCAGCCTATTTTCCGGACACTCCGCAACTGCCCGACAGTATTGCCGAAGAAATAGCCATCGTGGACCGCACGCCACGCGAAACACCACGCTCCATCAGCCATGCCTATGCAGCTTCCATACAAGCCGCACAGAAGAATATCCGAATCGTGAATCCCTATTTCGTTCCGACCAAATCAATCCGCAAGGCAATCAAGAACGCACTGAAAAAAGGTACTGAAGTGGAAATCATGATACCTGCCGTGTCGGACATAGCCTTTACTCCGGATGCCTCATTCTACATAGCACACAAGCTGATGAAGAAAGGAGCCAAGATATATCTCTTCAACGGCGGCTTCCACCATTCCAAGATAATGATGGTAGACAGCACTTTCTGCACGGTGGGTACTGCCAATCTCAACAGCCGCAGCCTGCGCTATGACTACGAGACAAACGCTTTCATCTTCGACCCCAAGACCACCAATGAACTGAATGCCATGTTCGAACGAGACATGCAAAACAGTACGCTGCTCACTCCTGAAGTCTGGAAAAAGCGTTCCGGATGGAAGAAATTCGTAGGCTGGGTGGGAAACTTGATGACCCCCTTCCTCTAAGTTTTTAATTTTAATTATTAATCTTTAATTAATTCCCCTACCTTTGCGTTCGGATAAAAACAGAGCATTACATCATGAAACAATATTTAGACCTGCTGAACCGCGTACTGACCGAAGGCGTAGAGAAAAGCGACCGTACGGGTACCGGCACCATCAGCGTAATTCGGCCACCAAATGCGTTTCAACATGGATGAAGGCTTCCCCTGCCTTACTACCAAGAAGCTGCATCTTAAATCAATCATATACGAACTGCTATGGTTCCTCCAAGGAGACACCAATGTGAAATATCTTCAGGACAACGGTGTACGCATCTGGAACGAATGGGCGGACGAAAACGGTGACCTGGGACATATCTACGGGTATCAATGGCGCTCCTGGCCGAACTATAAAGGTGGATTCATCGACCAAATCAGCGAAGCTGTAGAAACCATCAAGCACAATCCCGACTCACGCCGGATTATAGTCAGCGCATGGAATGTAGGCGATTTGGACAACATGAACCTCCCTCCCTGCCACGCTTTCTTCCAGTTCTATGTCGCCAACGGACGGCTGAGCCTGCAACTGTACCAGCGTAGTGCGGACATTTTTTTAGGAGTGCCCTTCAACATTGCTTCCTATGCCCTGCTCCTGCAGATGATGGCGCAAGTCACCGGACTGAAAGCCGGAGATTTCATCCATACCTTAGGAGACGCCCACATCTATCTGAACCATCTGGAGCAGGTAAAGCTCCAACTATCTCGTGAACCGCGGGATTTGCCGCAGATGAGAATCAATCCGGATGTGAAAAACATCTTCGATTTCAAGTTCGAGGATTTTGAGTTGGTCAACTATAACCCGCATCCGCATATTGCAGGGAAAGTGTCAGTATAAATCCTACAATAAAAAGATAGAAAGAGAAAAGAATTTTACACACATATGATTAGTATTATCGCCGCAGTAGATAGAAAGAGAGGTATCGGTTATCAGAACCGGTTGTTATTCTGGCTTCCCAATGATTTGAAGCGTTTCAAAGCCTCACCACGGGAAATACCATCATCATGGGCCGAAAGACCTTTGAATCTCTCCCCAAAGGCGCGCTTCCCAACCGCCGCAACGTTGTTCTGTCCACTCAAAAAGATTTGATTTGTCCCGATGCAGAAGTTTTTTCCTCACTGGAAGAAGCACTGAACAGTTGCCAGCCCGACGAACACGTCTACATCATCGGCGGTGCAAGCGTTTATCGCCAGGCACTCCCCTTTGCAGGTGCCCTCTGCCTGACCGAGGTGGATGCAGAAGCCCCTCAGGTGGATGCCTACTTTCCCGAAGTCGCTCCGACTGTATGGCAAGAAAAAAGCAGGGAGTCCCATCCCGCAGATGAGAAGCATCCCTGCCCTTATGCATTCGTCGATTATATCCGCCGGTAGAATTAATCTTCCTCTTCTTCTACCGTTATAGGCATCTGCCGCTTGATGGCTTCATGGAAAGATATCAAGGTTTCCGTACGCGCCAGTCCCAGCGGTTGCAACTTATCATGTATGATGCTCAGCAAATGATGGTTGTTGCGGGCATAAAGCTTTATGAACATATCATACTTGCCCGTTGTAAAATGGCATTCCACAATCTCGGGAATAGCTTCCAATGCTCTCGTTACAGCATCGAAGGAAGCAGGATCCTTTAGGTAGATACCGATATAGGCGCATGTTTCATATCCTATCTTCTCCGGATCAATCACATATTCAGAACCTTTCAATATACCTAAGTTTGTCAGCTTTTGAATGCGCTGATGAATGGCTGCTCCCGATACATTACAAGCTCTAGCCACTTCAAGGAAAGGAATGCGTGCATTATCGGCTATAAGTTTTAAAATCTGTTCGTCTAAAGTATCCAACTGATGATGTCCCATTTCAAATTCTAATGATTAATAAATTACTATATCTCCCGCATATCTATACGGCAACATGCAAAGTTAGCTATTTTTTCGCCAATAAAAATACGGTTTATAACTTTTCTTACAAAAAAAAGAATAATACCGCATATCAGGCATTTCAAAGTGCATATGCAAAATTCCATCTCGCACGACCGGAAAATTGCAGATGAGCTTTAAAGATATTATCTTTGTAGTAGCAATAATAATGAACCGTTATGAAAAAGTATTCCTTATTCCTATTATGCCTGATGGCAGCAATATCCTTGCATGCCCAAAGTTTTGCCGATTATTTTGCAGATAAAACCCTGCGTGTCGACTATATCTTTACCGGAAATGCAGCCAAACAAGAGATATGCCTGGACGGATTGTCTTGTCTCCCCTCTTGGCAGGAAGGAAG
>ENA-OQEB01000702-OQEB01000702.1-human-gut-metagenome-genome-assembly--contig:-NODE-702-length-13512-cov-2.413747_pt1 | contig 13512 bp, 23 predicted proteins | sample MGYA00242787_ERZ504619 | MGnify/ENA primary metagenome ERZ504619 (study PRJEB26092, sample SAMD00036317) | human gut metagenome | host: Homo sapiens | study: EMG produced TPA metagenomics assembly of... | reverse complement strand
TGTATTCCAGCACCTTGCGGGCCTGCTGCCGCCCGCAAAGGCACTTGACGTATAAAGGGTGTTGTTCTTTACGCTCTGGACTGCATTCGAGAGGATGCGCTCCATCTTCGGGCTCAGTTCCAGGCCGCTGGTCTTGATGGCCTCCATGTCGTTGGCAGCCGTGGTCACCGGCAGGTAGCCGGAGTCCACCGAGAAGGAGATGTTGTGTTCCGGCTGGGTGAACCACTTGAGGAACTCCACCGAGCATTGATCTCTTCCTCCGTACCGGCGGTGACCACCATACCGGCACCCTGCTGCACGGCCACATCCTCGCCGCCCGCAAACTTCGGGCTGGGCAGCACCGCCATGTCGATGTCGTAGCTCTCGGTGTCGTTCACCATGACCTGCGTGGGGAAGAAGGTGGCGCTGGAGTTGGAACCCACATAGGCCAGCACATTGCCCACCTTGATATCATCGCTGCGGAAGCGGCCGGTAGCGGCAAACCACCCCTTGACGAAGGCACATAGTAGTTTGTCCCACAGCTTGCGGGCTACGTCCTTGTCAAAGTTCAAGGTCATCTTTCCGTCCTGCACCTCGAACAGGGTGTCGCCCAGCTGCCGGGCCCCCACCAGCATGTAGTTGGCCATGGCGTCGCGGCCGAACAGAGCCTTGCCGTCGTCCGGCTTCGGCGTCTGGGCGTCGGTCCAGTCATAATAGGCACCGGCAGTGGCCACCAGCCTTCCACGGTGGAAAGGTCGTCGTAGGCGGCACCGGTGGCTTGGGCAAACTTCTCCCAGTCGGTCTCGTTCAGGAACATCAGCTCGGTGGATTTTGCCACCGGGAAGATCTTCATGCTGCCGTCGCCGTCAAAGTCGCCTTCGTCCAGGTAGCCTGCACATACCGGGCGCGCTCGTCCTCGGTGAGGTACTGGCTCAGGTCCACCAGCATGCCCATCTGGTCCAGCGCATAGGCGGTGTCAGCATAGGCCGAGAAGATGTTGGGCATGGCCGCAGCACCCACCTTGCCCTGGGCCGCATCCATCACGTTGGTCTCCAGGTCGCTCACGCTGCCCTGGCTGGCACTTTCCACCCGGATGCCCTTTTCGCGGCCGGTGGTCTCGTTGAACTGGTCCACCAGCTTGTTGAAGCTTTCCAGCTGGTCACCATTGTAATAGGTCCACACGGTGATATGGGTCACCCCGGCGGTGCCGCCGGATTTTCCGGTGCTCTGCGCTGCGCCGCCGCAGGATGCACAGCCCAGTGCCAGCACCGCAGCGCACAGCAGACTGACGAATGCTCGAATGTGCTTTTTCATCGTAACGCTCTCCTCGCTTTTCCCACAGCGGCACCCACTGCTGCTTATCCGTTTAACTATACCACGCTTTCCGGGGCGGTGTAAACCAAGCGTCCCAAAATCGTACCAAAATCGTCACATTCACAACAATCCCGCTCAAGTTTCGGGCATTATTTTCACTTTTTTCCGGCAGCAAAAAGCCGCCGGGCAGGAAACTTTCTCCTGCCCGGCGGCCTTCTTCTTTTATGGTGTTATTTCCTGCGGCTTACTTGCCCATGGCGTGCTTTGCGGCCAGCATGCCGAAGGTGTAGCAGCGGCCCAGGGACAGGCCGGTCTGGTGGAACGGATAGTCCGCGCCGCCGTAGAACACGCCGCCCACGTTGCCCACGCAGTACAGGCCCTCGATGACCTTGCCGTCAGCGTCCAGAGCCTGGCCGTTGGCGTTGGTGTTCACGCCGCTGTCGATGGAGGACACGCGGATGTGCTTGCGCACGCCCCAGAAGGGAGCCTTCTCGATCTTGTGCATGTAGGCGCTCTTCTTGCCGAAGTCCGCATCGGTCCCCTGATCGCACAGCTCGTTGTAGCGGTCAATGGTCTTTTGCAGCTCATCGGCGGGCACGTCCAGCAGAGCAGCCAGCTCCTCGATGGTGTCGGCCTTATAGGTGTCGATCAGGTTGGTGAACACGCCTGCGGGTTCTCCACGGCACCGGGGATGTACTTGGTCATCACCTGCTCCGGCACGGGGCTGTTGGCGTAGCTCATGTAGTCGCTGTCGTAGATCTGGCAGTACCAGCCAGAGAGCCGTCCGGGTGGTTGGCATCCACGTTGGCACCGTTGTAGCGGGGCAGATACTTGGTGATGTTGCCCATGTAGACAAAGCCGGTGTCCTCGTTGCAGAAGCGCTTGCCCTCCATGTTGACGTACAGGAACGGCTCCTCGTACATCAGCCGGAGTCGAAGTCGTGCATCATCTTGGTGTGGCCCAGGTTCTCCATCTTGGCGCCTGCGTCGATGGCCATGATGTGGCCGTCGCCGGTCTTCTGGTACTGCTTCTTGTCGTAGCCGTCCACGTCCGGGCACCAGCGCTTGACCATGGCCTCGTTGTTCATGTAGTCGCCGGTGGCCAGGATGACGCCCTTGGAGGCGTTGAACTGGATGTACTTGCCGTTTTCGTCCTTGGCGATGACGCCGGTCACCTTGCCGTCGGCGTGCACCAGCTTGACGGCGGGGGTGTTGAAGAAGGTCTCCAGATTGGAGTTCTTGGCCTGCACGTTCTCCAGCACAGTGGCCAGCACGTCGCCCACGTTCTTGGGCTTGGGGCCGATCCACGGAGCAAAGAAGTAGCAGTGCTCATCGCCGAAGTCGTAGGTGTCCATGCGGTCCTTCCACACACCGGTCAGATCCTGGCTGGTGCACATGTAGGCAAGATCTCCTTCTCGTCGTTGTGCAGCAGGCTGGAGGGATCCTTGTTGCTGTCCACGAGGCTGCCGTCGCCGTACTCGGTCTGGTCGGTCAGACCGGCGCGGTTCAGATACCACATCAGGGCCTCTTCGGAGTTCTCGACGTAGCGTTCAGCAGGCTGGTGTCGGCGCGCCAGTCGCACAGGCCGTTGGTCATGTGCACCCACATCTTCTTGCCGGCCTCGGTGGACTTGGACTTGATGATGGCGGAGCCGCAGTTGCCCTGGCTCACCACGATGTTCTGCTTCTGCAGCAGGGCCACATGGCCGCCCAGCTCGGCTGCCCAGCCTGCTGCGGGCACACCGGCTGCACCGGCACCCACAACGACCACGTCAAAGTCCTTCGTCTCGTCCGGGGTGATGTCGCCCAGCTCCACCACAGAGGACTCCACTTCCTCGGTGGTCAGGCCGTCGGGCACCACGGTCTCGGCCTTGCTGGCCTCGGTGGGAGCCACGGCCACGCTTGGCCTGGTTGATGCAGCTCTCGGCGGCCTTCTTGATGGCACCGGAGGTGATGGTGGCACCGGAATGGCCGTCCACCTCGCTGGACTGTGCGTCCAGGATCTTCTTCACCATCTCGTCGGCGATGTCGGCACCGTAGCCCTTGGTCTCGTTTGCCACGTCGATCTGCACGTCGGTGATGGCATCGGCGCTGAAGGTCATGGTCACGGTGACCGGGGTGGTGGTGTTGATGCCGGTGGCGGTGGCGCTGTAGGTACCGGCGGTGTAGTACCGGCGGCGGCGCTGGAAGCCACGCTGCCGGAAGCAGCCTTGTCGCCGCAGGCGGTCAGCAGACCGGCAGCAGCAGCGCCAGGGTGCCCAGACCTGCAGTGTGCAGGAAGTTGCGGCGGGAGATCTTGTTGCTCATAATTCTTCGCTCCTTCTGGTTTTCTTCTCTTTTTTCTTCCGTTGGCAAAGCCCCATCTGCACAAAAAGACGGGCTTTGTCAATTTCCAGTCAAAGTATAGAGCTTCGAGCAACGCGAAGGTCAACGGTCATTCTGACAAAAAAATCACAAGATTTTGGACAGTCTGCTCAGGTGTAGATCTTCGTCCGGGTCAGGTGGTAGTTGATGATGCTGCCGTCCGGCTGCTCCCGGCTGGCCAGGATGCTGCTGAAGGTGTCGCCCACCGCGCGGAAGCCCCGCCGCAGGATCTCGGCGTGCAGCGTTTCCAGCGAGTCCCACCCGAAGGAGCCCCGGTAGTCCTTTTTCCACACGGTGGTCAGGTAGTCGCCGCCGCACACCAGCTCTACATGGTCGGTGCGGCGCAGGCCCAGCTGCCGGGCGGCATCAGCCTCCACCAGCAGGCCGTAATCGTACTCGTTGCGCCCCACCCGAAACTGCTCCATCACCCGGCTGGGCAAGCGGCTGACCCAGCGCACCGCCGGCATGCACTCCAGCCACTCGGCCTTTTCGGCCTGCAGGGCGGGGTCATTGCGGGCTTCTTCCTCCTGCGAGAGCACCAGCCGCCACATTTCCGGGAAGTTCTGCACCCACACCCGCCCGGCGTCCTGCTCCAGCGTGTGGTAATACTCCCGCGTATTTTGCAAAAAGCGGATGCTCATCCGGTTGAGCACCTGCCGGCGCTCCAGCTGCCGGATCTGCCGGTCGAGCATGGCATCCGTCACGGCGGTGGAAGGTTCGTCGAGAAAGTCCTTGCATTCCTCCAGCGTAAAGCCCGCCGCCCGCAGCTCCCGGCACAGGTTGAACCGCCGGGTGTCGGTGACCGTATAATAGCGGTAGCCGGTCTCCCGGTTCACTTCGGGCTGGATAAGGCCCATTTTCTCGTAGTAGCGCAGCGTGTGGGTGGTAACACCCAGCAGCGCCGCCATTTCACTGATGGTATAACGCATGGCACCGTGCTCCTTTGGCCTGTAGTCACCTCCGCCGGGGCAAACCTTAGAGCCCCTCGAAGGTCTTTGCTTCTATTATACCGGATGCGCCGCCCGGCGCAAGGGCAAAAAACACCCGCAGCAGGCCGGTCCGGCCCAATGCGGGTGCTTTGCTGTGTTTACAGGAATCAGCCTCGTAGCCAGGGTGGCGGCCATCACGGCTTGATGGTGTGCATGCGGTTCTCGGCCTCGTCGAACACGATGCTCTGGGGGCCTTCAAACACTTCGTCGGTCACCTCCATGGCGTCGCGGCCAAAGCGCTCGCCCATCTCCTTGCCCACGGTGGTCTTGTGGTCGTGGTAGGCGGGCAGGCAGTGCATGAACACAGCGTGCGGGCCTGCAATGTCCATCAGCTGCTGGTTGATCTGGTACGGTGCCAGGTCGTGGATGCGCTCGGCCCACACCTCCACAGGCTCGCCCATGGACACCCAGACGTCGGTGTACAGCACGTCGCGCCCTTGGCGGCCTTGGCGGGGTCCTCTTCAAGGAGATGGTGGCACCGGTCCCGGCGGCGATCTTCTCACACTCGGCCACCAGCTCCGGGTCCGGCTGGTACTTCTTGGGTGCGCAGGCGGTGAAGTGCAGGCCCATCTTGGCGCAGCCACCATCAGGCTGTTGCCCATGTTGTAACGGGCGTCGCCGAAGTAGACGAAGTGGATGCCCTTCAGCTTGCCGAAGTGCTCCCGGATGGTGAGGAAGTCGGCCAGGATCTGGGTGGGGTGGAACTCGTTGGTCAGGCCGTTCCACACTGGCACCCCGGCGTAGTGGGCCAGGTCCTCCACGATCTGCTGGCCGTAACCGCGGTACTCGATGCCGTCAAACATGCGGCCCAGCACCCGGGCGGTGTCGGCAATGGACTCCTTTTTGCCGATCTGGCTGCCGACGGGTCCAGATAAGTCACCTGCATGCCCAGGTCGTGGGCGGCCACTTCAAAGCTGCAGCGGGTGCGGGTGGAGGTCTTTTCAAAGATCAGGCAATGTTCTTGCCGTGGAGCTGGTCGTGGGCGATGCTGGCCTTCTTTTTGGCCTTGAGGTCTGCGGCCAGGTCGAGCAGCTGTTCGATCTCGGCGGGGGTATAGTCCAATAGTTTCAGGAAGCTGCGATTTTTCAGGTTCATTGTATATTTCCCTCTCTATGCAAATATTTATGAATATTTATGCGAACTATGATCCTATTATAGTACGCTGCCCCGGCAAGGTCAAGAGGGAAAGGGCGTTACAGTTCCAGCTCGGCTTTGCGGCCGCTGGGGGTGTAGGGGGTCAGTTTCACGCCCGCCTTCTGGAACATGAACCGTGCCGCGATGCTGGAATCGCTGTCGTGGTACTTGTCGCCGTAATACACCACCTCGCAATGCCGGACTGGATGATGGCCTTGGTGCACTCGTTGCAGGGGAAGAGGGTCACATACACCCGCGCACCCTTGAGGTTGTTGTGGGCGCTGTTGAGGATGGCGTTGAGCTCCGCGTGGCAGACGTACATATACTTGGTGTGCAGGGGTTCCCCCTCCCGCTCCCAGGGCATCTCGTCGTCGCTGCAGCCCATGGGCATACCGTTGTAGCCCAGGGAGAGGATCTTGTTTTCCGGGCTGACGATGCACGCGCCCACCTGACTGTTGGGGTCCTTGGAGCGCATGGCCGTGAGCAGGGCAATGCCCATGAAATATTCGTCCCAGTTGATGTAATCGCTGCGTTTCATACGATAGCGCTCCTTCTTGTTCTGAATGATATTCTTTCCCGCTTATTATAGCGTATCGCTGCAGTGTTTACAAGAAAAGCAGACCCGCAATGTCAATTTGCACAAAACAAGGCCGTGAAGTTTGGCGGCGGATTCGCCCGAAATTTCAAACGGAATATTTAAAAATCGTTTGGAGTGTGGTATTATCTTTGTAAAATATGCCACAAAAGCGGAGAGAATGCTCCGTGCGGCGGAAATGAGGGAAAAACCGATATGAAATACGCAAGCAACAACATCCGCAATATCCTGATTGCCGGTCATGCCGGCAGCGGCAAGACCACGCTCACCGAGGCGCTGGTCTATTTTCGGGCGCTGCCGAGCGTATGGGCCGGGTCGAGGACGGCACCACGATTTCGGACTTTGACCCCGAGGAAGCAAAGCGCAAGGCCAGCCTGTCTGCATCGGTCGTCCCCGTGGAGTACGAGGGCATCAAGTACAACCTGATCGATGCGCCGGGCCTGTTCGACTTCGAGGCCGGTGAGTACGAGGGCATCCGCGCAGCCGAGAGCGTGCTGGTGGTGGTGTCCGGCCGCAGCGGCGTGACTGTGGGTGCGGAAAAGGCGTTCCAGCTGGCCCGCAAGAATGGCAAGGCTACCATGGTGTTCGTCTCCAAGTGCGATCTGGAGAATGCCAACTACTTCAAGATCCTTGAGGATATGAAGATCAAGTTCGGCTCCACCGTCTGCCCCTGCGTGGTGCCCGCCAAGCTGGACGACGGCACCCCCGTGTACATCAACCTGTTCAGCCAGAAGGCCTTCAAGTACGAGGGTGGCAAGCAGATCCAAGTGGACCTGCCGGACATCGGCCACCGTTTTCAGGGCCTGATCGAGCCATGAGCGAAGCCATTGCCGAGACCGACGATGAGCTGATGGAAAAGTTCTTCGGCGGCGAAGCCTTCACCACCGAGGAGATCGTGGAAGGCATGCGCAAGGGCGTCAAGGACGGCCTGATCACCCCCGTGTTCTGCGGCAGCGCCGTGAACCAGCAGGCGCTGGATATGCTGCTGTTCAACATGCACAAGCTGCTGCCCAGCCCGGAGCACGAAGCCAGCACGCTGGCCGAGGATGCCGCCGGCGAGCCGGTGGAGCTGCACTGCACCGTGGACGAGCCTACCGCCGCCTACGTGTTCAAGACCGTGGCCGACCCGTTCGTGGGCAAGCTGAGCTACCTGCGCGTGGTCAGCGGCAAGGTGACTGCAGGCGAACCCCTCACCAACGCCCGCACCGGCGATGTGGAGAAGATCTCCAAGCCCCTCACCGTCATTGGCAAAAAGCAGGTGGACTCCGACGGCATCATTGCCGGTGACATCGGCGCAGTGGCAAAGCTGGTGAGCGCCAAGACCGGCGACACCCTGTGCGACGCTGAGCGCGTGGTCAAGCTGCCCGCCCCCGTGTTCCCCAAGCCCAGCCTGTTCATGGCCGTCACTGTGCCAAGAAGGGCGACGAGGGCAAGATCAGCAGCGCGCTGGCCCGCCTGATGGAAGAAGACCCCACCCTGAGCTACGAGAACAATGCCGAGACCCATCAGCAGGTGATCGGCGGTCTGGGCGAGCAGCATCTGGACGTGGTGAAGGCCAAGCTCAAGAACAAGTTCGGCGTGGAGATCGGGCTGGAAGCACCCCGCATCGCCTACCGCGAGTCCATCCGCAAGGCCTGCCAGAAGCAGGGCCGTCATAAGAAGCAGACCGGCGGTCACGGCCAGTTCGGCGATGTCGTCATCAATTTTGAGCCCTGCGACAGCGAGCAGGTGGTGTTTGAGGAGAAGGTGTTCGGCGGCAGCGTGCCCAAGAACTTCTTCCCGGCTGTTGAAAAGGGCGTGCGCCTTGCCGCCGAAAAGGGCGTGCTGGCAGGCTACCCCGTGGTGGGCCTGAAAGCCACCCTGCTGGACGGCAGCTACCACCCGGTGGACAGCTCCGAGATGGCCTTTATTATGGCCGCAAAGCTGGCTTACAAGGCCGCTATGCCGGAGGCCGGCCCGGTCATTCTGGAACCCATCCACACCCTGAAGGCTCATGTGCCAAACGACAACACCGGCGATATCATGGGCGATGTGACCAAGCGCCGCGGCCGCGTGCTGGGCATGGAGCGGACGAGGACGGCCTGCAGACCATCATCGCTGAAGTGCCGCTGGCAGAGCTTGCAAACTTTACCACCTTCATCCGGCAGACCACGCAGGGCCGCGGCTGGTTCACCACCGAGTTTGCCCGCTACGAGGTTCTGCCCGAGATGCTGGTGCCTGCCGTTGTGGAGCAGGCCAAGAAGCTGGGCAATCTGGACGAGAGCGCAGACGATTAAACGGCAAACGTCAACTTCCCCAGTCTGCTGCGCAGACAGCCCCTCGCCGAGGGAGCTGGCAGAATCGTCAGGTTCTGACTGAAGGAGTTCCCACCGAAATACGACATCACCCCGACCCCCGTTGACACTTTTCCCTCTGTCAGCGGGGGTTGCGGGCAAAAGCTTGACAATGCGCAGTGATACGGTATAATAAAAATAGAAGGGGCGCTGGTCCTATCATGGTCAGCTCCTTACCCTGCAATCAAGATTGACCGCGTGGCTGGGAACCGTTGGCGGTCAATCTTTTTTGTTATCATCGTCTTTCTTCTGCGAAGTTTTTGCCATGACCTCAACGGTCAGACGAATCACATCCACGATCAGGCCCAGCAGTGTGAGAATGAACGTGAGCAGTGCGAGAGTCTCCAACAGAGTCATCCGACATCCCTCCTTCGCCTTCAGGCTCCGGGCGGTTTCCTTCAAAAAAGTTCCCTCCCGGACCCCCTGCTTCGTTCCATGTACAGGAAGAATCAGCGATTCGGGCAAGAGAGCATGACCACCGGTCGATACGATCAGCGCCTTATTTTTAGTATAGCATATTTCTCGACCCAATACAACAAAAGCCCCCGGTACTGCGAATACCGGGGGCTTTTTGTTTAGTGCTTGGGGAATGCCCTATTCCAGGTTTCGATCACGTTGAACTTCGGTGTCCAGCCTTCGGGCTTGAAGGTGTCTGCGCTCTTGGCCTCCATGATGCCCTGCTCCGCTTTCCCTCTGTCGGCGGGGATTTTTGTTGTTATTTTTCTCAGATCCTCTAAAATCTCTGCCATTTTTAGGCATCCTTCCAATCTTGTCTAAAATCCTTGATTTCTGTTGGGGGGGTAGAATAAAGATTGGTGAATCTTTTTTGTCCACGATCCGCGCAGACAAGATCCACCCGCAAAAGTCGTATCAAGGAGGAATTTATATGAAAACGCGACTTATCAGCCTGCTGCTGGCATTCAGCATGGCACTGACATTTCTGCCTGTCGGGGCAGTCTCTGCATTTGCGGCGGAGACGGGCAGTAATGAGCTCGACCTCACCCCTAACACTGGGGTCACAATCACAGAGACTGCCACCTATGATCTGCTGCCCAGCAAAAATGCACAGGGGCATCTTGTGATTGACGCCCCTGGAAGCACTGTGACGCTCAATCTCAAAGGCAGCATTACGATCCAGTCACTCTCTACTTATTTTATTCAGGTAAAGCAAGGCACGCTTGTTTTTAACGGAGGGGACTACAAAATCGATTTCAACTCGACAGCCAAAGGTTGATCCAGATTCAATCAGGTGCCACGGCGATTATTGAATCTGGAAATTTTGAAGGCAATGAGGAAATCATCAATAATGCCGGCAATGCAGTATTGAATGGAAGCGGTCACTATTGCACATCAAACACTACCGCGAATACCTATGTTGTTTACACCTCTGGCGGTTCCACTTTGACAATTAACGACGGTTATTTTTATTCTGAGGCAAACCATGTGATTTATGGGGCAAACCATAATAAAATCGTAATCAATGATGGAACATTCATCACTGAGGCTTGGAACAAATCCACGCTCAACTTATACGGTTCCGGTGAAGCAGAAATTCATGGCGGAACGTTCAAAAGCATGTCAAGCGGTCGAGTTCTTGGCACATGCGGTGTTGTGACCATTGAAGAGCAGAATGGCAAAAGCATTCTGTTCGAGGGAGAGGGTACGCAGACGCTTGTTGCAATTATAGCACGTAAAGGTACAACATTGAATTTTAAGAGCGGGACTGTGAAATCCCCCAAGTCAGCCGCAATCGGAGGTGAAGGCGGCGAAACAATCAATATTACCGGCGGGACGATTCGTGACAGCCTGTACGGTGTAATTGTGCGCTATAACCCCACAGCAGTTAATGTCGGAGGAAACGTTGTTTTTGAAAATAACGTAAATGATATTTATCTGAACAAAAAAGATCACGGCATAGATCAGCGGGTCACGATCACGGACGACTATAAGGGAACGGCATCGGTTGGTTTTGCTGAACCCGATGAGAATCTTCCCGTTACTACGCTCACCAACGGTGAAGGCTATCAGAAAGATCTGAAGTTAACAAGTGTAGACCCCAACTATATTATTGGTTATAAACAAAATGAGGATGGAAGCGAGTACCGCTACCTTGAAAAGCGAACCGGCTACTTCGTAAATGTCGTATCCGGCACAGCATCCATCGACGGCGGCGTTACTGCACTGCCCTCTACAACACAGATCCAAGACGGACGGCAGGTTAATCTGTCTGCCGCCCCGGCTCAGGACGGCTTGGAGTTTGAACAGTGGGTGGTCTCCCCTGCCAGTGCTCTGCCTGCTCTGACCAGCACAGGCTTTGATCTGACTGCAAGCGAAACATCTTTCCGCATGCCCGCTCAGGACATCACACTGACTGCACAGTACCGCCCCAGCGCTCCGCGATCGACGACGCCTCTGCCGACGCCTCTGTTGATCCTGCCATCAGCACTGCGGTAACGATCATTGGCGGTGCACTGCTGGTGGGCGGGCTGCATCAGCTGGGCACCGAGCTGTGCTGATCCATCATCTGCCCAAGGGTACCGCCATCCCGGAAACTCGCATCGAACTGGCCGAAGTGCTCTGGAAGGATGCCGGACAGCCTGCTCCTGCTGCCGAAGCCGCTTATACCGATATCGACACCGACGACACCGATGCGCAGCAGGCTGCACAGTGGGCAATTGAAAACGAGCTGATGACGCTGCGCAGCAGTGAGCATCCGGACAAATTCGACCCCCATGTGCCGGTCTCCACCGTAAAAGCCATTCGCGCGTGGAAAAAGGCACAGCAGATGAAACCGTCTACCAAGTAACACCCAATGGAATCAAAACAGCCCGTTCTCCTTTTTTGAAGAGCGGGCTGTTCCGTTATTTGCTCCAGCCGACACATTTTTTCTGCCCTACCGCCGCCTTTTTTGTTGACAAAGCAGCCGCCTGCTATTATAATAATGTAGTCAAAATGGCATTCTTGTGCGGCTTTGCGGCTGTGCAAAACAAATAGACAAGGAGAGATTCTCAAATGGCACAAGAGATCAAGATGTCCGCTGCCGGTCTGAAGGCAATGCAGGAGGAACTGGAATACCTCAAAACGGTGCGCCGCAAGGAGCTGGCCGAAGAGATCAAGGAAGCACGCAGCCACGGCGACCTTTCCGAGAACAGCGAGTACGACGAGGCCAAGAATACGCAGGGTCTGGTGGAGAACCGCATCACCGAACTGGAGCAGATGATCAAGAACGCCGTCATCATTGATGAGAGCGAGCTGAGCGTGGACAATGTCTCTGTGGCACCCACGTCACCATCCTCATGACCGGCGAGGACGAGAACGAGGAATACGACATTGTGGGCCGCACCGAAGCCGACCCCTGAACGGCAAGATCAGCGACGAAAGCCCCGTGGGCCACGCTCTGCTGGGCAAGGCTGTGGGCGACAAGCCGAAGTGCTGCTGCCCACCGGCCACACCGTGGAGTACACCGTGCTGAACATTACCCACGCTGCAGGCTGAGCAGGCCAAACGAATAGGAGAAACCATGGGAAGAACAAAAGAAGAACCGGCGCCAGGGCCTGTCCGAGAGCGAGCAGGTGCAGGTGCGCCGCCAGAAGCTGGCCGACCTGCAGGCTGCAGGCCACGACCCTTTCACCCTGACCAAGTACCCGCAGGATGCCTACTCTGCCGACCTGAAGGCCGAGTTCGCCGACCTGCCCAACGAGACCGACAGCGGCAAGACCGTGGCGCTGGCTGGCCGTATGATGTCCAAGCGCGTAATGGGCAAGGCAAGCTTTGCCCACCTGCGGGACGATAAGGCGACATTCAGCTGTACGTCCGCCGCGATGAGCTGGGCGAAGAGCCTTACGCCGCCTTCAAGAAGCTGGACGTGGGCGATATCATCGGCGTGAAGGCGAGGTGTTCCGCACCAAGACCGGCGAACTGAGCGTACGCGCCACCGAGCTGACCCTGCTGGCCAAGAGCCTGCGTCCCCTGCCCGAGAAGTTCCACGGCCTGACCGACACCGAGATGCGTTACCGTCAGCGCTACGTGGACCTGATTGCAAACCCCGAGGTGAAGGACACCTTCGTGAAGCGCAGCCAGATCCTGAAGGAGATCCGCTCCTATCTGGACGAGAAGGGCTTTCTGGAGGTGGACACCCCCATCCTGACCCCCTTCGAGATTGGTGCCTCTGCCCGCCCCTTCTACACCCATCACAACAGCCTGAACATGGACATGGTGCTGCGCATCGAGACCGAGCTGTACCTCAAGCGCCTGATCGTGGGCGGCATGGACCGCGTGTACGAAGTGGGCCGCATCTTCCGCAACGAGGGCATGGACCCCAAGCACAACCCGGAGTTCACCTCCATTGAGCTGTACCAGGCCTTCACCGATTTCCACGGCATGATGGATCTGGTGGAAGAGCTGTACAAGCGTCTGGCTCAGAAGATCTGCGGCAGCATGGTCATCCCCTATCAGGCAAGCAGATCGACATGGGCCACTGGGAGCGCCTGACCATGATCGAGGCCGTGAAGAAGTATTCCGGCGTGGACTTCAACGACTGGCAGACCGACGAGGACGCCATTGCCGCCGCCAAGGAGCACCATGTGGAGCTGCCGGAAGTGCCCACCAAGGGTGCCATTCTGGCCGAGTTCTTCGACGCCTTTGTCGAGGACAAGCTGATCCAGCCCACCTTCATCTACGACTACCCCGTGGAGATCAGCCCCTGGCCAAGCGCAAGCCGGATGACCCCGCCTTCACCGAGCGCTTTGAGTATTTCATCGACTGCACCGAGTACGGCAACGCATTCAGCGAGCTGAACGACCCCAT
>ENA-OQEB01000701-OQEB01000701.1-human-gut-metagenome-genome-assembly--contig:-NODE-701-length-13514-cov-2.249869_pt1 | contig 13514 bp, 16 predicted proteins | sample MGYA00242787_ERZ504619 | MGnify/ENA primary metagenome ERZ504619 (study PRJEB26092, sample SAMD00036317) | human gut metagenome | host: Homo sapiens | study: EMG produced TPA metagenomics assembly of... | reverse complement strand
CTATGCCTGCTTTGCGCGTTTGTGCGGGGAGGGGATAGATGTCGTTGCAACGGCCCATACTGCAAATGATCAGGCTGAGACCCTGCTGCTGCGGCTGGCCCGGGGCACGGGGCTGCACGGTGCGGCAGGCATCCGGCCAAAGCGCGGGTGCTACCTGCGGCCATTGCTGGCCCTTACCCGGCAGGATACCGAAAGCTTCTGCCGTGCAGCCGGGCAGGCATGGGTCACAGATGAGACGAACGCGACCGATGCCTATGCCCGCAACCGGGTGCGCCGTGCGGCACTGCCTGCACTGCAGAGCACCAACGGCGCAGCGGTGGAAAACCTTGCCCGCTTCTGCGAGAAGGCAGCCCGCGCGGATGCCTATTTTGCCCGGAAGGCCGAAGAGCTGCTTTCTACTGCACGTCTGGATGCGGCACAGGCTGCCATCAAAAGCCCGGAAGCCTGCACGGTGTGGCGGCTGGGCCCGCTTTCCGCTGCGGATGCGCTTATTTTGGAAGCAGCCATGCATTCGCTGACGGCTCCCGTGCGTGACGCAGAGGAAAAATATGTGCAGCTGCTGTGCGGCCTTGTGCGGCGCGGCAGCGGTGCGGTACAGCTGACTGACGGGTGCGCTTTTGTGCCGGAGACGGATGCTTCTGGCAGGAGATTGTGCCGGAACGGCCCCGGCAGCAGGAAGACAAACGGCCGGAAAGCCAGCCCTTTCAGCCGGAAAAACAGGCAGAATACTGCCTTGCGGGCGGCTGGAAGGTGACTGCAGGGCTTTTTACGGCTGATTTTGAAGAAAAAATACAAGTCGTTCATAAAAAAGACTTAAAAAATCAGGCGGATTATGCTAGAATAACTACGTTGTATGCTGGTCTTGTCCTGCGCACCCGCCAGCCGGGAGATGTCTACCGCCCGGCGGGGCGAAGTGTACACAACCGGCTGCGCAAGTGGATGAACGAAACGGGCATCCCGGCCAGCCAGCGCGATCAGCTGCCGCTGCTGGCGGCGGGCAGCGAAGTACTGTGGGTCTGCGGTGCGGGCTTTGCCGAGGGCCTTGCCCCGGATGCAGACACTGCGCAGGTGCTGCAGATGGAAATGGAACATAGGGAGGAAATAACATGAGTATGCATGATGATATCAAGACTGTTCTGGTCAGTGAAGAAGAGTTAAAGGCAAAGGTTGCTGAGCTGGGTGCCAGATCAGCAAGGATTACGAGGGCAAGAACCTTGTTCTGGTGTCCATCCTCAAGGGCTCGGTGGTGTTTATGGCCGACCTGATGCGTGCGGTGAGCATTCCCTGCAGCATCGATTTTATGGTGGTGTCCAGCTACGGTGGCAGCAACACTGTTACCAGCGGCCTTGTAAAGATCATCAAGGATCTGGACGGTGATCTGTCCGGCAAGGATGTGCTGATCGTGGAGGATATTCTGGATACCGGCGTCACCCTCTCGAATCTGGTGCCCATGCTCAAGATGCGCAACCCCAACTCGGTAAAGATCTGCACTATTCTGGACAAGCCCAGCCGCCGCAAGGCCGATATCCAGCCTGACTACGAGGCTTCCAGGTGCCGGACGAGTTCGTGGTGGGCTACGGTCTGGACTACGATGAAAAATACCGCAACCTGCCTTATGTGGGTGTGCTCAAGCCTGAAGTCTACGAGAAGTGATTTCTCACACTATAATTCATCCAAGAACTGGAGTTGATTTTTTTGCAATCCAAAAGACCCCGTTTCAATCCGCTGATCCTTGCTCTGGCGCTGGCGGCGGTGCTGATGGTCTGGTCGGTGCTGGGCGGCACCGGCTCTGCCAACAGCTCTTCCATGGAATATTCCACGGTGGTGCATTATTTTGAAAGCCTGCAGGTCACGCAGTTCTCGCTGGACCTGAACACCGGCGTCATCACCATGAACCTCAAGGAAGGCGGCAAGAACAACCTGCCCTTGCCCGATACCACGTCCCAGAGCACCACGCAGGCCACCGGCGGACTGCTGAGCGGTATGCTGTCCTCCTCGGATGAGGATACTGCTGCGCAGAAGAACAGCGACGGCACTGTGACGGTGCGCTACAAGCTGCCCTATGCATCCATGTTCGTCAAGTATGTAGGCGACTACATTGCCGCCTATGACGAAGCAAACCCGGATGCTCCCATGGTGTACGATTATACCCTGTCAAGGAAAACATCCCATGGATGGAGATCCTGTTCTATCTGGCAATGCTGGGCTGCACCGGCTTCCTGTTGTTCTCCATGATGCGCGGCGGTGCTGGCGGCGGCGGGATCATGAACGTGGCAAAGCCAAGGTGAAGGACGAGCACGAGAACCAAAAGACAGCCACCTTTGCCGATGTTGCCGGTGAGGACGAGGAAAAGGAAGAGCTGAAAGAGGTCGTGGAGTTCCTGAAAAGCCCGGAGAAGTTCAACACTCTGGGCGCACGCATTCCCCACGGCGTGCTGCTGGTAGGCCCTCCGGCACCGGCAAGACCCTGCTGGCCCGCGCCTGCGCAGGCGAGGCCGGTGTGCCTTTCTATTCCATTTCCGGCTCTGACTTTGTGGAAATGTACGTCGGCGTGGGTGCATCCCGCGTGCGTGACCTGTTCGATAAGGCAAAGAAGTCCATGCCCTGCATCATCTTCATTGATGAGATCGATGCTGTGGGCCGTCAGCGCGGTGCCGGTCTGGGCGGCGGCCACGATGAACGCGAGCAGACCCTGAACCAGCTGCTGGTGGAAATGGACGGCTTTGAGGCCAACGACGGCATCATCGTCATGGCGGCCACCAACCGTGCCGACATTCTGGATAAGGCTCTGCTGCGTCCGGGCCGTTTTGACCGTCAGGTCTATGTGGGCCTGCCGGATGTCAAGGGCCGTGAGGAGATCCTCAAGGTCCACACCAAAAAGAAGCCGCTGGCCCCGGATGTCTCTCTCAGGGTCATTGCACAGCGCACCGCAGGCTTTGCGGGCGCAGACCTTGAGAACCTTGTCAACGAAGCGGCTCTGCTGCTGCACGCCGCAACCGCAAGGCATTACCATGGAGGATATCGAGGAAGCTTCCATGAAGGTGATGGCCGGCCCGGAGAAGAAGAGCCGCGTTGTGACCCCGGAGGAAAAGAAGCTGACTGCTTACCACGAGGCAGGCCACGCTGTGGCGGGCTTCTACTGCAAGCATCACCCCCGTGTGCACGAGATCACCATTATCCCGCGTGGTCAGGCTGGCGGCTACACCATGTACCTGCCCGAGAAAGACCGCAGCTACGTGACAAAGGGCGAAATGTTCGAGGATATCGTTTCCAGTCTGGGCGGCCGCGTGGCCGAACAGCTGATCCTGGAGGATATCTCCACCGGTGCTTCCAATGATCTGCAGCAGGCCACCAACATTGCCCGCCAGATGATTACCAAGTACGGCTTCTCGGAGCGGCTTGGCCCTGTGGTGTACGGTACCTCGCAGGAGGAGACCTTCCTGGGCCGCGATCTGGGTCAGGGCAAGGGCTACAGCGAGACCACCGCTGCCGAGATCGACGGCGAGATGCGGGACATCATCGATGAAGCCTACGAGACCTGCCGCCGCACCCTGACCGAGCACATCGATCAGCTGCACGCGCTGGCACAGGCCCTGATGGAACGCGAGAAGCTCAACGAGCAGGAGTTCAACACCATTATGGCGGGCGGCACACTGCCCCCGCGTGAAGGCGATGAGCCGAAGCCGGAACAGCCTGCTCAGACCGTGCAGGCTGCCCCTGCAGAGACCGCTCAGCAGGCCGAAACTGCTGAATCTGCAGAGACCGCTGAGCCTGCGGAGCAGGCCGAAACGGCAGAGCAGATGCCGGCTTCTCCTGCACCGGAAGCCCCGGATGCACAGGACCCGCAGAACTGATTTGATCCAAACGGAAAGGAGCGAGTGTCGTGGAGGAAAATTTTAACCCGGTCGCACGGACCCGCGCAAACTATTACACCCCCGGCAGCCCGGTGCAGTTCGTCTGCGTGGAGCTGCTCAAGGGTGATGTCAGCGGGGAGCACGCGGTCTGCCTGACCTTCAAGAATATTTCCAAGGTGACCCTGACCGCGCTGGAGATCCACTTCAAGTGCAAGGGCGTGGACGGCGTGATCCTGTGCGAGGACCGGTTCGAGTACCGTGACTTGGAAGTAAAGCCCGGCGAACTGTTTGGCATGGACGATGCGGTGTTCGTTACCGCAAAGGCCATCACCAGCGTGGATGTTTCGATGTGCAACGTGTACAACGGCAAGCGGGTGGTGCATCTGGACGGCATCAAGCGCGTGCGCCTGCCTGCCCCCAAGCGCCTGTCTGCTGAGCTGGAAAAGGCGCTGGAGACCCGCATGAACCGTCCGGAGCTGAAGTATCAGCCGCAGGTGTTTGAAAATGGCTGGTACTGCGCCTGCGGTGCCTTCCACCCGAAGGAGGAGGATACCGTGTACTGCTCGGAGTGCGGCTGCGACCGCATCCTGCTGCAGAACGCGCTGAACACCCTGCTGCAGCCGGAACAGCCTGCCCAGACCGAGCCGGAACTGGAAACGCCTCTTGCCCCGCAGGCCGAAGAGCTACCCGCATTATGGGCGCAGCGCCCGTGCAGGAGGAGCCGACCCGGATCATGGGTGCACCGTGCCGTGAAGCAGAACCACAGCCGGAAGAACCTGCTGCAGAGCAGACCCGTGTGCTGGATGCCGGAATGCGGCACAGTTCCCGGGCAGGGCATCTCATGCAGCTGCGGACGAAGGCACCGTGTGATGCCTGCTGCAGCCCGCCGTGCACAGCCGATATCTCAGCAGCCGGAGCCTGCCTATGACGACGAGGAAGAATACGAGGACGAGCGCGACAGCGTGGCCGAAGCGCTGATCCGCTGGGTGCCGCCCATCACTGCCATTGTCTGTGCAGCAGTGGCACTGTGCGGCTTCGTGTATTACCAGTCGTGCTGTAACACAAACAGCAGCGGAGAGGCGGTATGCCTTCTCCGCTTTTTTGTATGCCAGAAGAAGGGAGAACCATTATGCCGGAAGAAGCCTTACAGGCTGCCTTTGAGATCAAGACTGCCTGCGATGAGATCAGCCGCCGCCTGCTGCGCTGGCACTGGGAGCACAAACCGGTGCGCACAGCTTGGGTGCATTGCTGGATCACGTTGCACAGCGCCAGCAGGAAAGCCCGGACTACTACGACCGTATGCCGGATCTTTCCGGCAAAAACAGCTGGCAGCAGCTGGATACCACCATTTGTATGCGGGTTCTGCTGGACCCGGAAAAGGATGCCGCCAAACCGCTGGATCTGCTGGGCAATACCAGCAATCCGGGTGCGGCCCGCCGCGCCTGCAATGCTGTGCGCACCGCCCGCAACGAAGCCGCCCACGCCACCGATCACACCGATGCCGCTCAGGCGGCGATCCTGTTCAATGAGGCGGTGGAGAGCATGGAAGATGGCTATGTGGGCACGGCTTTCCGCGAGAATGAACTTGCCCGCTATTACCGCGATGCAGAAAATTATCTGGCACGCTGCGGCGCAAAGGAGCCAATCGCATCCAGCCGTGCGCCGGAAGAAAAAACGGCTGCGCACGAGCCAGCCCGCCAGAGCACAAAGCAGGGCCAGAACCGCAGCACCCAGAGCCGTAAAACGGCCGGCAGCCGTTCCTCCGGCAGCAGAAGCACACAGCGCGCAGCAGCTCAGCCAAAAGCCGCAGCACGGCAGGCCGCAAAAAGAAACAGAGAAGAACTGGCAATAAAACCGTGTTCATCGTTCTGCTGGTGGTCCTGCTGCTGGGGCTTGCCGTGCGTGCATGGAGCATGGGCGCAGCCTGACCGCCTGTAATGCCCTGCTTCTCAGAAAAAAGCCGTCTTTTGTACACAGTTGCCAGAAAAACAAAAATGCGTTCGGAATAAACCGGGAAAAGCGCATCTTGCGGGATGGGTGAAAGCGGTTTATAATAAGCATGAAAACGTTTACACATAACAATGCATCCCAAAAGAGAGAAGTACTGCAAATGACCATCAGTGATATTGCAAAAATGGCGGGTGTATCCAGTGCGGCGGTCAGCCGCTACCTGAACGGAGGCCCCCTGAGCGAACAGAAGAGGGCTGTCATCCACGAGGTAGTGGAAAAGACCGGCTACCGCCCGGATACCGCCGCCCAGACTCTGCGCACCGGAAAAGTGAATCAGGTGGGGGTGATCGCTCCCAGCATCGGTTCCCAGTCGGTGGGGCAGATCACGGCAGGCATTGCCAGTGAGCTGGATGCAAAGAGCTATCTGATGCTGCTGGGAAACACCGAGCTGGACGCCCAGCGGGAATTGGGCTATCTGACTGCCATGCAGCGCAACCACGTGGCGGGCATCATCCTGCTGGGCAGCTATTATACTCCTCAGCTGGCGCAGGCGCTGAAAAACTGCCGTGTGCCGGTGGTGGTAACAGGCCAGCGTTTTCAGGATGTGGCCTGCGTGTACAACGACGACCGCACTGCAGCCCGGGAACTTGCCCAGCGGATGCTGGACCATGGCCGCAAAAGGATCGTTTATATTGGCGGTACAGAGCGGGACGATGCCACCGGCGTGCAGCGCCGTGAGGGCGTGCAGGATGCGCTGAACGCTGCCGGACTGAACGGCGAACAGATGCCCCGCATCTGCTGCAAAGCCTTTACCATGGAGGAGGGCCAGCGCTGTATGCAGGAACTGCTGGTGCGCTGCCCGGATCTGGACGGTGTGGTCTGCGTGACTGACACGGTGGCCTTTGGCGCCATGCGTGCCCTGCGGGAAGCAGGACGGCATGTGGGGCAGGATGTGGGTCTTGCAGGCGTTGGCGATAGCTGGGCTGGCAGCATGATGGAACCGGGGCTGGCCACGGTGCGCTTTTACCAGAAGCAGGTGGGGCAGGAGGCCGCCCGGATCCTGCTGCAGATGCTGGAAGAAAATGGGAGCAGCGGGCCTGTGCGTCAGGTGACGCTGGGCTATCAGATCGTGGAGCGAGGCTCCCTTTGATGATAAAGGATAAAAGTATGGGTCGTAAGCTGATTTTTCTGGATATTGACGGCACGCTGCTGCCGCCGGGTGATATGCTCATCCCGGAAAGCACTCTGGCTGCACTGGATCGCGCCAGAGCAAACGGACACAAACTGTTTTTGTGCACCGGCCGCAACCACCGCATGACCGAACCGCTGCTGCGGCACGACTGCTTTGCGGGCGCAGTGTGCAGCGCCGGCGGCTATGTGCTGTGCGATGGAAAGACTCTGGTGGATATCCCCATGGAGCCGCAGCAGGCTGAAGGCGTGCGCGCGGCGCTGGAACGCAATGGCGTGGAGTGCACGCTGGAAGCCCGGGATGCCACCTTTGGCGGAAGCAAAATGGCTGAGAGGTGGAAATTTATCCACAAAAAGAACGATGCACCGCTGAACAGCGAAGCAGAGCGCTGGCGCAAAGCCATGGAAGAGGCATGTCCATCCTGCCGCTTTCCGATTACAAAGGGGAACCGCTGTATAAGATCGTGTTCATTGCCGACCACGAGAGCGACCTTGCCGAGGCAAAGCAGCTCTATGCCGACCAGTTCGTGTTCTGCGAGAGCAAGCTGGACAGCCTGACCGATGGCTTTGTGAATGGTGAGCTCATCAACCGCAAATTTGATAAGGGCACCGGAATCAAGCAATCTGTGATCATCTGGGCTGCACGCTGGCGGATACCATCGGCTTTGGTGACAGCGATAATGACCTGCAGATGACCGATGTGGCGGGCATCAGTGTGTGTATGGCCAATGGCTCCGAAAACCTGAAAAAGCGGTGCGACCGCATTGCTCCCTCGGTATACGAGGACGGCATTGCAAAGGAGTTCAAGGCGCTGGGTCTGATCTGAAAAAACAACAAAGGCTGCGGCAGGGATAAGACCTGGGCCGCAGCTTTTTTGCTGCCACAGGGTTTTATAAAACGGAAAAACGTGGTAGAATAAACCAGAATGCCGGGTTCAAAGCCCGGCAAAAAGGGAGGAATTGAAATGCGTTCCGTTCTGGAAGTATGTGTGGACAGCACTGCCAGTGCACTGGCAGCAAAGCGTGGCGGTGCCAGCAGGCTGGAACTGTGTGCCGACCTGATCGTGGGCGGTACAACGCCCAGCCTTGCGCTGGTGCGTCAGGTCAAGGCGGAGACCGGCCTGCCGGTGCGCGCTCTGCTGCGGCCCCGGTTCGGAGATTTCTGTTACGACAGCTACGAGCTTGCCAGATGGAACAGCTGGCCGCAGAGCTGGTGGAGGCCGGGGCGGATGGTATCGTGACCGGTGTGCTGACCCCGGAGGGTGCGCTGGATGCAGGGGCCATGCGGCCCATTTATGCGGCGGCGCGCAGGGCAGCGGAAAAGGCAGCCGTCCGGTGGCGTGTACCCTGCACCGTGCCTTTGATGTCAGCGCCGACCCCTTTGCGGCACTGGGAAACGGTCCGGAGCATGGGCCTTTGTACCATCCTCACCAGCGGGCAGGCGGCGAGTGCCCCAGAGGGAGCGGAGCTTCTCGGCCGACTGGTGGAGCGGGCAGGGGACAGCGTGGAAATTCTGGTAGGTGCCGGTGTCACGGCACAAAACATCCCGGCACTGGCCGCACAGACCGGGGCACATGCGTTCCACCTTTCCGGCAAGCAGGTGCTGCAAAGCCGCATGACCTTCCGCCGCGAGGGTGTGCCCATGGGGCTGCCGGGCTTTTCAGAGTTTGAGGTATGGCAGACGGGTGAAGAAAACATCCGTGCTGCGCGGCAGGCACTGGATGCGATCAAGAACAACTAAAACGAAAGCGCTCTCCCAACGGAAACCCGGTGGGAGAGCGCTTTTTTATGATGATGAATTTGAAGGGTGAAGATAGCTTAGTAATGCAGCTCGTCGCCGGTCAGTGCTTCCAGCACCGGCAGCATGGCAGCGGCCTCGGCCTTGGCGGCGGGCAGATCCATATCGCGGTAGTTGCCGCACTCCACTTCGCTGGCCCCGGGCACAGCGCCCTCAAAGCCTGCCATGAAGCGGAAGGATTCCACCGTCAGCTCCAGTGCCTCGGCGGGAGTCAGGCCGCGGGTGAGCAGATAGAAGCCGGTGCGGCAGCCCATGGGGCCAACGTAGATCACGCTGTCTTTAAAGGCGCTGTTGCGTGCATAGGTGGCAAACAGATGCTCCAGCGTGTGGGCGGCACCGGTGGACAGGTAATCGCCGTGATTGGGCCTTTTCATGCGGATGTCCCATGTGAGAACATCGCCGTCCTGACGGCTCAGATACATGCCGCGGTCCAGTTTGGTATGGTCAACACAGAAGCTTGCAATGCGTTCCATGATCTTCTCCTTTGGCTTATGCTGCAGGCGCTGCACGCTGCCGTGAGCGCAGTCCACAGCGATCATCAGACCGTCACGGATGTGGCTGGTAGCACCGGCGGCACCCACAACGGTAGGCTTGAGCAGGGCCTTGCCGGCAATGGCAGCGTGGCTGTTCAGGCCCGGCTCTTCCACCACCAGAGCGGCGGCATCGCGCACGTAACTCAGCATTTCGTTGCTGGTGGAGGGCACCACCAGCACCATGCCGGGCTTGAACTTTGCACGCACCTCTTCCAGCGTGCGGCAGACGCAGGCCTTGCCGGTGGCGCTGGTTACGTCGGCATTCTCGCGGCCAACGCCCACACCGGTAGCCAGACAGTTGCCTACCATGTGGATCTTGATCATGTTGGTGGTGCCGGACACGCCCACAGGCACGCCTGCGGTCACAACGGCCAGCTCACCGTTGTGCAGGTAGCCGTTCTCCTTGGCCAGAGAGGTGGACATTTCGATCAGCTCATCAGTGCTGTGTGCCAGAGGCATCATCAGCGGGTGATGCCCCAGCTCAGGGCCAGCTGACGCTGCACCTGCTCCTTCATCACGCAGGCGATGATGGGCTGCTCCGGGCGGTACTTGCTCAGCAGACGGGCGGTGTTGCCGGACTCGGACACCGTAACGATGGCGGCAGCGTTCACGTCCTTGGCGGTCAGGCAGGCAGCGTGTGCAGTTGCATCGCTCACGCTGATCTTGCCGGTGTTCTCGGTGAGGGGAACAAAGCGGGCGTGGTTCTCCTGCTCGGTGCGCTCAGCAATGGCAGACATGGTCTTGAGGGCCTCCACGGGGTAAGCACCGGCAGCAGTCTCGCCGGAGAGCATAATGGCAGAGGTGCGTCGTAGATGGCATTTGCCACGTCGGAGATCTCGGCACGGGTGGGGCGGGGGTTCACGATCATGCTGTCCAGCATCTGGGTAGCGGTGACGATGGGCTTGCCAAAGGAGAAGGAGCGCTCGATGATATTCTTCTGAATGCCGGGCAGCTCGGTAAAGTCGATCTCAACGCCCAGATCGCCGCGGGCCACCATGACAGCATCGGCTGCAGCCAGAATGCTGTCGATGTTGTTCACGCCCTCACGGTTCTCAATCTTGGCGATGATGCGGATATCGGAATCATACTCGTTGAGCAGGTTGCGGATATCGTACACATCCTGTGCGGTGCGCACGAAGGAAGCAGCGATGAAGTCAAAGCCCTGCTGTGCGCCAAAGATGATATCGTCGCGGTCGCGCTGGCTCATATACGGCATGGACAGATGCACGCCGGCACATTGACACCCTTCTTGTTCTTGATCTTGCCGCTGTTCAGCACCTTGCACACGATGTCGGTGTCGTTCACGGTGACGATCTGCAGCTTGATCAGGCCGTCGTCCAGCATGATGGTGCCGCCGGGCTGCACGTCCTGCGGCAGGTCCTTATAGGTGATGGAGCAGATCTCCTTGGTGCCTTCCACCTCACGGGTGGTCAGGGTGAAGGTCTGGCCGGCTTCCAGCATTTCAGTGCCGTTCTTGAAGTCCTTCAGGCGGATCTCAGGGCCTTTGGTGTCCAGCAGGGCGGCGACCGGCTTGCCCAGCTCTTCACGAATGGCTTTCAGCTTTTCAAAGCGGCCCAGATGCTCTTCGTGAGAGCCGTGGGAAAAATTAAAACGGGCAACATTCATGCCGTTGGCGACCAGCTCGCGCAGAACGCCTTCCTGATCGGTGGACGGGCCCAGAGTGCAGATGATCTTTGTTTTTCTCATATACTTTTACTACCTCCAACTACTACTTCACATTCTCTATTTTGCGGCAGGCTGTCCGCTGTCATGCAGCAGCTGCGCGCGGCCAACGGGAAAAATCCCATGCTGTGGTACAAAAGCAGAAAAGTTCTGCTGTTCAAAACTTTTTCCATTTACTATTATATCCGCTTGGATACAATAGGGCAAGAAAAAATTCAAGCTGCGCTGCAATTTTTTTTGCAGCTAAGATGCCTTTGACACGAAATAACGCAGCAACGAATAAAAATGCCAAAACGCTTCGTCGGATTGTGAACGAAATGACGAACATTTTGGTGAAAATGACGGATATTTGCAGCACAGCAAAAACGCTTGCATCCGGCACAGGATTTGCTTATAATGATAAGTAAAGATAGTATCACTTATCCGGGGCAGGTCCCCGGAAGAAATGGAGAAAAAACGATATGGAAAAGCGTGTTTTTCTGATCGTCCTCGACAGCTTTGGCATTGGCGCAGAGCCGGATGCCGCAGCGTTTGGCGATGAGGGCACCAACACCCTGGGTGCCATTGCAAAACACCCCAACTTCAACTGCCCCAACCTGCAAAAGATGGGCATGTTCAACATTGATGGCGTGACCGCAGGCGAAAAGACCGCAGCGCCCATCGGCTCCTTTGCCCGCCTGCAGGAGCAGAGCATGGGCAAGGATACCACCATTGGTCACTGGGAGATCGCCGGTGTGGTAAGCCCCAAGCCGCTGCCCACCTTCCCGAACGGCTTCCCGGATGAGCTGATCCACGAGTTTGAGGAAAAGACCGGCCACAAGGTGCTGTGCAACAAGCCTTACTCCGGCACGCAGGTGCTGAAGGATTACGGCGAGCAGGCCATGAAAGAAAACGCCCTTATCGTTTACACCAGTGCCGACAGCGTATTTCAGGTGGCCGCCAACGAAGAGCTGGTGCCGGTGCATGAGCTGTACCGCTACTGCGAGATCGCCCGCGAGATGCTCAAGGGCGAGTACGGCGTGGGCCGCGTGATCGCACGCCCCTTCCTGGGCCACACTGCGGATACCTTCTACCGCACCACCAACCGCCACGACCTGAGCCTCAAGCCGCCCCGCGCTACCATGCTGGATCTGCTGAAAGATGCTGGCAGGGATGTGATCGCTGTTGGTAAGATCTTTGACATCTTCGACGGTGAGGGTGTGACCGAGAAGATCAAGACCACTGGCAACACCAATGGCATCGCCTTTACCAAGGCCCTGCAGACCCGCGACTTTGAGGGCCTTGCCTTTGTGAATCTGGTGGACTTCGATATGCTCTACGGCCACCGCCGCGATGTAGCAGGCTATGCCGCCGCTGCCACCGAGTTTGACAAGTTCGTGGCCGACTTCATCCCCGGAATGCGGGAGGGCGATCTCCTCATGGTCACCGCTGACCATGGCTGCGACCCGTCCTATACCAAGACCACCGACCACACCCGCGAGTATGTGCCGTACCTGATTTGCGGCAAGGGCGTGAAGCCTGGCGTTGACCTTGGCACCCGTCTGTGCTTTGGCACCATCGCCCAGACCATCTGCGAGTATCTGGATGTGGATGCTTCCTCTCTGGACGGCAAGAGCGTCTGGAACGAGATCAAGGCATAATTATTTTGAATGAGAAAGCCGCCTGCATTGGTTCAAGATGCAGGCGGCATTTTTATGCAGTTTATCGGCACGGACTTTCTGGTGAAAAAGCAAAACAGGAAATGACCGCAGTCGTTTCCTGTTTTGCAAATAAAATAATATTTCCGCTATAGAGTCCGGAGCTTGCGCAGAGGATATTTCAAATCGTCAGGCCGCGTCGTTCTGCTGCGAAGCAGCATCCTGAATGGCACCCCAGATGGAGGAAGCCGCATTGTAGATGGACGATGCAGCCTGTTCCACCTCTTCCTGTGTGGGCAGGGAGATGGACGGTGCTTCTCCGGCCGTATCACCGCTGCCGGTCTCGCCCTCGGCGGGAGCTTCCGGCTCCTGCGGCTGGGTGTCGGCAGGCTGCTCTGCAGGCTGGTCAGCCGGGACGGTCTCTTCTGGCAGGCTGTCGGCGGGCACTTCCTCGGGAACGCTCTCCGCAGGCACCTCCGAAACAGCGGCGTTCGGGTCGGTGGTGGGGGTGAACACATCGGTCTTTTCCGGCTTCTGGGTGGTGTCGGCAACGGTGCCCTCACCGCCCAGCACGGACGCGATCATTTCCCTAGCCTTGCTCACAGAAGCATCATCCGGTTTCATGACGTAGAGCTTCTGTCCCTTGGCAGAGTAGCACTTGGTACTGCTGGAGCTTGTGCCGGTGACGGTATAGCTTTCAATATCCCACTCGGCAAAGTCACTCAGCTGCATCCGTACCAGCGCACTGATCTGATCCTGTGAAAAGCTGGTTACAAAGCAGTCGGCTGCGGCATCCATGATCTTGGAAAAGCCCATCAGCAGGGCAGGGGACTTGATCTTGTTCAGCATGGCATCGATCACCTTCATCTGGTT
>ENA-OQEB01000700-OQEB01000700.1-human-gut-metagenome-genome-assembly--contig:-NODE-700-length-13518-cov-1.593010_pt1 | contig 13518 bp, 17 predicted proteins | sample MGYA00242787_ERZ504619 | MGnify/ENA primary metagenome ERZ504619 (study PRJEB26092, sample SAMD00036317) | human gut metagenome | host: Homo sapiens | study: EMG produced TPA metagenomics assembly of... | reverse complement strand
CACTGCTTAAAACGCAGGTGCAGGATGCCGTACCATTTTGACCGCATCGGTACCGCTTTTTATCATAACAACACTTAATAAGGTATCGGGCATTGTATTTACCCTTTTGCCGGTTCTGTTTGCTATTTCTATAGCATTTGGTCTGGCTAAAGAGGATAAGGGAGTTGCAGCATTTGCCGGTTTTATCGGATATTACACATTTCTGGTTGCCAGCAGCTGTATGATATCAACAGGAATAATGGATTTCAGTGCCATGAAAATATCAAATATTCTTGGCGTGGATACCGTTGATATGGGAGCTCTTGCCGGAATAATGGCTGGTCTTGTGACAGCAAAGCTGCATAACAAGTATCACAAGGTACAGTTTCCAGCAGCAATAGCATTTTATGGAGGCAAGCGATTTGTTGCCCTTGTTGTTCTTGTGTCAATGACAGTAATAGGACTTGTGATGCCTCTTATCTGGGCTCCGATTTCTGTTGGAATTGACGGACTTGGAAGAATTATCCGTTCATCAGGTGCGTTTGGAGTATTTATTTTTGGAACACTGGAGAGATTGCTGATTCCTACAGGTCTTCATCATGTGCTTAACTCATTGTTCAGAACCACGGCAATCGGTGGTACATACCATGGAGTAGAGGGCTGTCTGAATATTTTCTTACAGTTTTTGGATCAGGCACCTCTTTCTGATATGAAGCCATATACACAGTTTTTGGGACAGGGAAAGATGCCTTATATGCTGTTTGGTCTTCCAGCAGCAGCACTTGCTATTTACCGTACAACACCTCAGGATAAGAAGGCAAAGGTAAAGGCACTCATGATTGCCGGCGTGGCAGCATGTTTTGTTTCAGGTATTACAGAGCCACTTGAGTTCTCATTTATGTTTATAGCACCGGCATTATTTGTTTTCCATGCTATCATGGGTGGTATTTCATTCATGCTCATGTCATTGCTTGGAGTAATTGTTGGTAACACGGGTGGTGGATTTATCGACTTCCTGCTATGGGGAGTATTCCAGCCGGGCTCACACTGGTACTGGGTAATAGTTGTCGGAATACCATATGCATTTATTTACTATTTTGTATTCAAATGGTATCTGTCAAGAAGAAGATTGTAGTCAGCGTATCAGATGATGATGATTCTGATGCAAGTCAGATGAAAAGACAAATGAAAGGCAAGAAGTCAGGCTCTAATAAGACAGCATTGCAGGTTATTGCAGGACTTGGCGGAATGGCGAATATCGTAGTTGTAAACAACTGTATTTCAAGACTGCGTGTTGATGTAAAGGATATGTCGCTTATTAATGAGGAAACACTTAAGAAAACAGGCTCACTCGGTATTGTAAAGACAAGTGATACACACATTCAGGTGGTTTACGGACCAAAGGTTGAGAAAATAGCTGATGCTGTGCGCGCGGCACTAAATGATAAGGACTGCGCAGCTGAGGTGGAAAAGGTACAGGATGAGAAGCCGAAGAGTACGGTTATTATTTCAAGCCCTATGACAGGCTTAGCCGAGAATCTGTCAAAAGCACCTGATGAGGCATTTGCAAATAAGCTGATGGGTGATGGTGCGGTTGTCACACCAAAAGACGGAACGGTTGTTGCCCCTGATGACGGAACGGTATTATTCGTATTCGATAAAAAGCATGCGATAGGCTTTGCAACCGATTCAGGCGTCAGTATGATAATTCACGTAGGTATTGACACTGTCAAGCTTGATGGAAAGGGCTTTGATGTAAAGGTGGAAACAGGAGCACATGTAAATAAGGGTGATGTGCTTATGCAGCTTGATCTGGATTTTCTCAGGGAAAATGCACCATCTATAGCATCTCCTGTTATTTGTACAGAGCTCAAGGAAAATCAGAGCATCAGACTTATAAACGAAGGCGAAATCAAGGCAGGTGAACCGCTGTTTGCTATCGATACATACTAAAAATTAAAAGCAGATATAACATTAAAAGCTAAATGAAAAGAGCAGGAAAATTGCAAATGATTTTCCTGCTCTTTATTAAAAAAAGCTTATTTTTGGGTTAAAATATATTCGATAATAATCTGGACAAATACAAATGCTGTCATTTTAGTGCGCAGATGCGTGTTTTCGGATGGAAGCTCCGGCGCAGTGATGCAGATGTCAGATGCTGCCAGAAGCGAAGAATCAATATCGACGCTTGAAATCCATATGATTTTCACATTCTTTGTATGGCAGCGCTTTGCGATAGGCTCATATATTTCCTTTTCTCCATAATTTGTAAATAAAATCAAGGTTGCATTTTCGGGGAAAGAGACTGATATTGCTAAAAGAAAGTCAATCCAGTCAATATATATGCATGGAATATCTATCGCATTGAACATGGAGTACAAATATCTAGCGGGCAGAGAGGAAAGACCGCGACCATATATATAAAGGGAGTCGCTTTGAGTTACCTCCTTGCATATGGTTTCAAGCTGCGCTGAATCAAGTCCGTCAATAAAATCCTTAAGTATGGAGGTATGATGCTGCATAACGCTCCAGGTGGAAAATCCGGTTGATTCTCTGAGGTCCTTCTCAGGGAGTATTTAGTTCGTTGAAGCATTGAATCCGATTTCTGGCAGAATCTGACTATTGTAGCATTTGAGATAAATAAATCCTTACATATGTCATTTAAGGACATGTATGGAAGGCTCTTTTCATGGGCTATAAAATACTCAAGTATGAGCAGCTCGTTTTCCGAGAAGTCTGTGGTATCAATCTGATGCAGAAGGTTCATTGCTGTTATCTCCTTTCCTTTGCAGGTTGAAATACTCCATGAATGAGCTTATTACAAAGAAGGAGCCAAGACGTGAGGTGAAATCGGCGCCTTCATATTCACGGGGCTTTGAAAAAAACCTTAGATTATAATCAGATACTTCAGCCAGTCATTATTTTCTATGGATGAGATTGAGATTACAATCATGCCATGCAGTCGGGCTTCCTTAGCCAGATTTAAGGTGGGCTCAAAGCGTCCTGAATTGCTTATAAAAGCAAAACATTTCCCTTATCCACGGTCTGTATAAAGTGGTGTGCGGCCTTGGCAGCAGTGGTTTTGTATATTTTCTGGCAGCCTGATAAAAAAAGCATGCTTTCCAGATAGCTGACTGCAATGTCTGTAAGTCCGGCAGGACTGTGCAGGTAGATAGGACGGTTTTCTGAAAAAAGCCTTGCAATCTGAAACATGTCATCTGAATTGAGCAGGCTCACAGTGCTGTCCATTGAGTCTTTGATAGTATTCTTGATTATATCAAGTGATTTATCAGAGCCTTTGATCTTGTTATTGTCCTCATTATCAGAGCTTTTAAGGAAATATTTAAACTCCGAAAAGCCACTGAAGCCAAGCTTCCTGCAGAAGCGAAGTATCGTTGAGGTGGAATAGTTAAGCTCATTGGCAAACTGCTGGATGCTGATAGATGAAATGTTATCTGAATGATCATGTACATATTGCAGTATATCAAGCTCCTTGGTTGAAAGGGACTGCAAAGGAATGTTGAGGTTTAGCTTCAAAATAAGCACCCTCCCTTCTTGGAATTACACATTTTATTTATAGACTATGATAACATCCGAAGTAGCAAATGTAAAATAAAAGTGAATGTATGAGATTAAAATAGAAGATTGAAATAGAATATTTACAGTGGTAAAATCTACACATGAAATGAAAAGGAGCAGCATATGCCATACAACTATGAAAAAGTAAATCAAAAGCTTCTGGTTCCACAGATTGAGGATCAGCTTGTAATGTATATACAGCATGAGAATATTGGAATTGGCGCAAAGCTTCCCAGTGAGTACAAGCTGGCTGAGATATTCGGAGTGGGCAGGAGTACGATAAGGGAGGCTGTAAAAAGTCTGGTTACGAAAGGGATGCTTGAGGTGAAGAGAGGCTCCGGCACATTTGTGAAGTCCACGGAGATAGTGGTTGATGATCCGCTTGGCTTAGCACAGTTTGAGGACAAGTATCGTCTGGCGATGGAGCTTTTGAGGTGAGGATGCTGCTTGAGCCTGATGTAGCTGCAGTGGCATGCCAGAAGGCAACAGAAGAGGACAAAAAGCGTATAAGAGTCTGTGTGATGAAGTGGAGCAGCTGTATCTGTCGGGGCAGAACCATATAAAAAAGGATATGGAGTTTCATGAGACGATAGCCAGATGCAGTGGAAATAGAGTTGTTGAGGTACTGATTCCGATTATTCTAACAGCTATTACGACGTTTGCAAATCTGACACACAGAAAGCTGATCAACGAGACAATTGATACACACAGGGCAATAACCGATGCTATTTTAAGTGGAGACACCATGGGTGCAAAGTGTGCCATGATAATGCATCTCACATACAACAGACAGACTATTATAGACATGTCAGAGCAAAATAAAACTTGTCAGACAAGTTAGCTTAAACTTACCACGAGAATTAAATAAAATACACTAAAAACCAGTCATGTTAAACAGACATGACTGGTTTTTTTTTGTTACTTTTGTGGAAAAAACTTGTAGATTTGAAACAACTTGATATGAAGTATTTAAGATTATATACTTTAGATAGATACAAAAGACGTCTGATGTATGTAGGGAACAACGTATAACAATTTAATGTTATGGAGGAAGAAAAAATGAGTGAAGCAGCGACATTAGATCCAACCCGATTGGTGATAGCGCGATAATCGGATTAGCTCTGTTATTAGTTTTAATTATCAAATTCAAGGTTCATGCAATGATTTCCATATTGCTTGGAGCGATAACAATCGGTGTTGTGGCAGGTATGCCTCTTACCGAGATTGTAACAGCGGTAAATGATGGTATCAGTAATACTTTAAAGGGCATAGCACTGCTTGTAGGACTGGGCTCCATGTTTGGAGCAATACTGGAAGCGTCCGGCGGAGCACAGACACTTGCCGTTACAATGGTGAAAAAGTTTGGCGATGAAAAAGCCGCATGGGCACTTGGAGTAACCGGTTTAATTATAGCAATGCCGGTATTCTTTGACGCAGGACTTATTATCCTGATACCACTTGCATTCTCGCTTGCAAAGAGAACAAAGCGTTCCACACTGTTCTATGCGATACCTCTTTTAGCAGGACTTGCAGTCGGACATGCATTTATACCGCCTACACCGGGTCCTGTACTTGTGGCAACAATGCTCAATGTAGATTTAGGATGGGTAATACTTGTCGGTATAGCGTGTGGAACAGTTGCAATGATTATTGCAGGACCTGTATGGGGTTCGATTTGTGGAAAAAAATACATGGTTCCGGTTCCGGAGCATGTAGCAAGTCAGGAGGACATAGATGAATCTAAGCTTCCTAAGTTCAGCACAATCGTACTTATCATAGCAATTCCGCTTGTGCTTATCATTTTCAAGTCACTCGCAGGTGTTATCCCTGCAATGGCACCGGTAGCACCAGTATTTACATTCCTTGGCGAGCCGTTTTGTGGCACTGCTTATTGCAACAATCGTGGCAATGCTTGTGCTTGGAAAGAGACATGGCTACAGCATGGAGGAGCTTGAAAAAATCATGACAAAGTCTCTTGAGCCGACAGGACTTATCTTACTTGTAACAGCCTGTGGTGGAGTGCTCAGATATGTATTGCAGTACTCAGGACTCGGAGATTTGATTGGAAATGCAGTTGCATCTGCTAATTTACCAATAGTGCTTGTAGCCTTTATTGTAGCTGCGCTCGTACGAATCTGTGTTGGTTCAGCAACAGTTGCAATGACCATGGCAGCAGGAATCATAGCTGCAATGCCTGGAATATCAGAGCTGCCACCGCTATATCTGGCATGTGTTGTCGCAGCAGTAGCAGGAGGCTCAACAGTATGTTCACATTTCAACGATTCAGGCTTCTGGCTTGTTAGATCACTCGTTGGTGTGGATGAGAAAACAAATCTGAAGACATGGACAATCATGGAGACACTGGTTGGCTTCAGCGGATTTGTAGTAGCGTTTATTATTTCATTATTCGTATAGAAGAAAGGACACAGATATGCTTAGAAGTGAAGAAGTAAGAAAACTTGCACCTGAGATGGACCACTCAGAATGGGTATGGGATGGAAGGTCAGTGACTTGTCTAAGCCACAGATAATGATTGAAAGCACATATGGAGACAGCCATCCGGCTCAGCTCACCTGAACAAATTTGTAGAGGAGGCTGTAAAGGCCGTGGATGAAAACGGCGGAAAAGCAGCCAGATATTATGCAACAGATATGTGTGACGGAATCGCACAGGGACATGACGGAATCAACTATTCACTGGCACACCGTGATGCTATCACCAACCTTGTTGAGGCACAGGCCAATGCAACAGTATTTGACGGTGGAGTGTTTATCGCAAGCTGTGACAAGGCAATGCCTGCCATGCTCATGAGTATAGGAAGATTAAAGGATATGAGTGCGATTATGGTGACAGGCGGAGTCATGGAGCACATGAGTTGCCAAAGAAATATATCGTAGATGATCCTGCCTGCAAGATTAATGAGCTTCTGACACTCGAGCAGATTGGTAAATTTGATGCATGGGAGAAAACCGGTGTCATCCCTAACGAGCAGTTGGATTATTACAAGCACAATGCATGCCCAAGCTGTGGAGCCTGCTCATTCATGGGAACAGCATCTACAATGCAGATTATGGCAGAGGCACTTGGACTTATGCTTCCGGGTACAGCACTCATGCCATCCACAGCACCTGAGCTTAAGGAGGCTTCATACAATGCAGGGAAGCAGCTTATGGAGCTCATAGCAAAGGGCATCACAGCAAAGGATATTGTTACAAAGGAAAGCTTTGAGAATGCAATCATGGTTCATGCGGCTATCTCAGGTTCTACAAATGCAACTATGCATTTACCTGCAATTGCACATGAGTTTGGCATCCGGATAGATGCGGATACATTTGACAGACTGCACAGAGGTGCACATTATCTGCTAAACATCCGTCCTTCGGGAGACTGGCCGGCACAGTACTTCTACTATGCTGGAGGCGTGCCTAGAGTGATGGAGGAGATAAAGAGCATGCTCCACCTTGATGTGATGACAGTCACAGGAAAGACTCTCGGCGAGAACTTAGAGGAGCTTAAGAAGAACGGCTTCTACGAGCACTGTGACGAGATACTCCGTGAGAAGTCAAAGATTTTTGGAAGAGCAATTGACAGAGAGGATATCATCCATTCCTTTGACAATGCCAAGGGAACAGACGGAAGTATTGCAATTCTTAAAGGAAATCTGGCACCTGAGGGCTGTGTAATAAAGCATACAGCATGTCCTAAGGAGATGTTTAAGGCAGTGCTTAACGCTAAGCCGTATGACTGCGAGGAGGCATGTATCAGTGCCGTATTAAATGGGGAGGTAAAGCCGGGAGATGCCGTATTTATCAGATACGAGGGACCAAGAGGCAGCGGAATGCCTGAGATGTTCTACACAGGCGAGGCAATCTGCGCAGATCCAAAGCTTGCTTCAAGCGTGGCACTCATCACCGACGGAAGATTCTCCGGTGCATCAAGAGGTCCGGTTATCGGACACGTATCACCTGAGGCAGCGGCAGGCGGACCAATCGCATTTGTCGAAGAGGGAGAATTTGATCGAGCTTGATGTTGAAAACAGAAAAATCGCAATTGTAGGAATAAAGGGCGAGAGAAAGACTCCAAAGGAGATTGATGCTGTTTTAGCAGACAGAAAGGCGCACTGGAAGGGCTTTAAGAGCAAATACCAGCATGGACTTTTAAAGCTCTATGCGCAGCATGCAGTAAGCTCTATGAAGGGTGCTTACATGGATTAATACCTGTTGATTTTATGATATTTGGATACAGAAAGGAATTATTATGAATACAATTATTGAGAAATTAAAAGAAATGCTTGTTGTACCTGTAGTGGTACTTGACGATGTAAAAGATGCAGAAAAGCTTGCAGATGCTCTTGTAGGTGGAGGACTTCCTTGTGCTGAGGTAACCTTCAGAACCGCTGCGGCAGAGGAATCAATCCGCATTATGACAGAGAAATATCCTGATATGCTTGTAGGTGCTGGAACAGTTCTTACAACCGAGCAGGTGGATAAAGCAGTTGCAGCAGGCGCGAAGTTTATAGTAAGCCCCGGCTTTGATGCAGAAATTGTTGATTACTGTCTGGATAAAAATATCCCGATTTTACCTGGTGTAATCTCACCTTCAGAGGCAGCACAGGCTGTCAAGAGAGGTCTTAGTGTGGTTAAATTCTTCCCTGCTGAGCAGTATGGCGGAGTGACTACAATCAAGGCTCTTGCAGCACCATATACTATGCTTAAGTTCATGCCTACAGGTGGTGTGAGTGTGAAGAACTTAAGGATTACTTAAGCTGTGACAAGATTATCTGCTGTGGCGGAAGCTGGATGGTAAAGGGCGATATGATAAAGTCCGGAGAGTTTGACAAGATAAAGCAGATGACAAAGGAAGCCGTAGAGCTTGCACACAGTATCAGAAAGTAAAGGAGAGTATAAAACCATGAACCTTAATTTAAAGCCAAAGAGTGAATGTAAATATGATGCAGTTTCATTAGGAGAGGTAATGCTTCGTCTGGATCCGGGCGAGGGAAGAATCAGAACAGCAAGATCCTTCAGAGCATGGGAAGGCGGCGGAGAGTACAATGTAGTCCGCGGTTTAAGAAAGTGCTTTAAGATGAACACAGGTGTCATCACAGCGTTTGCTGACAACGAGGTAGGAAAGCTCATGGAGGATTTCATCTGTCAGGGAGGTGTGGACACATCCCTCATCAAGTGGATGAAGACAGACGGAATCGGACGTGTATGCAGAAACGGTCTCAACTTTACAGAGAGAGGCTTCGGTATCCGTGGTGCAGTCGGATGCTCTGACAGAGCAAATACTGCTATTTCAAAGGCAACACCTGAGGATTTTGATTTCGATTACATCTTTGGTGAGCTTGGAGTCAGATGGCTTCATACAGGCGGTATCTATGCAGCAATCTCTGAGCAGACCTGTGAGACAGTGCTTGCAGCAATAAAGACAGCAAAGAAATACGGAACAATTGTATCCTACGACTTAAACTACCGTCCTTCAATGTGGAGTGCAATCGGTGGACAGGCAAAGGCGCAGGAGGTAAACAAAGAAATCGCTAAATATGTTGACGTAATGATCGGAAACGAAGAGGATTTCACAGCATGCCTTGGTTTTGAGATTGAAGGAAACGATGCAAACCTCAAGGAATTAATCTTGACGGATATAAGAAGATGATTAATGAGGCAGCAAAGGCTTATCCTAACTTTAAGGCAGTAGCAACAACACTGCGTACAGTAAAGACAGCCACAGTCAATGACTGGAGCGCAATCTGCTGGGCAGATGGAGAGGTCTACAAGGCAAAGGATTACAACGGACTTGAGATTATGGACAGAGTCGGCGGTGGAGATTCCTTCGCATCAGGCCTCATCTATGGACTGATGACAACAGAGGATGCCGAGACTGCAGTAAACTATGGTGCAGCTCATGGTGCACTTGCCATGACAACACCGGGTGACACAACTATGGTAAGCGTCAACGAGGTTGAGGCTATCATGGGTGCGCAGGCGCCAGAGTTCAGAGATAGGATATCGTAAAAAGTGAGGAGGCAGAGTATGGAACAGAGATTTATAACAATGGGCGAAATAATGCTTAGACTGACTCCGCCCAACTATGAGAAAATCAGAATGACACATTCATTTGAGGCAAGCTACGGCGGAGCGGAGGCCAATATAGCACTTGCGCTTGCAAACCTCGGCATCGACTCTACCTTCTTTACGGTAGTACCGGATAACAGCATCGGAAAGAGCGCAATCAGAATGCTGCGCTCAAACGATGTGCATTGTGCACCGATTATTCTGTCGACACCGGATGAGACTCCGACACACAGACTCGGAAGCTACTATTTGGAGGCAGGCTTTGGAATCAGACCAAGCAAGGTAATCTATGACAGAAAGCACAGTGCGATAACAGAGTATGATTTTTCCAAGGTTGACTTGAAGAAATTGTTGACAGGATTTACCTGGTTGCATCTAAGCGGAATCACACCGGCGCTTGCACCAAACTGCAGGCAGCTTATTATGGACACCTTAAAGGTGGCAAAGGCGCTTGGCATTACGGTCAGCTTCGATGGAAACTTCCGCAGTACATTATGGTCATGGGAAGAGGCAAGAGACTTCTGCACACAGTGTCTGCCATACATTGATGTGTTAATCGGAATCGAGCCTTATCATTTGTATAAAGATCCATCCAATCATTCATTGGGTGATGTGAAGGATGGGATACCGCTTCATCTGAGCTACGAACAGGAAGACGAGATTTTTTCAAATTTTGCAATTCAATATCCTAATATAAATACATGGCTCGTCATGTTCGTTATGCTCACAGCGGAAGCGAAAACAGTCTCAAAGCGTACCTTTGGTACAATGGAAGGACTTATGAGAGCAAAATGTTTACATTCACAATCCTTGACAGGTTGGTGGTGGAGATGCTTTTGCATCAGGACTCATCTACGCTATGATGAATAATTATGAACCAATGGATATAGTGAATTTTGCAGTGGCAAGCAGTGCAATCAAGCACACAATAAGAGGCGATGCAAATATCACTGATGATGTCGAATCGATAAAGAATCTCATGAATATGAATTATGACATCAAAAGATAAATAAACTAAAATATGATTAAAGAGTAATCCGTCATGCCGGGGAATGCGCATGGCGGATTTTTCGTATGTAATTGCTTGTGTCTGATACATTTTAGATACAAGTAGCTGTTAATATATAAATAGCCATGCATAATACAGGCTGAATATATAATCCTTAGGATTGACAGCAAAAGAAGAATATGCAAAGATTTATAAAGGAAAATAGTTACGGATAATAAAGTTTTAGAAGGAAAATGATGATAGAAATATTAATAGTTGAAGACGAAAAACCGATATCAGACCTCATCAGATTAAATCTCATGAAAGCAGGCTATAGCTGCACCTGTGCCTTTGATGGTATGGAGCAGCAGACATTCTGGAGGAGAGAAATTTTGACCTGATAATACTTGATGTAATGCTGCCGAAGTTAAACGGCTTTGAGCTTATGGAATACATAAAGCCGCTTGGCATACCTGTGATATTTCTCACAGCAAAAGCCACTTTAGATGACAGGCTAAGAGGTCTCACGTCCGGTGCCGAGGACTATATGGTAAAGCCTTTTGAGATTGTTGAGCTTTTAGCCCGGGTAAATATAGTGCTAAGACGTTATAATAAGATGGAGCAGCAGCTCACCTTTAAGGATATAGCTATCGATACGAAAAACCAGAATGTATCAAAGGCAGGAAAGCATATAGAGCTTACACCAAAGGAATTTGAGCTGCTTGAGCTTTTGATGCGCAATAAAAAATATCACACTTTTCAGAGAAAAAATATATGAAGAAATATGGGGAAGTGAGTACTCTGTCGAGTCGAGGACTCTCGATCTTCACATACAGAGACTGCGCAAAAAGCTTGATATAGGAGACAGCCTTAAAACCGTATTTAAGGCAGGATACAGGCTGGAAGAATAGAAAACTAAAGACCATTAAATATGGGTAAGCGTAATATACAAAAAGAGGGATAAATGAAATTCAGGTACAAGGTATTGTTCACAAACTTAATACTGCTTTCACTTGGACTGGGGCTGGTGGGATACCTCATGATACACAAGAATTTTGAGCTGGCGAAGCAGACACAGCTTAAAAATGCTATTGTGCAGAATAATCTGGTACAGTCCTCTGTGGAGTATGAGCTTTTGCAGCTTTTAAATTCAGTTTCCGATAATTCTGAAACTTCGAACAATAATACAGATAACAATAATGCAGAAAAGAGCAGCATTTCCGCATCATCAATAGTCGCGCAACTTCCGCAGATCGGAAGCCGTGTAAGCAGCAGTGTGCGCTCAAGGGATTCATTTTTCTACATATATTTTGATGGTGAAAAAGTATATACAGATGACAAAAGTGATGCAAGGATAAGTGATACACTTTTTAAAAATCTCACAACAGGAAACAAAAACTATGTGATAAAAGAAGAATCCCAAAAGCACTATATCTATGTTACATCGCAGAGTGTGATAAATGAAAAAATCTCTGGATAGTAAGTAAATGCGATGCATCAGAGGCGTATACACTGCTTGATGAGCAGATAAACTATTTCAGGCTGATAATAATAGTCATATTGATTGCAGAGTCGGCAGCAATGTATTTTATCAGCAGGTACATGACAAAGCCGCTCGAGAAGCTTAACCATGTCAGCGAGGAAATAGCGCAGGGGGATTATGCCACAAGGGTAAACGTAAAAAGTCATGATGAGATAGGGCTTCTTGCGCAGAAATTTAATATCATGGCGCAGGCAGTATCGGATCATGTAGACGAGCTTAACGATATGGTGCACAGGCGTGAGCAGTTTGTAGCGGATTTTACACACGAGATAAAAACCCCTATGACGTCGATCATTGGATATGCAGACACGATGCGTTCACTGGAGCTTCCGAGAGAGGAGCAGATGATGGCGCTTGGATATATCTTTTCGGAGGGAAAACGTCTGGAGAGCATGTCGCAGAAGCTTTTTGAGCTGATATATCTGCGCGGCATGATATTGAAAAAGCGCGGGTTCATATGGCAGATCTTTGTGCAGAGGTGGTAAGGTTGTTGAGCCTGCATACGAAACAGGCATCTTACTATAGAACAGAGATAGAGGATACTTGTGCTGAACCGTTGAATAGTAGAGTCTTCTGGTTACAGCACTTGTCAATCTGATGGATATGCAAGGAAAGCGTCAGAAGAAGGTCAGCAGGTTGAGGTTACAGGAAAATTTGTGGACAATATGGCTTGTAATATACCTAAAGATAAAACGGATATAGGCGAAGCGAATCAGCAGATGACAGGAGATGCACGAGGCATATGAAATATGCATAATCGATCACGGAATCGGAATGACTAAGGAACAGGCAGAAAGAATTTGTGATGAGTTTTATATGGCAGACAAATCCAGAGCCAGAAAAGAGGCGGTGCCGGAATCGGAATGTCGCTTGTGGCAATCATTTTAGAGCACCATAATGCAGTACTTTCAGTGGAAAGTGAACCCGGATGCGGAACAACGATGAGGATTTTGCTTCCGTGGTAATCTGAACGCAGTATAGATATAAAAAATGGTAAATTCGTAAGATTTAAAGGAAGATATGAAAAAAGACAGCTTCAAATTAATAATAATGTCTGTTGCAGTAATCTGTATAGTAATAGCAGGCATCATGGTGCCTGGCATAGTGCTTGAGGCAAACCAGAAAAGTGAACATGATCATGTGGCGAAGGTTCCTAAAAGCTATCTGCCTTCAGGCTCTGTAATGGCAAAGGAAGCATCTGCCAATCTGAAATTGTCGGAGAAGCTCTCGCTCATAGATGGGCAGTGGGACAGCACGACAGATGATGCTGCCTCTTATGAGATGGATGAGCAGGATTATCAGGCAGTTGCCACATGCAGAAAAAGCATAGAAAAGCTTTATGACGAAAAGCT
>ENA-OQEB01000699-OQEB01000699.1-human-gut-metagenome-genome-assembly--contig:-NODE-699-length-13522-cov-1.529675_pt1 | contig 13522 bp, 17 predicted proteins | sample MGYA00242787_ERZ504619 | MGnify/ENA primary metagenome ERZ504619 (study PRJEB26092, sample SAMD00036317) | human gut metagenome | host: Homo sapiens | study: EMG produced TPA metagenomics assembly of... | reverse complement strand
CAGGAGTCCTTCAATTGCCATAACGGATCCGTTGGATTGTACTGAATATCCATACTTGGATTACCGTCAAGGTCCACATACTGGGTGAGGATTTGACCATTGCTGATGAGCACATCCAGGTCATCCTCATTTGCCACGAACTTACCTTCGCCGTGAGAAATCGGAACGGTCACGATGTCGCCTACCGCTGCCTTTCTCATCCACGGAGATTTCGTGGAGCATACTTTGGTGCGCACAGCTTGGACTGGTGACGACCGAATATCGTTAAATGTCAGGGGTCGGGCTGGTCCGCGTCTGCATGGAAATTTGTCCGTACGGCAGCAATCCCAGCTTAATCAGGCCTGGAAGCCGTTGCAGATTCCGATCATCAGACCGTCTCTGTCATTCAGCATCTTCATCACTTCTTCCTTCACGCCTTCATTTCGGAAGAAGGAGGTGATGAACTTTCCGGAACCATCCGGTTCATCGGCGCCGGAGAAACCACCCGGGATGAAAATCGCCTGGGATCTTCCGATTGCGTCCGGAAATCCTCCACGGACTTCTTCAATGTATCTGCGGTCAGGTTGTTGATTACGAAAATTTCCGCTTCGCCGCCGGCATTTTCAACTGCCTTCGCCGAATCGTATTCACAGTTCGTGCCTGGGAATACGGAATCAGGAAATGTGGTTTTGCAACGGCCACTCTCGGCTCGCTGTTGTCTCTGGAGCGGTAGGATACCTCTGCGGGATGTCCTTCTCGTTGTCGCTGTGGAAGGTATAGATGGATTCCAGCTTCGACTCGTATTCCCGATTCATCTCCACCAGACGAATGTGGCCTTCGCCGCAAACGATGGATTCTCTATTCAAGGTCTTACCCAGAACCTCCATATCATCGGTCACGTCCACACCGCTGTTCAGTTCAACCACAAATGCACCGTACTTGTATCCGAAAATATCTCTCATTCCATACTTCCGGTCGAATTCGAAACCGATTTCGTTTCCGATGCACATCTTGTACACGGCCTCTGCCAGGCCGCCGTATCCCGGCGTGTAGCATGCCGCAACCGCACCCTGCTCTACCAGCCGGTTCAGCTCTTCGAAGTTCTCCAGGATGGATTCTGCGGTTGGCAGACCGTCCGGTCCGATTTCCGGCTCCAGTAAAATAACATTGTGTCCTCTGCCCTTGAATTCCGGGGATACCACGCGATCCAATTTCTCGGTGGTTACCGCGAAAGAAATCAAGGTTGGCGGTACGTGAATATCTTCAAAAGTTCCGCTCATGGAGTCCTTACCGCCAATAGCGCCGACGCCCAGTTCCATCTGAGCGCGGAATGCACCCAGTACAGCCGAAAGGGCGGTTCCCCAAGCCACATCGTTACTGCCCAGCTTCTCGAAGTATTCCTGAAGGCTAAGATACACGTGTTCGAACTTGGCACCGGTTGCAATCAGCTTGCAGATACTCTCTACAATGGAGAGGTATGCGCCGTGGTACGGGCTCTTCTCAGAAATGTACGGATTGAATCCGTATGCCATCATGGAGACCGTCTTCACATCCTGATCTCTGTGGATGACCGGGATCTTGTGAACCATTGCCTGAATCGGGGTCTTCTGGTAGCGTCCGCCGTAAGGCATCAGCACCGAACCTCTGCCGATGGTGGAGTCAAAACGCTCCGCCAAACCTCTCTTGGAGCATACGTTCAGGTCGGCCGCCAGTTCCTTCATGCCTTCGTAGAATTTTGCCGGAATCTTCTTCTCAAATTTCTGCGCGTGTTCGATGACCGCATCGGCCTTCTTTTCCGCACCGTTGGTATCCAGGAATGCTCTGGAGATGTTTACGATTTCCTGTCCCTTGAAGTTCATCACCAGGGAAGGCTCTTCCGTTACTTCTGCCACAACGGTCGCTTCCAGGTTCTCGGAGATTGCCAGTTCCTTGAATGTTTCCACATCCTCGGCCGCAACAACAACCGCCATTCTCTCCTGAGATTCGCTGATAGCCAGCTCGGTTCCGTCCAGACCGTCGTACTTCTTCGGTACGTTGTCCAGCGTCACGCGAAGTCCGTCTGCCAGTCTCCGATGGCAACGGATACACCGCCGGCACCGAAGTCGTTGCAGCGCTTAATCAGCGTGGTTGCTGCCGGGTTGCGGAACAGTCTCTGAATCTTCCGCTCTTCCGGTGCGTTACCCTTCTGAACCTCTGCACCGCAGCTTTCCAGGGATTCTTCGCTGTGAGATTTGGAAGATCCGGTGGCTCCGCCGATTCCGTCTCTTCCGGTCCGTCCGCCCAGCAGAATAATCTGATCTCCCGCGGCCGGACGCTCTCTCCGAATATTCTCTGCCGGTGCCGCACCAACGACTGCGCCGACTTCCATTCTCTTTGCCACATAACCCGGATGATAGATCTCATCCACCAGTCCGGTGGTCAGGCCGATCTGGTTGCCGTAGGAACTGTATCCGTTGGCAGCGGTGGTCACGATTTTACGCTGCGGCAGCTTGCCCTTTACGGTTTCTGACGCCGGTGTCAGCGGATTCCCCGCACCGGTCACACGCATTGCCGCATATACATAGCTTCGACCGGACAGCGGGTCACGAATGGCACCGCCGATGCAGGTCGCTGCGCCGCCGAACGGTCGATTTCCGTTGGGTGGTTATGGGTCTCGTTCTTAAAGAGCAGTACCCAATCCTGTTCCTCTCCGTCGATTTCCGCTTTGAAATCCACGGTGCAGGCATTGATTTCTTCCGACTCTACCACGTTGGTCAGCCGACCGTCCTTCTTCAGGGCTTTCACGGCGATGGTCGCCACGTTCATCAGAGTTACCGGCTTCGTGACATTCAGATTCTTCCGTGTGTTCATGTATTCCTCGAAGGTCTCGCTCACCGTCGGGTCCTTGAACTGCACATTGTGAAGGGTGGTATTGAATGTGGTATGTCTGCAGTGATCCGACCAATAGGTATCGATAACGCGGATCTCCGCTACGGTTGGATTTCTGTCCTCGCCCTTGAAGTAATCCCGTACCATTTTCAGATCTTCCAGATCCATGGCCAAGCCATAGGACTTCAGGAAGTCTTCCAGTTCACTGTCGTTCTTCTCGATGAAACCGTCCAGCGTTGCGACCGGCTGCGGTTCCGGATATACGGCCTTCAGCGTTTCCGGAATTTCCAGTGCCGCTTCTCTGGATTCTACCGGGTTAATCAGGAAGTCCTTAATCTTCGCCAGATCCTCGCCGGTCAGGTCACCCTCCAGAATGTACAGCACTGCGGAGCGAACCGTCGGAGCCTCATCGTGAGCGATGAAGCGCAGGCACTCTTCCGCCGAGTTGGCTCTCTGATCGAACTGTCCCGGCAGGTATTCCACAGCGATGACCAGCTTGCCGTCCAAATCCATTTCCTCGTATACGTCATCCGTCGGCGGTTCCGAGAAAATGCATTCCTTTGCGGTTACAAAAGCATCATCGGACAGGTCCTCTACCAGATACCGGTTGATTACCCGCACGCTTTCCACATTTGGAATCATCAGCACATCTCTGAATTCGTGAAGAAGTTCTCTTCCCTTTCCGGCAAAAGCTTCCCGTTTCTCAACATATAAAACCTTAACCATTATTCCTCCTATTTCACATCCAATGCTTTCGCACCAATATCTTTTCTGTAGTACATATTATCAAAATGAACGGTCTTCATTGTGGCATATGCCTTGTCCACCGCCTCCTGCAGAGTATCCGCCACTTCGGTCACTCCCAGCACTCGGCCGCCGCTGGTGCGCTGCACACCATCCTCCAGACGGCTTCCGGCAATGAAAATACGATCGTGTTTTTCCGGCAGGGTAATCTCAAACCCCTTCTCGTAGGACACCGGATATCCTTCCGATGCCGCAACCAGGCAGCATGCGCACTTATCCGCAAAGGAGAAGTCCACCCGATCCAGCGTCCCATCTGTGGTAGCCTGCATGATTTCAAACAGATCTCCCTCCAGCAGCGGAAGCACCACCTGTGTCTCCGGATCGCCGAACCGCGAATTGTATTCAATGACTTTCGGACCGTCCTTGGTAATCATCAGCCCGAAGTAGAGACAGCCCTTGAATGTCCGTCCTTCTTTTTCCATGGCGCGAATGGTCGGCAGGAAAATCTTCTCCATGCATTCCGCCGCCACGTCGTCGGTGTAGTACGGGTTCGGTGCAATGGTTCCCATTCCGCCGGTGTTCAGCCCTTATCGCCGTCCAGCGCTCTCTTGTGATCCATGGAGGATACCATCGGCCGTACCGTCTTTCCATCGGTAAAAGAAAGTACGCTCACTTCCGGTCCTTCCAAAAATTCTTCGATGACCACCGTATCTCCGCTGGCACCGAATTTCCGCTCTTCCATAATCGTATGGATTCCTTCCACGGCATCCTCACGGGTTTCCGCAATGATAACGCCCTTGCCAAGCGCCAGGCCATCCGCCTTGATTACCACCGGAATCCGGCAATTCTGAACGTATTCCAGCGCCTTATCCATATCGTCGAACGTCTCGTATTCCGCCGTCGGAATTCCGTATTTTTTCATCAGGTCCTTGGAGAACGCCTTACTGCCCTCGATAATTGCAGCTGCCTTCGTCGGTCCGAAGCAAGGAATGCCCTTCTCATTCAGCATGTCCACTAATCCCAAAACCAGCGGATCGTCCGGTGCCACCACCACATAATCCATGTGTTCCTTCACGCACCACTCCGTAATCTTGTCCAGGTCCTTGGCACCGATTGCAACGCATTCCGCATCCTCCGCAATTCCGCCGTTTCCCGGCAGTGCATAGATTTCCGAAACCTTCGGGCTCTTCTTTAATGATTTGATGATGGCATGCTCTCTTCCGCCACCACCGATAACCGCAACTCTCATCCTATTCTCCTTCTGATTCATGTTCCACTATTTCCCGGGCCACGGTTTCCACGGCTTCCGGTAAAAGAATCCATTCGGCTTGCTCCATAATCCGGCGCTGCAGCGTCTCCGGCGTGTCATCCGGTTTCACCTCCACCGCCTTCTGCGCAATAATCCGACCACCGTCGGTCACCTCGTTGACGAAGTGAACCGTTGCCCCGGAAACCTTGACTCCGTATTCCAGTGCCGCTTCATGCACCTTCAGACCGTAGAAGCATCTCCGCAAAAGGATGGAATCAGGGACGGATGCACGTTGAGAATCCGGTCCGGATACCTCCGCACGAAATCCCGGCTAAGGATTTTCAGGAAGCCGGCCAGCACGATAATGTCAATACGATCTTCTTCCAGTAACTGAATCAAGCGGGCTTCGAAGTCTTCCTTTGGCAGGAACACGTTTCGAATTCCGGCCTTCTCCGCCCGCTGCAGTCCACCGGCTTTGCTGCGGTTAGATACCACCAGGGCCAAATCCCCGTGGGGGAGATCGCCTGCCTGCCACCGATTGATGATGGCCTGCAGGTTGGTTCCCCCGCCGGAAACCAGTACAGCAATTCTTGCCTTCTGCTTATTCAATGATAACTCCTTCGCTGCTCTTTACAATCTCACCGATAACCTTTGCATGCTCTCCGGCCGCTTCGATGATTTCCACCGCACGCGCCGCATCTTCCTTCGGAACTACAACAGTCACTGACCGTACCCATGTTGTAGGTGTTGAACATATCTCTTTCCGGAATATTTCCTTTCTTCATCAGCAGCTTGAAGATTCCCGGAATTTCCAGCTCATCTTTGTAAATCTTTGCGGACATTCCTTCCGGCAGTGCTCTCGGAATGTTCTCATAGAATCCGCCGCCGGTGATGTGCATTACCGCATGCGGTGTCATTTCCTTGAACAGTGCCAGCATCGGCTTCACGTAAATCTTGGTCGGTGTGAGCAGCACCTCTCCCAGCGTCTTTCCGTCCAACTCCTCATAGGTCTTGTTCAGGTCGGTGTTCTCCACGTCGAATACCTTCCGAACCAGGGAGTATCCGTTGGAGTGGATTCCGAGGATGCGATTCCGATGATGGCATCACCTTCGCTCACCTTCTCGATATCGATAACCTTCTTCCTATCCACGATACCAACGGCAAATCCGGCCAAATCGTATTCGTCTTCCGGATAGAATCCCGGCATCTCCGCAGTTTCACCGCCAATCAGGCAGCATTCCGACTGAATGCAGCTTCAGCCACGCCCTTCACGATGGATGCCACCTTCTCCGGAACGTTTTTGCCTACTGCAATGTAGTCCAGGAAAAACAGCGGCTTCGCGCCAACGCAGATGATGTCGTTCACGCACATTGCCACGCAGTCCAGACCTACCGTATCGTGCTTGTCCTGGAGGAACGCCAGTTTCAGCTTGGTTCCCACGCCGTCTGTTCCACTTACGAGAATCGGCTCCTCCATTCCGGTCAAATCCGGCTGAAGCAAGCCTCCGAATCCTCCTACCGGGGATGTATTTCCGAATACCATGGTCTTCGACACATGTTCCTTCATCAGCTCTACCGCTCTGTATCCGCTGGTAATATCCACACCTGCTTCTTTATAGCTTTCGCTCTGGCTTTTCATTTGTCCTCCTAAAAATAAAAATTTCGATACCTTACCTTTATATTGACTTCTTATAACATGAATCAGTTAAACTGTGCACTGATTTTTGCATCTTTCTCCACCACTGCATCGTGGGCTTCTTCCGCTCATCCCAGAGCTTTCGGTTCAAATCCGGATCTCCGATAGCCAGCATCTCTACAGCCAGAATTGCCGCATTCTTCGCACCGTCAATGGCAACGGACGCAACCGGAATCCCCGGCGGCATCTGTACGGTAGACAGCAGTGCGTCCACACCTTCCAAAGCGGACGCCTTAATCGGAATTCCGATTACCGGAAGAACCGTATTGGCCGCAATCACACCGCCCAGGTGCGCTGCTTTTCCCGCTGCGGAAATCAGCACGCCGAATCCGTTCTTCTCCGCATTCTGTGCAAATTCAATGGCTTCCACCGGAGTCCGATGTGCGGAATACACATGCACTTCCGTCGGAATCTCATACTTCTTCAGCTCATTAATACATTTCTCTACTACTGGCAGGTCGCTGTCGCTCCCCATAATAACCCCAACTTTTTTCACGTTTTGCCTCCTGTAAGAAATAATCATCTAATATAATATTTTACCGTATCCGTTTTCAATGTCAACTGCTAAACCCCTGTGAAAACCACTTCCTACGGCATTTCTTTTATTTCTTTTCCGATTCCGGGGTCGGAATTCCCAGATAGTCCCGCAATTCCCGAATGTACAGCTGCGCGGTCTTGCTCAGAATGCTGTTTTTCTTCTGAATGTAGCCGATTTTCATCGCCTTGTCCCCGCCGATGACCGGATCGTTGAAAGGAACCGCCACGTAGTCTCCGCCGTTAAAGTCCTCACAGATGATACCGGAGCAGAGGGTGTATCCGTGCACCCCTTTCATCAGGTTCAGCATGGTGGCCCGATCGTTCACCCGGATGCACCGGGAATAGTTATTCTCCGAGAAAATCTCCTCCGCATAATACAGTGTAGAATCATCTCCCTGCTCAAATGTCAGATTCGGATAATCCGACAGATCCTGAAAATTCACGCTGTCCCGATTCGCCAGCGGATGGCCGCTCCACAGATACACGAAGGCGTCGCAGTCCACCAGTTCATGAAACTGCAGGCTGTTTTGCCGCAGGATCTTGGTGATGGCGTTTCGATTGAAATCGCTCTGGTAGATGATGCCGATTTCACTTTTCAGGGAAGCCACATCGCTGATGACCTCTTTCGTCTTCGTCTCCCGAATGGCGAAATCGTACTCCGCCAGGTCGTACTTGTTCACCAGATTCACAAATGCTTTTACCGCGAAGGAATAGTGCTGCATGGAAATCCCGAATTTCTGCTTCAGCCCCTCGTCATCGCTGTACTTCTGCATCACCGCCTCGTACTGGCTGTAGATCTCCCGAGCGTACAAAAGGAACTCCGCCCCGTCGTTGGTCAGCGTCACGCCCCGGCCGTTCCGGTGGAAGACGTAATTCCCAGTTCCCGCTCCAGCTCCTTGATGGCACTGGGTGAGAGACGGCTGGGTGATGTATAGGCGTTCCGCCGCCCGATTCATGGAACCGGCCTCCGCCACCGTAATGATGTAATGCAATTGATTCAGCGTCATGAAATTCCCCTTTCACCGTAAAAGAATATGTATTTATTATATAGGATTTTCGGGTATTTGAAAATAAAAAAACTGATACCCGCAAAGGCATCAGTTTCCGGTGAAGCTTTATTTGTAGTCTTCGTTTACGCTCTTCTTGCTGGCGCCGTTGAGCAATACCCACAGTACCAGGGAAATCAGGGTGAATGCGATGATTGCGATAAAGCATGTGTCGTATTTTCCGCCTGCCGCTTCCAGGAGTTTTGCGGAGATCATCGGTCCCACAATCGCTGCCGGGAGCAGGGAGAAGTTGGCAATACTTGAAGTTTGCGTGAAGTTCTTCGGTCCGAAGGACAGGTTGGTGTATGCGGAAGTGATGGTCGGTGTACCGCCGTACGCCATTCCAACGAATACCAGACCCACGGTGATCAGCAGCAAGGAATTGGTCTTTCCGGCCAGCACCAGAAGGATTCCCGCAATCATCATGAAGGACACATTAATCAGTGTGGACTTCTTTCTGCCGAAACGGTCGAAGTTGTTTCCGGCAATGATTCGGCCCGCACCGTTGAACAGGGATACTACCATGCCCAGAATTGCGGAACCGCCAAATGCCAGGGAAATATTTGCGGCACTGTTGATTACCATCAGACCGGCCGAGTTGAGGCAATCGCCCACAGGAAGAAGATCCAGAATCTGGAAGTCTTCAGCATCTCGCCGGCGCTGAAGCTGACTGCGGTGGACTTCTCTTCCTTCTCCTCTGCCTTTGCTTCTGCCGGAGCCGCCGGTGCTTCCGGTGCCTTAATGATGATGGCGCCGACTACCATTACCACGGTGATGGCAATTGCCAGAATCTTAAAGGTTGGGAACAGACCCTGTGCCGCAACCATGCCGGTTACAACGGAACCCAGCAGCAAGCTGCCCAGACCGAAGCCCATGAGCATGATGCCGGATGCCAGACCCACCTTATCCGGGAACATTTCGTAATGGTGGAAATAACTGCATTATACCCGATTCCTACGCCGCCGCCGCCGAATACACCGTAGAAGATGTACAGCTTCGTCAAACTGCCGGCGGAATCTGCCGGATTCAGCATGGATACACCGAAGAATCCGATGAAAAGGCATACTGCGGTGATGAGGAATCTAACCTTCACACCCAGCTTCTTGCTGAGCTGTCCGCCGACGAATCCGCCCAGGCAGAAGCAACTGATGGAAATCGTGAAGGTCATGGATAACTGTGCAACTGTCCAGTCCGTGTAAATTTCACTAAACGGTGTTCTGAACAGCGACCATGCGTAGATCAAGCCCTGGAACAGCAGGATTACTGTTGCCACAGCCAGATACAACCATCTCTTGTTGTTGTTCATTTCTTTCTCCTTTAACGTTTTAAAATAGTGTTTAATAAAAATAGATAGAATCTATAAACATGAAAACGGCTCGCCTTTTGACCAGCCGTTTTCACGCACATGACGATGTATTATATCACAATTCTGTCTCAAATTCCATGTTTTCTTTATCAATCATCCCGATTTTTACCGTGCCGCCCAGGTATTTTTCCGCCAGCTCTGCCAGCTCTTCCCGCGCGGCCAGAACCTCCTCCAGATTGCACTCGAAACCGTCGATGATGTACAGCATATGGGATGTGTTCTCGGTAATCATACCCTCATTTCCCTGTCTCCAGGTCCAGCGCCGGGTTCGCACGTGACTGCCGGTGGCGTAGACCACCTCTCCGGCTTCCACCGGCTCCCGCTCTTCCGCACCGAATGGCAGGAAGGTATCCCCTTCTTCCGATACCCGAACGCCGAAAGCACCGTCGATCATGGTGTCCAGATCATGGGCGCCGATGGGCAGGTGATGCTTCAGGGAACTCCGTTCCCCAGATCCACAATGGTGTTAATGGCCGGCATTCCCTGTCCCTTGGCAATCCGGGTCATCAGCGCTCGATGGCACACATGTATCGGTTGGGATTGATTCCCATATTCCGGAAGGCCTCCCGGTAGGCTGCAGCTCCGGCTCATTTTTCACTTTCTTTCCGGTGTAGAATTCGGTGCACTTCTCCACGTTTTCCTGAAGAAACGCCTGAATCTCCGGATTGTTTCCGGTGTTGTCCGCGCCGGTTACGCTCACCAGCCGAATTTTCCATCGGGAATTTTCTCAAAAACATCTTTGGTTACATAGAACTTCATCTCTCTCTCCCTTCTTGTAAACCCCTTTAACGTACCCTTTTCTATTCCTTCACGATTTCGGAAATCCGGCGGAAGGCCGTGTGTCTTGACGACCGCATCATCTGGTATACCAGCGTTTCATATGTGGTAATGCGGCAGCCTGCCTTCTCCAATTCCCGAATGGCCGTGTCGAAATCCCCTTTCTTTCGCGCACCGCAGCAATCCTTCAGGATGGTCACCCGGAATCCCCTTTCCAGAAAATCCATCGCCGTCTGGAGGACGCAGATGTGCGCTTCGATGCCGGCAATAATCACGTGTTTTGCGTCATGCTTTCCATCTCTTCCTCAAAACCCGGTGCGTCGAAGCAGCTGAAACTCAGTTTTTCCAGCTTGCTGTATTCGTGCAGTGCCTCCCGAAGCTCCGGAACCGTCGCCCCCAGTCCCCCGGGTGTATTGCTGCGACAGCAGCACCGGAAGTCTCAAGGCCTCGGCGCATCTCGCCCATTTTGTGACATTTTTCATCAGGTCTTTGGGCTTTCGCATGGCCGGAACCAGCCGCTCCTGGAAATCGATAAACAAACACAGGCGTTGTCGTTGGTCATCCGCTGCATCGTTCGAAGGGCCGCACCGTCGGTGTAATCCATCCGAAGCGGCGTAATGGTAGCGTAGCCGTCGGCACAAGCGGCCACATCTTCATCCTCCGGTTCCTCTTCCGGCAGCTCGTAATGACCTCCGGCATAACGGTACAGCGACTCCTCTTCCTCCACCGGAATCAGAGAATCCTTGAACCGCTTCGGGCCGCACTTCACGATTTTCGTCCCTTTAATCTTCCATGCCGGAAGGTCCGGCGCATTTACATTCAATACCACAGAGGACTCCAGTTCCCCGGACATCTGCAAAAGTTCCGGAATCATTCCGCAAATGTACTCATAGTAATCCGGCTGATAGTGCTCCACCGACAGGGCGATGCCCCGAACGCCGGAAATCGCCCCTTCCATCGCGGCGCCCACGGTGCCGGAATAATGGATATCCGCACCCAGGTTCAGTCCCATATTGATTCCGCTGATTACATAATCGATGGACACGCCTTTTTCCGCCATCGTCTGCAATCCGAACTTCACGCAGTCCACCGGCGTTCCGCCCACCGCGTACGCCTCCTCGGCCCCTCGAATCGAGCGAGATTCCACGCTCAGCTGTCCCTGAGCGGACATGGCCTGGCTCTTCGCACTCTGTTGCTCCTTCGGCGCAAAGACGTACACCTGCGTCGTCAGGGACAGGGTGAAAATCAGCTGCCGAATTCCCGCTGCATCAATTCCGTCATCATTTGTCACCAGTACGTTATACATACTTTTCCTCCATCTATACATCTACTATTCTAGCACGGAGTTCTCTCCGATACCACGCTATAAAAAATCTGCAATTCGCAATTTCATTCCGCCGTTTGCCATGCCCCCCGCCGGTGGGTATAATAAGAACACATCAAGGAGGAGTCAACCATGAATTCGTCAATTTCAACCCGTAAAAAAATTCTCGCATATCTCGCAGACGCCCGGACCAGGGGGTACCGGTTTCCGGTGCCGCATTGGCTTCCGCTCTCGGATTCTCGAAATGCCGTATGGAAGGCCATCCACACCCTTCAGGAGGAAGGATACGATATTCAGAGCATTCAGAGCAAGGGATATATCCTGTCCTCATCCACCGATATTCTTTCCGAAGAACTCATTCAGGGAGACCTTTCCGCATCCGGAATTCCGGAGAACCAACTGCTCTTGCAGGTGCTGGACTCCGTGGATTCCACCAACAATTACTGCCGCACCCTGGATTACGGAGACCCCGCCACCGCCATTCTGGCGGACCAGCAGACCGGCGGCCGAGGGCGCTACGGCCGGACTTTTGAATCCCCGAAGGGTACCGGCATCTACCTCACCTATTCCTTCCGGCCTTATTTTCCTCTTTCTCAGGTCACCCATGTCACCTCCATCGCGGCGGTGCTCACTCACCGGGTGCTGGAAAAAATCAGCGGGGAAAAGCTGGGCATCAAATGGGTTAACGATATCTATAAAGGAAATCTGAAAATCTGCGGCATCCTGACAGAGGGGCTGGGCAGCTTGGAAAGCGGCAACTTCGAACGGGTCATCGTGGGCATCGGCATCAACTGCCTGAAGGACAGTTTCCCACCGGAACTGGCGGGGAAAGCCGGATCCCTTACGGAATCTGAACATCCTTCTTTTACCCGGAACCAAATCGCCGCCGTGTTGATTGCCGAACTCCACCGGGCGCTGAACGAACAATCCCATCTGGATACTTCTCGGTATCTGGAGGAGTATCGGAAGAATTGTTTTATCATCGGACGAAATGTTACGGTTTCCGAAACCGGAAAGGAACCGTACACCGCCTATGTGGAAGGGGTGGATTCAGAGTTTCGTCTGCAGGTGAAGACCCCGGAGGAGCACCGCCTCCTTTCCGGCGGGGAAGTTTCCCTGAAATTATAGGGACTGCAATTTCCGGCGTTCGTATACCGCCAGGACTTTGCTCATATTATTTACGAACATTTTGATCAGAAGACGGAGCAGAGCGTCGGACACGCGGTAGAAGTAGAAGACCACCACCTGCTCTTTTTCTGTGCACAGATCCTGAACCGGCCGCATGGTGAGACCCAGCTTGTGGGCCGTCTGGCACACTTCTTCCACCGGGATGTCCGCGTGAATCCGAAGCATGATGGCCAGGCCGGATTTGGAATCGATGGGCTCGATGAAATCCGCCTTGGCTGGGCGAACATCTTCATGGTGGTTTCCAACTTGCCCGCGTTCATGCGGCGGCACCGTTTGATGTTCCGGGAGTAATATCCCTCCTCCATGTAGATGGCCAGGCACAGCTGTTCCGCTTTGGAGCAGGTCTGGCTGTACCGATCTTTAATCTTTTCGAAAATCTTCGCCAGCTCTTTCGGCAGCACCATGTAGCTGATTTTAATCGCCGCAAAAAGTGTGGATGAGAAGGAGCCCAGATAGATGACCCTTCCGCTCTGGTCCAAGCCCTTCAGGGCCGGAACCGGCTTTCCGAAATAGCGAAGCTCGCTGTCGTAGTCGTCCTCCAGAATGTAGCTGTCGTTGTCCACCGCCCACTTAATCAGTTCGTAGCGGCGGGCAACCGGCATTACCACGCCCGTCGGGAACTGGTTGGACGGATTCACGTATACCAAGCTCTTCATATTGGTCGGCAGCTTCTCCACCATGATTCCTTCTTCATCGATTGGAATCCGGGAAATGTTCAGTCCCTCATCTCGAAATTCCCGAACGGACCG